>JAABUO010000044.1_pt1 | contig 356615 bp, 308 predicted proteins | sample 5559291 | NCBI WGS metagenome assembly JAABUO01 (sample SAMN10711878, study PRJNA513372) | rock metagenome | isolation source: Antarctica rocks | place: Antarctica: Victoria Land, Finger Mt sud | reverse complement strand
CTAACCCTAACCCTAACCCTAACCCTAACCCTAACCCTAACCCTAACCCTAACCCTAACCCTAACCCTAACCCTAACCCTAACCCTAACCCTAACCCTAACCGATTCTATCAATCTCTGTCAATATTAATTCTTGTTCGAATCTTTCTTTCTCTTTTTTATATTACAAATTCAAATCTTGATTCGAATTTCTTCTTTGTTTTTTTTTTATTCTTTTTACTCGATATTTGATTTTTCTTGAACTATTTTACTCTAATTTTTTAATTTCTATTATAATATTTTGTTTTTGTTTTTTTCAATCAATATTCTATTTTTATTCTAATCTATATTTTCGCTTTGATATTTTTCTTAATTTTATTCTGATCTCGATTTTTTGTTTTAATTCTTCCCTCTATCTCCTTTTTCTTTTTCTTTTTTCTCTGTTTTTCTACTTTGATTTTCATAATTTCTTTATCTTTATTTTTATTCTTTTGTTTCTAATTTTAATTTTTATACTTTTTTGATTCTTATATAATTTGAATTATATCTTGATTTTGATTTTAATTCTTTTTTTTAATCTTTTTTTCTGTTTTACTATTTTTATTTGAATTTCTATTTGTATTTTTAAATAATAAATTTAACTTAATATTCTTTCTATAATATGATCAATTCTTGAATTTACTCGTTTATATTCAAACATTCTCTATCATTCTTGTCAATTTAAATAAATTCTAACTTTTAACTTATTTAATATTGCTTAAACATAAAACTTTAATACTTTATCTTGTTTTTGTTTCTTACATTTCTTCGAATTAAACAATACTTGATTATAACTTCTTTTGCGATTTATCTTCTTCTCTACATATTCAACTCAATTTCTTTTCTCTTCTCTTATAATTATTGTTTTTCAATTCGAATAATCGAATTTTTAATCTTTTTGCTCACTTGATATCGGATTTATTTCGGTTTTAACTGCGTCGCCTGTCAAAACTTTCATATTAATCGATTTGTCTCTAAATCTTTCCATTTCATTCGCCTGTCTAAATATCGTACGTTGTCCTCATTCGACTTCGTTCGATATTCGCTTTCATCTAATTGTTTCAACACTTGCTGTCTAAACTTCATATCTTTCGTCATCGTTATCGCGAACCCTTCCATTGTCACGTCCATATACTGACATCGATCTTCTTTTATCGCTTGATATTTTCCCTGTCTTGCATTCTTCTCGCTCTTCGTCTCTTATCGCTCGCATTATGCTTGTGACACAAAACATTAAACGCAATCTTCGTACGTCTTCATCTCGCGCATTCGACGCATCGTCTCGCGAATCTATTTTTGTAATTCTTGACTTCGTTCGAACTCGATCACTCGACATTGTTTCAATCGATAATCTGCTGTCTTCACTTCAATCTATTGACAAAATAAACACTGCTCCACTCGCTCGTCCAAATGCTGTCCTAACTTCGCCACCTCTCTCGTCTCGCTTTGAATTCTTTCTCGATATTGCTGTTGTATTGTCATTTGTCGATGTTTTTGCTTCGTAAACATCTCGACTGCAATCTTTGTCTTCACACTCTTCTCTTAAATCTTTTCTCTTCGTTATTTGAACTCGAACTCTGCACAAATCTTACATGTCTTCTCTCTCTTCTCGCATTCAACTTGATTCGTACGTTCATTCAAATGCTAATTCAACATTTGTCGTTGACACTCTCCCCCCTAAATTATTTGATCGATCAATTTTTTCTTCGTCGTTCTTGTCTCTCTTTTCTTTTCTTTCTGCTGCAGTATTATGATCGTCTCGCTCTTTCTCTCGTCTTGTCTCGCTCGTTCGCTCTTCTGCGCATAATTTAACAATGTGCATGATCGATTCGTATGCATCATCACTTAAATGTTCGCCACATTAATTTTCATCTCAAACGCACTCGTCGCCATCATCAATCGATCTTCTTCGCAAAACTCGTTCAAAATCGCTTCTTTCTTCTTTGCATAATAAGAATACGTCGCGCAATTTAAATGCTTCGTCAAATCTTAACTTTTTTGCATCGAATAACAATATATCACGATCTTTTTCTTCGAATACTGCTTCATCTTTTGCTCGATCGTCTTCACAATTGAATCGAACTTGTCTCTCGCGACTTCGATAAAAATCACTCGATATGCAACGTTCTTTCGCGTCGTGCTCGCACGAAACAACTGCATTTGATCGTCATTCCATCTTATTCAATTTCACAACTCGATCTCTTGGCTAAGCGATAACGTGGTCGTCATCAATATCATCTGCACGTTCACACGACTCAACTCTCTTATTCGCTGCAGCTTTCGTTAGAAATTCAACTAATTGTTTAATATTACGTGATATTCGTCAATAACAATGCGATTCAATTGCTGCGTAACTTGCAATCAATTAATAAATGTCTAGAAATCTTCGCTGATCGCTAACTCGAGCGTGACGAATATTAATCGTGCTGCGCGAGAAATGAAATCACGACTTCATTCGCGACATAAGATTCTTATTCTTCGATATCAAATTATCATATTCTGACGCAATACAATCAACGAGATCATTATCACGCTCACTTCACTCTTGTTGCATCATGTTGGCAACATAAATCTTATGCTCTTTTCTTTCCTCGTATTTATCATTATTATCACGAAGCTCTTCTCTCGAACAATTGCTTAAACGACTGTCGACTAAATCTTACGAAACTTCGTCTGCGAATTCATCATTCGTCGAAACTCGTCGCGAATATTTAATTCTCGCATGCGCTTTTATTGCTAAAACAACACGTTCTTCGTCTTCGTCTCGAACGACTCTCGTCGTCGCTTTTCTCTTCTTATCTTGATTTCTTCGAATTCCAAAAATCGATGTTATGCCATGCTGATCGCTCGGAATTGTTGTCGCCTGCTAGTCACAATTCTCTTCATCTTTATAATCTCTCGCGCGTATATTTGCTCGATCACGTGCGACGTATGTGCGACCTGTGCGTCGTGAATCTTCTTCGCTTTCTTGGCAACTCGCTTCTCGTCATTCTTGTTCGATCAAAATACATGCTTTTGTTGCAAATATCGTCGGCTAATTCCAATAGCGATATCTCTTTATGCCTGAATCTTAATCGATGCTTCAATCTCACAACGACTAACCTTCTTTAACCTCTGACTAAATCGCTAAGATGTTCATTTCTTCCTCTCAAGGTTCGTCGACCACATAAATGGGGAAATGATCGATCGATTTCATATTTTGGTCTCAATTAATTCCTGAAACGACTTGATCAACCACTAATAATACACAAATAACTCATCAACGACTCGTGAAACATATTGATGAATGATTTTTATCGTTTCGAATACATGATATCTCTTATGATATTGTGTCACAAACACGATTAATTCGTCTTCGACAAATATATTTCGATGTTTGCTCTTGCTGCTGTTGCTGTGTCGAACGCTCAATATCTTCGACTCTCGTGCGAATTGATCGCCAATAATGTGAAACAATACTAACAATCGTTGGCGAAACTCAACAACTCGACTCATGTATGCTCGAATGACGAGCTTGTTTCATCGTAATTGCTCTCTCGACTAAATGAATTCTCGCTAAATCTTGAGATAACTCTTGATTCGATCTTGCAATCATCGAGATTCATTCACGAGTCATGAGTTTTGCTCGTCGTGAATAAAATTTCATCTTTGTTCTTAATTAATCGAATTATCTCGCAGCGCACTTCATGAAATCATCGACGCATTCTGTTTATTCTTGACGAACATCAATTTTTCGAACAACATTTGTCGACTTTCGATCATAAACTTTGTTATCATTTTTCGCAATTTCGTCATGATGAATTAAATGTTTTTGTATACGATTTGCTTCTCGACTTAGTTGATGCACTCTTTCGCGATGATGTTATAATGAATCTTTAGCTCGTATGTACGCAGATTCAACATTCACTGCATGAGACTATAACTGTCTCGAATCATAAATCGATTTATCGCATTCTGCACTAGTTATAAACAATTCTACTGAATCTCTTAACTTTAGACATCGAAACTAGAACTGCTGAATTAACTGTTCTCGTCGCTGAACTTAAATTCGACGAGATCGATAATCTTTAACGCGTCTTGAATAATCATGAATCAACTAATCTTAATCACGATCAATAAAATGAGCGAATATTGATTCGAGTCTAATTATTCATTGATCTTGACTTCTAATACGATTAATGCGCATATCATTGGACTGTGATATTTCTTGTGCGTTATTCGCTCGTTCAACAATGCGATGCAAAACGTCAAACACGCTTTAATTAACAATCTTAATTGATATGAATTTTGCTCGTCGTGCGAATGTTTGTCGCTGACTTCGATAAGACGAGAACTTTGTCTAACATCGTTCTCTTCTTATGCGTCGAGAATCTCGTTGAATCCTGAACTACTAGCTTGAGTCAAACGCATTATATGCTTTCATGTCTAACGCTGCTTGTCGCGTAATCGAATCTTGAGTGTCGTTCATTCGCATGAGTCACGAGTTCGACTGATAAACATGACAATCTACTTTTATGATCGACTGTACTAATTAATTTCTTGAACATTCATATATGCCTGTAACGACTAATATCGGATCTGATGCTTCTTCGTACGAATAATCTTCATGCGTACATTGACTTCGACTCGACGCGTAATCGTTTGTTGGCAATAACTGATCATCTTATTTATGATCTGTCAGATAACTGCTAACACGAGTTCGTTCTCTTCGTCAAGTTCTTCGATCGACTCTAACAACTTCTCTCGCTTAATGTCGATTAAATACGTATGCCATCTAGCTCGCTTCAATCATGAATTAATCTCTCGCACGTCTTCTTTCTTCATCACACGATTCTTTCGTCATTTAATGGCTTCTTGACGTTGTTCTAATTTTCTCTCGACTTGCTTCCACACGAGAATGATTCGCTGCAACGAGTTTTCTCTAAGTTTGAGTTAACGAATCTCGAAATACTGCGATCTCTGTCGACTAAAAAAAAATCGCTGACATACTATCTTCTTTCATAGCGATTTCTTTGCTGCTGTTTGAACTTAAGCGATTAAACTAGATCTGCCAGTTTGTCGATGTCGCGATTCATGATGTTGTCATTAAATATGTTGCTTTATTTCCTTCAGACTACGACAAATATATTGACACTGCTTCGACTTCACAGTACATAATAATTCGTCTAGAAATATCTTTAATTAAGATATTGAATGCTTAATCGATGCGAATACTTCCAGCTTAATGCGATACTAAATTAAATGAGTTCATGACTAAACAACATGATAAATATTTATGATATTTTCTCGCGTAAGATCATGCTTTGCGTCTGCGAAATGTCGTATGCATTTCTGTGATCAAATTGCATGTTAACATTCACGACATGCTACTAATTGATACTCGAGAATCTGCTAAACGTTTCGATTGACGCGATTAATTGTCTCTTGATTGATGTTTGTCATGCTGCTAGATATCAACTACGCTTCAATTGAACGTGCGCGTCTTGAATGATCGATATTATGAAATGCAATGATAAAAATGATGGCTTTGACTAATTTTGCGACAGCTTCTAATCTACTAGATCTTGGCGCCTAGCAGAAATCGATCAACTTCGCAATTGAATAGTAACTTTCACAATCCATGTTGAAGTCTATGATTTCACTCGATGATGCACCCGATATAGCTTTATGAGAATCCCGATTTTGATGAAATTTGATCGAGGGAAATTAATGAAATTCTACGTCTGAAATCAATGGAATCCTATCTCTTAGACTGGGAAATACTCGCGCTCATGTGAAGTATAAGTACTAACAAACAATGAAATTCTACGTAGAATTTAATTAATCATACATGATAGCAACTTCCACAACCCATGTTGAAGTCTATGATTTCACTCGATGATGCACCCGATATGACTCTATGAGGATCCCAATTTTGGTGGGATTTGGTCGAGGGAAATTAATGAAATTCTACGTCTGAAATCAATGGAATTCTACTCTTTAGACTAGGAAATACTCGCGCTCATGTGAAGTATAAATACTAACAAACAATGGAATTCTACGTAGGATTCAATTAATCATACATGATAGAATTAAAGTTAAGCGAATTAATTTATACAAAGATTTTTTTAAAATATATTTAAGAATAAATAGAAAGATAACTAGAATTTATATATATTTCGATCTATAATTAATTATATTTAGAGATAACTTAAATTTTTAGATTTAATTTGTTTTTAATTTGATTTAATCTATATTTAATAGATTAAATTAAAGATTTTAAAATTTGTTCGAAATCGATCTATTATAAGTTAAATTTAAATTAAATCTAGATTAATTTATTTTATATTATATAATAATTATATATTTAATTAATAAAGCAATTGCAAAAAATAATATTAAAATAAGCAAAATTTGCTATAAAGAATTTCTATAATAAGTGCAATCTACAAACAATATAACTATTAAATATAAATATTTAATCTACAATAATAATAGAAATATTATATTAAATTAAGTAATTGTAGATTTTATAAAATATATAGAGTAAACTTTACAAATAGAGTAAATTATAGTATATTAAGATTGTAAATATATAAATAATTACAATTACAAGTTGTAGTTTTTCTAATATATTAAGTTTAATAAAGTTTAATAACTTATCTTTTATTTTCTAATTAAGAAAAAATTTCTTTAGTTAATTCGAATAATAATTCTATCGAATTTTAGATTAAAAGAATTTTATTAAAAGAATTTAACGCTATTAAGCGAATAAGAATATTCTTTTAGAAGAAGATAATATTATTTAGAAAGAGAAAATATAATTAACTTCGAAGCAATTGTTATAGCTTTTTCTTAATTTTATACTATTAATAATCTTTATTATACGTCTACTTGTAGCAACAAAGATACTATAAGATAGTTAATAATCTAAATTTCTTTTATATATATATAGATATAGCTTATTTCTAAGATTTAAAAGTATTTACTTATAGTTCTTACAATAAGCTAAAGAAGAAATCAAGTACTACACTTGCTATTATACTATAGTACAAAACTTGTTTAATTCTTATTATATTGTTATTTAGAACAAAGAAAGAACTTTGTATATTTAGAGCAATAATATATTTGTTTAATTGTGCTTGTAGATAGTTAATTTTTGATACAACTTAATCCGGAATCAAGAGAAGAGTTAAAGTTCCCTCAATGTCTGTGGTCTTTCCAAAAAGAGAGTATTAGGAGATACACTAGAAGTGTGTTATTGCTGCCTGGTCTATAAATCTGGTGTGCTATCGGATATTGACCAATTCCAACTTGCTAGAATTCTTGCTTCTTGGCTGTCGGCTTCCAGGCAGCAGCTCGCAATAGTGGACATTCGCTTCTTAATATCACAGTTGCAGGTCAACTTGTCTAGCCCGAGCCTTGTCTTCCTTTCCGATAGATACTCACTCGCAGATGTAGTGCTTCGGGATCCCAGAGTCCGTAAGCTGCGCTCACACTGGGACTGGCCCTGTAGCCGAACATTGTAGGGGCCTACTTTCGCGTTTCTTTCTGGAAGGCTATGTTGAAATTGTGATCTGTAGACTTCGTGAGCAGGCACCAATTCATCAATATTTCGCATTTGGGGTCTTGTAGATTATGCTTGAACCTGCCCTATATGATAATGACCGTTGGTATATACTATTACATCCTCTTTCGCTATTATCAAACATCCATAGTCAGAGTATCTCTGAGATCCAGCTCAGGACAATGTTTGACTTCTCAACATGACAAGTCGAAAGAAATTCAACCAGATTCACACCCGAAGCCCTGTTTCCGATAAATCTGCCGCCAAGCGAAATCCTAGTGAATGACCAGCCTCGGAACATCAATTGTACAGCGACCGCGGGCAACCTAATTGCAACTACACTGCCAAGTAGCAGGATCGCTCGCAAGATATTGCACACACTGGTAGCTAGGTTGGCATATGCCCTGGCAAGTCCCGTAATCAGGCCAGCCTCCAGGTGGAACTGTCGGGCATAATTGGAAAGATGGCGCAGTCGTGGTAGCAGGTATGGGCACAACTGTAGCCGTCGAGGTTACCGTGGTTCGAGTAGTGGGTTGACCACTCCAAATGGTCGATAGGTAGCCGATGCAGCCCTGATAATTAGAGGAAGCATATGATGTAAAGTAGTTCTTGATGTCCGTGTTGTCGTTGGCAGCGGACTGTATCTGATTCCCTATTTTGTCCACGGTATCTGACATGAGGCCGGCTTGGGCGTCCTCAAGATACTTCCGCATGGCTGGGCCGAAGAAGTTAAAGTATCTTGCGTTCTGATCTCTGCTGGGTCCACCCTTGCCTGTGAGCTGTTGTGTGAAGACTTGCTTTTTGAACGTGTTGAGGGCGTTCGGTATTCCTTCGAGATTGTTCAGGTTGCTGACCGCGGTAGCAATTGCTGCGTTGGGGCTGACCAAGATTAGTGAGACATTAGCGCAGATGTCGGGGTTAAATACTTACTTGCCCGCCGTATTGACAGCACTAGATGCTGAACTCCAATCGGCATCGGGATGTTGCTACTGTGCGTGCATTAGCAAAGTATGGCTCGCAATAGATACTGTTGATAGGCTACTCACGGTTTGGTAGCCCCAGCTCCGAAGGCTTCGACGATGGCCTGGAGCTCGAAGATATGATCCACATTCCACGGATTGGTGGGCGTGAATTGGTTGGTGTCGTTTGGTGGCGGGATTGGACTTGTAGTTGGAAAGGTGGTTTGGAAGGAGGTGAAAGAGGCGGCTGCGTCATCGGAGGCAATATCGACTTGGTACCATGTTGCAGTCGCTTGATTGGTGTATAGTGATCGAGCGTCAACAGCTTTGTGTGTGCAGATTAGCTTCGTTCAAAGAAGGATAATAGGACACTCATGTCTTCACTCACCACCTCTCAATGGGCCAGTACCATCAGTGGTTATCTCGCCAGGGTCTTCGTCCTCTGGGGCGACCCCCGAAGGATCGCTTTGCCTCTTGTTCAAAGAGAAGGCTGAGAGATCAATGTCCCTTCCATACGGAGATACCGAAACTGATCGAGTCATAAGCAGTCCCGTCAAGGGAGCTACAAGAGCGAGAAATTTAGTAGTAGAATACATGATTGAAGGTATTAGAGTAGATCTTCAGTGATTTTATTACGCCAAATTCTTGAGGGGCTCCTGTCATTTGTATAATTGTGTCGTTGCCTCTTGCTATGCTGTTTGTGCCATTCCAACCAAGGTATTCCAGCTGGAAGCATAGCCCCCAAGCCTCCATCCACACTCACCATAATCTTTCACCGAGCATTGTGATCCTTCGATAAAATTGGAGGCAAGAGGAGTTGGAATAATGATCCCACGCATGCTGTTGCTTACCAACAGAGGAGGACTTGAAACGTGTGGCCTTGAAACATGTGGCCTTGTGGACAAGTCACTAGGGGTCTTTGAAGGACGTGCGGCGGTGACACTACAATGCTGAGTGGCAGCGCAACCTCCAGCCCGAACTCAGCACCTGGTGTGGTACAATACCATGAATGTTATGGTCGGAGCAGAAAGTCACTTCGACCGCAAGGCGAATAAAAACTTACAAAGATAAGTTGCGTATATAAGGGCGTTTCGATGTCGTAATTTCATAGCTCCTGTGTAAGCTTAGAGATAAAGGTGATGCTTTTTATCCACATTGCGACGTTCGAAGCGCTCGATGAAATCACAGGGAACAGGGCTTCACGTATAGAGGCGTCACTATAGAGCTGCGGAGTGCGGCAACGATATCGGAATACTTCTAGAGATGGACTGAAGCTGAAATTTAAGTCGAGTGGCAAAGGAAGCATGCTGCGAGGGGCATCGCCATCAGCATCCTAGTCAGCGTCAGATATTATAAGCAGCACGTTGGGCTACAGCACGATCTGCTGATCTAGGGATAGTTTCAACGTCAACGAATACTGGGATACAGGACGCACTTGAGAGAAACGTAAGGCAGGCGTGCGCGCAAAAACTTGGCTTGTGTGGGGTTAGTACTAAAGTTGGGGCCTTATACTTTGAGCTTTCTTTGCCAAGAGTCTTCCCGTGGACCCTGCCACATCAAAGATCGAAGACAACAAGTCTCCCAATCGTTGTTGCTCATAGAGGAGCGCTCGATCTATGCCCTGATTGATGACATAGCCAAGGGAAGAATTTTTTCGAAACTCCAACATACCGTAGTCTTGGATCCTTCAAGGCGACGTAAGATGATCCGAGCCCCAGCCCCGCCAAGACGCTCGGGTTTTCGATAGCATTCCTTTATTAAGCGGAGGACAGGGTAGGTGGCTTGGCGGTAAGAGATTACCTTACTTGACATACCCGAAAGATTCGGCCAGGAAGAAGTGCCGACAGCGGTCATACAGCACACGAAACATCTTTCACAAGAAGAGGATTCGCATGGGTTATACGTCAGCTTATGCCTCCCGGCGCCTCACTGTGTCACATGATAGGATCCACCTTGAAACCACGAACATCCTTCAATTCCCTCGCTCTGTCATCATGACGCACAGTCTCCTCTGAGTAACCGTCGACTTCGTGCCCTTTGCACGTCTTACCGACGTACAACAGCCTAGGGAAGGAATCACATTCGCCGCTTGCGATCAGCTCCGCATAGCTTGACGTGGAGCGCAGCAGTCACTCCCATCCTGTGTTGGAATTGTAGAGCACCCTCGTGGGCTATGTAAACTTGCTTGGTAGGATCCGCTTCGAGCCACGTGTATAACTTTGGTCCACTCTACTCACAGTCAAGATCCATGGTCGTCGTCGATGACTCACGGAAGAAGCCAGCCCGTCTACACATTTGAACAGCCCCGTTACATTACAGACGTCGATGGCGGCATTCAAACAGTACGATGGGTGGTTCCCAGGCTTTGAGCTACCTGTGAACTGGCCAATGCCTTCGCCGGGGACAGACGCGTTGCTAGCGGCTGCGGAGACACCATTGCTAGCTTCTGTGCTCGACGCTTCGGAAGGAGTGTAAGTCTCTATGACGATGACACCACAGAGAGCTTCAATCGAATGCATAAAGTGGAAAAGGGCTGATCCGGCTATAGGAATGATTGCTGGACTGTCCGAGAGCGGACCATAATAGCCTTGATGAATGAGCTCACTGACATGTCGAATTGGGAGCGCAAGGTTTTCGACTCCGATTTCACGTTCAAGTGGAAGAGCGCTCAGCTCATGAGTGGAAGGGACGTGACCAGACCCATGGCTGACTGGGTGACACTCTCGTGTGGCTGCATCAAGCTTGATCATAAATGGCTAACAGGATTTAGTGTGTCGAAGAGGTGAAATCCTATGTCCAGCTTTTTTACGCATCAGCAATGGTACCTGCTGTTGATGGAGGCGTGGTCAAGTCCGATACTCGAGTCTCGGGCATCTTCCTTCGCGATGTCCAACGGACTTCGGCCGCCTTGCGAGGAGACTTTTCTCAGAAGGTTTCAAAAGGGCACAGTGTGATCTCAAACGTCGTTGACCCTTTTCTATGTCCGTTCTCTTGGGAGGCTGCGAAATTTGTCCTGTTCGGCTATGCCATGTCTCTGTCTGATTGTCTGCAAAGATACGGCGAGGGCAATAGCATACACTTGCGCCAACCGAAGGACGAACAATGCAGGGAAAAAGAGTTGTATAGGTATCCCAATGATCAAGCATTTTCAAAACGCTTTCAATGGCTACCCTTTGAGGTCGAGTTTGATGATTGTGGAGAAGGAGGACCTAGGTATGTTCATCTCACTTCACAAAGCTTTTCAAAGCTAAGATATCGTCATTGGTGTCAGAATCACCAGCTACATCAACAACGTGCACCCTGTCGAACATCGAGACTTCTACATGGTCCTAGAGACTCTGATTGCTACAGTGATGCCGATGTTTGACCAGTCGCTCATGGAATCCAGAGCTCCCCACTACCAGCACACGCGTATTCACGTCGCTGTCCTAGAAAACAACAGTGCAACTCCCACAATCTCCAAAGACGTGCGCGAGTTCACTCCCCCACAACAGCGGACTACAGGACAGTTCATTGATCGCGAATATCGTTGGCTAAGCTGGCCCTATGTGGATCTGAAAAAGGAATTTTGGAACCGTGGTTTACAAATGGTCTGCGAAGTGCAAGAAATCGACCTGGGTCCGGATCAGCCCAGCTTCGAAGGCGAGGAGTGGCACGTTCAAGGTCAGAGAAACGAGTATATCTGTGCCTCCGCCATCCTGACCTACTCGCTTCACAACGTCACCCGGCCCCGGATTTCGTTCCGCAGACGTGTATGGACAGAAGAAGCCAGCCTTGCCTGGGGGTACATCTCGGAACCACCGTTCGCACCAGAGATATACGGTGCCAAGAGTGACGATCCAGCTATTCAGCATATCGGCGATGTAGACATGCGCAAAGGCCGGCTGGTCACCTTCCCAAATATCTGGCAAACCCGACTCCTACCATTTGAGCTGGCGGACAAGAGTAGGCCAGGCCACTTCAAGAAACTTATCCTACACCTCATCGACCCCAACCGGCGAATAATATCCACGTCTCGTGTTCCACCCCAGCGACGCGATTGGTGGGCGAAGGAGGTCCGGCGACAAAACGCAGTGCTATGGCGGCTGCCGAATGAAATCTGGGGCCACATTGTGGCTGCGATGGACGGGTATCCGTTGTCAAGGGAGGAGGCAGAGCATATAAGGAATGAATTTGTTGAAGAAAGGGCGGAATTTCAGAGAAAGCATACGGAAGCTATGATGGAATATGGAGAGTGGGATCTGGATTCGGACGCTGAGTGAGTGTGTTCTAGGCGCCCAGCAGGACGATTACAAGTAGCGAGAAATTTCTGATTGTTACTTAGATGGGTGCAGGTCCGGCCATGAACGTTGATGGTCTTTGAAGTGCAGAGAAGTGTGGCGCCGCGGAAATTGTTGAAGAAGGCTGACATCTGAGAGCGTTCAGATTTGGTGTCCAATAGATCTGTATTCCCTGGCAGGTATTACTACCGATTGTCGGCCACCTATCCAATTTGACGACATGCACAATTGCATCTCTGAGTAAGTTCAGGTACCGAGCCCGACTTTGTTAAGCCATGAGACTATAGATGAGATTCAGTCAGATCCTTTAACGTGTTTGCTTGTTACCCGCTAGTGTTTGCGCTCATCTGGAGACTCAAAATCTTTATTCTGGAGTCTTTGGGCTTTTGTCGACAGAGGGAAGAGATGAAGTGGTGGTGATGGTCCCAGAGTATTCGACGTATTTCCAGGACCTTACGGAAAAGTCTTGGCACCCAACGATCACCCCACAATGACTTCACAGTCACATGCCTGGACGGCTCTCGAATATTCCAAGTGCTTTTGATATTCAATATAAAAAATTTCATACCCACTGTCTTTCACTGTACAAATCATCATCCACAAACAGTCGAGACAGGCTTCTTTGAGTCTTTACTCTTTACTGCTAACACAACATACTAGTATCACCAAAAACCACCCACCACTTCACACCCACGATGTCTCTCTTCCCTCGCTTCCCATCCAGCGAACTGGGCCCCCTCTTCCGTCTCATCGACGACTACACGAGCCAAAACCCGAGCGGTTCGTCGACCTCATCCTCCATCCGCGCCTTCCATCCCAAATTCGATGTCCGCGAGCATAAGGACTCCTACGAACTCCAAGGCGAGCTCCCCGGCCTCGAACAGAAGGACATCCACATCGAATTCGCCGACCCGCACACCCTCGTCATCAAGGGTCGCGTCGAACGTGAATATTCCTCCGACGACTCCCAGGCGGCACGCGGTCGCATCACGGGCGAAGTGACGGATCATACTCGCCACAAAGCTAGCGTTGAAGATGAAGGGGCCGAAGGTTCCAGTACTCCTGGGAAAGGAGGAGAGACCAGCAAGGCTTCTGACAACGGCGAAGGTCAGAAGAAGGATGGGACCAAGTATTGGGTCTCCGAACGCTCTGTGGGGGAGTTCTATCGTGCTTTCAGCTTCCCCTCCCGCGTGGACCAGGATGCTGTCAAGGCCAACCTCAAGAATGGGATTCTAAGTGTCGTGATTCCCAAGGCGGTTTCTCACCATGCGAAGCGGATTATGGTTGAATGAGCTCGTTTTCGGCGTCTTCGTCAAGCCTGCGATTTAAAGCACACCAGTCGTTACTGTTTGGGTATGTCGGCTTGCAGATGATATCATGAATTACTAGAAAGGAGACTGTACGGATTGGCTGAAGTGTATTTTGCTGGTGAAGTTGGGAGAAACGTTATTTTGTATCAGGGGTGTATTCGGTGTTGTTGGTGAATCCGATTAACGGGTTGGGAGAAAAGTCCTCCCTTGAAAGATGTGTTCGATCTTTTCGGTATGCTCGGTGCTTGTACAGTAGCATCTATCTGTTCAGAAGTTACTTTTGCAAATCTAGGATTCTGCAACCAGTCAGATATGATGTCAAAGGACATCCTTCTCGAGAGCTTTGTCATCTCCGAAATTATTATTTTCATTCCAGTCGCTACCTAACATCTCTGTTGCAGCCCCAGACCTCCCTCATAATCGCCCCTCGCTTCGCCCTTAGACGATCTTCACCCCATCCAAACCCTGTCGTAGCGGTATGTTTGGTTGTAGCCATGAGACTGATGCTATCGAAGGCTTTGATGACTATTTCACTTCTCTTCATAGGTCATCTCATGTCCTCCTCCGCTACAGCAAACACCATCTCTGAATCAGCCAAACCGAAACCCCACGACGCATCCTCGAAACCCACTCTCGGCTGTACCAAGAGGTCGATATCCGTATCCGGCTCCATGATCGTGGCTGCGATGTTCGTCTTGGCGCACGTCGGAGCCGCCCAGTCACCCGAGACTGGCTTGAGCTCGTACCGCACAACGAACATGATCACTGTAGTCATAATCTCGGTGGTTGCAAAGTGTCGACCGGGGCATAGTGTATGACCTCCGCCGAAAGCTCGGAAGGCTGCGGGACTGGGGCGTTTCGCACCATCTCCTCTTTTTCTGGCCGCCTCTAGACCGTCCTTGGTGAACCTTCTATGGTCGAATTGGTCGACATCGCGTCCCCAGATTTCTTGGTCTGTGTGGATTACACGACTGGGCATTTGAATTATGCCGTCCTTCTTCAGGAGATACTTGCCGTCGAGAAGTGTGTCTTCCATGACCTGCCGCACTGAAGTGCCCATCGCCCGGCAACGTAGCATCTCCTGGAATGTCGAGGTGAGCAGGGGACAACGTGTCTTGATCTGTGTGATGTCAATTTTGTGGATGGGAACACCGTCGGGAGTCTCTGTTGTCAGAATGATGGTCGATAGCTCTTGGCGAAGATCTTCGAGGACGAGAGGGTTCGAGTAGACATGATATAGCATCCAAAAGACAGAAGGAACCGTATTGACCAGAATTGCTATGCCACCGCCGCATTCAAATTTGGCTGTGTCTTCGACTGAAATACCATTCTTGATACTGACGTTGAATCGGTTCTTAGCCCATGCTGACCCACTCTCATGCCCTTTGTTGTCGTAGTAATCGACGAAGGCTCTGGCCACTGTCTCACGGCCACGATAGCCCTTCGAAGCAGTTATTGATGGCATGAAGTTGACAAACATCATCGTCAGATCGCCCACAAGGTGCCTAAGGGAATGGTAAGCACATGTGTTGCACAGTGAATACGAAACCTGCTTGATATGAGACTCACCAGAACCCGTCCTCAACATTGCGATCTACGTAGGGGTTCAGTGGACCGTATACAGCGTTTGTTGTCGCCATTGTGAGCTCGTGACGTAGCCAGCGCATCAGGCTAATACTCGTACCGAGACAACCTTTCTCAGGCCGGATATGTTCCAACGATGCCGCGATGTTCTGGATCATCACACGATTCATTGCGTCCAGGTCCGCACCGGGCGTCAATGCTGAACGCATAGCTTGGTACGATTCCACCGACATACCCCAATCGCCTTCGTCACCGTTCACATTCGTCATGATGATCTTGTCGGCTTCATCACTCCATGCGTTCATGCGTCTTCCCATCTTGGCCTCGATAGGCGGGAAAGCGAGGGTTTTGGAGTGGCGCTGGACAGCTGCAATGAGCTCCAGAGAATTTATGATATAGATTTTGGCCCCAGGTATGGCGAGCGTATATATCGGAAGCGTGTTTTGGTCCCTACATTGTCAGTTGTTGTGGGCGACTTGATTGGGATCGAGACATTGCAACCTGAGCTGGACGTAGTATTCGAATTTTTTCCATATCATGTTCAGAACATGTCCCACGATAGGCACCCTGGGATATACAGTAGGGGGCTCCATGCTGGCCCTTTCGACCTTGGAATTGATACGGTAGAGGTAGTACAGGAGGGTGGATATTGAAAGAAAAGCCACCGAAGCTTTAAAGTCCATGATGAGTTGGTACGGCAAGGTGACAGTGCTCGAATGTGGTGGATTGAAAGACCGCAGCTGCTGAGAGGTAGAAACGAACCGACTCCGGTTGTAGGTGGAGAAAGCAAACGGTCGAGAGGCAGTGCCAACTTTCCAATCAGAGTGACCCAGTCGCCTTACGGCGTACAGAGTCAGGCAGCGCTCCGATGCCGCGCAGGTCAAATGCAGAGGGAATTGAAGCCTGCATGCAGGCGCAAGGCTACCATGCATGGGGCGATGCTGTTGCGCAAAGAAGTACATGTACGTAGTAAAAAGCGGGTCCGGGATGGAGCGCATGCTAATTCCCTTCGGGAGGCATTCTACGGCGCCACGGCGCGTGGACATAGCGTCCCTCGGCTGAACTAGGTTTAGGCCCAGGCCTTGCGATTCGCGGTGACAGTCATACTGTCATAGTTGCTGTCAGGCTGAACTCTAAGGTACTTCTAAGCGATTTACAATATCTACATCTGTTGCATTGCATGATATGCATCAAGCAGCGTGCATGCGCCTAGAAGTCTGCGTAATCCCACAGGATTCAGACCGGCAAGCTACGTCGACAATGCAGTCTTGGCGTTGTTTCACGCTTCCATGCTATGGCCCAAAATCATCCAATCATATTTACCACGCCTCTGGCCAGTCTATGGCTCAATAGAAAGCTAAATAAGAATTAAACCGTTATGCCCGTGACGTTACCCTCACCTCAAAGTCTTCCAGGTAGAAGATCCCGTAGCAGGTACTCTTTAGGGGTCGCTGTGGATCGATTGTCGTGATGTCGAAGTGCCTTAAGAGCTACCTCACCGTCAGTCCAGCCTCTGCCTATAGCGGGCCGCACGAGATGATGACATACCTCGAAGATGATTTTGTTCAGCTCGGTCATCGCGATTGGAGTGCCTAGACACCTCGTCGAACCATGACCGAATACAAGATCGAGAGTACGGTGCATAGAGCTCAAGCATTCTACGTCGTCGATGAGCCAGCGCTCGGGCCTAAAGATTGCCGGGTCCTCCCCAAAGATCTGGTTCATTTGTAGGCCCCATGTGTTAAACCCAATGCATGTTCCACCCGGAATACGGAAGCCATGGATGTAATCACCTTCTGGTGGAGCCATGCGTTCTCGAAGCTGGGCAACAGGCGGGTGTTTACGGAGGCCTTCTAGTACACATGCCGATAGGTACCGAAGTCGTGCAGCTTCGTTGTTCTGTATCGGTAGTGACACAAGACTGTGAGCCACAGCGGTGTCAATCTCGGCCCTCAGTTTCCCGTATACTGGAGGGTTTGAAATAATCGCAAGCAGAGTGCTCTGGACTGCAGTGGCCGTAGTATCAGATCCAGCCACTCTGATCTCGTCAGTTGATGAATGAGACCTCCAAGGGTGACGTTGACTTACAGTGAGATGACAAGCTCGGCTTCAGCCTCGCGTCGTGGAAGTCCGTGCTTGAGAAAAGAAGCCAGAAGATCCCGCCTCGGTGCTGGATGGGATTCGAATCGTTGATCCACAGCTTTCCGTATAATCTGGATAGAGTAGGTCAGACTAAAAGGAGCTGGCCAGATTGGAGCAGTGATCACATACACCCATGATCTTACCCAGACCGTTCTTATCAGTGGCGGATGGTAAGACAAGCCTTTTGACAATGGGAAGCTGTGCCAAGCCAAAGAAAATTGTATTCAACTCGTGTATCACCGAGAAATGCTGACATACCATGTTACCTTGTTTGATGGTGGACATCAAGCCATACGTATCGTCATCATTCTCGATATAGCCCAATGCCTCACCTAGAGCAAGGTCCGTTATTATGTCCACTGTGAGATAATGGATACGTCTTCCAATATCAAAGATTTTGGGTTCTCCCGGACGAGAAATCCAGTTCTCCTTGATCTTATCAAGCCAGTGCAGGACATGCTTGTCAATTGTGCGTTCGATGCTATCGACATCTCTACCGGCATACTGATTCGCTGATCATCAGCTATCGAATACAAGCAGCAGCAGAACAGACTTACGCCAGCAGACAACCTGCATCTAAGCCTATGGTGCCTCTTGGGATCTCTTTCGGAGACAATATCCGGCACGGCTGGATTAATCCTGAGCGCATCGAATGATGGGCCTCTGGTGTAGGAAGATCGTGGTGCTAGGATCCTTCGCGTTACGACTGGGTCGTCCGTTAAAATGCTATTGGGACCTATACGAGCCAATGGTCCTAGCCAACATCAGATTTGTTGTTTCTCGGGAAAGAATGAGGTGGACGCTACCATATTCTTTGTTAACATCGATGAAAACATGTTGGGATCGCCCAGAGGCCAGTGTTTTGACAAGCCAGAATCTCGTGTATCTTGCCCACCATGGGCCCGGGATCTTTGAAAGAGGCCGTAGCCTTGATGCCATGAAGCCAACCCAGAAGAGGAGCTTGATAACGACAACGGTGAGGAGTATGAAGCCATAAGGGATGAGTCGTAATAAGAGTATCATAACGGCTCGTATACTTCAGTGATTGTCCGCAACTCTGCACAGCTGAGGGGATCATATTATCCGTCTTGTTAGCGCTGTTACCTGGAGAGTCAAATGTAGAGTTTGAACAGGTGGCCTTGAATCCTCGAACCTTTGACAAATTGAGACCGGATCTGCTGTAGCTGGAAGCGGTCGATATCAGCTACGTGCCGTGCTGGAGGCGCATTGTGCAGGGTGACTGCTACACCGCCACGAAAATGTTCGAAATTTCGTTCACACCATTTTTGCCTAAATAAGGCAATCCACATGAGCCGCAATCCAGATACCCGAGCCTGTCAACTCATCTAGAGATAGTATCCACACGACCACTGCAAGCGAAGATGCATGCAGTCAGACAGAATCGGACTTGGACGGAGCGAATCCAGCGGACGGCCGGCGATCCCATTGAATCGGCATTCGGAAACACCATGTATTCGAAAAGTCATGAAACGAAGGCATTTAGGTCCGTACAGATCTGAGCAGCTACGTTGTATCTACGCCGCCGCTGGTGTGAAACCATCGCCTAAGGTATTGAAGTGGTGGAAATCGCAGCCTGCGGAGCTATAGCCCATTCTGGTTAGCATCTTGGCATTCATGGGGTCACTAAATCTCGATTTCACACCAGATCAAGCATGCTCACTCAACTGTCTACATGAAGCCCGTCAGGTTGTTGCGTCCATAGGTGTGTCTCGTTTTCTAGCGTCGGATGCGAGTGCAGCGTAGGATGCGAGTGCAGCGTAGGATGCGAGTGCAGCGTAGGATGCGAGTGCAGCGTAGGATGCGAGTGCGTTAGTGCTGACCCTTGGCGGAACAGGTGTTCAGTCTCACGACCACGTCAAAATTCAATTTTTCTATGGACATACCTCCACAGGCAGAAGGCGACTCTCTAGTGCGCGTCCACGCCGCATGAAATTATCGTGCAGGTTGTCCCTCTTGCTAAGCCACTATTACATCCGCAACAGCGAATCGAGTAATGGACTGGTTGGAATGGTGGTGGGCACCGTAACGAATAACATACCAGGGGTTCCAGATCATAAGACGTTGATACGCCGCTCTCCGTCACGGTCAGTATCTCTCTGCAAGCAACATGGACAGGGTGCCTGATATTTGGGACATGCCCGCCGGCGTCCCCCCACCAGGCGTCATACCCAACTTTACGAATCCAGAGACTCGTGTGTCGAGGATTGATGTTTCAGCAGCTGTGTGCCTACCCCTTATCATTATCTTCGCCAGCTTCAGGCTCTATGCCAAGGCTTTCATCGTAAAGAAAAGAACGTGGGATGACGGTATGCTTTGGACACCCAACTCAACAGCCCTTTTCTGACTGTGGCATAGTAGCTTGCCTGCTTGGATTTGTAAATTACGCAAGCCATCTGCAGAGCTCCATTTGTTGATACCCAGTTTAGGTTGGCGGATGCTCATATATCTGCTTGACATTGGCAGGTACGCACACTCCAGAGTTATGAGAGATAATCTCTTTCATTGACATGCAATAGCTGTCCATCTCGGTGCTTATGGCCGTCATGAGTGGGATTACAAGATCGGCGACCTGTCGGTAGAACTGATACGTGTAAGTCTGTTCCTGGTCCGCACGTACAGACCCTCTTGATAGATTTGTCTAAGTGTTTTGAGTAGTTGACGCTTGCCAATGAGATTATGTACGGGCCGTTTATATGGTTCATCAAAGCAACGTTGCTCCTACTATTCCTGGAAATCTTTGGCCAGCTCCGGTGGCTGAGGTGGCTTGCATACTTCGGCATCTGTTTCACAGGGCTCTTTTACCTTTCCACCGCCGTCGCATATCTTATCCTCTGTGCGCCAAAGGGCCAAACGCATCTCGACTTGTTAACTGCGATCTCCTCAGCAAAATGTCAGAAGCAAGGCCAGCCTCTCAGCATAGTGGTAGGATCATTTAATCTTGCGAGCGACATTTATATCTTATGCCTACCTCTCCCTGCCGTCTGGTCATTGCAGATGCCGACACGACGCAAGATCGGTGTTTCAGCGATATTTTCAAGTGGTATCGCGTAAGCCTCTATAATGCCCGATCGTGCTTTGGGTATATTGTACTAAAACCTGTTTGCAGGGCAGTAATAAGCAGTATCCTGAGTATTGTCTTCCGAACGCGTTTTAGCAGAAGCAAGGACAATACCTGGGACATCATTTCCGTTTGGATTGTGACGTGGGTAAACTTCTGAGGATCATTGATTTTCCACTGACACCACTGTAGGATCATAGAGATAACCGCTGGTTTCCTGGTGACTTGTATGCCCTCAATGGCCGCCGTTTACCGCCATACTCAACCGAGGCTACATCAAGCGTTGAGCGCCACTCTTCGAAAGCTCAGGAGCGAGAACACTTTGCAAGAGACAGACGAATTAGAGAACGATAGCCGAGTCGAGCTGCGTCCGGTATACCACGACCGCAGCAACTACAAGATGATGAAAGAGACTCACAATTTCGCTTAGCGCTTGCCAGAGCGTTCCATGCATGCTGAACGGATCGATGCAGCTAACCACGTAAAAACTCTGCAGTGAAACGTCTAGCACATTCATTCCTCGGAGGCGAACGAGATCGTGGTTTGTACGGATCAAGTGCGGAGAGTTTTTAGTTGGGGTATAGTTCAAGCGTCATCAAGAGCACGGAAAGGACCCATACTGAGTGACTTTTAGATTTCGGCGTATTCAGACTTGTTTCTCTCTTACAGCCCTGCACGACGAGGGGGCTAGTGCCAGGGACGAGGCCCACCATAGTATTCAGTATGGGGACCGTCCACTACAATTCCTTTTCATTGCATTCGTTCCTTTTGACCTGCTCACATACGACGTTCTGCTCCTGCGCTTAGGTAGAGGTGAGATAGTCGTATTCGTAGTAGTCCTGGTGACCCTTCCGATGGCAGTATGCCGACTCTTATCCTAGGGTGTCTGCACATTTTCCCAACGTGATATACGACGGCAAGCTGATTGGCAACCCCTTCCACTGTGTCTGTCTCCTTTTTGATTCCATCCTACCTTTTGCCTAGATGTGTCCTCAAAGCCCAAGCATATCGGCAACACCCTCTTTCTTGTCCAAGGCATCTGCCTCTTTCCTCAGAACATCTGCCCTGAACCTTCGAAATGCAGTCTCGATCCGTTCCCTGGCTTCCGGATCCCGATTGATCGTTCTGACTGCCGAACCGCTGCCGGTGAGAAAGCCAGTCTCACCACCGATAAAGAGACCACCGAAGCCAAAGAAAGTATACGCAGCGACATCGCCAAGGGTAGAGAGTCTGAGGAATAGCGTAACATCCTGAACGGCTTCTGAGTATGGGAAGAGCAGATGTCAGTCGATACTCTCGCACGACACGGCCAGAAAACTTACCCTCCCTTCCGTCAGCGAATCTGACATGCGTGGGCTTCTCCTGTGCTCTAAAAGCTCTAAACATCTGCAACCTCGTCCTACGAAGTCTAAAGGCCAGCAGTGCACCCAAGCTCAGGCCGAGCAGTGAGCCAATCTTAACATGAGTGCCGAATTTACTTGCGGCGCTGTTGAGTAGGTCCCGATCGGAGTCTTGTAGGTCGTGCTTGATGTGTTCTTCTGCCAGCGCGCTGATCTCTTGGCCAGCATTCTGTCGAAGCAGAGCAAGAGACTCGGTAGACATTGTGTAGATGTCGACTCTTGATAGAGATACGCGGTAGTGGTGGAGAATCCGCTGTTGATGAAAAAAGATGAAGTCACAATGCCAAGTCTATGTGCCAAGCCACCGGGTGATCCTCGGCATGTTCATCCGAATAACTTAAAGTACTCTCGGCCTTTCACTACTAGTTATACAGAAGCCATCATACGTTAGGCAGAGTGACACTAGCCACTAATCGTCAACTGTCGGCCTGCTAATTGAACCTTCCATGAGATGAATCTCTTCTCCAGATCATCTTTTGTGCCGCTGTGGTCGTCGCTCTACAATCTCCTCAATCTCGCCCGGTCAAGAGTATTCTCTTTGGACCGCTCATTCGATCAGATGCCACAGATAGGTCGTGACTTATAATTTCTATCATGGCTCTATGTACTCAAAACACTCATGTATACAGTGAATGGGAAGGATGCGTGTCCCCGTTGAAAGAGTCGGCAAAATCTACCCTATCTTCTAAGCGAGAAAGATCTAAAATCTGGTCGATTTGCGTCGCGTTCTTGTGGTACTTTATACATGCTTCCCACGGCCTGTTCAATATCGTATCAGAGAAAGGTCTCCAGGACTTTCTGAATCCCCCTTCCCCACTCAAGAAGCCACAGCCCATTCCCCTGCCTCCAACGGCGCTGAGATCGTAACGCCAAACACAACCGAATAGATCACCCCCCGAAAGGAAAATTGCAAGCTAGGCTCAAAACCTTCGACATCACGAACCCCCGAGTCCGTCCACCACGCTTGGCGGCTCCCTCAAGCGACCGTGCGTCGGAGCTCCGCTCCTTGAAGCTTGAGCTCACTGACGGCACTTGTGCTGAAGTCCGTGTGTACATGCGTCACTTTCTGATGTTGTCTGAGTTCAATCTTCGCACAAAGGTCTGATGTACTCAAGTGGCATGATTGTATGGAGCAGACAGACTCGGATTTTCTGTATTCGTTATATGCTCGATGATAGAGCAGAGCATAAAAGATATCGAGGGGGATGGAGGAGTATGATACGCACAGGCGCAGTCACGCACAAAGGCAGACACCCTTTTGGAGCTGTAATGGCTTGGTAGCGCCAAGAATTTGAGCTCTGCTGCTAGGGAATTACTAGGAGATTACAAGTGAACATCGAACAAACATCAGGGGGAAAACGCACAAGAAGAGGTCTTGCTCACCGCTCTTGAATTACCAGGATTGCGGCCGTTGACGATAATGGCACAATATACTGATTTGGATCAAGCCGCAGCTATTGCGCTTTCAGCCAGAAACCAACCTTGAGATCATTTAGTGTACTTGCTCACCAGGCACAGGTTTTCATGACAGGGCGGCTCCGGGACAATGGTGTTGCTAACATATAATGCACGCCTGAAGTCAATACGAAAGGCAGAACAACGATTTGCTCAATACAATCCAACGCTATGCTACAGCTCTGCGCACACACTCAGCCCAACGCCCAAGCTAAATTACAAAGAACCGCTCCCTTCATCATCCCTCTCTCAAACCCCCAAACTCAGGTATTGCAAACACAAGCCATGTTTGATCCCAGCAAATACGCTCCAAGATAGCCATTCGGCACATTGACCGACGCGGTCGCACCATCACTATTCCCACAAGTGCCGCTGCACCCATTTGCGACATACCCCGGCTGACTCGGACAATCCGTGAACTCATGATCAACATAGAGGCTATTAACATCCCACGTGCAGATCTTCGCAGAGCTCAGACAGTCGATCGTGACCTGCCCGTTGGCGCCCAGTACGGTCTGCGCAAGACTGCCCTTGGGTCCGCCTTGCGCGGCGCAGCGGGCGGCGCCGCCGAAGAGGAGGTCGCCGGTGGTCCAGTTGGCGAAGAGGGTTTCCATGACGTTGTGGTAGTTTGTGGGCATGTGGTTGTAGTTGTTCAGGGAGTAGGTCACGGCGTTCTTGTGGTCAAACCAGAAGGGACCGCAGATCCCGGCGGCGTCGTAGCCTTTGCCGCAGCCGGTGTCGTAGGAGATGGTGTCGCTGGAGTTGAGCTGGAGCGCATTGACGTCTGTGTCCACTGCGCGACCGATGTGGATGTTGCTGGATTCCAGAGCTTTGCCAACGATGAAGGTGGTCAGGCCTTTGAGGAGAGCGTTGGATTCGTTTGAAAGATCGGGCAGCGGGGTGACGGAGAAACCTCCCGTGGAGGCGAAGGCTATGAAGTTGGTCACGTCGTTGTTGATTGTCGGAATGATCTGCGAGACACTTCCTTGAAACTGTTGGACCACTGTACCTACTTGGTTGCTGATCGATGCCCATTGGTTGACCTGATCTTGTGTCGTCCCAACGGGGAAAAGGTATTTAGCGATCCCCGGAATTTGATTGCTGACTCGAAGGATCAACCCAGCGATGCCTTCCAGACCTGATATCAGTCCCAGACCAGCACCGAGGGCTGTCAAGACATCGTTCAAGGCTATGTTGGTCGCTTGAGGGGGGTCCAGGAGCGTCACGATGGCGCCAACGGTCTCCGATGCTAGTGTGTTCGCATTGCCGATCGCGAGATATAATGAATTGAAGACCTGGTTGATGGCATATATGTTGTACAAGATGTAGAAGTCCCGTGCCGTTATATTGTTGGCATTTGGATCCGGTGCAGGGCAGGCTCCGGGCTTCACACCGGTACAGTCATGTGTCCCAAGCTTCAGAGTATCGAGGAAGCAGGTCGAAAAGGGGATGCTGCCGCAGGAGGCTTGATGTGCTTTCCACCAATTCTGGGTATAAGCTGTCATACCCAGAGTGTTCCAGCATGATGGATCGATGCCACGGATACCGCCGGGGCTATTACAGTCGGGACTCTGACGCGGATGTAAAATAGATGCAGCGAAAACATTCGTGATGGGCGAGAGCGCAAAGCAAATTGTGATGATTGATCTTGTTGTGAAGGGCATGTTGTCTCACTCGAGGTGTCTCGCTATAAGAAGCTTGCAAGATTCTCTCCACAGAAACGTCTGCTGACATCGTGTTTTTATAGACCGCAAGACGGCAATGCGAAGGCCAAGCAGAGACCATGGTGTACCGTGTCCTAGAGCATCTTATTGTTCAAGTCCGTCTTCTCAGCGCTCAGGCCAATGATGCCATATTGGGGCCAAAGTACCATGATTAGATTGTAATTTATCCTCACGGGCCATGTCCAATCTTTATGCGACCCAATGAAGCTCCAGGATGGTACCGTAGACGGGAGCGAACCTTGTAGAGTATTCTCTAAGCAGATTGTTTGCTCCGAAGAAAGACGAATATAAATAGACATGGAACGAAGTGAATCGGCTTCCCGAGTTTCAAGCAGAGACATTCCTGCACGGCCCGCTGATCTCCGACTTGGGTCATTTCATCGCGGGACAACCTATTCTTTGAAAAGCGCGATACTCACCCTCATTGTAGTACATGTCTTGGAGCAATGACTTCCTCCCTTGTCTAGGAGGCGCCCGCCAGGGCCATCATAGCGATGGGCCCATCCAATGCTCCATCAGCCGCGCAGTTTCGGAAGGAACTATAGGTCGGATCAATAGATGGTAGCTTCGAGCATGCACGAATAATCTTAGTCGCTCTTGACGTTGTTTTCTAAATTGACTCGCAGAGTAAGCGCGTCGGTCTCGCTTCCCAGCTGCTTGCGTGGTGGAGACTGACGAGCGCCAAGATCTTTTTTCTCTTGGCAGTCTACTCCCTTTTAAAGCTAGTGCCAATCTCAGGATTCGGAATCAGATCTCGGGCAACTCTGTCACGCCGACGTATATACTGCGCCAGATACGTTAATGTCGATAGCCATACTATGTGATGCTCAAGAAGCTCAGTTCGGGGTCGTGCAGTTGTGCTTCAAGTCAGGTGATAAGAAGATGTGCCTGCTGCTGCCTAACGGGCTTCTGCCTAGAATGGGAGACTAGTGAATCCTTCAAATCCAACTATTTCATGCTGTTGCGGGTGCTGTCTCCTTCCTGTAAATCTTCTTGCTATTTCGCAGTCTACATCGGAGTTTCAAAGCTAATCATAACTTTGATCACTGCAATCAGATCCTCGCATTATGGCATCTGGTGGCAGTGTCTATTCTCAGACATTGCTTAGAATCACCCACACTAAATTGAGTGAGCTCGCAAAGAAGAGGTCGAAATTCGAGGATCAACGACGCCGGACGTTAGCAGGCGCTGAACTGGAAGAGGATGGAACAGAGAAAGTGCGCATCTTGACAAATGGTCTGAAAGCATGCTCTTCGATCTCCACTGCCAAAGGACGTGTCATCCGTGGGGCTTCCAACAACCCGCGGCTTGAGCTTGATCTCAAGAATCTTGATCGATTCCTGGCACAAGCACGATACGATCCCTCAGTATCGCCCGCTTTCGTGGACTCGTGGCAGTATACCTTGCTTCGTCACTTCGAAGTCCAGTCTCTGAAGTTCGACTTTGCTTCGCTCTATGGCCAGCTGACAACCGAGTGGCTGTCCGCAAAACAGAAATTCGCAGCCAAAGATAATGATGATGTCGACATGAAGGATTTCGAACATGTCTCCGCTGGGAAGAAACTCGAGTCCCGTCGCAAATGGGAAGAGTCGGTGTTTGAGCCAGTGCATATCGACCACACAGCCATGAGGGAGATGCTCCACCACCTGTTTGAATCCGCGCCCAATGATTCCAAACATCTACTCAAGGCAATTCGGGTTCTACGTGACAAGGCAGAAGAATTCGGGCGAGGTTTGGTATCACCTGGAAACTTCAACCAGTACTCTCTGGGCTGGACCATAAAAGGCTTGCTCGCCTCAGATCTCTTGGACAACGAGAAGCGGGAGGTGCTACGAGACTTTCTTTCAAATACGACCATTCTCAACGAAGTAGCGGATGTGCTGAACATGCGCATGATGGCCCTGGCGGACTGGTCCTGGGGTGATGAGGTAGTTATGGAGCAACGGCGCCAACTCAACGGGACGTATAACATTTATATGCATGAAGATCTCCTAGAAGCGATTTTCCTGCAATACATTGGCGTCCGTTGGTCGGTGTTCTGGAAATCCGCCTTAAACAAATTCCGACAATCTCCGGGCGTTTGGAAGTCCTCGAAGACATCGATTTCACTGCTGGACCAAAAGCGACGACAATTCTATCTTGGCGTCATGTCTGAACATTCCAGCGTCTGTACTAGACGGCTTGCGATGTACCGTAGCGGATATTTCCTGTCCAATCTCCTTGATGACGAGGAAGAGGAAAGAGCTAATGAGGAAGGCGACGAGGAAGCCTGTTTGGAAGAATCTGCTGTCCAAACAGCATCCAAACCAGGAAGAACCAAGCAGACCGCCAGAAGAGCGCAAGCGCCACGTGTACAGATGGCCTCTCGAAAAGTGGTACCCTCACCCCTGATAGAAGCCGAAATGGAGGACGAAATGGAGGAGGAATTGGATGAGGATGATGACGATCAATACAAGCCCAAGAATGCGATGGAAGCTAAGCAGAGCCTGCTGCACCTTCTTTCGACGGAGATACTTGTGGAAACTCGGCTGAATGGGGAACTCACATGTTTCAGGTCCCAGGTTGACGCATTGTATCCTTCTCTGCCGCATTCCACCATCGATTGCGTCTTGTCCTTCCTCGGTGTTTCCGAGGATTGGCTTCAATTCTTCAATCGCTTTCTCAAAGCGCCTCTCCGTTTCAGTGACGAAGAGTCGTCAACCCCTCGTCAGCGCCAAACCGGTACCCCTGGGTCGCACGTACTCAGCGAGGTCTTTGGCGAAATTGTTTTGTTCTGCCTGGACTTTCAAATTAATCAATCAACCGAAGGTGAACTCCTGTGGAGGACGAACGACGACTTCTGGTTCTGGTCCTCGAGTCAAGCGACGTGCAGCAAGTCCTGGTCAATCATTGAGAAGTTTATGAGTACGACGGGTCTGAAGCTTAACGAAGCACGGACTGGTGCAGCACGTATGTCTCGAGACCCAAAAAACCCAAGCAAGATAGTATCGCTTGATCTTGGAGAGACACTGCCAAGAGGACAGATCAGATGGGGCATGTTGTACCTCAATCCTGATTCGGGTCGCTTCGAGATCGACCAGAAGATGGTCGACACTCACATTGACGAACTCAACCGCCAGCTCCAAGATAAGACAAACAATATCTTTGGATGGATACAAGCGTGGAACAGCTATGCTGCAACTTTCTTCACCTCGAACTTTGGGAAGCCAGCCAACTGTTTCGGCCGCCAGCATGTGGATAATATGCTCGCCACCCATGAGCGCATCCAGCGGCAGGTCTTTGCATCGTCGAGCAGCGGGGCAGGCGCAGGCGCAGACCTCGAGGGCAGAGCAGGCAGCGTTCTCGGGTTCCTCAAGCAAGCGATCAAACAACGTTTCGGCGTTGTGAACATCCCGGACGGCTACTTCTACTTCCCTGCCGAGCTTGGAGGGCTCGAAGTCCGAAACCCCTTCATCGGCCTATTGCAGCTCCGCGAGACCGTCCACGAAGATCCTGCCAAACTCATAGACGAATTCCTCGAAGCCGAAAAAGACGCCTACAAGTATCGCAAGGACTGCTTTGACCGAGGCCAACTATACAAGCCCCCCTCTTCAATGCTCGATCCCGAGTTCAAGCCCGATAATGCCGACGTATTCTTCTCCTTTGAGGAATTCATCAAATACCGCGAAGAATTCAGCTACGGGTTCGAAAACGAGCTGGCTAAAGTCTTCCCTACCCTACTGAAGCGACCAGAGGAAGAAAGCATCGATACGGATCATAACGGCGAGATCAAGATGGCCCTCAACTCGCTAGGTAGTCAGTCAGGCTTGCGTGGCATTCTGGCAAACTGGTATTCTATGGAACCTTATTGGAAGTGGGTAGCGCAGTTGTACGGCCCTGGCATGATTAGCAAGTTTGGAGGACTCAACATCGTGGATCCAGGCCTCCTGCCTATGGGGATGGTTAGCTTGTTTCGAAGCGGGAGGGTCAATTGGCAGGAGTGACCTATGTCCGGCTTCTCAAACTTTTCCATTGCCAAGTACAATGGGCTGAACGCTTCTTAGCTGAGAAGGTAGGCTTATGCAGATAAAAAAGCTTGAGGGGAGTGATTTGATGAATTATGTCGAGATGAGCTAATAATCTGTGTTATGATTCTCAACACTCATAACAACAATCTGTGCGATGTTCTAAACGCTGATGACTACATATTGTTAATCTGTTTCGTGCTTGTTCATCGACGCAAATGCGCATCTCGCCTTGTGTAGTGTAGAATGTCGATATCGTGGGACAAGCTCTATTTCTCAAGGAGCTCGAACAAACCAAACGCTAATACTATATTGTCAATATTCCTCGAGTATTCAACCGAAGTAAGATCATCATAGTTCCCATCATCCAGACCCCAGCATTCTACATCAATAGTCCCCTCTTCCGCAAACAACCAGGAGAACAGCAACCTCTTTCGAAGTCTGACGGACCAACACAAAAGACCGATACTCAACCCTCAAGGAGCCCCGTAGAAAGCGTCTCAATTCCAAAATATCTCTATACATTTCTCTCCCTTACTGCTGTATAATTCCTAATCCAAACCACGCCCAACCCCCCAAGATCCCCCTTCCCTCCCCTCCACCTGCTTCCCTCCAGCAGCCCCCCACAACCTCTCTCCAACAACCTCAAGATCCAGAACGTAGGAAGATCCAACAAACCGGGTCGTCCTCAAGTCTGATACTTCATTGGTGCTGGACCAAGTTTGTGACAGGGAACGTAAATCAATTTTCAAGAAGACTCGGAGCTTATTTGTATCGCTTCCAGAACGCAAACAGTTTTCTCCGCCCAGTTGCGAGAGTTTCAACGTCCACGCTGTGACCACTCGCAAGATCACGACCATCGAACGCTAAACACAGGCCCCACTAAACAAAAATATACAACAAGGCTAATGACTAGCCAACAACGCATCATGCGTAACCTCCGCCAACAAATCATGCAACGGATAAGTAACATGCCTCCCATTCAACCAAAAATACTCACTAACCTTGAATTCACAACTCGCATCCTTATACCCCATACTCGGCAGCTGCAACCAATTCCTCGCATAATACGGACAGATGGCATTCAACTCCTTGTAGCCCCTCGTCTGGACGAAGCGGTCTTTGTTGTCCAAGACATCGGTGAACAGCGCGTTTAGGTCGACGTGCCAGATGATGGCGTCGCGGTGCTTGTTGGCGAGGGCCGAGGCCATGGCCTTGAGGCGCGCGTTGTAGTCGGCGATCTCGGTTCGCTTGGGAGCGCGGACGTAGGAGAATTCGGGGGCGCGGTCGAGGGGGGGGGCGCTGTAGACTACGAAGTTGCGGGCGCCGGTGGTGTAGAGCTGTGGGGATGGATTAGTATTTGTGTGGGGGAGCTGCTCGGAGGCTAGACTTACGAGATCGATAGCACGGGCATACTGGGTGAATACGTCATCCCTGTGTGCCGCCAATCCTGTCGTAAATGTGGTTCCGGTGTTCCAGTGGTCAAGATCGTTGATCCCGACGAAGATTGGGAACAATGTCCGCGAGGGTACCCATTTGGGATCTAGCCTCCCGCCGCCGGTGTAGAAGGGTGCGAAAACCGAGCTGACCTGGCCGAGCATGCCAGGCACAGGGGCACCCGCCCAGGAAAGATCGTAGGCCTTCACGAAGCTGTGGTTGTACTGCGTTGTCATGTACATGATGAAGTTGGGCCCGTTGCAGGCGGTGTGGCCTTTGTAGGTGCTGGGGTTGCCGAGCGGGTTGTTTGGGCCCGGTTGGGCTCCGTTCTTCCAGTCGAAGCCGGTGGCGGTATAGGATGCGCCGCTGTGAGAGAAGTCAGCAGTTGCGAGGGTAGATTCGGATGGGATGGCAAAATCTTACAAGGCAAACATCCAATTCATTTTCGCAAATCCCTCCCAGTGGCCATTGCCGGCACTAAACATAGTGGTGTAATATCCAGCGGCGCCGGTGCCATATTGAAGGGCAAGGAAGATGGTCAAGGAAATACTGGTAAAGAATGTATTGTACATAGTGGTAAAGACAGTCTGGTTTGGGAAGACCGCAGCGGCCAGGCTGAAAAGTCCAATTCGAGTATGTAATTCTCGTAACAGTCTGCGCCCACGGGGACAAGCATGGTAGACATATACAGAAGGACAACAAGCACGTGGCACACACTTGTCCTTTGTTCTCTCTCGTATGTTGGTATCAATGCCCGCCTTTGTCCGGTGGAAAGGATTCGATTATCTAGCTTTGGCCAGTTTGGCATGGGAAACAAAGAGCCTTCATGTAGCACGACACTGGCTCCCTATGACTGATGGTCGATTACAAGGGCTTGATGAGAGCAATACCACAGCGTAGAGGCCATGTCGCTCGATTCTGCGGACACCTGGCATGGACAACATGAAACATCTCAGAAAGTGGCAATATAGATGAGCATATGCTATATGATCTTGCATCTTGTGTGTTTGAAGACCAGGATTGTGGACCTCTGCTGCCGCCTCTCGTGAAAGGGTTTGCGGGGACACTCGCATTCGCTGCCGTATGGGATGGACCGCAGAGAATGGAGGGTTTTCTTATAATCTTCAAATTCCAAAGAGGATACAGCGCGATTCCTTGGCGCTGCTCAGGCCGGAGTCTGACCTCAAGGATTCTGGGAACACAAGATAATGGTACTCGCGAGGGGGTTGTCCCAAATCCTTTATCACATTTCTTCCTTGACAGCGGAAGCCCAACGCCGAAAGAGGGTTTCTGCAACAGCACGACTTATTCAATCTCGAAGAGAGGAAGCAAAGGCGCTTGTCTCAGTGTTGAACGTACATGAGGGGGAGTCTGGGTACAGTTCTACGAGTACAAATGCCAGGCTGCGTGCTACATCCACAGGACCCTGTAAGAAGTGTTCAATCAGTATGTTGCAATGAGTTTACCGAGTGTCCGCAGAGAGGTGCGAAAGAGAGTCTCCGGTGTATAGGAGTTACATCGAGATAAGATATCCAAGGAGTCATCCTGGTGCCCGGAATCGCTGCATTATTGCGATACTCTAAGCCTGGCTGCTGCAACACTGGTGAACAGCACTAGGCGTACTTCATGTTGCCTCTCTTCACTGACCCACGCCATGGACATCAGAGGTGAGGTCCTTTACGGCCACGGGCATGCGAGAGCCGACGCAATGTGATGGTCCCGTTATATCCTCGAATATCTTGCCTCGCCCGTCCGCTAGAACACGATATCACTCTCATGTCCCCAGAATGCCAGTCTGGCCGCCCAGTAAGTAGGGGTATCCCATAATCCGGGACCACAGAGGATAGAGGAAGGCGCAAAGGTGTGATTGACGGCAGAAGGCAATATCTCGGACCCGCGAGACGGAGGACCAAGTATTGGACCTCAGCTTTTAGCACGTCACACATCCCGAAGTCTCTCTAACCAATTCCACCGCCTCTTAAGGACTTCTGCAACAGGACGGCAACTTCCACGGGTCCTCTGCCTCCCCGCCTGAAAGCGGACTCTGGTCAACAGGTGCGAGCACAGTCTCCAAGGCGACCACGGAATTGGTAGACATGAGCATGCCCGACTTCCTCCTCTCCTCGTACTGGAAGTGTAGATTCTCTGCCTGCTGCCTAGCCTCCCTGTACTCATACTGCGCATGCGCTTTGAGAATGACAGGCGCGAGCCAGGTTGCTGGGCACAGCTTCATGATGGTATCGCTAAGGACCTGTTTCTTAGATCTGCGTTGGTGCGGGGCTTTGGCTAAGTAGCTGCGGCGGTTCTCGAGCTTGTGGATGACCTTGTCGACCTTCTCCACGGATATGGAAGGACAGAAATCGAACATACTGTCGTTGGTAGGGTGGGCATGGTAGATGGGGCGGACAACGAGAGGTGGGCGACTCAAGAGGCATCTCGGCGGTGGACCGAAGTTTAATTTATTGCTGCTATCACTGTTAGAAAAATTACGACGGAGTTAGCTCCGTTTGAACCTCGGGTCTCGACCGAGAGAAACGAGGCACTAGGAATTCCAGGCGATGTTTCCGACTCGTCGATGTATCGTGTCCGCCTTAGGCTAAGCCTGACTCTTGGCGTGGGTTAATGGAAAAGTACCAAAAACCCCTTTCTTCGTCACATCTCGTCACATCATGCTGCACGGTGCAATGTGACTCTCAACAATCTCTGACCGATAGCGCTATCATGCATTGACTGTGTGTCAGCTGTCCAAGGACTTGCCAAGACTTGGTTCATGCACTTACCTCCTAAAGTCCCTTTGTAATGCGCACAGAGATGTAGGCAATAGCACCTCCTAGATAATGCATGATTGTCTCAATTCACCAGACCCGGGTCACTGTATAGAAAAGCGAGTGGGAGACGCGTAGCATGCGGAAGTTGATGAAGAGGTATAAGAAGTAGGGGTTAAGGCGGAGGTATATGAAAGGCGGAGAACAATTATTGGAGTACAGGGGGACCTACTCGCTGCTAGGAGAAATGATAATAGGCTGAACCAAAAGAGATATTTTGAAAGAGTCATTGGGAGCTTGGGAAGATGCTGCGATGACTGCACCGGAGGTCATTCAGAGAGGCGGCTCGTTTCCAGCTCGTCTGCTCTGATCGTATAAGGTACATATACATATACATATACATGACACAGCTATATCAACCGACCCATCCACAATCACGTCCTCACAGACCTCTTCCCCTTCTTCGCCATCCTACGTGACCGCCTCACCTCCTCCGGAACATCCACTTCCGACTTCGCCTCTGTCGCCTTGGGAGCTGCTCCTCCAGCAGACGGCAATGCCTTCTGGGCGGGTGTATTTGCTCCGCCTGCTGGAGGCGATTTCTTCGCAGCGGCATTGTCCTTGGCTCGCGTGATGCCTTTGGCCTTGAGTCTCTCCATCTCTTTCTTCCGTCCTTCGGCTGTAGTCGGCATTGCGGGTCTGTCGATGCTGCGCGGGTCTGAGGATTTGGGGGCTTGGGAGGAAACGGAGGTTGATGGTTTGCTGGTGGTTGGCTTGCTGGTTGACCCGGACATTCTAGGGATCGCTGCTGCTTGTTGGGGGGCACCCTGTTGTTGCCGTCAGCGATGAGTGTACAACTGTGCCTAATAGAGGCGATCGGGCGAGCATCTGATGATGGCAGATCGAGGACGCGTCATCTCAGTCGCATCCGAGACAAGGCGACATAAAGATCGCTGAATGAGTGGGACTTCAACATACGGGAATGCTCCCCGCTACGCCGCTGATAGAATTTCCTACGCCGCTAGAATAGCCATTGATGGTACTGCCAACGCCCCGACCAACAGCGGAGATCTTGTCGCCAGCCTGTACGCGATGATCAGTAATAAATCGCAATCACTCATCTGTAATGATAACCTTCCATGTAAGGAACAAGCTTCGGAGAGGCACATACAGTAAACAGAACGCCGCCAGCAACGTCACCGACCGCGGCAGCCCCTTGCTCCACATACGGCCTCACCATGCCCTCGACATAGTTGGAGATGTAACCGGTCACGAAGTCAACTGCAGCCATGTTGGTGAATCTGAGGAATGGTTGCTAGGGTTCTCTAAAAAGGATGGGTGTTGCGGTAAAGTATACGTGGGAGAAGCAATGTATAGCTTCACAAAGGGTAGAAGCGTTGCGAAAACGCAACGCGCAAAGAATGACATCATTGCTAAGAAACCTTGGACGATTCAGGGTCCAGCCAGATGTTGATCACGTGATGGTGCGCCTCAAGGTAAGGTAAGGTACATGTACTGTAGGTTAAGGTACCTTAGGTTGTACTTCTCAGGTACTTTATAGACAGTCCTCTATGGGGAGTAGATGCTTTATACGACATTGACGTCGATGTTCAGTGTTGCTATGGTCGCTGGACAGAAACACGCTGCGATCAGTCAAACATTCCCTTCACGGGCTCCAGTTCGCCCACCCATTCAATGCTTGTCTGTATATCTTTGGATGGGCATGGTTGATCATTCCATTGCAGCTCCAGCTCCGCTACCGCTTCTTCCCCTTGTCGCCTCATGGCTTCCCATCCGCCCCATGTTATTAACTTGTCCAAATTCATCCTCACACTCCGTAGGATATTGAATGTGTAGCCTCGCTCCCTGTCATCTACATCGCCTGCTGTATTGATATCACTGTCCCTGGCCGTCGATCCAGCCGGCTTATGCGAGTCTATGATCTGTGGGTATACAGACAGACATACGAAGTCATCCACCCAGCCCCCATCTGGGTTCCCACTCTCGGTCGAGCTTCCGCTGCCACACAGCTTTTCGATTGAAAGGTCGAAAGACACGGAGCGTTTGCGGTTGTTTTCGTTGAGAAGCAACTTCTGTGCGCCACGGTAGGAAAGGGCGTAGGAGTACACGCACAAACCCTGGCCTGTGCGGAACACTAGCCGCGTGCTGTCTGGATAGGCTGTGGTATTGATGAAGCTCTTGAAAGACATGCGGCGATGGGGCGGAGCGACAGTGGGGTCGTTGTCGATGCGGAATATCTGTGACGAATCCTGGTGCAGGGTAACGCCGCAATGGCCTAGCCAGAGGAGGTCCCAGTCATCGCCATACGGGGAGTGCGGAGTCGCCTTGGGAGCTTTGTCCTCTCCCACTTGATCTTGCAACCATGGGTGCTGGCGCTTTGGCATTGCACCGAGTGCGCGTGTGCCCTGTGCAACAAGCTCCAGTTGAGCTTTTAGGTCAACGTCCCAGTCGGCATCGTCCTCGAAGAGAAGAGCAGTGGCGAGACGATTGCGCACTATATGCCGGGCAAAGTTCAGGTGAGCACGCCAGGAGCCGATGGTTCGACGGCGCCGTCCAGGCTCCCATCGTTGGCCTTCGGTGGATGTGAGTGCCTTGTCGGGAACTGTCTTGCCGTCCACGCCGGCAAGTACCTTGAACGTAAAGTCGGTGGCTGCAGACGTGAGGGTAAATGTGTCGAGCTTATCGGTACGGGAAGGGAGGTTGAGTACGAAGATATCCTGGAACTGGAGACACAGCGTTAGCGGAGGGCTCTTCTGTTGATATGCCACGAACAGATCATCTGTTGCTTGTCGGGAAGGTCTTACGCCTAATGTGGAGTTCCCGATATTTCTATATTCGTGCACTGGTGACGGAGGTTGCGACGGTGAAAGCGTAGGGGAAGATCCGAGCTCTTGACTTGGGAAGTATGCGTGACCTTGGCTGTAGTACAGAACGGTAAAATAGCACAGCACAATCGTTGGTAGCAGTAGCCGAATCAACCACGTTCCTAGCATTCTACCCGAATAAGGGACGGTCTCAAGAGCAATCATTGAAGCTGCCACATTGAGATCTTGTCCTGCAAAACCCCAAGGGAAACTAGTCCTTGGACTTCGCAGTCAATAGGCCGAGCTATTCCTCTGATCAAGCATGATTCGGCTGAACATTAAAGGCACGGTGCTTCGACTTATTTGAGAGATCTAAAAGCAAAGGACAAGCGAGGAGAAAGAAGGGACCATTGCTCGATTGCCATCGCTTACCATGCCGCAATGTCCTTGCGCGCGCTAGAGCACAAGCACCTGTATACATGAAGCGTGGTTCATCGCATAAGCGGCTGCTGTTGGAAATCGGTCTCAAAGCGCTTTACTCCAACTCGTGAGCGGGAACATAAAACATTTTATATTTTGATCGTATGTGTTTATATATTGCATGCCATCGTTGACCCAAGCTCATGGCATCTCACCTTGAGGAATGGCCTGTGCCCGATCCACTGCTGAAGCAATTATCCTGTCTAGAGCGAGCAAGTGTATCCAGACAAGATACTAGTACGGAGATGTGGTCCCTCCTGAATTGGAGGTAGGGTGGCGTGGCAAGAAGCTGTAGCTTCGTCGGCCGCCATCGGGCGTCATAGGTGATTTAGGATCTTTGCAAATGCCACGATTAGCGTATATGCGACGCGCATTTCTATTACTGGGAAACAATTCAGCGACCGGATGTTGGAAGACGGAAGGGTTCTGCCGCGATTTACTCTGTCGCACCATCCGGAATTACCCGCCGTAGGGCTGACGGCAATCTTAAAATAGCATTTCCCGAGCCTTCAACGACAGCTCAATGATGAACATCTCGCGGTTCGATCAAGCCATGTTGTCGGAACTGCAAGTCTTGTTGATACTGTGATACTCGTCTCTGTTATGCCTAGAAACTCGATATGGTGACAAAAGTACCTCCACACTTGCCGCGATTCTAGACAATAAGAGACCGATTTGCTGTGTGCAGATCAGAGTGATTTGGTTTACTGTCAGGGTGTATAAGACTTTGCTCAAGAGTTCTCGCTGTCGCTACAATATAAGAAGATCAGCAATGCACACACAGTCATCGACATCACTTGGGGATCCGGCTGTCTGCATCCTCTAAATGTCTTGATTGGGACAGCTGCTGTAATTCGCAGGCTTCTTGAACTGGAGAACTTCACCCGTCGAGTCCACTTGATCAATAATTCAACGTCACCAAAGGCAGAATAAGCCTTGCTAGGTAGGACAATTCTCCTGTCTTCAAAGGAGCTGCCACCACGACCCCAGTCTCGAAAGAAGATTATATCCTCCATCATCGCATTTAGTCTTCTTAGACAGTTGAATTAGCCTTCTAAGAGCTCTGCCATCAGCTTCCCATGGATACTGCCCAAGCCCTACGAGGGGCGCCTGCGACTTGAGGGAGGTGCAACACATAATGAGTTCGAAATTCGTCCTTAATTCATCGAGCCCAAATGACCATCTCAAAAAACCAGCTGGGCTAGATTATCGGCGTTTCGAAAGTAATCTTTCGGATGCTGCAAGATATCAAACATCATCCTACATCATGCCGCAGCCGCCACCATCACCCCTACTGCCAAAACGACCTTCACCCCAATCTGCCTCTTCGGATCCTGATATATTGCTTGATAACTCCCCACAAACCCCTGCGTGGTCGCATGCTTCAACCTCGCCGCGAAAGTCTGCACGAAAGTCCAAGGGACTACCGCCTCCATGGTCAGCTCGAAAAAGCCCTCACTCATGCTGATGAGGTTCTTCTCCGGCTGCTCGTCAACCCACTCGCCGATGGCGTGGCTGAATATGTCGTTGTAGACTTTGTAAAGAGAGGAGGCCGCATTCGGACGAGGCAGGAAGTATGCAACGTCATCGAAGAAACCCACCCAGTCGTCATCGAGGTAGTCAAGGGCGTTTTCGACAATGGTTCGTTTACGGAGGTCGGTGTGATGGAGCCAAGGGTCATAGACAAATCGTCTGCGGCGCTCCTTTTGAAATGCGGCAAGAGCATCGTATGAGCTTTCTGTTCGAGGCTGCCGTATCTCTATTGCTGATGGGGTGTATGTTGGGTGTGACAGGACCGTCGAGGTGGAGATGAAGATGACAAGGACTGTGTCAACGAGAAGACGGGCGAATCGCATGCTTGTGGCTTCACTGGTATCACAGGTAAGGTAGTTCTAGTGGTTTCCTCTTTCAAAACTTGGTAAACCGTGGCTGCAGCATGACCACGACTCTTTAAGCATTTTTTCCCATTTATGTTTCCGCAATCTTCCTTAGCGTTTCGACCTCCTCTTCTGCCATTTCGATTGTGGAACAAAGAGATGTGCCTTGCTTCTGTTTTTGGGGGCGGCATAGGGACGGCTATCGGCTATGCCACCTTTTGATACTTAAATCAAGAAGAACCCCACGATTATATCCCGCTTGAAATCCCGCGTCGGGTGGCTTAGACCCCACGTCAAACATGCATAAAACAACGCCAAGCATTCAGGTCCCAAAATCCAGCTCTTGAACAACAGCAACGCAACAACGCTCAATGGATCGTTGGCACTGCGGCATATGACCAGCATACGCAGCGTATGAACAACATCATCACTCGAGCTGTTCAGGTAATTGGCATGGCTCGGTCTGACCATTTCGCAAGCACAACATGAAGAGCTCAGCTGCTTCTCGAAAATGCCACCCAATGCGCCGGTCAGGAAAGCAAAACCTTCCGCAACCGCCCCCAGCAATGCGAGACAAAGGCATCCCGAGAGCGCAAACTTAGCTTCACCACAGATCAGGTCCCGAAGCTCGGCAAAGATTTTGCTGTTCCCCCGCAATTCCGTGTCAACATCCAACAATAGATGGGCTAGCTGCTTTGGGATCGCTAGACGAGAGCGTCGGCTAAGCACGAAGCTGAACAGACTAGAATCGATTAGGAAGAGGTGCAGAGAGCTGGATGTAAGAGGAAAGATGACAATGACAACCTTGGACTCCAGAAGCCCACTGTTGTGGCTCTGGAAACAGTCCAAACACAGTATCACTCCTCATGTGAAACTCTGAGACCATTCGGAAAGAAAACTGCTGGCAATGTACCCTCGTTGTAAAGCGCGTACTCACTTCATACCAGTCGACTTCCTGACCCCTGTCATCGACTCTGAATCTCGCACGTTGTCAAATACTGTGCGCTAGTCCTACTGGACGCTCTAAGAATGCTACCTCTTAACAAATGCTCGCTGGGTCCTCGTTCTAGATCACTGTCATTCTTCGACATCGTCCGGCTTCTCCGAAGAGTTATAAATGGTCGATCAGCTCTTCGTCATGTCTCTAGTGCATTCATCGGGGTTGTCTCACATCGCGAGTATTACTTTGCATGGCAAGGCATAGCAACGAGTACCATACCCAATAATGGGAACAATCTTGCCTGTGTCATGGCTGGTATGTTTCACGTTCGCAAGTCCTGTCTCAAGAATTCTTGGTGTGTAAGTGACTTCGTGGCTGGGCTTGAGATTAATGACTCTCATCATGTACTATTCTAGAGCACCACGATTCGATCCAAGCTTCATGACTTTTCTGGATGCGTTTTTGCCAGTTTGGGTTATTGGAAATGCTTCGCCGCTGATTTCCGTCGGGCGTGCCGTCACTATTCCACGAAGCCATCATCATGTCGTCACGGTTTCTCTGGAACATAGTCAATGACCGCCATCCCAAGCGCAAGAGCAATGAGTACCGCCGAGCCCAGGGTTTTTGGGGGGAAGTCTCTCATGTAGCACTCGAAATATAAGAAGTGGTTGAGAGCAGCCAGGTTCTATCATCTTCCCAATTCAATCATCCTAGTGCATAGGAAAAAGTTCACTTCTACTTGCAGCACCGTCGGTAGAACCATGTCAGAACAAGTCACAAGTCACTCACATTCCGAGGCAAGATGTATACCAAGTGCAGAACAACAAGTTGTGTTCGCAAGCAAGCTATCTAAATACAAGAAAACAAGACCAAATACAAGAAGCACGCTACAGAACACCAGCAAATTAACTAAAAGCAATAAAACAGACCAAATACAAGAAACCCAGACCAAATACAAGAAGCACGCTAAAAAGACCACAAGCCCGCAATAAAAACAAAATTCGCATTACAACCTCTATCCGATAAATTCCGAGAAGCAGAAAAAAGAAACGACCCATCTCCGCCAACTCGCTGTAAATGATGAAATGCCAGGAAAGCCATATCTGCTCGTCGTCCTTCAGCAAGCGTGAACGCACGGCCGATTGGTGGTCGGCTGGGTCAATACGCCGAAAAGAGAGAGACAGGCAGATGTTTCCGGCCGGAGTGCTAGTTGAGTAAGGAGGAGGTCGACGAGTGGAATTGACAATGCTGCTGGACGCTTGATGGGTCCGCGCTAGGGCTTCACCAGCCTTTTCTGAAATTCTTTTTGCCACCGTTGTTGTTATTCCGCTTCAGAGGCGTCGGCTGCACGAATGCCTTGTTATTGCCGTCGTTGTTGACTTGGGCTGGGGGAGGCGCGGCCCATCTGCTGGCTCCGAGGCCTGGTAGTTGCGGTGAAGATGCGCGTGGAATCGGGTTTGCTTGGGCAGGCTGGGCCCATCTGCTGGCTCCGAGGCCTGGGAGCTGTGGTGAGGTCGAACGAGGAATTGGGGCAGCGGCGCCGTTGTTGGACTTATCGGGTGTCTTGTCAATCGGCGCAACACTCCTAGTGTCGAAACCGCCGTATTGCTTTCGCGCAGCGGCCCCGGGGTCGTTTGATCCCATGTTGTTTGCGAGGAAGGCCGGGATCATGGGCTTTGTTGGCGACTGCGCTGGGCCTACGGAAAAAGTTTTATGGATCACCGGGGCGACTTCTGGGCTTGACTTGCTGATGAACGGCGATCCAGGTTCGGGCATGTCTGGAGGTGGAATGAACCTCATTGCCGTTGGCGCGAGAGGTGGCGCGTTCCACTGCTTCTCGAGTTCTGTGCCTTTAAATATTGCTGGCATCGAAGGCTTGAGAGGCGCATCTATCACGGCTCTCTTGTTCCGGTCTCCAGTCGCTGTGAACTTTTCATGGTTTCGATTTGGAGCTTTCGATAGAACTGGAGACGCCGACTTGCTGGCCCACATTGATTCTGATAGTTCGCAACCTGACGACTTCACCGGGTCTAGCAACTTCTTAGATGGCACATTCGTCCGACTTGACATGAGCGAATGGTCAACACTTGCTGCTGGCGGAACAAAGAACGTCTTTCGTGACGTCGCCTTATCCTGTGCGGTAGAACGCTCGACGGTCTCTGGCACATTGGTCGAGGAACTTCCTGCCGTAGTACAAGTAGCCTTAGGTCTGGCGGCCGCGTCCGAGTCAGAGCTGGTCATTTTCCCATTAAGAGATCCATTTGCCGAGCTTGGACCATGTGGTTTTCCTTCCCATCTTGGGGCATTGGGTATCATGCGGTCGCTACCATTCGACTTTTGTGGAACGGCTTTGGCATCATGGTCATCGAGGCCAACGTATCTCATTGGGGCCGGAGCTGGGGATGCTGAAGCAGTTGTGGATGCTGAAGCCGGTGTGGGCGCTGAAGCCGGTATGGATGCTGAAGCCGGTGTGGATGCTGAAGCCGGTGTGGACGCTGAAGCCGGTGTGGACGCTGAAGCCGATGTGGATGCTGAAGCCGGTGTGGATGCTGAAGCCGGTGTGGATGCTGAAGCCGGTGTGGATGTAGGGGGTACATGAGGCGTCGGTCGATCTATCCCTTCCATTCCAGTTTTCGGTGATTTTGACTCCACAAGCCCTTGAGCAGAAAGCGAGTCTCCCGATTGCATAGATGACGGCTTTGTTGTGTTCATAGGGCTCTTAGTCGGTTGCACAACCTTCGCCTCATTGCGACTTGGGGAAGGAAGGGCTCCCTTGGATGGTTTCTCGATCGATAGAGCAGCCGGTCCTTGAGCAGCTGACGGTGGAGACTGAGTAGCCGAGGGAGTGGATGCGGCGGCCGGAGTTGATGGCAGTGATGTGGATAGCTTGGGAGAGGACGGTGATGCGACCAGCGGAGATGATTCGGACTCTGTAGGCGCAGCCGGTGGGGACGACGGCACAGTCGAAGGGGTCTTGGGTGAAAGTTCCGGCAGGCTCAGTGGGGACGAGGATGCAGCACTCGAGGACGATGGAGCTAACGTTGGTAAGGACTGCGGCGTAGATGAGAGTGCTGACTTGGTAGGAAGCTCATCTGAGGACGAATACTTGACTGGCGTCGCAGGCTTAGTTGGCGTCGCAGGCTTGGTCGGCGTCGCAGGCTCTCTCGGCGTCGTAGGCTCGACTGGGGTCGTTGGCTTGACCGGTAATAGAGGCTCGGCTGATAATGAAGACTTGACCGGTGCTAATGGACCGGATAACGGCGAAGACTTAACCGGCGTCGAAGGCTTTATCGGCCTTGAAGGCTTCATCGGCGTCGAAGACCTTACAAGCGAGGAGGGTGGAAGGACAGACTCGACCGGGATTTCACGCTTCGAAGAAAGCGGAGACTCAACCGGGAATCGATGTTCGACCGAGGGCGAAGGCAGAGATAAGGAGGCACCGGGGGTACGTTGCGGCTTTTCAACAGGAGTCATGCTACCAGCAATAGCACCAGTCTCCAAGTCTTTGGTGGTTTCTCCGATAATAATACTCGACCCAGTGCCATTGGAGTCGCTTGTGACGCGATGGACATAGTCCAAAGCGGTGTCGACAACCTTTGGCGGTGGCGTGCATACTGGAGTCTCCGATTCGATTGAACTCGAGTTAACCGATGAGGGGAGAGGCTTGGACGGAGGATACTGAAGAATGGTGCGACGAGAAGACCGCGATGAGCCAGAGCGGGTGGAGGGCAGCATTCGTGCCTTCTGAGATGTTGCAGTTGCTGATGAGGTGGGTGGTTGTAGAGCTGATTGTGTATGAGCTTCGCTGTTATCCGTCTTCACCACTGGAGTCGCCGGAAGGACTGAAGGTGAATTGTCTGCCTTGGCAACCGCACTCTTGACTCTATCGTCCAGAGTGTTCTCAAGATGTTCCAACATTTGGCTAGTTCCTCGAAATGCGTGCTGAAGCGCTTCGTGATCTTTCCTAAGTTGCTCAAATTCCGCAGTCTCCTTCCTAGAATTGAAGAATGACCACAACACTGCCAATGTCCAGAAGAGCACGACAGCGAGAAGGACGAGACCTATAGGACTAAGCTTCATCCTCATGACGGGGCGGAAAACTGCACAACATCAGCTAATTGGCTGATCTAGGACACAGAGACTACTTACATCCTTTCTCAAGCTCGAGTTCGCTACTGAAAATCTTTTCGTCGAGTAACCACAAGGGGATACATGTTCCATTGATGAGCATTGAACTCCGCTGGCAGCCAGGAGGCGCAGGTAGACCCAGGTAAGGAGGCATGTTTATGGCTTCAATGGCAGGCAACATGTTCTTTGCGTAAATGGCTCCGCGTCCCGATAGATCGAGCTAGCACCACACCAATATCAGCATTGTGTAGGCGGAGATTCGTGAACCCCGTCACAGTGGTACTTACGCGGCCGAAAGGTCCTGTTATGTTGTATGACGTTCGGGTTGCATCCATACAGTCCATGGGACTCGTCATACCAAGTTCAAGGATATCAAAAGAGACTTGGTCAATCAGACTCTTGATAGAAGACCCAACAAGGCCTCGATATGGTATGACTTCATTTTGAACCGCCAACATGAGCAATGATGGGATGCCAAACAATCCCAGGAGCGTCAGCATGTACCCAAATACGATAGGTGGGCACATCTTGGCGTGTCGATTCAGCTAAAAACTGACAGTACAGCTAATTAGCTGGAGTACAATCATCGGCGCGGGGTCTGCGCTACTTACTCCTGGATTTGGGAGCTTGAGATGGAACCACACGTGTGCACAGGAGGGTTGCTTGATGAAGCAAAGATCGATTTGATATCACGAGAATGGGCGAAAGCAGCGTGGGACGAGCAACGTCAGTCACGTAGGTGGAGAGTATGAGGAAGAAGAAGAGGAAGAAAGTGTGAACGAAGGAGGAAGATATAATATCGAGCGAGGGGAAGAAACGCGCTAAAGGTCTGTGAAATCCACTAGCTTCCACACTTCCACAGCCGAACAAAGAAACTATAGTGAATGCCCCAAGGGTGGAGCCGAAAAGTCTTCTATAACACCCATTCACACGCTATGGGCCTCGGTATGGCAGTGGAAATTCGACTAGCGAGATAGAGCCCTTATGTCAACACTTAATATGACCTCTTAGGCACGAATGTCCCGTTTCATGCGATGGGAGCCTCGGTCTTCGAAAGCAATGACGACGCTGTGGAGACAAGCACAGTATTCAACACAGACGGTAGATTACCCCTATAGCTAGCCAACCTGATCCCCCTGACCGCATCTCACGTTCAAGCAGGTCAGCTTAGCACGATGTTGGATAGTAGTCTTCAATTTGTATTTCACAGGCTTTCGGCCTTGGTTCAGCAGGATGACGTTCAAAAGCTCCTGGGCTAGCTGGCAAGAGACTTATACCAAGGAAGTCGTGATCTCTTGGCAAGTTTTCCAGCTATGTTCTGCAGCAAGTTAATTGCATTGATGGATCAACGGGGTTTCGCTGCTGCTAATGCAAATTTTCGAAGACCCTTGCGTCTGTAGATCAACCACCAAGATTTCTGGAAGGAAGGAACATAGGACGGGCCTCAGGGGTCACGAGGAAAATCTCAGCACCTATTAATTGTATCATCAGCAACCAGCTCTGGACAATAGATTCAAACATCCACACTACTTAGCTTCTTGAACATGATGAGGGAAAATGATTATAATGTGGCAAAAACATTGCGATCGCTATTGCTAGAAACAGACAACTCCATGAATTCCAACCACACAAATTTAAAGACCATTGCTAAAGACAGAAAACTCCATTAACCCCAAGCACACACATATGAAGGCCATCCATACTGTAACGAATAATTCCAACAAACCCAACAAACGCATATTAAACTACTTGTATCCCCTTGATCTCCCCCGTCGAGCCAGAATATTCCACGGACATACACCGTAGTCAGTCGCATGGAAAGAATGATTGATAAGAGTGAATGTTGAAATCGCTGATACACTCGGAGGACGTAGAGAAAACGTGTGCAATGGCAGTCCCAAGCTGCAAGGAGGCGGAAATTGGAAAGCCAGCTTCCTTGATCGTGACGAGAGAAGCCATTGCTGTTGGTCCACCGTGCCCCTGATCAAATCACACCAAGGACATGCACCGTAGTCAGTCGCATGGTTGATATAATTGGGAAGGCATAGTGGTCGTGGATGGTGGACAACTGGCTGCGTGATAGCTTCTCGTGCCGCAGAGAGGCACACATCGGAAGCTGTACCAATGAACTGATCCCGGATTTTTCGCGAACGGTAATAGGGGTTGTGGGCTTCTGGTTCCGTGGACATACACCGTAGTCAGTCGCATGGTAGAGATTCGGACTCCCGGTCGAGAAGTGTGTGAGGACCTTCATTGAGCATCCGCCGTTTCCACATCCTTTACTCCTTCGGCCTTTCTCCGTCTTCGGTTGGTCCTGCCTTTGAGTACGGTTGGCCGCTGACCATAATAGGGTGAAGGTGTCCCATCGTCCTCAGCTCCTGGACCATCACCATTCTGGGACGGCGTCGAGCACGCCTCTTTGTCGCACCCGTTGTCCTGGGGTGGACCAGAACCGTCCTGACCAGGTTGGCTTGAGCCATAGCCATACACTAGTCTCAACATTGTGACAATTTCCCGCAGCGACCTCGACTCTGCATTGGTTGGGATCGGGGAAGTTGGATCGGCACCAGAGATAGGGGTTGCCGCCGAAACTGATCGACGACGAAGGGGGGCGAGTGGACGAGCTGTGATGTCTTGTAGTCGCTCCATTTGAGAGACGGAGGACCGACGTGCTGGCCTTATTGCCTTTGACCCAGACTCAGCGAGAGCAGTTTGAATACTGTCGTCACCAAAAATCTCAGCGGCGTAAGACCCATGCGTCTTCGACATAGTTGCGGGTTGGTCGTGGAGCAAAGCATCTTTGAGGTAGCGAGTCACATGCCCAAGTTTGACCTTCGTCTCGCAGAGTTCGGAGCTGAGCTGACGTTTGCTCTCCTGGATTATGAAGTTCTCGAGAGACAGTCGCTCATTTACTTCGTTTCTCTCTAAGTCAACTGATGGCGACTCAGGCCTATGGTCTGCCTTTGCATCTAGGTCGGCGCGTGCTTGGCGTAGCTCTTCCTTCACGGCGGACAACTGGCTAACCAACCGACAAAGGGTCTCCTCGTCGGTAGCCATAACTTGCGGTTGGACTGGTGCCTCAGTGGGTCGTGGCTGTAGTATGAGGGTAGAAGCGCACTGCCACTTGGCCTGGAGAACGTGATTATCAGTGCTGAGTGCGTCGATACGGTTCTCCAGTCGGACCATTTGCACCAGGATTAGGGCGCTCTCGTTGGTAAAGGTGTCTAGCATACACTCAACGCTCATGCCGTTCACCTTCTCCATAAGCTCGAGTTGCTTCGTCCGGAATTTGAGATCATTCTCGAGCTGATGAGCTGCGCTATCAGGATGGAATTGACGCAGCAAAAACTTGTCCACACGACCCTGGAGGAATTTGACCCAGGCCTCTGTTCTCGTGATCGTGCTGGATTGCTTGATGATGATAAGCTTTGCGTGGTCGTATTGCCACGGGAGGTGAGCAATAAGCCCGTGAGATTCGTTGGGATCGATTGTGGCAGGTTTGGTCTGGACTTTGCGAAGTTCTTTTCGGAGCCCGGTCGCCTCATTCTGCGCCCTTGACAAGGAGCGTTGATATCGGCGTGTTAATCTGTCCCGCATTGCTCGGGATTTTGTACCCAGGCGCAGCTGTTGGCTGTGGAGCGTCCTTAAGAGGCGACGCTTCTGTCGCCCACTTCGCTCAGCCTGTTCCTTCCTTCCGCACTCCGACTCGCGCTCGAGACGTTGATACGCTACGGCCCACCGATCGATCTCGGCCTTGGACTTCGAAGCTCGTCCACGATTACCGAAGCGGTTAACCATAAGCCCAATCCACATGGAAACCATGCCCACGAGGAATATGTAGCAGAGCTGGCCCGTCGAAAAATAATCTCCGGGCGATGAGATAACGTCTGATAGCCCTGCAGACAGTTAGCATGTAGCTAATCCCGCAACGAATCTGGTACCTACCGGGCTTTGTGATTCCCCCAAAAGGAAGCTCCAAACCGCCTGGAGCGGTTGTTATGGTCATAGGAAGCGGTATAGTAGGTGCCGGCAAAGTCAGATACCCATATTCATATCGCGATGCCTTTGCCGCTTTCGTTACGATGGGTCTACTCGAACCGAAGGCGAAGTCCGAACGAGGGAAGCCGGGGCCGAAACAAAGGGACGGTAGCTGTGAGAAAATGACGGGACTTAGCAAGATCTATGTAGTTGGAGCGAAATGCGCCATGCAAGGATAGACCTACATCTTCCCAGCAGTACCCAGCATCGTAACTATGACTGAGGAAGTTCAGCAGAAGATTCTTCAGGTAGACCGCCGCCATGTTCAAGACTTGATCTTGACAGTCAGTATGCGAAGTTTTAGGTAGCCCTTGATGGATATTCTGGACATGAGCAGCTAAGCTAAGAGGAGCGATTTCACCATCAAGGTGCTTGCTTGCGTTTTTGGAGATCAGCAGTGTAGCAAGGAAAATGTGTGAAGAAGAGGGAGCGGCGAAAGAAGATCTATGGGCAAGATCTTTCGTGTTGTGGTCCGAATTGTGACGCTAGTAGAAAGTGGAAATATGCGTCCCTCTTGTCAACACAACGGTATTACCGGGAGTAGAGCACGACACTTCCGATATAGTCGCCACTTTCACATGAAGGGTCGGCCTTGCGGACGATGTTGCGTGCTCCTTCAGATGTGGACTCTGGTCAAAGAAGCTTCGAGGAAAATTGATGTATCGACAGTGACTTCTAAGCGCCGTTCAGAGTCTTGAGAGGTATAAGCTTAGACGTCTATGGAAACCAAGAACGGAAAGCTTGCGGTCGTTGCACGCCCTCTCCAACAGAAAGCATTTGATGCTTCCTAGGACCATAACCTAGCCTCAGAACAATCAGGCGTATTTCTTTGTCAGGATCACAATGGAAAAGGTCTATGCTATTGTTCAGCACAATGATCAATCAGCACATGCTGGGCCAGAATTTTCTCCAACACAACACCAACGATTGGCTCTTCACAGCAGAGGGCTCGTCGCCCCACCAAGATCAAGATCAGACCCACTCATGGCAATCATAGCCATCTCGAATGGAAAATAACATCTGGTGACCGGCGACAACACCCGCTTAGCTGGGCCAAGTCTTCGAGACGTTATCGGTCCCCTGCTTAGCTTGAATATGACATATATGGCCCACGTATTTCGGACTCGGGCAAGAGCCACGCCGGCGTCTTCCAGCATGATTTCGGATAATCTGCGTGGCCGTGGCGTGGTTTTGTGGTGGTAGTGAAACAAGGAATAAACAAAGTGCACTTGACATAATACTCGCTTCTCTGGGTTGCTTATCGAACGAGCCGATAAAGGTTGACTCGACCTCTCATCACATATTCCCAAATGATTGCGATGCGAACCAGTGACATCAAACAGTATTGAAAGGCGAGCATTGAATTGCAGCCAAGTTCGGCCATGTAAGTAATGGATGCTCCACTGAGTTCACCCAGAAGTCCGGTCGAAATATGGCCCAACCACTTTTGACAGTCTTAGTTCACCCCAGTATATTACGTTGTTTCTACTAGAGTATGACCGCGATGTTTTATTCAGGTCTCGGGGCGGTCTAGGTGAAAGTACAGTATCCAGAGTGACTTGGACAATCCCCTTGGCTCGATTACGGATATCATGATTTTCGGTCGTTGCGCTGACGATATAAACATGCGACGAGATGAGAGTGCTCATGTTCTGATTGAATTCTGACCATGAGAAATCATTTGCTCTCAAGAACATTACCTAAGCTATCTCATTAGCAGGGCAATCGGCCGGTGGAAGACCATCCGGTGCATTTCACAAAAATTCAACGATCAAGTCAGAGATGTCTGATGTACTTACTAGCCATAGTAGATCCGTTGTCGGTACACTGTGCCGATGCGCGTTGCGAAGTAGCGCGAGTATCCAATGATTGACGCTCGACGCCATGACATCCTTCCTTTAGGCGCATCCGGATACCAATCTTCATCCTGTGCCGTTTTCGGTAGTCATGCCAGAATGTTTCCTTCCAATGCCGGTGGAGCCTCTTCAGACACCGAAGTTTGTTGCCGTCAGCCCGTACCAATCGATGAAGACCTCGGGCCTTCGCCTTGCTATGTACAGAGCACCACATTCCGTTTGACCATTGGAGGTCTACCAAAGCTCGTGGCAACATCTTCGTCGGACGTGTATACGAGCCACAATATCTTCCGCCTTTGTTCCACTGTGGAGAAGGGAAGATCAGAAGTACTTTCGGGGTCCAGGTCATGCTCAAGTGCAAGGATTGCCGCTCCTAAGTCTTCCACAGGAAAGTTTGTCAGCGCAGCTCGGGGTCCAAGTGATGAACCAGTAATACACTACTGGACGATTTCTATCAAATATAGCCTGTTGCTGATCATCAAGGGTGCGATTAGCTTCAAGGCGGTACCAATCGAACTATTGTACCTTCGTCACCATAGACTCGAAGAACGTGGTTCATCATGATATACCATAGCCCATCAAGAGGGCCGGACTCTTGACAAAGCAGTCTCCATATGTCCCCCTGCTTGCACCAAATACTTCGCGGTATCATCCGAGCTTAGAGCCATCTTGTAGTCTTCTAGCGACACTCCGTCCAAGAAAAAAACTCTTGGATCACCACCATTAGAACTAGTCCCGCGACCTCCCATCAGAGGTTGTCGTCTATAGAATGCAATATTGCACTAGATTTCTTGACAGCGGGTAGAGACTCTCTAGTTTGGATACTGTCGTTCTTCGAAGGGCCATCTGCAGATACATATGGAGCAAGCTGGCATCTTTACGTGCGATACGTCCAAGGTCAATTTTCGCCATCAAGTCAAAATATTTATGTATTGAGGATTTCCGAGAAGAAAGACTAGTAGTTTTGTAATAGTGATTTGAGGCCTGCTGGAGAGGTTCCTAGAGTGTCAAGAGACATACACCCTCCCCTGTCTGATCGCCAAGCAGAGCCGATATTCCAGACTCGCAGGTCTGGCCCACGATCAGGCCTAATGAGGCTCTCACCTTCAGTAAAGGTGGCACAATAACTTGCTAGGCCAAGGGAACCAGGAATTGTTGCATATACATACGTGCCCGGCGTCTCATCGTAATTTGGCGCTGCCATGGCTGGGGCGCTTCATGGATTCATCAGAAAGTCGAGAACGCTCCACGCTGCTGGTACATTGACGCTTGTCTCTGCAATAACATCTGCCCCTCAGAGACACCACATTTCTGTGCGGTAGCTTGTCACCCTGAGATAACGTCTCTCATCAATCGGATCTTGCCACCGTTCGAATGGACAATTGAACGCAACACACTTTTGGCCCAATCCGTCTCTAGTGCAATTACTTCTGTTATTCCACAGCCCCATGGTCGAAACATAACAAGTAGAATTAGAGGAAGTTTGACCACGAGTTCTGGAAAACTTCTTCTGGGGAAAGCAGGGGTTGCTAAATTACGTGACCCGAGATCCCAGAGTAGGGCTGTCATGTCATTAATATCTTATTGAGAGGATCAATGTCCTCATTTTCCTTTTCCGCCTCGAATGTCTCGAACGCTTCAAAGCCTTGCCTTTTAAAGTAACCTCTTTCCTGCTCCGCCACTGATGCTGAGGTCTCAGATTTAGCCCATGAGTCACATTGCCTTTGGCATCGGAATTCTGCCTTGGGTCCGTTGATGCCTTCCTACGTGTCACAGAGGAGCGTACAGAGGCGTATCAACGATGCTCTACAGCGAGATCGCAACGGAACTGCCGTGACTGAGGCTTGAGACTCTCAAACGGAGAGCTTCGCGGAAATGCAGTGCTTAGAGGAGCGTCGAATACCTACGTACACCATCGATCTGTCGCTTCCACCGCTGCGACGCTACCAGCGTGCTGCCACAGAGTTCCTTCCACATCTCGCCTCCCTTACCACCCTTTTTGACGAGATAGTACCTAGGCCAACCTTCCGGGGCTTAGCAAGACTACTCCTTCGGCGTCTGAATAGCAAGGAGCAGACTGAAGAGCTTCGTGGCATACACCTTGTCACCGGCCTTGGCATGCATCTCCTCGTGGCTTTCAACGTCCTGCTCGACCTCTTTATGGGATGCACAAGCGGCGGAGTCAAATTATCCGTGGAGGATAGAATGCTACACTTCCGCACACTGGATTGGGGCATGGATCCGCTACGAAAGGTTATCGTCCAGCTAGAATACATTAGGGATGGAGTAAAGGTGGCCTCAGCCATCACCTACGTGGGCTACGTCGGTGTCTTGACCGGCGTAAGAAAAGGATTGAGTATATCTCTCAACTTCAGGCCTGTCCACAATGCCAGCACTTGGCTGGCCAACGTCCGCTTCTACTTGCACCATGCTCTGGTTCTCTTCGGCTGTCGCCCCGCGATTAGTGCCATTCTCCGAACTATTCTCATTCCCAAAGACGTTTCTCAAGCTTTGGCTACCCTTGATCTTTTGTTGACAGAGCTCCCTGCGACTACTACTACTGCTGGTTATCTGGTATTCTGCGACGGCGAGCAAGCTGTCACTCTGGAGAAAGACCACAATACCGCTTTCATGCAATCGGCCTCGGATATCATCGTCGTCACAAACCATGACCGAGCGCAAGAGCTCGGTTCTGGCGGATGGCGCCCTAGTCACGTAGAGTCGTCTCACGAAGGGAAGCTGACGAACATCTTGGACAAGATCGCTCTGTCCGGCATTGTCGCAGAAAGTACTGCACGGAAACATTGCGTGACCAAGCTGTGGGAGGGTACTGCTAAGTCTGACTTTTCACGCATAAGCACCATGAACGGCGAGGAAGCCATTACACAGAACAAAGTCTCGGACTGGCTGAACACCTACCCCGTCACCAATGCCTTAACCCATTATGCGGTGCTAATGGACCCCAAAGCTGGAGAAATAGTCTGGGTCAAGCATTATTCAGATCCTCGAGCATTGTGGGATCGATTGATCCACCAGGACCAGGCCAAGTAGCTGAGAGTTGCGTATTCTATGCCCGGTTATAGTACACTTCTCAATACTTGATCGAGTCATGGGTATCTCCATATTCAACATCATGCCAATGAGTGGGATGCTCGACAGCCTTGTAATGATATCTGCCAAGCTTGTTGCGCGTCAGTAGGTAATGCACAGGTAAGTAAAATATTTTACAGTCTGCCTTCTTCGATGCGGGTCTTCGATCATCATTCATTCGACCTACCTTTCCGTCTTTTCGTCGGAGTGAATGCAAAACAACAAATGCATCACTCCTTCCTGGCGCATAACATAGATTCTTCACAAGTGAAGTAAATCTACATCTGCTTCTCGGATCGCGCCAAAGGTGTAGAACGACCATGTTGAAGGAGGACCATTGTCAAGGATATTACCAAAGTATCCTTGACGCTACAGAGATGGGGCTTGGCGGTAGGTTCGACAATAGCAGCACAGCTGCCATGATCGGAACGATCAACGGGAGCTCGAAAATCAATCACCCGGCGGCCATCGGCAAAGACAAGGTCAAGGGAGTTGCTCAGCTCGCTGTCAGAAGGGTTCCGATATCACCCCATGCGGTAGCCCGCTCAATACAGAACCCATCGAGTTCCACCACTGTCCTGAAGCTCTGAAGCTACGTCCCGATACTATCACAATCTGTCGCTCATTTCGCCTTTCAGTTCTTCTTGAACTGTTCAATCTTTTCCTGCACCTTCGAAAAATCGCCATATATATCGAATCTATCTGCTATCAGTCATCCCAAACCCAGGGCCATTGAAAAGAGCCAGCTCACTGGTGCATATGCGACTCTTCCGGTCGCTTATGGAACACCGCAAAACCCTTCACGATAATCTCCGCCTTCTCCAGATCATTCTTCACCACATAATGGATCTCCGCCTCCTGGTAGATGCGATCGGGCATCACGTCCACATGGCCAACACTAAAGTCAACGAACTCGTCAGTGATTCGCACTAGTAGGTAGGAAGTGGTGGAGCGTACAGATGCTTCATCGACGCCAAAGCAGAGGTTTGCGCTACCATCGTTGCGCGGATACTGTCAATGCCGATAATTGTAGGAGCGTTTGCGGAATTGAGACGCGCATCGGGGGTATAAAAGTCAGTGATCCCGCGCTCGGTGTCGAAGGGGTCGCCGGCGTTGTGGAACTAATTGTTGGATCTCAGCTGGGGGTCTTCGTTGGAATTGGGGGCAGGTAGAGACTGCATGGACCCAGGCGTTGGCTTCGGCGGCTTGCTGCTTTGATACTGCCATTCCTAGAGGTTTTAGTACGAACAATTGGTGGGCAGTAAGTTGGACTGAGTTGGAAGTCGCGGATGTGAAATCGAATGGAGCGGAGATAGTACAAGATAATATATATGAAATTACTGCCAAGACAGTTGAAAGTCGCTCGGATGGTGGTTTACAAAGCAAATGATTGATAATCCACATTATCCTCCGTACGCTTGGTCACATTTCATCGGAGCAATTTGAGCAATGCCTTCGGACATCACTACTACGATCCCTCCTTCGGATTCCGTGGAGTCACAACACATCCTCGAGCCACTACAGCCACTAGACATCTTCTCATTCCTAGTGGTTGTCTGTATCCTGGGCTCAAGATTCAGAAAGTGACAATCCAAGGATGATCGTAGCCCTAGGATACTGAGGGTTCGAATCAACGAGGGCACCAATACTTGGTTATCTTCGACCACTGGTCGCAAACAACAACATGGAAATATTGCGACCTCAAGCACCTGCTCCTCAGCAGGCTCATTATCGCCATCACCGCTGGGTCTATGCTATATATAGCGAATCCACAAGAAAAGCTGCGAGAAGGCACCCGGATCAGCCGGTGAGCCTGAAGAAATCTAGACGGCAGCCAAACAAGTCCCACACGATCTTTCGAACTATGTATAGCAATCTTTCTTGTTCATTATACATGCAATCCATGCACTTGAACACACTATGAAGTACTTCCCCGTTTACCTCCCTCAGATCAGGATTGCACAGCATTGACTCTCAAACTCACCAAACATCAGGCTCAAGCATCGGAGCCAGTGCGATGGGCGATCCGATGACAACCTCACGACTATCGCCGCCTCCCTCATGCTTTCTCACCCAAAGTAGCTTGTGCAGATCATGCCAACAAACCGGAGACCGAGGAGATGCGCGGTCAAGAGCTAGAACAGTGGGGGTGAGTTAGCGCTTTCACAACGGTTGTCGTCTCTTGGCCTTATTTTTAGATTCTTGACCCCAACTTCTGACAAGATGCTTATAATCAACACTCGCATTTCTTGATTTATCACTATCAAAATCTCAAGTTTGATAGAGTAATCTTTGCGCTTTCAATAATATATCTTTGATAAAGTTTAAATCAACATTAAGAAAGTTATTTGATTGCAAAGTTTTTGTGTTTGGAAGCGTATTTCAAAAACAAAGATCAACTTGAACTTTTTATATATTAACAAACATTGCAATTTCTATAGCTCTAGCAATTTATAATCAAAACTTATAAATAAAGCAATTTTAAAAAGTGCATAGTGTCTAGAATAATAATTAATTAATTTTATATATTTTAATAGCGAAATACGAAAGTTGATCAAAATTATCTTGTCAGAAGTTGGGGTCGAAGATCTAAAAATAAGGTCAAGGGGCGACAACCGTTGTGAAAGCGCTAAAGACTCCTTGGCCCGGACCCATCGTCAATCTCTACTTTAGCTGCATGATCTAACCAGCTTCGCTCCCAGCTTCCCAAGGCCCAAGGGTCCACTGGTGCCAACCTCGCTTGGGGAGTTGCGGAATAGGCCGAAACCCCCACCTGGCCCACGGCCCACGGCTACGGGTCAGGGCGCCCCTGGGCAGGGTCACTAGCTGATTTGTTAGCTAGAGTGCTGCGCGCTGCTGCCAGCTGCGTATCCAGCCACGGTCCGCTTCCTGAAGCTGACAATCCTTAGGGTTTCCACATGGCCATACCAGCTTCCACCTTGGTTCGATGAAGCGTGGTATGCGACAGCTTGTAAGCCAGTCACAGCTTGTCCATGGCTCAAACAACGAGCCTTCTATCCGATGCTCCGTATCTCCCACGACAACATTTGCTTAGCGCCTCTACTTCGTATGCGGCGGGTTAATTGTTATTTCTGACAGGGTTCATTCTGCCTAGCCCTCACCTTAATAAACCCTGTCCAAAATAACATTTAACCCCCCGAACACAAAGTACAGCCGTGAACAAGCCACCACCCAGGCTGCTCTGAGATTGGTCGCACGTGTCAGCCAAAATGAGCGACCACGTCCCTGCTCACTAAATGGAAACAGTGGGCGGGAGCTTGTCCTGGCTAGTTCGCTAGAGCTTCAGGTATGGATTTGAGTATGGTACATTAGAGATTTTTACGACAAGCGCCACGGTATATATAGATGGCTTTCTCCATTCCAGTCGACTATTCGGCGTCGGTCTGCAATTTTCGTCATGGTGCCTGTACAGGTTTTGGCATACTTGGTGGGAAGGCAGCAAATTCCTGGCGTGCTGCCGCCTCCGCCGGGGGTGACTCCAAACTTCGAGCATCCCGCATCCCATGGCCACTATCTCTCACTGACCAGCGTGGTCTGCGTGGTCATTGCTGCTATCTTTGTCTTCGCTCGTCTTTGGGTCAAGCTGGTAGTTAGTCGCGCCCCTGGATGGGACGACGGTGAGTTTGTGTGATTATTAGCTTCAAGAGGCAATGCTGATTACCCAAAAGTAACGTCGGTTCTAGCACTTGTACGTGGCAAAGACGCAGATCTCCCACCAATGCTCATGGAGGTTTTCCTAGATTTTCTCAGTCATTCTTTCAATTCTGAATATCCTCTGTAGGTGGCTTGCAAACTTCTCTAGCGATCTTTGGCTGATACAAAGCAGCCGTCAACAAATGGGGAGTCGGCCATCATCTCTGGGACGTTCCAGAAACGTATTTTGTCCCGTTCCTCAAGGCACGCAGAACTGCCACTCGCTGCGTACTCGCAATTGCTTACGGAGCCCAGGTCTCTTTGGCCCAGGCTAGCGTGTACGTTGTCGCTGTTTACTTCGCCAAACTTACGATTGCTGTCCTGTTACACCGCATATTCGGTGTCAACAACAAATTCAGGGTCGCGGCATTGATTGTCATCTCGACCTGGACGTTGTATTCGATCATAGCTCTGTGTCTTATCGTTTTCGAATGCTCGCCCATCCGCAAGGCGTGGAACCCTCTGCTGCCCGGCCGCTGCATCGATATCATCCACCTCGGCGTTTCTAGCGGCCTCGTTGCTATCGCCTATGATGTGATCCTGCTCGTCTTACCGATACCTATGGTTTTGCAGCTACAGTTGGCGAAGAAGATGAAGCTTGCGATCATTGGCATTTTCATGACCGGAACATTGTGGGTTGAGTGCCCTGACTCGAAGAATCTTCACTGATTGAGATATTTTAGTATACTGATAGCGTCTATCGTCCGAGAGGTTGAAATTGTGAAGACACTCCGTGATTCTGATGCGACCTGGCACAACTCCAACAGTCTGCTATGGCTGTATGTCCTCATTCCACATCCTCTGCGACAAATGACAGGCGGGCTGATCATACACAGAGCCATCGAGACCAACGTTTCCATTGTCTGTGGCTGTATGCCAGTGCTACGACCCCTCGTCTCCAGATTTTTTCCCTCAATGCCCTATGGCGGGAAGCAGACACCGTACAAATCGACCGACTACAAGCTACGAAATGGCATACCCAAGACCAGCGCGCCAGGTAAATCTTACGGCGAATCGGGGCTTATGGATGCCAGCTATATCGAGCTGGGTCCTTCGCAGAACAATCATACCAACGTTACTGCCAACCGGCAGCGGCCTCCAGAAAATGACGAGGGAATTCTCAAGACCCATACCTTTGGCACGAATGTGTCATACCAGGAGCGCGATTCGTTTTAGTGCCAGGGCTCGACCTTCTCTGCGCTGCTGCGCAGAGAAGCGGCTTTGCAGGTGGTGATCTGGATTTCGGGCCATCGCGACGCTTCTTCAACTCGTTCATGGGAGTTAACAGATCGCTACCATCTCAGTTCTATCCACGTTTTATGTAGAGTGTGTACTGTTGGCAAAGATCGGCGTCCGATGAGAGTAGAATGTCTTTGGTACTAAACCGTATTTAGTCAGTGTTCTAGCAGCCTAGACCCTGATCCTCGTCGTTTACAGCACTTCATATTAATGCTACACCCCCCGATTCAGGCTATCAATCGGGGCCAGCTGAGATTCCCCACGCGACGAGGCGCGGGACTAGCGGGATGTGGCCAGTGAGAACGTCGCGAGCTGCAGCGGCTGAATCGACTAACGATGCAACAGGAAGATCATTGGGCAATCTACTCCGTACTTTAAACCGAGCCATGGGTCAAGCATGGTTCGAGCCATTTTTCCCGTCCTACTGCCGACATCAAGTTTCTACTTTTTTGTCTGGAACGTTTGCCTTCACCTCGCAGACTGAATGCACGTCTCATGCAGTTTCATGCAACTAGGAAGCGATATCGCATGTAGCTCTCCTGCCGACTTGCTCGATTACAAAGAGCCTCCATGTTCTCCACATCCCCAAGGATATCGCCTTCCCGTGCGCAAATGCATCGTGTCGCATAGCATAGCATATCAGCGGTTCTCCTTTGGCAGGTCTTGACGATTCAGCGTACTGTTCAGTCATTCATGAAGTATTTGTAAAGCCTCAACATCTCCCCGCGTGCAACCAATTAAATTTTCTGTACCGTCCGATTATCTGTCCTGACCCCCATTTTTACCATGGTGCGATCAGAATTTAGAGGGTTCATGCTCTCCTCTCCCCTCGCCTTCTTCTCCTTCGCTACCAGCAGCCCAGCAGTCGAAGCCGCCGCTGTATACAAACCAACTCCTCCCATAGCAGGCGGATGTCGCTTTATACCTGGCGACGCGGGCTGGCCATCCAAGGGGACCTGGGATTCTCTTAACAAAACGGTCGGTGGGCGCCTTATCGCGAACATTCCCATCGGCTCGCCCTGCTATCATAGCACCTTCGACGTTGTCACTCAGAAGTACGACTTGTCGACCTACAATGCCGCGTCCTGCGCAGCTGTCCAGCAGGCATGGCATACGCCACCATTGCACGAGCAGAGCTCTTCGAGCGTAATGCAGACATATTTCGCGAACGACAGCTGCAATCCTATCGCGGACCAGAGCGGTGGGAATTGTGGTATTGGGAGCTACGCGCAGTATTCGATTAATGTCACTGGAGACGCGGATGTCGTTGCTGGCCTAGCTTTCGCAAAAGAGCACAATATCCGGTTGCTAATTCGAAACACTGGCCACGAGTAAGTTCTCGCTGTACTCAGCTTATAAATAGTCGATCACAGAGGGCTAATCGTAAAACAGCTATCTCGGAAAATCCACTGGCTTTGGCTCGTTAGCGCTATGGACACACCACCTCAAGGAAATCAGCCCAGTCCTCAATTACCAGAGCTCGTACTACACTGGCCCAGCGCTTCAAGTCCAAGGGGGTGTCCAGGTTGGAGAGATGTACGACTATCTCGAGCAGCGAGGGTATATGGCCATTGGCGGCGAATGCCCTACCGTGGGTTTGGCTGGTGGCTACCTCTTCGCAGGTGGCCACGCACCAACAACAAGCAAGCTTGGCTTAGCAGCTGATAAGTTGCTGGAAGTCCAGGGCATATTGGCCAATGGCACCAGTTTCACAGCTACACCCACCCAGAATAAGGACATCTACTGGTTCCTGGCTGGCAGCGGAGCAGGCGGAACTATCGCATATATCATATCCGCCACCTTCAAAATCTTCAAAGACTTCTCCGTGAGCGGCGCAATTCTGACTCTCCCCTACGCCGGGATCATCACCGAAGACGAGTTCTGGCCCTTGATCGACACCTGGCACTCCATCACCCCCAACATCACCGACGCCGGCGCCTACGCTTATGCCTTCTACCAAACTGGTTACTTTCAAGTCTGGCCGCTCTTTGCCCCGGACCTAACCCAAGCCCAAACCGTCGCCCTCCTCAAGCCCTTCACCGACAAGCTCGACGCTTTGAAACTCAAGCACCCGGCCCTCGCCTACAACCTCACATCCTACACCTACCCCACCTTCAACAAAGCCTACCTGGGCCTCTTCCCCTACCTCGGCTCCGGCACCCTCCAATGGAGCAGCCGGCTCATCCCCCGCAGCGTCATCACCAGCCAACCCGCCGCGCTGTCGCAAACCTTCCGCACCCTCTTCGACGGCGGCAACATCATGGTCGAAGCCATCATGAACCCCAACCTCGCCGTCGCCAAGCCCGTCGCGCCGAACTCCGTCCTCCCCGCCTGGCGCAACAGCATCATCGACGTCGTCATCGGCAAGCCCTACAACGACACTGCGCCCTTCCAGACCAACATCGACGCCCGCACCTTCATCACCACGCACATCACGAGCGCGCTCGAGCAGCTGGCGCCTGTGAGCGCGGGTGGCGGCACGTATATGAATGAGGCGGATGCGGAGGATCCGAACTGGCAGGAGAGTTTCTATGGGGCGAACTACCCGAAGCAGTTGGCGATCAAGAAGCTGTATGATCCGAGTGGAGTCTGGTATGCGAAGACGGCCGTGGGGAGTGAGTACTGGGCGGAGGACGCGCAGCAGAGGCTGTGTCCTGTGACGCCGAGCTCGACGGCGCAGACGGCGATGAATTGATGCAAAAAGATATGTGTGGTAAAGCCTGTGCGGAGAGGCGGTACATAGAATCTGATGATGAGTACATACTGAAGATGTCACGGTCACTACATAAAAAGTATATATCACGATTTCGCTACCTTGCTAATCCTTCGCCTGTGGATTTTACGAACTGACGTCTCCATATTTCACAATCTTTGAAGAAGATAAGTGAGTATGCTGGCAACTGCTCACTTAAGATCTCACATGCCCTGACCAAGATCACTACATTCCCATCTGCCAAGAAATCCCCACTACAAATAAGTACCCGCCTCCCACCATTCCACCTCCATCTCTCGTACAACTCTGAACTCTTTCCATATGTTTTCTACTTTCCATGTACAGCTCTCATCTGTTCTAGTCCGGCCAATAAAATCCATTTCCTCTTGATCAAGCGTACTTGACACCGCTATAAGCGACGATTTCTGACACCTCGCAACAAGCCAAGTAAGGCGAAAACGATGGCTAGCTTACTTACTCGCCGTTGGCTACGAGACAGATGCTATTTTACTACTCTATGCATGATATCCTTATGGTTTGCGCGGTATATATATCTTTTCACAGTATCAAACGTCTTGCGAGTGTTGAATACCGGAACGCCAAGACCCCGAGGTACAGATTCTCCAGCGACTTAACAACATTCGTTTTCCTCTTTCATTGCTTCCAGGATTCCAACACCTACTACCTAAAGAACCATTGAATTGTCAATTTTATACACTACACCTCTCATCCAATTTACCTCTCATACAAAAGACTCTCTCTCCTTTGATAATCTTCCAAGCACCGTCACCGTGGCTCTTTCAACCACCGCTGTCTCACCGATATACTATATATGACCCAAGCATCCACGACACACCTGCGACGACCGCAAATTTGGAGATAACTTGTGGATACATGGCGCTGAAGAGGAAGCCCACAATACACAGTTTCCGCTCCAAACCATAACCCAACAATCCCAGCTCCGCATTGATCCAACTTCCAACTTCCTTTACAGAACTGCCTTCCAACAATTTAGACATAGCGCTTGTTGCGGGAGACCTAGAGACGTTTGTTTAGTTCTGTCCTGTAGGGGAGGGGGTCTCGAAAAGCGTGGTGAGTGGCTCTTTGGGCAAGATTCGCTGAATGAGAGAAGGTGGCTGGGACTGGGATCGCCTGGGCTTTGTCGCCAAGCATGCGAGTCTTCTGGTTATTGTGAGAGAGGACGACAGTGCTATAAAGCCGAGATGTATCTTATCGCAATCTTGCCCTTCGTCGAATGCTCGGAAATCAAAGGGATTGACGACTCAGGAGGGCCATCGCATTACTACATGGAGTAAGACAAGGAAGAAGCGGAGGAAATCAGTAAATTTCAGCCTCCTCTGGAATTCCTCTCAATCACAATCCCTCTCCAGCGTTGGTCGCTCAAGTCATCTCATATTCGAAAGCCTTACCGCACAACGCTAGAGCTTCAAACTCAACAAATCCAGGAGAAGGACCTCATAGTCTCGAGCTCATTTTCGCAACATGGCAAAAGCAAAGAAGCGTAACAGTCATCGCCACAACAGCACTGAACCAAGAGGATCGAGAATCTCTAGAGAGTGCGGTGGGTTCAGTGTCGCTTTGACAGAAACGGATCTCTTCAGAGAGTACTGGCCTACTTTCACAAAACGAGTGAATGGGACCAGAAAGGGCCGACAAGTTTGGCGCAAGCTTGTACCCATGGCGGCTGCATGAGGCAAGGGATCATCACGGAGACGCGGCCACCAGGGTCAAGGTGGTGCATCTGGTACTGCTAGCATGATTTTTACTCCTGGTGACGGAATTTCCTGTTGTGCTATTTCTATATTGGTCACCACTAAGCAGAAGTTGATCGCGTTCTTCTAATTCAGCGACTCACAAATTCAGGCTGGAAGGCTGGGAGCACGATCACTCGGAACACCGGATCTGTTGTAAGCTGATCTCATTTCTCTGCCGTTGTGAGACTAGCAACATATCAAGGGTTATACCGCTTCGTGCTTTACATACATTTTCGGACCAATGTTCTCAACTCTCTAATGGATTTGCTATGCACAGCTTGATGGGTGTTCAGAATCATATTGTATGTTACAAGGATCTAGTGAATGCCACTGTCGTCGATACGGCAGTGGTATCACTGATGGTGTCGCTAGGCTTATTATAACAACGTATCGATATTGTTCGTCTTACAGATCACCAGATCGAGTCATTTTCTACTAGAGGGGAACAATTCCTGACCTTGCGCAATAGCACGGCGTACGAAATCACGACTTCGAGATAGGAGGGAATATATTCGTCGAAGCGTGGTCCATAAAGAGACAAGCGAAGCTATGGGATGTAATGATCCAAGGGAAGAGAGAAGCCCTTTCAAAAATGAACAGGCCAGCTTACTGTATGGCTGTACACCCAAGAGCTCAATCTCGCGAGTACAGTTTCACGAATACGGAAAGATCTCGACCCTCCTTCGTGGTGGTTTTCTTCGACGACGAATGTTCATGATAAGAAAGACTCCGAATGTTCTGCCTACTAATAGATTCAGCTGTCGCCGAAAGACTTACTTCACTTAGATCGGATACTGACTCAACTCAGGTGCCTGCGCTTGCTCAATATGAGCTCCAAATATTCACGCGTACTCAAGACGCCCTTGACAGCTATGAATCTGACATCCCGGAGGTACAGAAAATTGACCAATTCAACCAAGTCAAGAACCAATATGACGGACCCAGCGACTTTGTTTCAGAATTCGCAATTCAAGAGCGTTTGATGGACGATCATCACGCTTTCTCGGACATAGACCACCAAGTGTCGATCGAGGCACGGTAGTTGTAGCTCGAAATATATGTTCCTTGAAGGTGGTACATTTCAAACCAGATTCGTACTTTGTACATGCTGCAGGAATTACTCCAAAACGGAGGTTAAAGGACTTCTGCCAGTAACCATTATTCCACATAATCGAACACTCACCGCTTGCGCAGCCCCTGCCCCTGCCTTCTCGGCTCTCTCGAGACAATTACATGCAAGAGAACAAGCTACGACCTCAATTTCCTTGAATTGGGTTAACGAAGATGTGCTCACCGTTGCCAGCTTCACCTCTTTCGAAATCGTTTCATAAATCGCACTGAGTGTCCATATGGTTGCACTAGACTCGAACGTGCTTCAGTCACTCATCGACTATCTGGAAACAAAAACTTTCAAAGACACCTCTCCCTGGAGAACTACCATTCAGTTTCCGGATACTAGGAGCGATCTTGAAATCTACAATGTCCCTCAGGTTATCTATCAACAAAACGGACGGTTCGGAGCTTCTCATAGCATTGAGCTATTTGCCTTCTCTCTTCTTTATGCATGCTTAGCGTCTACGATATAAGTGGTGAACAGAGAGTGGATTTCTCACAAAGGAGTCTTTCCAGAATTATAACACGGTCGGTCTGAGATGTACTCGCTGTCGTAGCGAGTGTCGACGTCCCGGTTACGCGGATACTGGGAGGCTTCCTTGGGAAAGCGAGTGTGTGCACTTCTTGGATAGAAGGATGGGCGCCAAAGGGCAAATCAAGTCCACGCGAGACAATTGCAAGGGTGACTGCCAACATATTCACCAGGCATCAAGAACACTTGAAATAGGGCTTCTCCTACAAAGCGATTAGGATGCAACTGGTCACGACGTATCGTTGTTCTACGACTCTCAAAATGAGGATAGCTTCAAAGTGACCAGAAATGTTTCAAGGCGAAGAACCATGTTGAGTCAACTACAAATCTGAAAAGAAGTCTTCGACGATTAAGTCAGTCCCAGAACAACATCTAGTCAATATAGGCTTGCTGGCAGATGCCAAGTATGCCGTCGAGGAGAACATATTGGATAACAAATGTCTCAAAGATCAGAATGGCATAAAGGACATCGCCGAAATTGCGTGCTTTCTAGGTAAACGGTTGACCACTCAAGTTTAAGCACTGAACGCAGTGCAACCGGTTCGGGATCCTTCCAGCCTTGCGAAAATGCATCGACTCGACCAAAGCACACAGCTGCCAATTTCCTCCTTACTAGTAAGTTCTTGGACAAATTCCGGAACATTTGTCTCTCAAGAGTGAGTGTCGTACCTTATCTAAGATCATAGTCAGGTTACAATCGAGAATGGGCAGCTACTACCGAATACTGGATATATACATTATAGCTCACAGTTCTTATCTACATAATCTTATGTTCCAAAAGAAACATCTATCTTATCTCCCTCTTTACTAAATCTTACCTCAAGCAGCTGGTAATTATTACCTCTCGTGCTTCACAACTCCTCGAAGCTAGAGCATACTACCGTACTCCCAGGTGACAAAGTGGCATAAGCTGGGAGCAAGACGATTTACCGAGAAAAGTCAAATAAGAAGAGTCTGGCAGCAGCAAAGCGAGCATGCGGGAGAACCTGTGTTTCAATTGCTACGATCAAGAAGTCACTCACTCCGGATGGAAACTGTCCCCACGATAGTGCTCGAGCTAGTATACCGCTAGTGATAAATGAGATGGCGTCCACTGTCCAATCTAGCGCGAATTATATAGAGGTTCTCACGTTTCTTGCGACAGCAAGAGGAGAGTGTGCCGACGCAGCTCTATTTTACGTGCTGTATCGGTACTGACGGCGACAGTATACTCAGAGGGAGGTGAAGTTCAATTGACAAGTCAAGCTTTAGTACAAGATGCTAAAGAACGTTTGGATCCGCGAAGATGTTCCGAGAGGTTGTGCATCGATCATTACTATCACTATTCGCTTCACTCTCGATATCAAATTATGAATAGTCAGCAGTCTCGTCAAGAACGAAGGCATTTGTTCGGTGGACAACGCATTGTTCGTCGTCAGCTTCTAAAATGACTATGCTCGATGGACTATGCAGTGAGATTGATCGCAGAGGGATTGGTCTGTCCTCAGAATGAATCACATTGCAAGAAAGAGAGAGCTAATGAAAAGTAATCGCACCGAGAGATACTTACAAGGAAAGAATTACAGCTGTGGAGAGAGTGTCTAGGCAGGCATCCTGCTGATAGAGAACTCGTGTGTGATTCGCTTCACCAAGCTTGGGATTGATATTCGAGATGCTTAAACGTTACTCCACTGACATGAAACCAACATAGTTGACGGCAAAGGACACATGGGGCGAGCATTGAAGAAGAAATTGTAAGGTATCAATTGAAATTCTACATAAAATGCAGCAAAGTCGGAAGAAGAGATTCTTGGTATCGTACTCCTTAAAGGAGTTGACCTGACTACTTTTCAGGTTTTCACCCGGCTTGGACTCCGAACCCACGTCCGCACGGTGCTGGTACAGAACAAAAAGGACCGATTCAACTACTTTCACACAACGGAGCTCAAAGACAAGCCTGCCGCCGGACCTCAATTTCATCGGTTATCGGCGCGCCACGACATCTTCGGCAAGAATCTCAAGCTCACAGTTCGCAAGAGGACCAAAGACTCGGCAGATGCCCCCTGGCCTGAAGAACAGTACTATCCATTCCACGCTGAGCGTGGAGTTTTCTTGCTATCACTCCTGCGGCACAAAGAGCTTGCACAGGTTACCCTCGGCGTAAGTGATTTCTTTCCCACATTGACTCTGTCTGATCTCAAATTAATGCGATGTGCAGCAAGGTGATAGGCATTATACCAGGTGGACCTCGATCGCGATTATTAGTCCTGTCCCAAGCCGGGATGGGCTCTAAAGTGAATCCCAATAGACTCGAAAAATGGCACCAGGATATTTTTGAAACAGAACGCAGGATTTCTCATTTGCTAATGTTGCGCTCCCGAAAGACAATACCATTGGATCAAAGGACCATTCGAGGGAACATTGCCTTCATGTTGAATGAATCAAATATACATCAGACACTTATTTCATTGAATATGCACAGCAGTCGCGCTTCTTGGTAAGTTCGGGAAACAGTCGACAGGATCAATCTTCTTATCTTAATCGTTCAGATACCCATTTTTGGAGATGACCTTCAATCCTTTCCCATTGCTAGGCCATAACCCTCCAGCATCCCACCGTCCAGTGACTCAGTCACTCAATGGAGCTTACGACATTGTTCTTATCCGTGCGCGCATGAACCCTTCATTCCTTCCTTGTTCCCCTAACTTCTGACAATTCTCTTACTTAGGCCATGCCAATTCTTTCTATAATTTTTTCATGGACCCTGTTCCACCCACACCACAAAGCCCAATTCATCTGTACACAACGCTTTCGCTACCATGATGAAATTCGGCCGCGTTCAACGGCTTGTTCAGTGTCCGATGTTGATGGACCACAATTCCTGACATCATCGTTCCGATACTAACAATTCTACAGCCGATTTTGAAAACAAGCGTCGGCTGACCCCAAGTGATGCCTATCGTGCCACCCATCAGTGTGTCCTCGGCGACCAATGTCGTGGTGATAGCCGTTGGCCGGACAATTTTCACCGCCACATCGATTGGTTCACCTGGACGTTGTACAAAGAGCAGTACGCCGCCGATCCAGATGACAACATTGTGACCCCCGCAGCGTCCTGCTTCCCTCCTCCAGATTCCCCAGTCCTTTGACGCCTTTCCCTACCGGATTCCAGAAGGTCATGGCGATGGTCGTGCACAAGGCTTCTGGTAATTACCCTCCGGTCTTCATTGCGGCCGTAGGTTGGTGGATAGGAAGGTTGACCGCCATAACCCTGTCCTTGCATACTGCTTTGCCAGTGCTAGTTATTTCGACAAATCCCTAATTGTGATAGTCATTAAGGACTGGTAAACGAAAACTACCCACGATAAGTATCTTGCTGTCTTCGGTTTATCGACGGTATTGATTAGAGATCAATCAATGTTGCAGGAGCCGAGTTCCGACTGCCAATATCTGCAATAGAGATGACCTCGATGGGAATTAGTAATCACTTTTATCTTGATCACATCTTTCGGGTCTTTCTTTTCTTATACTATAGACTACGCTTCGTGGTACAATTATTGACAGAGTTCATGATACTGTACCGCTTCAAGACGTCGATCACTTCAGACTCTGGATTTCTCATTCTCCGAGGACGCTAACACGTTTGGCCATTGGCTTTTTGTTAGAAGGGACTGCATCGCAGGAAAAAGACACTACATAGCAGCGACGATGGGAACACTTGACTCAGGGGCGCTGGTGACTCAAAAGGACCGAGCAAATGTCTCGGGGCTTGCTGAACGGCCCTAATAGAAATTAGCTCGAGCGTTCGACAGAACGGACCCACTGAGCTTCAGGCCCAGGGTCGAAGTATGAGATACAGACCTGCAGGCTCGACACGTCTATTAGGGTTTTTGGCTACCCCTCGCTCGGTCTGAATCAAAGTTTGCACGTGTATTATCTTATTCTCGGACATCAAGCGGTATATATCGACAAGGTGGAGAATTCGAATTTCGAAGATAAGTCAAGAGTGACATCTGATTACTCAAGAGTACAGGAGAACCTAGCTGGCACTAACATGGAGCTACCACCGAAAGAAACTCGACCGTCTCCAAGACGGTCGTCAAGGATGTCTTGATGCGGCGGACTTGAAGCGCGCGAGTCGGGCTATTCTTCTACACTCCAAAGTTGAGACTACTTCGGGTTCACTATCGCAAGGATTGGCCAGATACAACCAACTATAATGCTGCCAGAGTTACAATGGGCTATCTCCAACACGGCCGCGCTTGCTTATAGTGCATTCGGAGCTTTACCTCTCCCGAGTAGAGAAACGTAGCACCTCTCTTCTGGCGATCCAGCACATCTACTATTATCTTCTATATTAACTATTTCTATGGAGGGCTCACAAGCTTCGAGAAGTTATGATACAACATTGGATTCCTTTTACTTTCGACCTCTCTTTTCTGGCTTAGTTTATGGATCCGGGAATCCTTTCTCGGTTCTCTTCGCCACATCCTGTGCTGTTCTTCAAGCCCGTCTCGAAGTTCATCTTTCCATTAAATCGGTCATTTTGATCTATATTTTCAATGTAAATTTGCATCTCACATTGGCGGCTGGCACGTGTACTGTGGATCAATACATTTACAGCAGGTTATCGAATATTTCATGGCTTGCCAGAGAAAAGAATGAATCTATCCAAGATGTGTGCAGATACTGCTAAGAGCTTGAGAATTGTGACGATGCTGCCAACAAGTTCTGCCGTAGAATGCTTTGAACGACAGGAGAGAATCCGATCAGTTGAAAGCAAGTATGCTCTGCCGCTCTTCTCTTTACATCTTCTACACCATCTCGAGCACAATAGACTTGTCATCAGAGCGGTTCAGAAGCGGAAATCTCGCCAGCTGTGGGACAATGGGAACGGAGATAGATCTATCAGACGGCTGAGGCTATAAATCTTTCTCTTCTTGCGACTGAGTCATGGACGCTGATCCGTTGGCTGAATTTCGAGAAACGCTCGGGGGGATGGTCTGCTACTTGGACACTGGAGATTGGAATACCCGCGATGAAGGAGCGAGAGGGGTGCGCTTCTTTCTAAAAGAATACTACAAATTACTGTACGAGAGACACAAAAAGACTTAGCAGTCGCGGCGCAGTCATTGGGAGATCACGAGGTTCTCTCAGACGTCCAGATAAGAGACGTCGATGTTACGTGTGTTACATGAGACTTACTTGAGTTTGAACGCCAGTAGCCGGTGAGAACTTCGTTGTATATCGTGGGTTTTGTTCTCACTCGCTGGACCCTGGCACACGGTCTCCTCAGAGCCGACTTCGACGTTGCCCTCCAGCGCTAGCACCACGTCAACGCGCGTTACGCCAGGATGAAGTCTGAGGTCGCCAACATACAGCAAGTGGTCCTAAAAAGGTCCTCGTTGATCTTGCCCCGTGTCGCCTCCGTGGCCACACTTGTGAAAACAAGAGGTTCACATACGATGATGAGCCACGCTACTGTAAGCAAGGCCTCTATGTAAGTGATATACTCCAACCGTTCCTACCAGCATGACTTCCAAGACCGGGCGAGAACCCCAACACTACTGCTGACCTGGGCGAATGCCGGGGCAGTCTTCTTGGGGAGCACCATTGCTCAAGCTGTGCACGCCACGGTTTTCGCCTCTTTTATTGGCTTCTTTTCTTCTCGTGGCAGGCGAGTGAACGACGAAGTAGACAACAACGAGAACGATGAGTCACAGAACGGACCGTAATCTGCGTGTAACCCCAACGAACCCAATGAGGGAACAGAGGAGTCCGCCACCGAACCAGAGACGCCAAAAGGCAATGGCGGTGTTGTTAAGAAAATTTATGGAGATAAGGTTCAGCTGGACTTCCCAGAATTCAACATTGAGGCAATTGAGGAGAAGTATCACGACACTGCTGTACTCAAGTCTAGACAATGCCAAAGGTACCAAGAAATTGAATTGCAAGCTATATTTGAGGACAAGGACGCTGAAGTCGTTCTTTGGAAGCCAGATCCACTGATTCCAACGGAGATCGACAAAGAATATCCTCCGAAAGAACGTGAAATACTATTTGACAAATGGCCATGATTGCTACGACTTGTCCAGCCAGAGAATCGCAGCAAGAGATGATCGAAAGACCTCTATGTCGCAAGGCGCGTAAGGGCAGGTTTCAGAAGAAATGGAGAGTCCGTTGTTGTGGAGACTATCGAGGGAAAACGGCGCAATTGTCACTGGTAATATTCAATTACTCTGCCAGGAGGAGAAAGAGAAAGGGGAATACAAGACTACAACGCTGAAGAAAATCCCTACGAGATTTGGATTCGGTCGTTACAGAGACGTCTCTGTGAAGCGGATCGCCTGGACCCAACCTGGCGCTCCTCTGCTCCTCCACAATTTCTTTACGACATCCTCTGCTTGGCGATATTGCAATGACCTCCTCTGCCTCCTCACCAGCTGGTGAGCTGACCTCTACACCCTACCCCGGTGTAAGATTGGAAATTCTCCATTGATTCTCGATGCAATCAAGGCAGCGCTGATACAGTGAAATGCGAACATGAAGAATGTCTACAAAATTAGCTTTATCGGACTCTACTGTCACTACCAATTAAGATCTCACATACCGACACGAACATCGAGCCGATCATTCATTGAGGGAACTGAAATGTATAGAAACCCTACCAAACAGTTGAGGATGATAGAGAGAGCCACGGGACTCGACGAAGTCGACGGCAAATACGAGCATATGAAGGAAAAGCTCGTGGAGAGCGCCGATCGACAATGAATTTTCCGATGAGCATACTCCAAAAGTAAAGAATGGATTATATATCAGCTGGATCCATGACTCTTATTAGTCAATTGTCGATGTTGTGCTAGAGCCTGTAGAGGAATCTTGGGTGCCTGAGTCTTTAATTGACAAGACTTTTAGTTGTCACATTAGCCGAGTGCTTCCCAAGGTCGCGCTTCTAATTGATTCATTTTGGCCATAGTAAAAGCGAACCGAGATTCATTGCTCACGAACGGATGTCAGTATTAGGATAAAGTGTACTTCGTTATTTGGTCGTCGAAGCTATACATCCACTGCGATAAAATTTAGGTCTAGGTAGTCTCTCGTACACGGCACGTCGCAGAGCATGGAGGACTCTTCGACCACTTGTTATACCATACGCAGGAATTCCGCTACTGAGGTAGCTTATATCGCACCACCTTAGAAAAGCATGCAAGGGAACCAAATAATATGCTAACCTTTCCCAGGGTCCATGCTACCCATTATATCGCAGCGAAAGGATTTCTCAATCAGATTACCTCCTTGAATGATCCCGTGTGCGAGAAAGATCAGCCACTGATTACTCTGGCTATGCAGACGCTCGAGCTCCGATACCAATGATCATGGTAATAACAATCTTGATCTCCCCCCTGGCTCTACAAACAGCTGGGTCTGCTGGCTCTACAAACAGCTGGGTCTGCTGGCTCTAGAGACGAGTAAGTGTTCTTCTGCTGCTGCGTTGTTGCTCTGGCTATAGAGTAGAACAAGTCGAAAGGCGACGATATCAGCACGCACGGTACGCCAATTTGCTCGAAATCTCCCGAGGGACTTGGAAAGGCATAATGAGCGCAACTTGTTTGCCCATGTGAGTGGTGGTGATTGTGTTTCTTGACTTTATGATGGGACTTTACAATCAGCTCAAGCAATCGTTGCTTCCTTTTTATATAATCAACCATCACTCGAATCAAGGCAGTGGAAACAGTATTCGCCTTGCGTATCCTTCGCAAACCTTTCTTCGACCAGCACGATGCCCGGATCGACAAATGGATGCCGAAGTGCAGAAGCGATGGTGACTCGAAAGTAGAGAAAACCATAACGCCATATAAGTACCTGCTCGGCTTCTGGTTCAACCTCCGCAGAACCTAGCACTACCGGAAGACTTTGGCCGCCTTTCGCCAATCTGGCGCTAAAGCTGTCGTGCTCTACAAATCCAAACCCGGCACAGACTTTAACGAGATACCCAACCGATGCCAGAGTGGACACTATTCTGGCATGGGGTACCCACCACAAAAGCTATCGTCGGATCGAATCGACTTACATGTGGCGGCCGACAACATGACTTTAATTGTGAATGCATTGGTTATCAAGTCAATGTTGAACCCCGTCGAGTGATCCGGCGCTAAGGATCAGGCTGTATGGAGTCGATTTTTGCTTTCGTTATCTGCCAATCCCTCATTTGCTCGTCATTCCATGTTCTCGCTTCGTTCCTTGCAGTTCTTACCATATAATCTCTGCGATGACGGAATGCAGCTGTAACATCAACTCTATACCTTGCCACAACAGCATGATTCAGGCTGTGTTACATGCACAAAGCCATGGATAGGTTGACGTATCCTTTTTTTTAGAATGGGCGGGATGATGAGTCGGCGCTGCAACAGGTACAAGTCCCGTCGACTATTTGGTCTTGCGCCAGGTTCAGATATCATCGAATCCTGGGCAATGGGTTTGGGCATCTCTGAGAGCAACCATGGCCGTAAAGTTGTTATGCTCGGGCACATAATGGCTTGATGCACTCGCCAAATGCTATCTTTTTCGAGGGTGCCTTGGAGAGTACGCACAAGATAAACAATCCACATCTCTTTCTTTGACTTTTGCTAATTGCTCCTCCTCTTTTTGTTCTCCAATAATCATCAATACTAACTTCATCGATGTGACGTATAGACAGGCGAAAGATTCGTCGTTTAGCAGCAAGCGAATCTCGCCGAAGCTCGAGTAAGAATGCTCAAGACTCTTCAAGAGGACCAAACCTTCAAAGGGCTTCACATCTTGTTGAGTTAGGTGTTCCTAATTACAGACTACCTCTCACAGGAAGTCTCGCTAAAAGAAAGTCTTCAAGCCGCGCATCAAGCTCACTAGCAACCCGACTGGAGAGAGGTTCAGTCAATTATTGCGAGAAAAGTCTAGAGCGACGAGTATAGTGTGGTGACTGTCAGTCTCGTCAAGACTCAAGAAAGTCATGGATTCCTGAAAGATAAGAACCGAGTCTGGGTATGATTTTCATAGTGATGGAAACGGACTCATAGTGTACTTGCCTGAGCCAGGAGACCAAGAATGCAGAACGTGCGGCCATATAAGAGACAAAATCTTCTAAATCTATCTTAAAGCCATCGTTCACGTTACACTTGACGGAAAACCTCTGAAATACATCTGTATTAATATTGCTATGGACTGGAGCCAAAAATTATACAATTGCTTCCCGAAAGAGATTGTTATACCACGGAATAACAGAGAATAAGATCGGCCGACCATTCGTGGGATATCGAGAATTTGTGCAAGACCGACATACCTTGTCAAGCGTTTCACTCTTTAGCTAGTACTCGGCAAATTCAACATCCCGGTTCTCACTAAAACTTTCGTATACACTAAAAGCGGAGTCCATAATGCTGACTGTACATTTCTTTCTAGCTAGAACCCCTTCCTCTTGTATTACGTTGTGAGATAATTTACGTACCATCTAACATCTTAGCCGCAATATCTTACCAGCTAGGATCTCTACATCAGTCACAAATTAGATGATTGAGAAAGCTCGGAGCCTAAGAAATACAAGATCAGAGTGCTTCTTAGCCTTCATCAACCTTTTCTTCCTTTTCATTCTAATACATTTCTTCAACTAACATTGTATCACTTTCTACAGCACTTCAACGACCTTGCTACGAGCTGCTTTAAAGTCATCTAAGAAGATGTCATTAGAGTGTTCCTCTTTACGAAATTCATACTATCTCGTATAGTTAGTGACTCTTATGACATCTCTCGGAAAGACCTAAGTCTAAGCAAGTTCACGAAAACCTTGCGAACTATTAGCGCTTTCACAACGATTGTTGTCTCTTGACCTTATTTTTAGATTCTTGATCTCATTATCTAAATTTGTATGCAAATTATCTAAGAGCATCAAATGCAATCAATTGACCTTTAATAAAATCTACATTCGTAAATATTAGTTAAATTCTAGTGTTTCTATATCTACTTTACAATCTTATTGTCTCTATCTAATTTATATTATTTTTTCGTCGTTATTATATCTAATAAACGATAGATTATTGTCAAGAAAATTGCAAATATTTGTTGCGAAAATCAAAATAGAATTGCGACGTAATTGCTACTAAATGCGACGAAAAATCGACAAATAAAGAAGAAGATACAAAGACGAATTTGTTAATTAAAGACTAATTATTATTGTCGTGCTTTTAATTTTTCTTTTATTACTTTTGCATTCGATTTATTTTTATTTAATTTTTTTCCTTCTCTTTCTAATCCTTCTTTTTCTTTTGATTTTTCTTCTTCTTTTGATTCTTTTTTTTGTAACTTATTTGCTTTTGTTCTATCGATAAAATATTTATTAACAAGAAATTTATCAATTAATTAACAAGTAAATTTAAACAATTTGTTTATTAATAATAATTGTAATTGCGATCGATCTATTGTGTCTTTCTCGCAAATTTTTGCATTATTATATTGTACAATTTGAATCTTAATCTCAAAGAAAAGATTTAAGAATAAAATAAGTTGGCGATTGTCTTGTATACAATTGTTAAAGTTAATAAGAATAATATAAGATTTATCTAATATAGTAAAGAGAGTTAAAATGAATTGATCTATAATAAAAGTAAACAAGAATTAGACAAATACTTGTAAAGCTTTTAGAAAGCAACAAAAGAAATAAACTTTTATATCATTGTTGTCTCGAATTAGCAATACAAAAACGTCAAATAATTTAAATAAGAAATAAGAGAAGCAAGAAAAGAACAATTATTAGAAGAAACTAGAACAACAATATTTTTTTTGCGTCAAAATCTCTTTACATGTTATAGATTGCTTTAATTCTTGTATTAAATAATTCGAAAAAATATTTTTCTAATATTTTTCTAATATTAATAATTAAATAAAAGATTAATTTGATACAAAGATTCTAGAGTTAAAACTAGAGAAGCAAATATTAGAAAAGTACGTTAACAATTTAATTTTCGTTATTATTAGAATTAAATTTAATAATAATAAAAGCAAAATATAGAAGATAATATTATTTTGTATTTTGACAAATGTTTAACGCAATAAAATAGAATCAATATTAATGTTAAAATAATAACGCTTTTCTAGTTATATATTAGAGATTGTTATTAAGACAATCGATAAACTTAATCGAGACAATAACAATTAATCTATAGCTTTATTTATTGTTAATTAGCGCTCTTGTTTAAGATTATTATATTGTTGTTAAATTCGAATTGTATAATAGAAGAAACAAATAACGAAAAAACAAGATCGCAACAAACGTTTCGACAATTATCGCAAAATCTTAATTAAAAAGTAACAATATAACAATAATGTTTGCTTTAATAAATACAATATATACTAGATAAATATCGATTTTTACTATAAATTTACAAATTTATAGATAAAGTAATAAATTAATTATATATCTAGCAAAGCAAAGTACATCTTTGTTAATGTTTCTCTCTTTTTACTTTGTAATCTTCTAAAGTAAAGAAATAAATCTATATTATCTATTAGTCGAACAACAATTACTTAAATTAAATAAAGATTAAATATTAAGTCTTTTAAACAATTAATTAAGATAACAATCGATATTGCTTATCTAAATGTAACTAATAATCTTATTATAATAATAAATAACATAATTAATAAAAAACAATGTTCTAAAACTTTGTTACAAATCTAGCTCGAAACAATACAATATATAATTTATAACGCAATATATAATACGAAGCACAACTAACTATATATTCGATAACTTAATAGACAAACAATATTCGATATATTTAACAACAAATTAAGTAAGTAGTATTCGATATATTCGACAATAGATTAAGCTAATAATATTTGATATAATTAACAATAAACTAAGCAAACAATATTCGATATACTTAATAACAAATATAACGAACAAGAGAAATCTTCTTTAATATATAGATTTTCGAACACAACTTTCTTATAAATTGTATTTAACTTATCTTAAATCTTTACTTATTATTACTTTAATTTATTAAATTATTTATAAAAATTTATTAAATATAAGATTGTTTATAATTGCAATTTTTGTTATTAAGTAATTGCTTGCATTATCTAAAGACGTTTACAAATTCTTTTAATAATATAATATTTTTTAATATTTTTTACAAAAGTATTAATATAATATTTTAAATATTTTAAGAATGTTTATATTAAATTAACGCACTTTTATTTCGAATATTAGCTTAATAATATTATGTTAATTCTTTGTTAATAAAGACAACAAAACAAGAATTAACAAGTTTAATATTTATTATAAAGATTATATTAATTTGAAGAACTAACTTATGCAAATAAATATTTATTTTATTTTTTATTTTGTTTTAGCAAACAAGAAGACAGTTTTTGTATTTGTATTTCTTAGAGAAAGAGTTTAGTACTAACTCAAGTTAAATTTAAGCAAATATTTAAAAAATTATAATAAAAATTCTCGAACAATATTTATAAACTTCGATAACTTTAAAAAAGAGCTTCAAAGAATTTTCGAAACATGTAACAAAAAACAAATTGCGAAAAAAGTAATTTAGCACTTAATTTAACAAATCTTTGCAACAAATTATATAGCAAGATTTCAAAAATATATTAATTTTATTAAGTAAAATAATATTGTATTTATAACAATATTTCGACGAAATTTTAAGAACAATTTTAAGAACAAAATTATATACGATAACAAATTTATTAATAATATATTTAATCTTATCGAAGTAATTATTGATTTTAATAACAAATTGTATAAAAGAATTATAAAAAAGCAATACAATTAATTTTACAAAAGAGCAGAAATCTTCTTTAAATTAACAATTAAATATTAGCAAAAAGAATTTTGTTCTAATTAGAAGTATAGTAATTTAAACTATTATAAGTTTGTATTTATAAATATAAAAATTAATAAAAAAGAAATTATTTTAAAATCTTAAGTTAAAATGCTTAAAGAAATTAGTACTAAAAATATATAACTTACAATTATTAAACAAAGTTAAAATTAACATATTAAAATTAATTATTAATATATACTTTAATTAAGAATATAAAAATATGTAACATTTAATAATATATCTTTCGAAAAAATTCTTATTAATTAAATAAAATTATAAAAAATATATATTAAAGAATTATTAGAACTTACAATTCTTATAGATTACAAGAATCTTTTGTATTTTATTACTATTAAATAATTTAACAAAAGACAAATACAATAATTAAAGTAATTCGAACAATATAAGTTCAAAATACAATATATATTAGACAAAAATAATGATAAAGTAGATATATTTAATAAAAGAAGTAATTATATAAAAATAAAGAAATTGTTTAATTACAATATATTTAAAATTAATAAAAACAAATTATTAATAACAAATAAATACGAGCTAAATACTATCTTACAAATATTTAGAAACAATAAAAAAAAGTTTTTAATAAAGAAAGAAAAACTTTAGATATTTATTGACAAAATTGACAAATATATAAAGAAATATTATAATAAATTATTGCAAAAACATTTAGAAGTAACAAAAACTCTTTAGCTTTTATATTAATATTGTTAATTTTCTTAAATAAAATAAATTGTCGAGATATATATTAAACAATATCTTAATTGTTCACAAAATAAATATAATACTTATATAAGCTATAACAAAATTTAATAATAGAAATTAAATTATATTAAGATCGAATTATTTTTTATTAAAGCAATTAAGAAATTAGTTAATTACAAACTTAACTTATTTAAGAACATTAAAAAGTTTTTAGTATTTTATGTTTTATTGTTGGAATTAATCAATCTTAGTATATTTATACAAAAAAAGTAAATACAAAGTAAAAAAAATTTTAAAGTAACAAAATCAAAATTATTTTATTAAATAAAAAAAATACTTTATCTTAAAGAACATATAAGAGTTAAAGAAAAATCTTAATAATTGTTAAAATTTTATTTAGATATTTTATTAACATTTAAAAAGTTATTTAATATAACAAGAAATAATTGAAAGATAAAAAACAACTTAATAAAAATATTTACAACAAAACAATTTAAAAATTTTAAAAAATTTTTATTTTTTTATTTTGGACAATAAATATTGTATCTTTTGTTTTATTTTTGCATTAATTTTTTTTTAAATTTTCTTATTTTGTAGTAATTGAATTACAATAATTATTAATAAAACTTTATTTATAGCAATCTTAATTAAAAGATTTTCTCTATTATAATTAAAAAAAGATTACAATATATTTATGCACAATTTGTTTGCACAAATATATTTTAAATATTTTAAATAAAATAAGAAATCTTTTATAACAATATAAAAATAATTAAAAAAAAAGTAACATTTGCAAATAATATTTATTAATATATTGTAATATTCGATTTCAAATATAATACAAAGATAACTTTGTTATTGACAAAATATAATAAAAAAAATATTTAACTTTCGAAACAAATTTTTTTAAAAAAAGAAATAATATTATAAATTTAGTTTAAACAATATAATATATAATTTACAACGCAATATATAGTACAAAGTACAACTATTTGCATATTTAATAACTTAATAGACGAACAATGTTCGATATATTCGATAGTAAATTAAATAAGTAATATTCGATATCTTTGACAATAAACTAAGTAAACAATGTTTAATATATTTAATAACAAATTAAGCGAATAATATTTGATATATTTAACAACAAGTATAATAAACAAAGAGAATCTTCTTTAATATATAGATTTTCGAATATAACTCTTTTATAAATTGTGTTTAACTTATCTTAAGTTTTTACTATTGTTACTTTAATTTATTAAATTATTTGTAAAAATTTATTAAATATAAAATTATTTATAATTGCAATTCTTATTATCAAGTAATTACTTATATTATTTAAAGACGTTTACAAATCTTTTTAATAATATAATTCTCTCTAATATCTTTTACGAAAGTATTAGCGTAACAAACTTTTTTTATTGCAATTTCTCAATTTATTTGTTTGTATTTGTTAATAAAGATATTAACAATATTACAACAATAATATATTTATTAATTTTAATTAATAATAGTTTCTATGTTTACTTTATCTTTTTCTAGAGTGTTTATTATTTCTATTGTTGCTTTAATGCTAGTACAATATTAATATTAATATTTCTTGCTTATAGATCAATTTAGCAATTCTATTAATTTAAAGATAGAGAAGAGAGAGATTATAATAAGATTAAAAGATTAAAAGATAGTTATAAATTACTTAAAAGATTGTGTCTATCTTATTAAGACTAAAAATATTATAAGAAAACTAGATCAATCGCGTCGAATCAAGTTATCGAATTTAAATCGAATACTCGACTTAAATCTTGACAATTCGTATTAATTCGATTTAAAAGTCTTGACAATTTAATTTCTAAAGTTGAATTAAAAATTCAAGTCGATTTCTATACTTAAAATCGAGACTTAATTCAAAAAAATTAATTTAAATTGTCAAGACTATTATTTTCAGTAAATTTTATTATTTTTAGTAACAATTAATTGATAATTTGATAAAAACAATTAACATATTTAAATTCATTAACAAACATATTAGAAATTTCTCTTTATAAATGTATTACTATTGTGCGTTATCTAGTAACTAATAAAAAATCTAAATTTAAACTTAATTTATACTATTTTTAGTATTCTTAATATTCTTGACAATATTCTTGACATTCTTAACAATTCGATCCGATTCCTAATATTGGAATTAAAAATCGAGTCGAGTTAAATTAAATTAATTTCAAAATAATAGAAATCAAATTAAATTTTGAGTTGATTTCTAATATTAAAATTGTTAAGTCGAATTGATTTCTAAAGTTGAAATCGAAATTTAACTCGACAATTAATCTAAAGAAAACAAATATTTAAATTTAAGAACTATATAGTAATACAAGACGAATAATTATATTAATATTAAGTAGCTATTAATTTAGAATTGTCTAATCTCTTAATTATTAATTTTAAAATACATTTCTATTAATTTAAAATTATATATAGATTGTTACAAATAATTCGACAACATAATTAACGCAAAATTTGTTTACAAAACTTGTTTATTGCTTTGTCTATTGCTTTATTTATTATTCTATTTTTTGTCTTAATTTCTAGATTGTCTTTTGAATTGTTTTTGAGATTATCTCTTAAATTGCTTGCAAAGAACAATAATAAGAAGAACGAGAAAATAAATATAGTAAAAATAATTAGAGCGAGAAAAAGAGTAATAAGTAGAAGAACAACGTCTAATTAGATATTAGATTAAACGCATTTTCGAAATTAATTTGAAGCTTTTATTAAGATAATTTCAACATTTCAATTTATTAATTGCATCTTCTTATATCTTATAAGAATATATTTGTTTTTAGTTTATTTATATCTTGCAAGAATTATTCTCGCTTATTATTTAAAAATACATCTTATTCTAATGCAAATATTAGAATATTTATAGTATTATATTAATTAAATTAGCAATATTAAACAATTTCGAATTGCTAACGTATTGCTTGTTTAAAGAACATCTACAATAATAGAAACAACTCAATAATTAATTAATATACTTAATGTTATTATTAAACATATTTACTAATTATTGAATTGTTAGAAATAAATACTAATTAAATAGATATATTTAATATATTTGTGTCTCTTATATTTTGCAAGAATTAATCTTGCTTATTATTTAAAAAGAATCTTGTTCTTGTGCAAATCTTAAGAGATTTATAGCATTTACTAATAGAAACAATAGTATTTAATAAAGTTAAATCGACGACATATTGCTTGTCTATATAGACAAAAACGTAAATACTATTATAATTGATAGATTTATATAAACGCATTAATCGCGATAGCATTTACGAAAGAAGAAATACTAATTCGAAATATAAATCTACTAAAATGTCATCTCTACTAGCAATACAAGAAGAGCATAGATTTTGCAATTATTTTGACATAAAGATAGACTTTATTCTATCTAGCATGCAAAAAAGAAAATATATTGATTAATAAAAAGATCTATTGCACTATTATATTAAATGCTAGTTTAAATATTGTTTGTACTCTTAAATTAAATTATTCTATTTATTAATAGAACAAGAATATATTGAATTTAACGTCTATTCTATACACAATTTAATATATTTTCTTCGATATTATTGTTTTTATTTGAATTAAGTATTTAGATATCTTTGTAGAGTTTTGTAATTACTCTCAAATTTATATTATTTGTTGTATATATATTTATAATACTTCTTTGCAAATCTATTTTATTCGAATACGCTAATAGCGTATTGCAAAAAGTTCTCGAAGTTGTCTTAAAATTAGAGTTGCAAATTTTATTAATATTGTTGTATTTAAGTCTTAAGAACGCTAAATATAAATTCGATAAAATTGTAGTTTAATAAATACAAAAATAAATAACAAATTAAATATCTTTTTGCTTTAATTGTCTATTATATGCAAGCATTTATATAAATAAAGATATTCTTTAAGCAAATTATATTTTATAACTCTAGATAGGCGTTGCAATAAAGTAGAAGTTTGTTAACAACTTATTAATAAAGCTTCTTGTTATTATAATAGTTTTTCTTAATATCGATATACAATAGATAGCTATTTACAATATAGACAAATAATATGTTATATATATTATCTCTTTTAATATTTTAATGCTATCTAATATTTATTTTAATAGATTCGTACGTTATATATTGTTATTTTGTTATCAATTTAAACAAAAATTTATCGAAAAATATCAATTACTTGGTTGTGTAATGAATTATATTTGCTTGTTAAACAATGCGAAGTTGTTTGCTCTAAAAATCTATAGATTGTTCTTTCTTTCGATTAATTAACTCTTGTTTTAAAAGACGTAATATTATAGTATTAAATATGTTAACGTCTTACTTCTCTTTACAATATAATGTTAATTTGTTTAGATATATTTATAAATATTGCTTCTAATACTTGAGAAGACTACAAACTATTAACGAATAAAATTGTTAAAAAAATCTTGTCTTTAAGCAAGAAGAATTAAATAAATTATAATTGCTTTGAATACGTTTTTGCTATTGCTATATTGCTCTAGTAGTATATGTAGCTTTTTTAACGACAACAATAAGAGTCTAATAATTATAAAGAAGATTAAGAGCTTTAAATTTAATAACAAAGTTAATTTTGCAATAAATTATATTGTACAATAATTGCAACACTAGATTTCAACGTATATTATTGTATTTAGACTTTAGATAATAAGAATTGTAAATAATTAATGTGTTTTAAGCTCTTAGATAATCTACATACAAATTTAGATAATAGGATTAAAAATCTAAAAATAAGATTAAGAGATGACAACTATTGTGAAAGCGCTAATATTATTGGTAGAAATTGTTGTTTAACTTGTACGCACGCTAGAAAATAAGCAACAATCTAGAAATTAATGCACATAAAGACGTTGCGAAATATTAGCCCTAAAGAGAGTAGATTAAGAGCGTAAGCAAAACGTTGTTGTTGTAAAAGACGTTTACGCAATTCTTGAATTAAGATATTATTTCGATTAGCAACATAATAACGCGAAGCTTTACGAGTAAAAATGTCTTTATTGCTAGTTTATAAGACTAATATTAGTGCTTTGAAGCGATCAAGCTAGTAATTGGACGATAATACTATATTAGATAGATTGCGTAGCTTTATTTAATACGATTATTCAATTAATAGATTATCAAGTTAAATATAGTCGAAAAACATAAATACGACTTATTCGAACAAGTAATGTTCGTCAATTAAATTATTATTCAAAATTTGAATAGTAATTTAATTCAAAATAATTTAATTAACGTTCGAAACAATTAGTTTAATTTCTTTTTTTACTTTATCTTTATTAAAAGCGACTTAATTGTTATAATTTTAACATTAAAAGAAAGCGTAAAGTAAGTCTTACAAATAATTTAATTATTGCAACAACTTTTGTAATAATGCATTGCGTAAAACAATAATGTAGAGAGAATTAAAAAATCTTTAAATTTTAATGTTTAGAACGCAAGTATTCTCGCAATTGCTTAATCGAGTTTGCTTAACACGAACGAATAACATTTCGACGCTTAATATAAAGTACGATGTAATTCTACAACTAGTCTTCGCAAAAGCAATTAAATAATCGTATTAAATAAAGTTGCGTAATCTATTTATTCTATTGTTAAATTATAAACAATTCTTCTTGTATAAAAATAATTAGACGACAAGTCTTAATATCAATAACTTGATTCTTCACTTTCTATTTCTTCTTATTGCTTGGACTTATCTCACATTATTATAACTAGATAGCACTATCTATCGTCGTAGACTTCGATTACACAATAATTTCATAAGAAGAACGTCTAAAATCGCTAAAAGATTAGATTTAATTTTTAGATTAAGATACAATTGTACAACTAAGCGACTTCTAAATTAGAAACATTAACTAGTATTAGTCTCGTCAATATTAATTATCTATTCACAAACGCAATTTACGCAACTTGATAAATTCTACTTTATCTTGTCTTGAATCGAATAATAATCGAATGCGCTAAAAAGTTTAATTGTCTACAAACAATGTAAGTTATCATAAAACTTTCCCTAGTCGTTCGCGAGATCAATCTTATAGTCGAGAGAGTCTTCGAGTTTATTAATTGATAAGAAGTGTCTTAAACGTTGTTACAAACTTCCTATTAAATCAATTCAACTCTTGTAACTTGAAGCATGTTCTACTCTTTAATATTAATCTAGTATTAACATTCGCATTTGATAAATCCTAACTTTAGTTCTAGATGTACATAGATTTGTTATAACAAAAGTCGCAATTTTGTGTTACTAATATCTAGGCTTCGTGCGAGATTAAGATTAGAATCTTGTTAGAATCTTGCATCACTTGCGAGAATCTAGGAATTCAAGTCAAGCTTTGCGAGAAACGATCTTAATATTTCTTAACATTGCGTTCGTAGATGCGTTTGTTCTATATAATAATTATGATTTGTCTACGTGAGATGCGTATACGATTTCTTGATTTATTAGATTTGTCTCAAAAGTAAAGTTTATTCGAATCAACAAGATTTGACGTTTAAATTAAAAAACGTAACAATTTGACGCAACTATATAACTAGCGAGCAATTGCAAACGTTTGTGCGCATTGCGAATATTAAAACTTTACGTATTAAAACGTAGTTTAATTCGATAAAGATTTCGCAACTTTGTCAAATTTTAAGAAAACGAAACGAGCTCTTCAAGCAAATTCTATTTCGACAATATTAATTTAAGTACGTAGAGTAAATAGATCTATAAGATTTGCAAGATCTTGTAAATATCTTGATTTCTATTAGCTCGATCTATCTTTCGAAACGCGAATAAAGTCAGCTACTCTTGAAGCAATTTCGTGCGCATTCGATTTGATTGTTTCTTCAAGAATACATTGGATTCTCGCAACGTTATAATCTAATTCTATAAATCAAGCAATAACGTTATGTACATCTTAGTCTTTATTCTGCAACAACATTCATGCTTAGTAACAAGCATATTCTTTATATATCTATATTTTAGATTATTTCAATATGTTTTAAACTAGTTAAATACTAACATTGTTTATGTTGTATATATACGTTGTTTTTTACGAAGTAAAAATTGCTTTGCATTTACAACATTAATTCAACAATATTTCTAAACATTGTTGATAGTCTTCTCACATTTTATTATCTAGATAGAAGTTTTCTGTCGATAGCGAACGCGTGTAAGAGATATGACAACGTTGTTTGTCAAGTATCAAAGCAAACTCGTCAAATCAAGGTCAATACTCTCGACCAAGAACTCAAACCATCTTATGCTAGTATGTTATTTAGTCTCGTGAAGCCTACAATGCAAGAATATTATGCAAATAGAACTATCTTAGCAATTGGAATGAGTCAAAAGGCTCGGTTCATATGATCAAACCATTGCTGTTGGAAGCATTCAACGCTATATTTTCTTAAAGAGTCGTACATTATGTTCCTGGGCATCACAGCGCTACAAACTAGGGGAGATAGCATTATCTCGCCCGCTACATTTCTTTCTTCGCTCCCATAATCCTTTTCTGCATTGACTCCATTCTTGTGATCGTACGTCTTATGCTGAGACCAAAGACACTATTTTTCTAACAATAGCCACGAGTCGTTCGAGGTCGCTTATTCTTAGAAGTCCGACGGGATCTTGTTTCCTAGCGACTGTGGCTTATAACCCAATTCTCTTAGAGTTCGAAAGCACGACGGTTAGGAGATGATTTTGCATGCCGACACAGGAATGGCACAAGAAGAGACCAGTCTTCGGGATTCGAAATTATCTGCGAGGCGATAGCTTAGGTGTTCGAGGTGGTCACCAGGCCCAGAATGCAGCAGGAGCTGAAGATAGCGGGCGCCGTGACAAGGCGAAAAGGGAGTCTATATCGGGGATCACAGGCAGACGAGATAGGCGAACTAGTCAAAGACAAGCAAAAATTCAAAGGAGCTGTCTCATTATCACGAAAGTGTCAGTGGAGTGGCCTATCAGATCAAGAAGCTACCAACAATGGAGCTATTTTTATACAAGGTTCGCAAGCGTTTGCAAACCGTTTCACACTATTGATGCACTATTAGTTTAAATCGTTTAGTGCAGTTTAGTTTGAGGCATCTGGCAAATTGTACAGTTTGGTTTAGAAGGTCTACATCACGATTTGCACTAATAGTTTATAGATATCTTGATGTTTAGATTAGTTCTAGATAGAATCCTAAAATAAATTTAATACTTTGTCGAGATGCCTGTTTCTTTTCTAGCGTCGTTCGGAAAAAGATTTTTGATAAGAATCTAAGATAAAATACGTCTACTAACTCTATTGACGAGTAAAAATTACTATTTACTTTATTATTACTAGGTCGATCGACGAACAACTCGACAATTAGCAGATCCAATAATCGAGACAATAAAGAGATGGATACATCTACGAAATTAAGTCTTTATTACATTACTAAAGTTCTAAATTAGCGTACACTATTAGTTTAAACTGTGTAGTTTGGTTTAAGATCTAAAACGCACGACTTAGGGCGACAACAAATAGTTCAATTTGGTTTAAGATCTAAAACGCACGGTTTAAACGATTGCGATCCTTGTTTTTATATCGAGGGTCGATAAAACTCTATGTGCGTTCCTCGGACTACAGTCTTTCAAACACGATAAGTGGATCCCACTTCCCCTCAATCACGTGCGAGGTAATCTCGTTCGTTTGTTTGACGGAGAAAAACTTCCCCAGAGTCAGAATTGGCCGAATACGCAAACACAAGCCATAATGAGCAATGCGTCTACGACAAAGCCGCCCAACGAGTCTTCCTTAAGCCTCTGATTCTTCGCTTGTCTATTGTATGTTAACTACCGAGTAGTTTTCACGCGAAGAGAAAGAGGCGCCCAACGTGCATGTCAGGCAATCTTGTTTGAGACGGAAAGAAACCTGCAATCAAGTCGCCGAAGCCAAGTGGACATGCTGCCGTGTTTCTATCGCAGCTCAGCGTACGTACACATTACGGTAGTCTTCGATGGAACTCTACAAGAGATGAGGAATACGTGGAGTAAAAGACTTAAAGCTGATCTCAACCGCTCCAGTCTAGATTGGCAAAGTCGAGGATACTCTCCTTCGATCAGCTCGAAAGCGAACACTGTGATTGGTAGATTGGTCACTGGACCATGATATCGCGCAGAGCAGGTGATACGATCTTCCTGCGATCGTCAATCCTACACGGCAGCGTCTATGAATAGACCGACAATCGATTCGTGGCGTGTCCTTACTTTGTTGCTGTTCTCAGTGACGGCACGACTATGGAGACTCGGGATAGCGATCGCAACACGCCCATCGAAAGGTAATGTATCTTGTGGTTTGACCTACCTGCTGCGAAGCTTCGAGGTGTAACGTGAGCCATCAACACTGATGAAAAGAGATCGACTCTAACCTTTCCCAATCAAGCCATCGACTTCAAACGCATTGGAAAGAAGCCAAAAATTGGCGTACACACCCAAAGAAAGATTCTTGAAATTTATGGATTCCGAGTCGCTACCAGTCGAATGAGCCGACTGGGCACTTGAGCCTGGCAAGATCAACACATCAAGACTCGCTCGGTCCTCTGGATGGATTGCCACAGCCACACTTACTTTTAGAACCAGGGAGGATCGCCAGGAAACGCTTCTACTGGAGCATCAAATAGTGGCCAATGCTGAGCATCATGCACGACATTCTAAGCTTCGGATTAAGCCGTCCTAGTGATAGAGGAGCGGTATCTGGCTACGTACATCGAGCTCACGTTCGAGACCAAGCCGTCAACGAGTTCAACGACTTAAAGAATCGCATCCAAATAATTGTGATATCTCTGCGATTCTTCGCTACGACTAAAAAACCGCTTCGAGGCATTCCGAATAGCAACGTTAGATCAAGATCCAAAAACGCCAACCAATCTTCAGGAGGATTGTTTCAGCATCCTCTCTGTTGAATTGCCGACATTGCCGGGCGTGTCCTCCGCATCGAGCAGACTCGCAACTACCACTGATATGTCCTCAGTATGAACTATATCTACAACCAGATCCTGTCACCACGAACTACAGCCAATATCGTTACTATTATTATAATAGCAAGCTCACTTGAAGTACGAGGATGACCACATGGCGGAAGACCTGACGGCTCATCCCCTAGTAAGAAGACTTTAATTCTACGCAACTCGTTCCTTGACGATTCTGATTAGAGCTGCCTATCGAACATGTGCACAAGAATTAAGAAGGATGGAGTTCTTCGGGAGGTTCGGAAGTTAAGCTGCTCCGTACTCGTACAACCCACCAATAGCATTTCTACCACAAGTCTTATATATAAGCGCCTGCTGGGTTGTGGTAAGCATGAACGCATTGCGAAGAGCCTCGATATCTCTGAATGAGCAGAGATGAGCTTCGAATGAGACTGCAAGAGCTAGTGAACGGTAACTCTAGTAAGCTGAATCTACTTTCAGATTGGTGAGCATATGACTATGACCGGGAGAAGCACTGGGCTCAAGAGTTAGAGCACATTGGACTCGCCGAGTTCCCACTCGTTTCCAAAAATCTGCTCGTCGACTGTTTACATACTTCAATTCGATCTCGCACTATTATCAAAACAGCCAGATTCACAAAGACTTCTGTTCCCGCTCAACATCTTAGCGCGTACAACTTCGTAATCGAGAACCGGAACGAGCAAAATCTGAAAAAACTTCACAAGTAAAAACCACCTAGAAGCTCAAAGAGAAACCCGAGAGATCATCTGGTGGAGCACCCAAACCCGACGGAGAAGCTTAGCACAGAGGAAGTCTTGAGCAAAGCGAGATTGCTGCAAGTATGCAGCAATCGACTGTATTTAAGTCGCTTCTTCTAGTGTTTCCTTATAGAAAATGCGATCCGACAAGCACAGCGCTGAGAAGATGTGCATGGATCCCGCAAGTGGTCGTTTGAAGGGATGTGCGTTGGCTATCCTCTAATCTGAGATTATCAAAGCTTGTTCAAAGCTCGTTGCTATTGAGCAGATCCTAACAATTCTAAAGCACAAGAAAGCCTTCGCATCGCTGGTGTTCGCCAAGGGCTTCGCTGGCATCGAACTACTGACTCAATTCGGCTTCAATAATTACAGCACGAAAGAGACAGCAATTTTCAGTAATATCACTCAACCGACACTCAATCGAGACCAGTTAGTACAAGCTGTCAAAAACATGGCTCATGACCGTATGATAATGCACGAACGTCGCCACTACTCCACGTGATGTACGTACATAGTGACTGTATTGGATAGGATGTGACAAGAGACAGGAGTACCAAGAGAGAAGGCTGCCCAGATCGAAAACTATCAAGATGAACGACAAGTCTCGACCACTTTCCAGCTGTTTGCTAAGGATTGCTGTGAGAATGAGGGAGATTGACCAACAACGAATCCTCACATCCCCACACGGACATAATGCACCCAAATTACTCTCCTAATCGAACTCTTAGATCTCGAAGTGAGAGCCGACACATAGAGATTAGAAAAGGAACTTCACATTGCTGAAGAGACATTTCTTTAGTTCGTCGTCGCTAGACGAATCAAAGACAAATTGGCAGACGTTATCGACAAAGTCATTGCGCGTTTGCAAGCGATTAAGGATAGCTATCAAGCAATCCTGAGGCTCGACCTTGAAAATAGAGTTCACGAAGATGCACTTCTATAGAACAACAATAATTCTGCCCAGACTTTTGCTCAATCTGTTGAGCACAATAAAGAGATCGAAGACGAATTTCAAAAGAACTTTGCCAATACGAACTAGGCAAAAAATGTGCAAACGTCGAAAAGAACATCTATTGTTAACGCGAAGAGAATTTCTATGTTATAACAAGAATTAGATTCTAGCGAGCTAGAACAAGAACACAAGAAGTTATAATATTAGAAAACGAACTACATCTAACGATACAATAACGCGTCTAGATTAACAAGAGCGTCAAGATGTTTTCAATAAAGAAGACATATATTATAAGCTTTTGCTAACTATAGTTAGACAATTAATCGATATATATAGACGCGTCTATATAGTTAAGTAAATCTTGCTTAAAAATTAGCAATTACTAAGCGAAAGCTCGCTAATATTGACAAAATGTCGAGCGTTATCTTCGCAAAGATTACAATTGTGCAAACTATACGTTTTAGATCTTAAATTAAACTAAATTGTTTATTCTTGTCTTAAATTGTGCGTTTTAGATCTTAAATCAAGTTGCATAATTTAAATTAATAGTGTATTAATAATATAAGTCTTTTAGTAATATATAGAGAAAATAATAAAATACAAATAAGATTGTAAGATGCAATTTAAGAGAAGAATTTTGTTACACTAATACTTCATAAGAGATATTAGAGAGAATTATATTATTAAAAAGATTTGTAGATATTTTTAGACAATATAAGCAATTATTTGATATCAAGAATTATAGTTATAAACAATCTTATATTTAATAGATCTTTATAGATAATTTAATAAATTAGAGTAGTAATAAATAAAAACTTAAAATAAGTGTTATAACTCTATCTAGAGCTAGATTAATATAAGAAGTTCTTAGAACTTTGTAGTACAAGATATAAATATATATAAATTTAGCATACTTAGTAATCTTAATAACTAAATATATTAAGCAAATATTTAGAAGACTTAGTAAGCTTAAACACTAAATATATTAAGCATTCTAAATATAGAAAAATCTTATTAGTATATAGATCTCGAATACAACTCTCTTATAAATTGTGTTTAATTTATCTTAAGTTTTAACTTATTATTACAATTATTAAGTTGTAATCTCTTGTTATTAAGTAATTGCTTGCATTATCTAAAGACGCATATAAATTTCTTTAAAACATAAATTTCTCTTTAATATCTCTTGTAAAAGTACTAATGTAATACTTTAAATATCTTAAGAATGTTTATATTAGATTAACGCGTTTTTACTTTAAGTACTAGCTCAATAATATTATGTCAATTAACGTTCAATAAAGACAATAAAATAAGAATTAATAAACTTAATATCTATTATAAAGATTGTATTAATTTAAAAAATTAACTTATATAAATAAATATTTATGTTATCTTCTATCTTGTTTTAGCAAATTAGAAGACAATTTTTGCATTAATATTTTTTAAAGAAAGAGCTTAACATTAACTTAAGTCAAATTTACGCAAATACTTGAAGTATTATAACGAAAATTCTTGTATAATATTTATAAACTTTAACAACTTTAAAAACAACTTCGAAGAATCTTTAAAACATTTAATATAAAAAATAAATTGTAAAAAAAATAATTTAATACTTAATTTAACAAATTTTGCAATAAATTACGCAACAAGATTTCAAAAATATATTAATTTTATTAAATAAAATAATACTGTATTTATAATAGTGTTTTGACAAAATTTTAAAAACAATTTTAAGAACAAGATTATGCGAAATAATAAATTTATTAATAATATATTCGATTTTATCGAAGTAATTATTAATTTTAATAGCAAATTGTATAAAAGAGTTATAAAAAAACAGTAGAATTTATTTTATAAAAGAATAGAAATCTTCTTTAAATTAACAATTAAATATTAGTAAAAAGAATTTTGTTCTAATTAGAAGTACATTCATTTAAATTATTGTAAATCTATATTTATAAAATTAGATTATATCTAACAACGCAAAGAAAAGAATTTTAGAAAAAAGCAAAATAACAAATTCTAGAAAATATATTATTTATATAACAAATTAAATTACTTTGCAAAAGATTGTTAATTATAAAACTAGTGTGATCGTTAAGTCGAGTCGAACACTTTTTTCTTAACTCGACCCACCCTCTTGGGCCTCGTAGGGTTGGGCCAGGGTTAAGGCGCGAACTCGATTCTAGGGTCGAGTTTTGTCGAGTTAATGCCAAGAGCTCAAGCTAACTTCGTCGCGTTAGCATCTACTTATCTTATCTTATCTTATCTATGCGTTAACTCAATTGGGCTAGCGCAGGGTCCAAGCTAACTACATATGGTTAGCTTGAATCCTGCGCTAATCGCATATAGTTAGCGCGTCACGTGATGTCACGTGATAGGGTGGGTCGAATTGAACACTCGAGACGCATTCTTCGTTCGCCCCATCCTGTTAAGCTAGGAAATTTGCCTAACTCTAGGGTCAGGATTGGGCGAGTTAACTCGATTGGATTAAAACTCGATTCGACGATTACGCTATATAAAACTTAATAAACTATCGATAAATTAATATTATATTAAGAGAAATATTTAATAGCTAGAACGATATTAAGAAGCAAATTGACATAAAAACAAACATTCTCGAAATTACATCGAACAACAATTATTATCTAGTAAAGAACTTAAATGAATTATAAAAAGTTTTAGATAAAATATTATTAGATAGAACATTTATATTTGTGCAAGAAATCAATTAAGTACTTTAGAAAACTATTAAATCTTATAATTTAATTATTAACTTAAACAAAAAATATAATTAGAAAAACTTTTACAAATATATAAAAGATATTATAAACTATCTTAAGACTTTAGTTAATTTATCGAAGATTATAAACAAATACAAGAAAAAACTAAAAAGTAATGTTATTAAAAAAAGAATATACTTAATATAATAATAAAACAATTAAATCTTATAATATATGCAAGTTCTAATTAAATAGTTTGTTATAACAATTTATGCTAAACTTATCTAGAAAAAAAGAACAAAATTAATTAATTTTCTAGAAAGTTAAAGTTAACAATTTAGCAATAGAAGAAAGTTTAACGTAAATAAATATTTGAAGCAAAGGTTATAATATAAAAGTAAGAAAAAGTTTAAATTTTTTAATAAAGAATATATTAGAGAAATGCAATATGTTAGTTTAACAATAGCAACTAAATTTAATAACGTACGTATAATATTTTATTATATTAGTTAAGATTAACAATTGTTAACTTATAATAATAATTAATTTTAGTACAATAAGTAATTTTATAATTAAACTTCTTATAAAGAGAGAAGAATGTTGTTACAAATCTAGTTTAAAACAATGTAATATATAGTTTACGACGCAACATATAGCACAAAGTACAATTATCTATAAACTTGACAACTTAACAAATAAGTAGTGCTTAATATGTTTAACAACAAATTGAGCAAACAATGTTCGATATATTTGACAATAAATTAAGCGAACAATGTTCGATATATTCGACAACAAGTTAAGCAAACAATACTTAATATATTCGACAACAAATATAATAAACAAAGAAGAATCTCTTTTAATATATAGATTTTCGAATACAACTTTTTTATAAATTGTATTTAATTTATTTTAAGTTTTTACTTACTATTACGATTACAAAATTGCAACTTCTTGTTATTAAATAATTGCTTACATTGTTTAAAGACATTTATAAATTTCTTTAAAGCATAAATTTCTTTCTAATATTTTTTGTAAAAGTATTAGCGTAACACTTTGAACATTCTAAGAATGTTTATATCAAATTAACGCGCTTCTATTTCGAACATTAGCTTAACAATATTACGTCGATTAACGTTTAATAAAGACGATAAAATAAGAATTAATAAGTCTAACGTCTATTATAAAGACTATATCGATCTAAAGAACTAACTTATGCAAATAAATATTTATTTTATTTTTTATTTTATTTTAACGAATTAAAAGACGATTTTCGCATTAACGTTTCTTAAAAAAAGAATTTAACATTAATTTAAATTAAACTTACGCAAGTATTTGAAAAATTATAACGAAAATTCTCGTGCGATGTTTACGAACTTCAACAATTTTAAAAAAAAAAATCGAAAAATCTTTAAAACATTTAACGAGAAACAAATCGCAAAAAGAATAATTTAATACTTAATTTAACAAATCTTTGCAACAAATTACATAGCAAAATTTCAAAAATATATTAATTTTATCGAATAAAATAATGTCGCATTTATAACAATGTTTCGACGAGATTTTAAGAATAATCTTAAGAACGAAATTATGTGCGATAACAAATTTATTAGCGATATGTTTAATTTTATCGAAGTAATTATTAATCTTAATTATAAATTATATAAAAAAGTTATGAAAAAGCGATACAACTAATTTTATAAAAGAATAGAATTTTTTTTTGAATTGACGATCGAATATTAACAAAGAGAATTTTATTCTAATTAAAAGTATAGTAATTTAAACTATCGTAAATCTACATTTATGAAATTAAATTTTATTTAACAACGCAAAGAGAAGAATTTAAAAAAAAAGCAAAATAATACATTAAAAAAAACGTGCTATTTATGTAATAAATCGAATTACTTTGCAAGAAACTATTAATTACGAAACTTAATAAATCGTTAACAAATTAACGTTATATTATGAGAGATATTTAATAGTTATAACAACATTAGAGAGCAAATTAATGTAGAGACGAACATTTTCAAAACTAAATTAAACAACAATTATTATTTGATAAAGAATTTAAACTAATTATAAAAAGTTTTAGATAAAATATTATTAAACAAGATATTCGCATTTACGTAGAAAATTAATTAAGCATTTTAGAAAATTATTAAATCTTATAGCTTAATTATTAACTTAAACGAAAAGTATAATTGAAAAATTTTTTACGAATACATAAAAGACATTACGAATTATCTTAAGACTTTAATTAATTTATCGAAAATTGTAAACAAATGCGAGAAGAAATTAAAAAACAATGTTATTATAAAAAAAGTATACTTGATATAATAATAAAACAATTAAATTTTACAATATATACAAATCTTAATCAAACAATTTATTACAACAACTTATGCTAAACTTATCTTAAAAAAAAACAAAGTATTCTAAATTAGCAATTTAGCAACAAAAGAAAGCTTAATGTAGATAAACGTTTAAAGCAAAAGTTACAACACAAAAGTAAAAAAAAGTTCAATTTTTTTAATAAAGAACATATTAGAGAAATGCAATATATTAGCTTAACAATAGCAACTAAACTTAATAACATACGTACAATGTTTTATTACATTAGTTAAAACTAACAATTGTTAACTTATAATAATAATTAATTTCAATGCAATAGATAATTTTATAATTAGAGCTCTTATAAAGAGAAAAAAATATTTTACTTAAAAGAAGTTTAACGCTTACAATCTAATAATTGTAAATATAAATTTATTATTCGCAAAAAATAAAAAAGTAAATAAAGAAACGAAATTATTATCAATAGCTATTTAGCAATATTACGAAAAAGTAATTCTTAATATAATAAGAATAATTATTTATAATATTGTTCTAGAAATATCTTAATTAATACAACACAATTTAGAAATTAGTTAAAATACACGAGTACTTAAATTCGCACAATATAATTACGCAATTTACATTTAATCTACGCATTAATAATGTTTAATAATAGATAAAAGATTAAATCAAAATTCGATTGCAAGTAACGAACTTATATTTTTGCAAAAAAACAATTTAATAAAGTTCGATTCGACAAATATTAACAAAAATTAGTTAAACTACAAAGTCAAAATAAATAAAAAAAACTACAAATCTTTTAAAAATTCTAAACTATTTAATATAACGAGAAAATCGCTAAAGTACGTGTCACAAATATACAATAATTAAGAACATCTATTTTAGAAAAAAAAAACAATTAAGATTTTATCTAAATATTAATCGTAAAATTATAAGATTAAACTTAAATTAAACAAGCAATTTACTTTTAAATTTATATATGTTTTATTCGAAAAAAGATTAGAAACACTTCGCGAATATCTAACAAAAAACGAAAAGAAAAAATTTATTAAAAAATTTCAGTTATAAATAAAAATTCTCTTTGTATTTAAAAAGAACGAAATTCTTTATTTATATATCAATTATTAAAAGCTAAACAATATTATAATAAAAAATCGATATTTATTACTTAACATTAATAAGCTTTAGAATTAATTATTCGAAGTAAAGTACTTTATTAGACTAAATTTACAAAAAACGTACAATTAAATTAGAATAAAAACAAAGAAAAAATAAAAGATAACTTTTTGTATACGATATAAATTATATAAATACACAATAATGTTATTCGAATTTATAAACGTTTTAACAACGTATTAAAAAGTAATTAATAATGTATTACGACAATATTTGAATTAATTTGTTATAATATACTTGAAGAACATTATAATTTATTTAAATATTTTAAAAGAACATATAAATTATGTTTTTAAAATATTAAAATATTTAAATAAAAAAAATCTATATTTTAAATTAAAAAAATGCGAATTTTATTAAAAATAAGTTGATTTTTTTTTTATTTGTTGTTAAACAATATAAAGTACGCATAAATTTCGAAAAACTACGAGCAATTAAAAAATAAAAATTATTTATTAACGTTAAAAAAATTTAATTCTTTTTAAATTTTATAAATTACAACAAGAAATTTATTAAAAACTACTTCGTTAACGCAATATTATTAACAAATTTTACGAAAAAAAAGACGTTATAAATATAAAAATTAACAAAAAAGAGATTATTTTAAAATTTTAAGCTAAAATGTTTAAAGAACTTAGTATTAAAAATATATAATTTACGATTGTTAAATAAAATTGAAATTAATACATTAAATCTAATTATTAATGTATGTTTTAATTAAAAGCATAAAAATATATAACATTTAATAATATATTTCTTAAGAAAACTCTTGTTAATCGAACAAAATTATAAGATTTACGACAAAAAGCTACTCGCTATTGTAATTTTTCTAAAATTATAAAGAATATATATTGAAAAATTATTAAAATTTACAATTTTTACAAATTATAAGAATTTTTTACATTTTATTATTATTAAATAGTTTAACAAAAAACAAATGTGATAATTAAAGTAACTCGAATAATATAAGTTTAAAATACAATATATATTAAACAAAGATAAGAATAGAGCAAACGTATTTAATAAAAAAGTAATTATATAAAAACAAAGAAATCGTTTAATTATAACATACTTAAGATTAACAAAAACAAATTATTATTAACAAATAAGTACAAGCTAAATGCTATCTTACAAATACTTAGAGACAATAAGAAAGAGTTTTTAATAAAAAAAAGAAAACTTCAAATATCTATTAACAAAATCGACAAATATATAAAACAATATTATAATAAATTATTGCAAAAATATTTAAAAGTAATTAAAATTCTATAGCTTTTACGTTAATATTGTTAGTTTTTTTAAATAAGACAAGCTGTCAAGACATACATTAAATAATATTTTAGTTATTAGTAAAACAAACATAATACATATGTAAACTATAACAAAATTTAGTATTAAAAATTATTTAAATCGTTATAAGATAAAGTTATAATAAACTTTATTATTAAGTTGTTTAAGTTAACAAATTTAACAACTAAAGATAAATATAATTAAATACTAATAATAATTAACAAACTTATTAAGTATTTATATATTATCGCATGCATAGAGAAGTTTATAACAAAACAACTAAAATACATTGTATTAAATTAACTTACATAATATTACAATATATTTAAGAGATTAATTAGTAACAAAGACAAGCTCTTCACGTCTAATTATTAGAAAACACTTATATTAATGTTAAATACAAGACTTCGCATATTTATTATCTATTATTCGATTACAAATAATTAGACAAAATAAATAAATTAAAGTTTTAAACAATATTTGCGACATTATATTAATAGTACTTAAAACAATTAAGTATTACTATTATCTATAATTTAACTAGCGCCAAATGCAAAGATTCTAAATATTACGAAGATAATCTTATTTTTGTTACGATTATGCATTGATTTAGACAAGATCTAGGTTAAATTAATTCTAGTTTGTCGCTAATTTTACTTGTATTAGCGTGTTCGCGATCGCGCATATATCTATTGCGCAATTCTCTCTATATTTACTTCTTATGCTTTTAGTATTAATTAATACATACTTATATAATTTGCTCTATGCAAGCTTCTAACACTACTAAAAGCATTTAATTACTTTATTCGTAGCTTCACGAAATCAAAGAACGAAGTAATTCGACGAAACAATTAAGTGAGCTCGCAACAAGTTAAGATCTACGATAAATTTAAAGCTTTTATCTAAAACATTCTCGTTAATTACTTTATTTATATACGATGACAAAGCGATCTCTAAAACGAGTTCAAAAGATTGTCGATACACTATTGAAAAAAACTAAAGAACGACGAATGTTCGTTCTACTTTTAAATGCGTCGAATAAAATTTAAAACGTTAAAGATTTGTCTTGAATTAAGAGCAAAACTTAATTGAAGCATTAAATCAAAATTAATTTTAACGTTGTATTAATATATGTTGCAAAGTCTTGTTACGAACGCGATGCACTTCTAAAATGCGTAAAATCATAAAAGATTATAATTATTAACAAAAAAAAAATCTACGATACAACTCTTAAGATTTAAGATTGTTACAACAAAAGTAAGCAAAAACTAACAAACATTAAAGAGCAAATAATTTCTTTACAAGAATTAACGAATAATTTGAAAAAAAAATTACATCTTTGTAATAAGAAAATTAATCGATTGCAAAACTCGCTAACGACTACTTAGATAAACATAGCATAAGTTCGTTCAAAGACACGAGCTTCTTTAACGTTATTAACTTTAATAAATAAGCGCTTCGTTAAGTTTTTAGACTTGTTTATCTTTATTAACAATAATAATTTATTTTTTGAAAATTAATATTTGAAATTATACGATAAGTTGATCATTAATAAGAATTATTTCGAAATCGATATTACAAAAGCTACGTACGTTGTCAAGAGAATTAACGAAAACGTCGTCGAACACATTAATGCGTATCGTATAAAAAACGCTATTTATTTCAAGATCGTCGACATAATGATAAAGATTCTAAAGAATATATATAAGAATTTAAATTGTTAACGCAACGCACAACAAAAATATCTAACTTTTAAACAAAAAATTAATCAAGAATTCGCTTTGTTTTTCTTCGAATTTGCACGTTTAAATTACGAATTAAAATATATCGACGTTATGCTTAAACAAAATCTCGAAACAAAGATAAATCGAAAATTAAAAAGCATTCTTGTTAACAATTTTCGAAAATTCGACAATCTTAATTAGATAAAAGATTATTTAATTATCGCGAACAACGTTCGTAGACGCATTAGAATCAATAATGATTATAAAGATATTTTTAAAAAAATAAAACGACAAATAAGTCTTATTAGTGTGATCGTTAAATCAAGTCGAACACTTTTTTCTTAACTCGACCCACTCTCTTGGGCCTCGTAGGGTTGGGCCAGGGTTAAGGTGCGAGCTCGACCCTAGGGTCGAGTTTCGTCGAGTTAATGTCAAGAATTTAAGCTAGCTTCGTCGCGTTAACATTCGCTTATCTTATCTTATTTTATCTACGCGCTAATTCTATTAAACTAGCGCAAAATCTACGCTAATCACATATGATTAACGTAGACCTTGCGCTAACTTAATTGGGTTAGCGCGTCACGTGACGTTACGTAATTGAGTAACTTAAGTTAGACATTCGACGTGCATTCTTCGTTCGTCTTACTCTATTAAGTTAGAAAATTTGCTTAACTCTAGAGTTAAAGTTGAACAAATTAATTCAATCGAGTTAAAACTTGATCTAACGATTACACTAATAAAAATCGAATTAATTTAAAGAACTAACTTATGCAAATAAATATTTATTTCATCTTCTATTTTATTTTAGCGAACAAAAAGACGATTTTTGCATTTATATTTTTTAGAGAAAGAGTTTAGCATTAACTTAAGTTAAACTTACGCAAATATATAAAAAACTATGACGAAAATTCTTGTATAATGTTTACGAATTTCAATAATTTTAAAAGAAAGCTTCGAAGAATCTTCGAAACATTTAATAAGAAACAAATCGCAAAAAAAGTGATTTAACACTTAATTTAACGAATCTTTGCAACAAACTACGTAACAAAATTTCAAAAATATATTAATCTTATTAAGTGAAACGATGTCGCACTTATAACAATGTTTCGACGAGATTTTAAGAACAATTTTAAGAACAAAATTATGCGTAATTACAAATTCATTAGCGATATATCTAATTTTATCGAAGTAATTATTAACTTCGACGACAAACTATATAAGAAAATTATAAAAAAACGATACAATTAATTTTATAAAAAAGTAGAAATCTTTTTTAAATTAATGATTAAATATTAGCAAAAAGAATTTTGTTTTAGTTAAAAGTATAATAACTTAAATTATCGTAAATTTGCATTAATAAAATTGAATTTTACTTAACGACGCAAAAAGAAAAACTCTAAAGAAAAGCAAAATTAGTGTGATCGTTAGATTGGGTCGAACATTTTTTTCTTAACTTATTTCATCTTCTTGAATCTCGTAGAGTTAGATTAGGGTCAAGGCGCGAACTTGATTCTAGAATCGAGTTTTGTCGAGTCAATGTCAAGAACTTAAGCTAACTTCGTCGCGTTAGCATTCGCTTATCTTATCTTATCTTATCTTATCTTATCTATGCGCTAACTCGATCGAGCTAGCGTAGAGTTTACGTTAATCGCATATAGTTAGCGTGAATTCTTGCGCTAACTCGATCAAGTTAACGCGTTATGTGACGTCACGTGATTAAATAAGTTAAGTTAAACATTCGACGCGCATTCTTCGCTCGTCTTATTCTATTAAGCTAGGAAATTTGCCTAACTCTAGAGTTAGGGTTGAACGAATTAATTCAATTGGGTTGAAACTCGACCCAACGATCATACTAAGCAAAATAACAAATTTCAAAAAACGTATTATTTATATGATAAACTAAATTACTTTACAAGAGATTATTAATTACGAAACTTAATAAATCGTTAACAAATCAATGTTATGTTAAGAGAAATATTTAATAGCTAAAACGATACTAAGAAGCAAATTAACACAAAGATAAACACTTTTAAAACTAAATCGAACAACAATTATTATTTGATAAAGAATCTAAATTAGTTATAGAGAGTTTTAGATAAAACATTGTTAAGCAAGGCATTCGCATTTACGCAAGAAGTTAATTAAGCACTTCAAAAAACTATTAAGTCTTATAGCTTAATTATTGACTTAAATGAAGAATACAATTAAAAGAACTTTTACAAATGCATAAAAGACATTACGAATTATTTCGAAACTTTAATTAATTTATCGAAGATCGTAAACGAATGCGAAAAAAAACTAAAAAATAATGTTATTACAAAAAAAATATACTTGACATTATTATAAAACAACTAAATCTTATAATATACGCAAGTCTTAATTAAATAGTTTGTTACAACGACTTATATTAAACTTATCTAAAAGAAAAGAACGAAGTTAACTAGTTTTTTAGAAAATTAAAGTTAGCAATCTAGCAACAAAAGAAAGCTTAACGTAGACAAACGCTTAAAGTAGAAGTCACAATATAGAAGCAAGAAAAAGTTCAAATTTTTTAATAAAAAGCATATTAAAGAAATGCAATATGTTAGCTTAACAATAGCAACTAAGTTTAACAACGCACACATAATGTTTTATCACATTAATTAAGATTAACGATTGTTAATTTACAATAATGATTAATTTTAATGCGATAAGTAATTTTATAACTAGAGCTTTTGTAAAGAGAAAAGAATATTTTACTTAAAAAAAGTTTAACGCTTACAATTTGATAATTGTAAATAAAAATTCATTACTTGCAAGAAATGAAAGAATAAATAAAGAAACGAAATTATTATTAATAGTTATTTAACAATATTACGAGAAACTAATTTTTAATATAGTGAGAATAATTACTTATAATATCGTTTTAGAAATGTCTTAATTAAAATAACACAACTTAAAAGTTAACTAAAATACACAAATATTTAGATTTGTGAAATGTAATTACGCAATTTATATTTAATCTACGCATCAATAACATTCGATAATAGATAAAAGATTAAGTCGAAATTCGATCGCAAGTAATTAGCTTACACTTTTGCAAAAAAACGATTTAATAAAATTTGACTCAATAGACATTAACAAAAATTAATTAAATTACAAAGTTAAAATAAATTAAAAAAACTACGAATTTTTTAAGAGCTTTAAACTATTTAATACAACGAAGAAGTTGCTAAAGTACGTATTACGAATATACAACAATTAAGAGCATTTATTTTAGAAAAAGAAAACAACTAAGATTTTATCTAAACATTAATCGTAAAATTACGAGATTAAACTTAAATTAAACAAGCAACTTACGTTTAAATTTATATATACTTTATTTAAAAAGAAGTTAAAAACACTTCGCAAATATCTAATAAAAATTAAAAATTAAAATTTATTAGAAAATCTTAATTATAGATAAAATATTTTATTCTTTTTGTATCTAAAAAGAACGAAATTTTTTATCTATATATTAATTATTAAAAGTTAAACATTATTACAATAAAAAATCGATATTTATTATTTAATATTAATAAACTTTAAAAATAATTATTCGAAGTAAAATACTTTATTATATTAAATTTACAAGAAATAAATAATTAAATTAAAACAAAAACAAGAAAAACAAGATAAAAATAAAAATAAAAATAAAAGTTTTGCATATAATATAAATTATATAAATATATAATAATATTGTTCGAATTTACAAATATTTTAAAAATATATTAAAAAATAATTAATAATATATTATAACAATATTTGAATTAATTTGTTATAATATATTTAAACAATATTATAATTTATATAAATATTTTGAAAAAATATATAAATTATGTTTTAAAAATATTTAAATATTTAAATAAAAAAAATTTATATTTTAAATTAATAAAATATAAGCTTTATTAAAAAAAAAAAAATTTTAAATTTATTATTAAATAATATAAAATATGCATAAATCTTAAAAAATTACAAGCAATTAAAAAATAAAAACTATTTATTAATATTAAAAAAATTTAATTCTTTTTAAATTTTATAAATTATAATAAAAAATTTATTAAAAATTACTTTATTAACGCAATATTATTAACAAATTTTACAAAAAAGAAGACGTTATAAATATAAAAATAGACAAAAAAAAAATTTAAAATTTTAAATTAAAATATTTAAAGAAATTAATATTAAAAATATACAATTTAAAATTGTTAAATAAAATTAAAATTAATATATTAAATTTAATTGTTAATATATATTTTAATTAAAAATATAAAAATATTTAATATTTAATATATATTTTTTAAGAAAACTCTTATTAATTAAATAAAATTATAATATTTATAACAAAAAATTATTTGCTATTGTAATTTTTCTAAAATTATAAAAAATTTATATTAAAGAATTATTAAAATTTATAATTCTTATAAATTATAAAAAATTTTATACTTTATTATTATTAAATAGTTTAACAAAAAATAAATATAATAATTATAATAACTCGAATAATACAAATTTAAAATATAAAATATATTAAATAAAAATAATAACAAAGCAAACGCACTTAATAAAAGAAATAATTATATGAAAACAAAGAAATTGTCTAATTATAATATACTTATAACTAACAAAAACAAATTATTATTTGCAAACAAGTATAAGCTAAATGCTATTTTACAAATATTTAAAAACAATAAAAAAGAATTTTTAATAAAAAAAGAAAAACTTCAAATATTTATTAACAAAATCGACAAATATATAAAATAATATTATAATAAATTATTGCAAAAGCATCTAAAAGTAATTAAAATTCTTTAACTTTTATATTAATATTATTAATTTTTTTAAATAAAATAAGTTGTTAAGATATATATTAAATAATATTTTAATTATTAATAAAACAAATATAATATATATGCGAACTATAACAAAATTTAATATTAAAAATTACTTAAATTGCTATAGAATAAAGTTATAATAAACTTTATTATTAAGTTGTTTAAATTAATAAAACTAGCAATTAAAAATAAATATAATTTGATATTAATAATAGGTAACAAACTTATTAAGTATTTATATATTATTGCATGCAAGAAGAAGATTATAGCAAAATAACTAAAATTTATTGTATTAAATTAACTTATACGATATTATAATATATTTAAAGAATTAACTAGTAATAAAGATAAACTCTTTACGTTTAATTATTAAAAGACACTTATATTAATATTAGAAACAAAACTTCCAATATTTACTATCTATTATTTAATTATAAATAATTAGATAGAAAGAATAAATTGAAGTCTTAAATAGTATTTGCGATATTATATTAATAATACTTAGAATAATTAAGTATTATTATTATTTATAACACAACTAATATTAAATACAAAGATCTTAAATATTACGAAAATAATTTTATTCTTTGCAAATTACAACAAAAAATTAAATTTGTTTGAAACCAAATAAAGATATTTATTAGCGCAATCGATTATTAAAAGAATAATTATACTTAAAAAGATACAAAATAATATCTTATTTATACAAGAAAGATTAATTAAGTACTAGAATAAAAAACGAAAAATAACATCTTAATTAATAGAGAGAAATAAGATTTATTTTCTAATTGAAAATCTTAAAATAAGAAAGAAAAGCAAGAAATTAAATTAAATTAAAATTTAATTAAATTGTTTTTTATTAAGATAATTAAAGAATTAGTTAATTACAAACTTGACTTATTTAAAGATTTTAAAATATTTTTAGTATTTTATATTTTAATATTGAAATTAGTCGACTTTAATATATTTATATAAAAAAATTTTTATTACAAAACTTAAAAAGAAAATATATATAAAGTAAAACAAATCTTAGAAACATAAGATTAGAATTATTTTATTAAATAAAAAGAATATTTTATCTTAAAGAACATATAAAAATCAAAGAAGAATCTTAACAATTGCTATAATTTTATCTAGAAGTTTTAGCAAAAACTAGCTTAAAGAGAAAGTTTTACAAAAGCTTTTTTATAATTTAAGAAAATATCTTAAATAAAGTAGAATTAAAACTAGAGAATTTGTTGTTAAAAGTAGAAGTAATATACAAATCAACTTATTCTTTCTTCTTTTCTTATTTATTTGTCTTTAGTTTTAGAATATTTTGCACTTCTATATTTTTTATTGTTTTTAATTTTTGTAATTAGTATTTGCGTTGCTTTTTTAAACAATAAACTTTTATTTAGAATTTTTATCTTAAGTTTTAACTTATTATTACAATTATTAAGTTGCAATCTCTTGTTATCAAATAATTACTTACATTGTTTAAAGATATTTACAAATCTCTTTAAAGTATAAACTTCTTTCTAATACTTCTTGTAAAAGTATTAGCGTAACAATAAGTTAAATACAATTTATAAAAGAGATTTATTTAGAAATTTATATATTAAAGAAAATTCTTCTTGTTTGTTATATTTGTTGTTAAGTATATTAAGTATTATATGTTTAACTTCCTATTAAGTATATTAAATATTACTTGCTTAACTTATAGTTAAATATATTAAATATTATTTATTTAATTTGCTATTAAGTATATTAAATATTGCTTATTTATTAAGTTGTTAAGTATACAAATAGTTGTGCTCTATAATATATATTGCGTTGTAAATTATATATTATATTGTTTTAAACTAGATTTATAATATTATTTCTTTTTTCAAATTTTTTTGTTTCGAAAGTTAATATTTTTTCTATTATATATCTTGTTAGCAACAAAGTTGTCTTTATATTATATTCGAAATCAACTATTATAAAGTTCCAATAAATATTGTTTGCAAACATTGTTTTTTCTTTAATTATTTTTATATTATTATAAAAGATTTATTGTTTTATTTAAAATATTCGAAATATATTTGTATAAACAAATTATATAGAAATATATTATAGTTTTTTTTCGATTATAATAAAAAAGATCTTTTTATTAAAATTGCTAAAGATAAAGTTTTATTAATAATTATTATAACTTAATTATTATAAAATAAGAAGATTTTAAAAAAGATTAATGCAAAGATAAAACAAAAAATACAATATCTATTATTAAGAATAAAAGAATCAAATATTTTTAAATTCTTTAATTGTTTTATTGCAAATACTTTTGTCAAATTATCTTTTATTTTCTAATTATTTTTTCTTATATTAAATAACTTTTTAAATCTTAATAAAATATCTAAATAAAATTATAGCAATTATCGAGATTTTTCTTTAATTTTTATATATTTTCTAAGATAAAATATTCTTTTTACGTTATAAAATAGTTTTAATCTTATTGCGTTAAAATCTTTTTTACTTTATATCTACTTTTTTTCTAAATTTTGTAACAAAATATTTTCTAAATAAATATACTAAGATCAACTAATTTTAATAATAAAATATAAAATACTAAAAATACGTTAATACTCTTAAATAAGTCGAGTTTGTAATTAATTATTTTCTTTGTCTTCTTAATAAAAAATAATTTAACTTTAATATAATTTAATTTTTTGTTTAACTTTTTTGTCCTAAGATTTTTTATAAAAAGATATATTTTACTTTTTTTCTTTAACTAAGATATTGTTTTTTGTTTTTTATTCTAATATTTAACTAATTTTTCTTGTATTTTTAAGATATTGTTATATATTTTTTAGTGTGATCGTTAAGTCGAGTTTCAACTCGATCGAGTTAACTTGCTCAACCTTGACCCTAGAGTTAAGCAAATTTCCTAGCTTAATAGGGTGGGGCGAACGAAGAATGCGCGTCAAGTGTCTAATTTAACTTATTCGATCACGTAACGTCACGTGACGCGCTAACTCGATTAAGTTAGCGCAAGATATACGTTAACCATATGCGATTAACGTAGATTCTGCGCTAGCCTAATCGGATTAGCGCGTAGATAAGATAAGATAAGATAAGCGAATGTTAACGCGACGAAGTTAGCTTAAGTTCTTGGCATTGACCCAACGAAACTCGACCCTAAGATCGAGTTCGCGCCTTAACCCTGGCCCAACCCTACGAGGCCCAAGAGAATGGGTCGAGTTGAGAAAAAAGTGTTCGACTCGACTCAACGATCACACTAATATTTTTTCTAGTATTGTTACTCTTTTAATAGTTAACTAAGCTAATAAATACTTTTGTTCTTTCTTAAAAAGATTACTTTTGTTCTTTCTTAAAAAGATTAAATTCTTTGTTATAATTAACAAAAAATAAAGTTATCTTAATAGTATTCAAAATCTTTGCATTTAATATCAATTATATTATAAATAGAAGTAATACTTAATTGCTCTAAATATTGTTAATATAGTATCTTAGATGTTGTTTTAAACTTTAATTTGTTTAATTTATTTAATTATTTGTAATCGAATAATAAGCAATTAATATTCTAAGTTTTGTTTCTAATATTAATAGAAATATTCTATAATAGTTAGATATAAAAAGCTTGTTTCTATTACTAATTAATTCTTTAAATATATTATAATATTATATAAGTTAATTTAATACAATATGTTTTAGTTATTTTGTTACAAACTTCTTTTTGTATATAACAATATATAAATACTTAATAAGTTTGTTAACTATTATTAGTATTAAATTATATTTATTTTTAGTTATTAAGTTTGTTAATTTAAGCAACTTAATAATAAAGTTTATTATAACTTTATTCTATAACACTTTAAGTAATTTTTAATATTAAATTTTCTTATAACTTGTATATATATTATATTTGTTTTACTAATAATTAAAGTATTATTTAATATATATTTTAATAACTTATTTTATTTAAGAAAATTAATAATATTAATATAAAAGTTAAAGAATTTTAATTATTTTCGAATACTTTTGCAATAATTTATTATAATATTTCTTTATATGTTTGTCAATTTTGTTAATAAATATCTAAAAAATTTCTTTTTTTATTTAAAATTCTTCTTTATTGTGTCTAAATATTTGTAAAATAATATTTAACTTATATTTATTTATTAATAATAATTTGTTTTTATTAATCTTAAATATATTGTAATTAAACAATTTCTTTGTTTCTATATAATTACTTTTTTTGCTAAATATATTTGCTCTATTATTATTTTTATCTAATATATATTGTATTTTAAATTTGTATTATTCGAGTTATTTTAATTATTATATTTGTTTTTTGTTAAATTATTTAATAATAATAAAGTATAAAAGATTTTTATAATTTATAAGAATTATAAGTTTTAATAATTTTTCAATATATATTTTTTAAAATTTTAAAAAAATTACAATAATAAGTAATTTCTTGTTATAATTTATAAAATTTAGAAAAAATTAAATTTTTTTAACATTAATAAATATATTTTTATTTTTTAATTATTTGTAATTTTTCAAGATTTATATATATTTTATATTGTTTAACAATAAATTTAAAAAAGTTAACTTTTTTTTAATAAAAGTTGTATTTCTTTAATTTAAAATATAAATTTTTTTTATTTAGATATTTTAGTACTTTAGAAATATAATTTATATATTTTTTCAAAATATTTAAATAAATTATAATATTATTTAAGTATATTATAACAAATTAATTCAAATATTATTATAATATATTATTAATTATTTTCTAATATATTATCGAAATATTTGTAAATTTAAATAGTATTATTGTATATTTATATAACTTATATTGTATACAAAAAGTTGTTTTTTATTTTTTATTTATTTTTATTTTAATTAATTATATATTTTTTGTAAATTTAATTTAATAAAGTACTTTACTTCGAATAATTAATTCCAAAGCTTGCTAATATTAAATATTAAATATTAATTTTTTATTATAATATCGTTTAGCTTTTAATAATTAATATATAAATAAAGAGTTTTGTTCTTCTTAAGTACAAAAAGAATTAAATATTTTATTTATAATTAAGATTTTTTAATAAATTCTTTTTTTATATTTTTTATTAAATATTTGCGAAGTATTTTTAACTTTTTTTTAAAATAAAATATATATAAGTTTAAATATAAATTATTTATTTAATTTAAGTTTAATCTTGTAATTTTATAATTAATATTTAGATAAAATCTCAATTGTTTTTTTTTTCTAAAACAAATACTCTTAATTGTTATATATTCGTAATATATATTTTAACAATGTTTTTGCTATATTAGATAATTTAGAACTCTTAGAAGATTTGCAATTTTCTTTATTTACTTTAACTTTATAATTTAATTAATCTTTGTTCATATTTATTAAGTTGAACTCTATTAGATTTTTTTTTTGCAAAAATATAAATATGTTATTTGCAATTAAATTTTAATTTAATTTCTTATCTATTATTAAATGTTATTAATATATAAATTAAATATAAATTGCGTAATAATATTGCGTAAATCTAAATATTTATATATTTTAATTAATTTTCAAATTATGTTGCTTTAATTAAGATATTTTTAAAACAATATTATCAATAATTATTTTTATTATATTAAAGATTAGTTTCTTGTAAGATTGCTAAATAGTTATAAATAATAGTTTTGTTTTCTTATTTATTCTTTTATTTTTTACAAGTAACAAGTTTCTATTTACAATTACTAAATTGTAAGTGTTAAACTTTTTTTAAATAAAATATTCTTCTCTCTTTACAAAAGTTCTAATTATAAAATTATCTATTATATTAAAATTAATTATTGTTGTAAATTAATAATTGTTAATCTTAATTAATATAATAAAATATTATATATATATTGTTAAGTTTAATTGTTGCTATTAAACTAATATATTGTATTTCTTTAATACACTTTTTATTTAAAAATTTAAACTTTTTTCTACTTTTATATTATAATTTCTGCTTTAAACATCTATTTGCATTAAGTTTTTTTCTATTGCTAAATTGTTAACTTTAATTTTTTCGAAAATTAATTAAATTTTTGCTTGTCTTTTAGATAAATTTAATATATATTGTTATAGTATGCTATTTAACTAAAGTCTATATATAATGTTAAATTTAATTATTTTATAATAATATCGAATATATTCTTTTCTTTAGTAATATTGCTTTTTAGTCTCTTCTTATATTTGTTTATAATCTTCGATAAATTAGTTAAAGTTTCAAGATAATTTGTAATATCTTCTATATATTTATAAAAATCTCTTTAGTTATATTCTTTGTCTAAGTTAGTAATTAAGTTATAAGATTTATTAACTTTTTGCATAAATACAAATATCTTGTCTAATACTATTTTATCTAGAACTTTTTATAATTGATTTAAGTTCTCTATTAGATAATAATTATTGTTCGATTTAGTTTCGAAGATATTTGTCTCTATATCAATTTGCTTTCTAATATTATTTTAACTATTAAGTATTTCTCTTAATATAATATTAATTTGTTAACAATTTATTCAATTTTGTAATTAACAATCTCTTGTAAAGTAATTCGATTTATTATATAAGTAGCATATTTTTTAAAGTTTGTTATTTTGCTTTTCTCTAAAGTTCTTCTCTTTATATTGTTAAGTAAAATTTAATTTTATAGATACAAACTTACAATAGTTTGAATTACTATACTTCTAATTAGAATAAATTTTTTTATAATAATATTTAATTATTAACTTAAAGAAGATTTTCGCTCTTTTGTAAAATTAATTACATCGCTTTTTTATAGCTTTTTTATATAATTTATTGTTAAGATTAATAGCTACTTCAATAAAATTAAATATATTGTTAATAAATTTATTATTGCGTATAATTTTGTTTTTAAGATTATTCTTAAAATTTTATTAAAATATTGTTATAAATACAATATTATTTTACTTAATAAAATTAATATATTTCTAAAATCTTGTTGCGTAATCTATTGTAGAAATTTGTTAAATTAAATATTAAATTACTTTTTTTGCAATTTGTTTTTTGTTAAATATTTTAAAGATTTTTTAAAGTTCTTTTTTAAAATTATTAAAATTTGTAAATATTGTTCGAAAATTTTTTTTATAATTCTTTAGATACTTGCTTAAATTTAACTTAAATTAATATTAAACTCTTTCTCTAAAAAATATAAGTACAAAAATTGTTTTCTTATTTATTAAAATAGAATAGAAGATAAAATAAATATTTATTTGCATAAGTTAGTTCTTTAGATCGATTCGATCTTTATAATAGATATTAGATTTGTTAATTCTTATCTTGTTGTCTTTATTAATAGAGAGTCGATATAATATTATTAAGCTAATATTCGAAATAGAGACGCGTTAATCTAATATAGATATTTTTAAAATATTCAAAGTATTATACTAATACTTTTGTAAAAGATATTAGAGAAAATTATATTATTAAAAAGATTTGTAGATATTTTTAGACAATATAAACAATTACTTAATAACAAAAATTGCAACTATAAATAATCTTATATTTAATAAATCTTTACAAATAATTTAATAAATTAAAGTAACAATAAGTAAAAACTTAAGATAAGTTGAACACAATTTATAAGAAAACTATATTCGAAGATCTATATATTAAAGAAGATCCTTTTTGCTTGTTATACTTGCTATCGAATATATTAAATATTGTTTACTTAGTTTGTTGTTAAGTATATTAAGTATTGTTTGCTTAGTTTACTATTAAGTATATTAAGTATTGCTTACTTAGTTTTCTATTAAGTATATTAAGTATTGCTTGTTTGTTAAGTTGTTAAACGTATAAATAGTTGTGCTTTGTAATATATATTATGTTGTAGATAAACTAATCGCGAGAAATCGAAAATATTACGTGAGAGCGTCAAGATTCGATTTCTCGATTTTTTTTTGAAATCAAATTGCTTAAAATAATAACTTTTCGACTTAGCTAAACTTATTATAGTAATAAGCTAGCTTTCTTAAGCGATTCGATTTTATTCGATTTCTTAATAATTCGATTCGATTTCAAATTTGAAATCGAATATCGAATCGACGATTAATCTAGTTGTAGGTTATATATTATATTGTTTCGAACTAGATTTGTAACAAATTTCGAGATTTTAAATTTTATTGTTTGATAAATCTTAAGTTGATTATCGAATCTACTAAATTGTCGAGTTGCTTATCGATCGATCTAGTAACAATAAAGTAAATAGTAATTTTTATTTGTTAATAAGACTTTTATACGTATTTTATCTTAATTTGTTATCAAAAATCTTTTTTTAGACTACGCTAGAAAGAAAACAAATATTTTGACAAGATATTAAAATTTATTTTAGAATTGCATTTGAAGCTAATCTAAATATCAAGATATTTATAAACTATTAATGCAAATCGTAATATAGATCTACTAAATTAAATTGCACGATTTGTTAGATGTCTCAAACTAAATTGCATCAAACGATTTAAACTAGTAGTGCATTAATAGTGTGAAACGGTTTGCAAACGCTTGGGAATCTTGCATCTTCGCGTAGGTACAGATACGAAAGGACGCCCTGAGATTCTAGTCACTTATCAATGTAGCAGTGAACGATCCGGGGAAGAGTGGCTGCGAACGCCGGTCGCTTACGGATGTCTCATCTTCGGCGGCGATGCTGTAGACTTCCTTATTATTCGCTGAATTTGAGGACTAGATCTCGTTCGAGTCGCCCTCAACGCAGATGATCTATCTCAGCAGGAGTTCCTGGAATCGGCGAAAATTCTCACTCTCTTGCTGACCTGGGCCCATGCATGGGCAACTTATATGAGGGCTCACAACGCTCAAACAGTTCACGAGCAATTACATCCCACATGGACAAGAAGAGCACATAGACAAGAAGGCGGCAGTGAAATCCCGAAACAAGATAACTCGTTCGGAACAGAAGACATCAAAGAATTTCGCCAACGACTTCCTTAAGCCAGCAATAACAGAACTCGCGTATGTCGAGAGATGAAAAGGCAGACGAGGAAAGAATAAGCTGGTATACGTGAGGACCTACGCCCTCAAACCAGGAATCCCCAGAGTTTCCGGGAAAGAAATCCATCCACTCACGATACCATACGGCGAACCTCAGGCGGGAACAATAATCCTGAACATCATGCCCATCTCCTAAAAGACGTCTGTGATTCACGCAGCATTAGAGAGACAGAGAACGGATCTCAACCTCTGTTGATTCGAATTATATGTTTATCGTCGAACAGCGAATCGACGCCAAGTTCCCTGAATGCACCACTTTGCTTGACCATACTGCCACGACCATCGAAGGAAAGCACTACGACTATAGTCCACCAACCTAAGTGTCCGCCCTCAAAGACTCAACATGCGTGTGCGTCTCAAGGCGCTCTCTTGTGTCTGACACTAACTAACGTACACTGGCTGGTAATCTCTGCGATGCATATCGCGCATCCAGACGCAGAGTGGAACGACTCGGAGCGCAATCCTTCTATCAAGTCCTTCAATGTCTCTTCATCATCAGAGACTCTATTGACATATCTTTCTCCAAGCGTTCCTATTCGATCTGGTCATTCAGAATATTTCAAGACTTTTATATGCTTCCTGACCAAAGAAGAAGCCTTAGAAGGCGCTCATGCTTTGTTCGAGTGAGGAGATGCAATTCCTGGCCAATCAGGGCTACGACAGGCGCATTGCATACCCTGAAGGTTCCAGAAGCCCGAAGTTATATAAGAGGACAACAGGAACCTTGTTGTCGAGAACATGTTCGGGTGGCTGTGGACAGCACTCACTATTAACGGCGTCGTGGAGTTTGGAATCGAGTTACAGAGTGACGAACAATTTCGCCTCTTTAATCATGTTCTTCGGGAGCGGAACGGGAAAGCAGATCTTGAATGGCTAGGGAATATGCTGTATTTGTTGGCCCAGGAGGTTTTTGATTAAGATATTGGGTATTGAATGCTATATATTGCGCTTTGGTCTGACCGAAATTGTCGAATGGTACGCTATCTCTACTTTCTTATGCAAACCCTGTGTTTCAAGGAAAGAACACGATGTTTCGCTACTCGAATTTGGGGCATGGCTCAATTGCAAGGAGGATCAGTGAGTTAAGAAGGATCGTCCTTGTATGGTTCTACGGGCTGCGTCCCGATGGAAAATATCAGACAACGAAGAGAGAAGTGGCTGGGGAGACCAGAACCTACTTGATCCGCAATCAAAGACCTGCCATAAAGAGCTTCGGCGTTGAACGACTTGGTTGAGCGTTACACCCACAACACCAATAATCATGTTGACGGAAGCTTAATTCGGAGGATCTCGAGGTCCTAGAAGGTCCAAGACCTTCACCGATACTACAAAGCAGCAAACTTGAGCCGGTATGCACCAACGAAGACGGGCGAAATGACGCTAGTCCAAAGGCAGGATATACGAGAGTGATTGCCTTAGATGAGTAAGAAGGGCGCAGCTTGTAGCTAGCTGTGGCAGTGAGCGAGGACCTGAACTCTTTGTTGTGATCTAGGATTTGTTGTTGTGTTCATCTCAGCAGCCCAACTCCCAGCCGCACAGGTCCCAGCCGCCCAGGTCCCAGCCGCCCAGCTGAGCTCCCAGCAGTCGTAGCTGAGATTCTCGAACATTGTTCCACCGATGGCCGCCTTATAAACAAAACCATCTCGGCCAGTCGTAAGAAGTCGAGTCCATCGAAGGAATTCGAAAAGTCGAGCAAGGACATGATGGGAACGATCACGCTTTTCCCATGGTTCTAAAGGACCACAACCACCAACTTCCGTTCTCGCAAGCTGCGACGACGGCTGGAAGTCTCACGCTGAAGGGGTTCTCCAGATTCCACATTTCCTTGAAGGTTCTCGAGGGCAAGTTCGTGTACGACTAGATCGGCGACGATGAAGAGATGTTCGATGCTGGACCTAAAGGTGAGTTCATCACGATTGGGGGATGAGTGTTGTGTTGGCCTCAATCTGGCCGGGTGGATGGTAATGGTTCTTCTAGCCGCCGACGGAGGAGAACATGAGTGTTCTGCTCCAGGCGTAGCATGATTTGGCCGATCAAGCAACCAAGCAATCAAACAAAAGTTTGAACAGCACAATGTCGAAAGTGACAATTCTTCTCTGATAAAAGGATGCTCTATAAGGCTCCGGACTCGATCGTTGGCTCTTCGTTGTTGTTCTATACTGGATGTTTTGAGTACTAGCTTTCCCTAGCAGACCGGAGACGGACGATGACACCGATAGATGATGGCTGGGCCGTTCTTCTCTTTCTCGTTCCGTCGAAGCCATCATGGAGGATAAGATAGTAGAATGAATTGCTTATAGCTAGAAAGCTCTTGTCGATTTTCTTGCTGTAGGGCGGCAGTTTTCTCGCGAGCCCTGCGATAAGCACCCTGTCATAATATCGGATAGCATCGCACGGGGATGTCCAAAGACTTTTTGAGGGGATGCTTTCAGATGGTGGCGTTTTCAAATGGTGCGATTTCATACACTGGCGAGTGCCTGGTGGAACCAGGACCTATTGCTTTGCAGACCAGGACAATTTGTTGAAGTAGTAAGAACCCGTTTAGAACCCAGAGATGATCCATTAGGGAGGTTGCGCAGCTCCAATTGTAACAGTGATACAATTGACGGATTACCAGATTGGGTTGTAGTTGAAAAGCAAGAATACGACTTGCCCAAAGAGACAATTCGTCAATTGTATCACTGTTACAAAATTTGAAACAATAATACAATTGAAAGTCATTCAATTGACGCCCAAAACGATTGACTCAATTGTTTTTTCTACTTTATTATTATTAAAAGCGATTCGATTTTAATAATTTTGACATCAATAGAAAGCGTAGAACGAGCTTTATAAACAGTGCAATTATCTTAGCAACTTTTGAGATAACGCATTGCGTGTACAAGAAGTGCAAAGAAGAACAATAAATTGTGAAGTTTTAATGTTCAGAATTTCGAGTACGGGCGAAGCTTCCCGAATTGCCCAATTTGGTCGACTTGACACGAAGGAAAAACACCTCGACGCTTAATGTAAAGTACGGTATAGCCCTACAGCTAGCCCTCGCAAAAGCAATTGTATCACTGTTACAATTGGAGCTGCGCAACCTCCCTATTGCGAAAGAGGCAAAAGTGTCGAAGAGCATAAGTAAAACAGCTAGGAGACTCTGAAAGGGCAACATAAGAAGACCACTCTCTTGGTTGCTATTCGATTCTCAGATACTGGGTGTCTCATTACCTGTGGATGGCTTCAATCTGACAAATGATATAAATTTCATTCTACGCAGCACCGTATCCATCGGAACCCAGAGTCCTCGACAGCAGTGGCCTCTGATCATCTCGCGGCTGTGCCCTCGCAGGACTGGGGCTCGGTACCCAGCCCCTCATCCACCCACTTACTCTCCGCCAACGTCCTCTGCCTCGCTCATCCTTCACAATCGCAACCTTCTTCTCCTCGCCATACATCAAGAATTGCGCTCCTACCGCTCCATCCAATCCCAAAACTCCGGCGGCTCCAAGCCAGAACGGCGCTGCCAGGCTTAGCCAAGTACCACGCTCACTACCTTCGGGGCCAAACCAGCCATGAAGGCCATATGGCGGATAGGAGGACCAGGCGAGAGGATTGGTGAGAAGGGATGTGCTGTAGAAGAGATTGCCGAAGAATGCCGCAATAAAGAGGGTAGGGGAGAGACCGGCAGTAGAGCGCCGATGAAAGTTCTTGTAGAGTTGGGGGAGGCGGGAGCCCAGGTATAAGATAGTCGAGACCCATGAGAGAATGCGCCCGATGGTTTCTGTGGTGTTGGAATTTGAGAGGGGGTTCGAGTGAGAGTGGGAAGTGCTGATAGTCAGGGGCGATGCATTCGCGAGTATAGTGCAGAGCATGGAAACTAAGAGAACTGTCTTAGGAGATGGTCCTAGGGGCCCAGGTGACGTTCCAGGGCGGCTAATGGTTCGGCTTGAGGAGCTCGACGTAGATTTCTCTCTTGGGGAAAAGAGAGAACCTGGTATGCGCCATGGGATCGTTTTTGCAGCTTGAGGCTTTGCGTCAAGAGCAGCCTTTCCCTCTAATCCTGGGCTCTTGACTGGAGAACCCTGACCACTTGCGGGGGAAATTCCAATGATCACGTCTCTTGATCCACTGTTCCCACACCTTCTATTGCCCGTATCGCAGTCCTCTAATCCGAGTTGTTGCCTTGGCTTGATATGCGAATACCAGATGTACTGGCATACCAAAGCCACATCCACGGTTACATAGTATGCCGCAACCACCACTTGCCACGTAGCTTGCCTGGTCAACAACGCTCCGAATAAGTTTGTGGCGTCGCCTAATAGCCATTCTGCCAAAAAAAATATAGATAGTCCCGATGCTGATTTGAGTGTATAATTCTTAAAGATTTGTGGAAGCTGGGCGAAAAGCCAGGACACGATGCTAAGGACACCTAGGAGGGTCGATACGAATGCCAGTGGAGTGGGTACGCAGGTATCGAAGAGCGTGGAAATGCTGGTAAGGAAGTTGCTTGTGGGTGTGCAATGCTGAGGAAGGCTCGCTGTGAGCATGGTGCTATGTCCGTAGGTTGCGGGATAGCCGTAGGAAATATAAAGCATGCCAATGTGGTACCGCCTCCTGTTCGTATGCTTGCTTCGCACATCAAGTCTGCTCAAGGCGAACCGTCAAAGAAGCGGGTAGACGTAGAATTGATTATGGGAGCTGCCGAGACATACTGGTGTCGTTGAGGCTGCGGTTGACTGGGTTTCAGCCACTACTTTCCCACTGCCTATCGGAGCCTGGGCGTCGTCTCTTGTACTAGCAAAGAACAATGATAGGGATTGGAAAGAGCAATGTTGAAAGATCCGTGCTACACCACGGAATCAGACGGTGAGAGGGATAGAATACTATAAGCGTTTGACCGCGGTAAGAGAGCTATAGTCTGCGCATGTCAATACGAAGCCATGAACCCACAAGTACGAGAACAGAGAAGGAGAAGGGAGAGGTTGAAGAGAAAGGAAAAGCGTAGGATGGTAAGCAGAGTGAACAGTCATGCTGGCACAAACTCCGGATGAACTCGGTTGGAGACGAGGGCTGCAGAGTCAGCTGGATTAGGAAAGGAACGGCCGTGTGATGCTTCCGTAGATCTCTCAGCACTCGCATGGTGGAGTCTTGTTAAGCGTCGAGATCATGCGCCAATCCCCAGGCAAGCAGCATCATGCGATCATTGAGGTGTGTGGTGAGGGCGTTGGATCAGGCGAACGAAGCCCATATCCGCTGATAAGGAATCGATAGCGATAAGAGCTCAGCTACCCTACTTCCGGGCTAGCTTAATCGAATGCCAAGAATGCGAACCCGTACTCGTACTGTTGGGGCCGGCTTTCAGCTGAAGAAACCACTCCTCAACCGAACTCATAACGAGACCGTACTTGAGTCGCGGTGTCATGGGATTTCGTATCTATGCTAAAGCCACCCTAGAGGAAGCTCTTCCTAACCGTCTCGCTCACACCCGATCCTGAATATCCTCTGTCGCCGTCTCTCGGTATCCAGAGTCTTCGCCATTGTATGGAGGCCTTGGAAAAGCTGTCAGCTCGCGTTCCTCCATCTATGACAGGGCCACTCGCCTACCTGGCGAGGTGCTTCGCCGTCACAATCGCTGCGCTGCCCGCTGCATATGCCCCCAGCAAAGTCCTCCAGTTTCCGCTCTGACCCACTGCAAGCGCAATCAGGTCATACACGAGGCAGCCGCCGAAGATCCAATCGCTCATTGCGCTCGCCCTAGCGAAGCCGAGTCCTGTCAGCAGTTTGACCATCGTGTTAGGTTCGACGTCCTTGGAGAAGGCCGCGCTAGTGTTGTGCAGAAGATCTAGGACACCAATGCCGGCAAAGGTCTTGGATACAATGTGTGTGAGGATGGAGCCAGTGGAGTTGGTGTTCATAGGCTGGATCTTGGCCGTGATGTAGTAGAGTTGGGCCAGGGTGATGATGGTGACGAAGATATTGGAGATGTCGAGACGACTATTGTTCCAGAAGAACATCCACACTTGACGGTGTCAGGTTCCAACTGAAGCAAAGTGAGTGATGCTACATACCTCCAATACACACGTTTCCGATAGCATAATAAGGAACGAAGTCCACTTCGTGGCCGTGTCAGTGCTACGCTTCCAGCATGATCCGGATCATCTCACTAATCTGGTCCAGCTCGGTGCGCTCCGCCGGCTTCTTGGGATCAAGTGTATATAGGCGATACAGCTAGGCCAGCTGGAACAGCTGCTGAGGGAAGAAGAAGCCACCGATAAAGTAGGGTTGAGGACTGAAGGCGGCTAGGTTCTGGTCGTGAATATACTGCATGTTCGGACTTGAGAATAGGCCATATTGCTGCGCTGCGAAGTCAAAGATAAATGCTGCCGGCGCCTGGCAGCATTGTCAGCATTGTCAGCATCTCTACACACCATGTGGATGCTGCGCCAGAAAGATTGCAGATTAGAGCTCAAGGGTGGAAGGACTGGCTTACCAGCCATTTGGCGGTTGAGTATGAGAGGCCCATATTTTCTGAATGCAAGCTCTAGAGAAAATTGAAGTATAGTGTCTTGATACGCACGAAGTTACAAAGACGATACGGACTGGAAGGATATATAGCTTCAAGCCCCTCACAACCGCAGAAGCAGCGTGCAAAACCACGCGTTATATTAGCGATTTTATAAAGATTGGCAAAGCTTGACATTAGGAAAAGACTTAATCTCTCATTATCGATGCATATATATTATAGATTATCTTCCTAATTATCGCAATTGCATCTATTAATCTAATTAGCAAACTAAAGCTTCTAATTATATTAATTATCAAATTTAGATTGTTTTAGATCTATAATATATTTTCTTAATATCATAGTTAAGATTTTGTCTCTATTTATTAACTAATTTATATTGTCTTATACATCTAATAGACAAAGACAATCTACTACTTGTACTACTATTATTTTTAGAGACAAAAATCGAGAAATTATAAAAAATAATTTAATATTTTTTTTTTTTTGCTTTTATTAATAGCAACAATTGCAATATTGTTACAAATATTTTTATTTCTCTATTATTAATTATATAGTTTTGTTATATAGAATTTATATTAATAATATTTTAAAAAAGTAATAATATTTTAAATAAAAAATTGTATTATTTGTAAAACAAAATCTATTATTTATAATTTACAAAATATTATTATTAAAAAAAACTATTTAATATTGTTGCTTACAATTCTATTAATAATATTGTTTGCAAATATAAATATAAAATAAATAAGAAAATATTAAATACTTATATATAAGTAAAAGTATAATAAAAGAAAAAATAATATTAATAAGCAAAAAATATAATAGAATATAATAAAATTAAGATTTTTTATTGTTTTTACAAAAAATATAAGACTTAGAAAAAGTTAAATTAGTTATCTAGTTCTAAATTAAAGAAATTAAGAATAAAGAAAAAATACAAGAATTCTAAAATAAAGATATTATAAGTTGTATACTAATAAATACTATTTATTGCGTATTGCTCTTTACAAGTTAATTAAAAAGAAAAATATTTATTAATAAAATTAAGATAATTAAGAAAGCTTAATTCTTAAATATCTTAAATTTGCAATTAAAATAATTAAAATAATTAAGATTTTAAATATCTTAAATATCTTAAAATTTAAGTAATAAAAAAATACATAACTTTCGAACGCAATTTTCTTATAAATTGTGTTTAATTTATCTTAAGTTTTAATTTATTATTACAATTATTAAAATTACAATCTTTTATTATTAAGTAATTACTTATATTGTTTAAAGATATTTATAAATTTCTTTAATAATATAATTTTTACTAATATTTTAAATATTTTAAAAGTATTTATATTAAATTAATGTATTTCTATTTCGAGCAATAGCTTTACAATATTATATTGACTCTTTATTAATAAAAACAACAAAATAAGAATTAATAAGTCTAATGATTATTATAGAGATTGTATTAACTTAAAGATTTAACTTATATAAATAAATATTTATTTTATCTTTTATTCTATTTTAGTAAACAAGAAAACAATTTTTATATTAATATTTCTTAGAAAAAGAACTTAGTATTAACTTAAGTTAAACTTACGCAAATATTTAAAGAATTATAACAAAAACTTTTATGCAACATTTATAAACTTTAATAACTTTAAAAAAGAGTTTTAAAGAATTTTCGAAATATTTAACAAGAAACAAATTATAAAAGAAAATTTAATACTTAATTTAACAAATCTTTGCAACAAATTATATAACAAAATTTTAGAAATATATTAATATTATTAAGTAAAATAATATTATATTTATAACAATATTTCGACAAAATTTTAAAAACAATCTTAAGAACAAAATTATATATAATAGCAAATCTATTAGCAATATATTTAATCTTATCGAAGTAATTATTGATCTTAATAATAAATTATATAAAAAAACTATAAAAAAACAATACAATTAATTTTACAAAAAAGCGAAAATCTTCTTTAAATTAATAATCGAATATTAGTAAAAGAAATTTTATTCTAGTTAGAAGTACAATAACTTAAACTATTGTAAGTCTATATTTATAAAATTAAATTTTATTTAATAAAAAAAAAAAAAAATTCTAGAGAAAAGCAAGATAATAAATTTTAAAAAATATGCTATTTATATAATAAATCGTATTATTTTGCAAGAGATTATTAATTATAAAACTTAATAAACTATTGACAAATTAATATTATATTAAGAGAAATATTTAATAATTAAAACAATATTAGAGAGCAAATTAATATAGAGACAAATACTTTTAAGATTAAATTGAACAACAACTATTATCTAATAAAGAATTAAAATTAATTATAGAAAGTTCTAGATAAAATATTATTAGATAAGATACTTATATTTATGCAAAAAGTTAATTAAGTATTTTAAAAAATTATTAAATCTTATAATTTAATTATCGACTTAGACAAAGAGTATAGCTAAGAAAACTTTTATAAATAAATAAAAAATATTACAAATTATCTCGAGACTTTAGCTAGCTTATTAAAGATTATAAACAAATATAAGAAAAAACTAGAAAGCAATATTACTAAAGAAAAGAATATACTTAATATTATTATAAAATAACTAAATCTTATAGAATATATAGATTTAAGTTAAACTATATATTATAATAATATATACTAAACTTATCTACAAAACAAGCAAGAAATTAACTAATTTTCTAAGAAATTAAAGTTAGTAATTTAGCAATAAAAGAAAACTTAATACAAATAAACGCTTAAAGTAAAGATTAAAGTATAAAAGCAAAAAAAAGTTCAAATTTCTTAATAAAGAATATATTAGAGAAACACAATATATTAGTTTAATAGTAGCAACTAAACTTAATAATATATATATAATATTTTATTATATTAGTTAAAATTAATAGTTATTAATTTATAGCAATAGTTAATTCTAATACAATAAAAAGCTAGAAATACTTCGCAAATATTTGACAAAAAACAAAAAAAAAATTATTAAAAAATTTCAATTATAAATAGAATAGTTATTTTTTTTTGAATTTAAGAAGAACAAAACTTTTTGTCTATATATTAATTATCGAAAGCTAAATAATATTATAATAGAAAATCGATATTTACTACTTAATATAAGTAAGCTTCAAAATTAATTATTTAAAGCAAAATATTTTATTAAACTAAATTTACAAAGAACATACAATCAAATTGAAATAAAGATAAAAAAGAAATAAAAAATAGCTTTTTGTATACAATATAAATTATATAAATATATAATAATATTGTTCGAATTTACAAATATTTCGATATTATATTAGAAAATAATTAATAATATATTACAATAATATTTGAATTAATTTGTTATTATATATTTGAACAATATTATAATTTACTCAAATATTTAAAAAGAATATATAAATTATATTTTTAAAATACTAAAGTATCTAAGTAGAAAAAATCTATATCTTAAATTAAAGAAGTACAAGTTCTATTAGAAAGAAGTTAATTTTCTTAAATTTGTTGTTAAACAATATAAAGTATATATATATTTCGAAAAGCTATAAGCAATTAAAGAATAAAAACTATCTATTAATATTAAAAAAGTTTAATTCTTTTTAGATTTTAGATTTTATAATAAGAAATATATTAAAAATTACTTTGTTAATACAATATTATTAACAAATCTTATGAAGAAAAAGATATTATAAATATAAAAATTATAAAAAAAAAATTATTTTAGAATTTTAAGCTAGAATATTTAAAAAAATTAATACTAAAAATATATAGTTTACAATTATTAAATAGAATTAAAATCGACGCATTAGATTTAATTATTAATATATATTTTAATTAAAAATATAAAGATATATAATATTTAATAATATATCTCTCGAGAAAACTTTTGTTAATCGAATAAAATTATAAAATTTATAATAAAAAGCTATTTACTATTGTAATCTTTTTACAATTGTAAAAAGTATATATCGAAAAATTATTAGAATTTATAATTCTTATAAATTACAAAAATCTTTTATACTTTATTATTATTAAATAGTTAAACAAAAGATAAATACAATAATTAGAGTAACTTAAATAATACAAGTTTAAAACATAATATATTTTAGACAAAAATAATAGTAAAGCAAACGTATTTAGCAAAAAAAAAAATTATATAAAAACAAAAAAATTGTTTAATTAAAATATACTTAAGATTAACAAAAATAAATTATTATTAATAAACAAGTATAAGCTAAATATTATTTTACTAATATTTAGAAACAATAAAGAATAATTTTTAATAAAAAAAGAAAAACTTCAAATATTTATCGACAAAATCGATAATTATATAAAAAAATATTATAATAAATTATTGCAAAAGTATTTAAAAGTAATAAAAACTCTTTAGCTTTTATACTAGTATTGTTAATTTCTTTAAATAAGACAAGTTGTTAAGATATATATTAAATAATATCTTAATTATTAGCAAAACAAATATAATATATATACAAGCTATAACAAATTTAATATTAGAAACTATCTAAATTATTATAGAATAAAATTACAATAAAGTTTATTATTAAGTTGTTTAAATAAACAAATTTAGCAACTAAAGATAGATATAATACAATACTAATAATAGTTAACAAACTTATTAAGTATTAATATATTATTGTATATAAAAAGAAGTTTATAGTAGAACAACTAAGATATATTGTATTAAATCGACTTATATAGTATTATAATATATTCAAAAAACTAATTAGTAATAGAGACAAGCTCTTTATATTTAACTATTAAAAAATATTGCTATCAATATTAGAAACAAGATTCAAAATATTTACTATCTATTATTTAATTACAAATAATTAGATAGAACAAACAAATTAGAGTCTAAAGTAATATCTAAGATATTATATTAATAATCTTTATACTAATTAAATATTATTTGTATTTATAATACAACTAACACTTAATGTAAAAATCTCGAATATTACTAAAATAACTTTATTCTTTATTAATCATAGCAAAGAACTTAATCTCTTTAAAGAAGAGCAAAAATATTTGCTAACTTAGTTAATTATCGAAAGAGTAGCAATACTAAAAAAGATATACAACAGTATCTCGAAAATAAATAAAAAGTCGATTAAATATTAGCACAAAAAATTAAAAACAACATCTTAACTAAAAGAGAGAAATAAATATATCTTTTTATAAAAAATCTTAAGATAAGAAAGTTAAGCAAGAAATTAAACTATATTAAAATTGAATTGTTTTTTGTTAAAAAAATCAAAAAAATCAATTAATTACAAACTTGATTTATCTAAAAATATTAAAATATTTTTAGTATTTTATATCTTATTATTAAAATTAGCAAATTTGATTAAATTTTTATAGAATATATTTTATTTCTATTTACAAAAAAAGAAATAACATAAGATTAAGAAAATTTTATAACAAAAATAACAAAAATATCTTATTAAATAAAAAGAGTATTTTATTTTCGAGAATATATAAGATTTATTTAAGAATTCAAAGAAGTATTTTAATAAATTGCAACAATTTTGTTAGCAACAAAATTACTTATAAGAATCGACAAAACATTAGAAAACAAGAGAGCAAATAATAAAAAATTGATAGTAGTGTTAAATTGAACTTCGAATATCTCTTTTATATATTCGATTTCTCTTTTACTTTTCTTAATTTTTAAAATATTTTTTAACTTTGCATTATTTATATTTTTTAAACAACAAAGTTAATATTTTCTTTATTTTGTCTTTTGCGCAATTCTTCGATATAATTTTGTTGTTTTATCATTTAGCTTTTTAGTTTTCTAAATAATTTTATTTATTCTCTAATAGTTAGAAGTTAATATATATTTTCGATTCTCTTAATAATATTTTTTATACTTAAGATATATTTTATTTATTTGATAGAGTATGTTAAATAAGATATAGACTCGACAAGAATATATTTGAAAAATAATGTAGTTATAGCAATAACTAACAATAGAATTGCAATATTGTTTAATAGTTAGCTTAATTAATATAATAAAAAAAAAGATAATTTCGAAACAAAAATTCTTGAAGATAGAAAATAATATTATAAGTTGCGTACTAATAGATACTATTTATTGCGTAATACTTTTTATAAGATAATTAAAAAGAGAAGATTTGTCGATAGAATTAAGATAATTAAGAAGACTTAACTCTTAAATATCTTAAATTCGAAATTAAGAGAATTAAGAGAATTAAGATTTTAAATATCTTAAATATCTTGAATTTTAAGTAATAAAAAGATATATAGCTTTCGAATGCAACTTTTTTATAAATTGTGTTTAACTTATCTTAAGTCTTAATTTACTATTACAATTGTTAAAGTTGCAATCTTTTGTTATTAAGTAATTGCTTGTATTGTCTAAAGACATCTACAAATCTTTTTAATAGTATAATTTTTACTAAAACTTCTATAAGAAGTATTAGTATAATACAAGATAAAAATCGATTTCTGTATTAGCAAATATTTAGAACAAATTTATATTACAACTATACAAATAGTTAACAAATTTAATATTTAAACTTTTGAATAATTATTTAATAATATATTTGATAAACGCAATATTAATAAAAGCTAAATCTTGCAAAATATTATAATAATTATTAGAGCAAAATACACAAAAACTATATAGATTTATTAGTTTATTAATAATTTTTTAGTATTTTAACAAAACAAAATTGTTAATATTATTAGAGTTTAAACAATAGAGTTTTATTCTAATTTAATAATTAGAATTAAGACTATTGCTATTGTCGACAAAAACTTAATTAATTTTTCTATTTCTATTTGATAAAAAAAATTACGTATTAATTTATTCTTAGATTCTTTAATCGACAATATTATATTAAAAACTAGACTTACTAGAACAAATCAATTATTAAAATAGACAAAAAATAGAGTAGATATTGTAGAAAATATAAACAATATCGACTATTAACTTACTATTTACTAATTATATTATAACAAATATTATATTAATTAGAACAACTATATTTGTGTTTCGAAAGACAAATTGAGCTAATAGAGATTAAGATATTTGTAAGATTCTATGAATTTTATAGATTTAATTGTTCTACGTGCTTAAATTAGTATTGTCGAAGCAAGATCTACTTAGAGAGCTCGTTTTGTTTTCTTTATATTTGACAAAGTTGTAAAATTTTAATCGAGTTAAATTATATCTTAACGCGTAAAGTTTTAATATTCGCAATGCATATAAACATTTGCAATTGTTTGCTAATTATATAGTTGTGTTAAATTATTATGTTTTTCGATTTAAATATTAGATTTTGTCGATTTGAACAAACTTTACTTTTGAGACAAATCTAATAGATTAAAAGAACGTATACGCATCTTATGCAAACAAATTATAATTATTATATAGAACGAACGCATTTACGAGCGCAATGTTGAGAGATATTAAAATTATCTCTTGCAAAGCTTAACTTGAACTTCTAGATTTTTGCAAGTAATGCAAGATTTATTAGATTAAATCTTGATCTTGCACAAAGTCAAGATATTAGTAAAACAAAATTACGACTTTTGTTATAATAGATCTATATATATCTAGAACTAAAGTTAGAATTTATCAAATGCGAGTATATTATTTTATTAATTATATTAATAAGTACTATAATATAGAGATTTCGAAACAAATATAATTGTTTAAAATTATTATTAACAATAAAGCAAACATATCTATATATAAGTTATCTCGAGAGTTATATTTATTGTAAATAGATTAAAGAAATAAAATAACTTCTATAATCTATACTTTTAAAGCAAAACAAATATATAATAATAATTGTAAAAAAAAAAGCAATTTTAGTAATAATTTAAAGATTTATATAAAATTTTAACAACAAATAATAGAAATATAGATTTATAAAAATATTAACAAAAATATAATAAATACAATATCTAAAAAGAATATTTTTACAATACAACAACAATTTATATATTAGCAATAATCTATATATTAGTAGCAACAATCTTTATATTCGTTTTAATTGTTAATATATAATTTGTATAATGAAATATTTGTATTGTCGAATTTTGCAAATTAAATATAAAATTAATATTTATATTCTTAACAATTACTTTAATTTCTATAGATATAGTTTTTGCAAATATAGTCTTTATTATAATAAATACAATCTATTATAGATTCTATACAATTAACAACAATTCAAAAAAATTAAATTAATTATTTCTACTTTTTCTCTATTAATGTAATGTTAGTTCTTAGTAATTAACAAACACATTATTAGTATTAAGTTATTATAATAACAACTTAATGTTGTGCAAAGTCTTCTTTCTAAGAATTTTCTCTTAAAATTTTACAAATTAATGTTTCTCTAAATTGAAATTCTATATACTATGTAATCTTATCTTTAATGCGTCGATATAATAATGTCTTGTTATACGTTTGTATACAATCTTACAATATTAATTTGTCTCAATCTTTATAAGCGATTGTTTAACAAAATAATTAATTTGATACGCAATACAAGACAAAATTTAAAAATAATCAAGAGACAAACAATATTTTAGCGTTTTCAAAACAATAAAAATGCAAATAATCAACTTGTCTTCGACAATATTACAGAAATTTATATTATATTATAAGAAGAAGTCTTATAAAGTAATAATATTGCAAAGTTGTTACAATTCGACAAAAATATCGATTATAAAAAACTTTTAATTGAAGAGAAAATAAAGAGACGTAAACTTTAGACAAAGAAAGAGCTTTGCATTGTTTAAACAAGAAACAAACTTTTTTTAAAGTTGCTTTGTAAAAACTAGATTAAAGCAACAAATTTGCGTTGTTTACGCGAAGATTATTTCGATAACAAAATTAGCAAATTAATATTAAAGAGATAGCGCTTTAATTGTTTTATAAGATTAGCTTAACTAAATTTTTACTACAAAAAGAACTTCAAAAAATCAAAGAATTAAACTTAAGGTACAAAAAATTTCTTCAAAATTAATAAAGATTAATTTTCGACAAAAAATTTAAAAATTTGCTAAGTTTAATAATATCTTTGCGACACATCGATAACGCAATAAGTAAATTATAAAAATAAGCAAACAAACAAGACAAAGAAGTAAAATTCAAAACATTTTAGACAATATTTGATTAATCTTATTAAGAATTCGAAAAATTGTTGTTTTATTTTCTCTCGCAAGTATAGGAAGATTAAGCAAAGTTAATTTTAAAACGTTAATAACTTTGTAATCTATATTAAGATATTAAAGACAAATCTTGACAAATATATTAAACGTTAATAACGTAATTATCTTTTGCAATGTCTAAGAAGAGATTTTTATAAAAAAATTAACAACGTAACTTAAATTCTCGAGACAAAACGCTTTTATTACGTTAATACAATATATAAAAAGCGCTCTATTCTTTCGATTTGATATTAAGAACAAAATCTCGAATAATAAATTGTTCTCGAAATTATACAATAAATTTAGAGAAAAGTTGTATAATTATAAATCGAAAAAGATTATATTGACAACTAAGACTTGCAATATCTTAATAACAAGAAATTGTTAAAGAAGCACGATAAAACTTTCTCTACGTAACTTTGACAAAGTTAGCTTAAATATATAAGAGAAGCGCATCTATTACAATTGTAACAAGAAAAAATATATTTAAAAAAAAAATTTAAATTTGTTAAAGATAACTTGCAAATTAATGTAGTTAACAACTCTTAAAAAGATTTTAAAACAAACATTTCGAAAATATTATTATTACATTCTCTTATTAAAAAAAATTTCGATAGTTCGAAAAACTAAATAAATTCGCAAGAATTATAGTCGCAATTGCGAGTTAAAAATACAAGACAAAAATTCTTCTTGCAAAGCTATTAATATTTGTCGACAAAAAATAATATAAACAAAGAGATCTTCCTAATAAAAGCGCTTATATTAATTGCATTAATAAAAGTCTTGTAAAAATATAATATTTAAAGAAGATTAAGTAATTTGTAATTAAAGCAAAAGCTTTTACAATTTAGAAGATTCAATTTGTAAAATTTTATGTCGCAAAAATCAAGATTTGCAATAATAAAAAACAAGAATATATATCGAGACAAGTTTTCTATATATTCGATAAAATTGCACACAATATTATTGTCGATCTTCTCTAAATAATAAAAGTTAATTCTTACGTTAATTAATATATGTTAATTTAATATTATTAAGTTACAAAGAATATTATTGTTGTTAAATCTTTAAAGAGTTTTTTAAAATTCGAAAAATAAATTCGATATTTACTCTAATTTGTTGCAATCTTAACGTCAATAAAACGTCGACAATATATATTATATTTAAAAATATTCAAAATTACAACAATATTTTTAATTCAAAAAATATATCTATTCTTTCTAAGCATAAAGAAAAAGATTATAAGATTAATTTGCTTTTTGAAAGAAAATTGTCTTATAATTTGTTATATACTTAGACTAGTCGCGCTAACCCGGAAATGTCACGTGCAAATGTCAAGACTTGGGTCAAAAAAATTCGAGAAATCGAATCTCTTAAAGTAGTTTAGTCGATTACTATAAGTAGTTTAGCGCGAAGCGCGCTAAACTAGTTTGAGCGATTCGATTTCAAAAAATCGTCGCGACTCGATCTTGGCGCCAGGTTAAACTAGAGAGATAATATTATAACCTAACTCGACGATTAGTTTATATATACTCTATTCGAACAAAAGCTAATTATTCTATATAATTATTTTTTAAAAAACTTAATTTTAGACAAAATTTGCAAATTAATTAGTTAAATCGAGATATCGATACTATTTGTATCAAAGAGCAATAAAAGTCTAAATTATATATTAATTATTATAATCTTAATGCGATTACAATTAAGAATCAATATTTTCTTTCTCTTATAAAGAAGACTCTAAATTGTCTAATAAACGTTGCGTACTTTACAAAACTAAATTTGAAAAACGCTTACTATTAAATTTAAATTTGTTAAAACAATAAGTAAAAAACAATCTTTCGAACACAATATAAATACTTCGAGTACGTAATAATATTTTTTAAACTAACAAATATATTAACTATTTTTTAAATCTTAATTAACAAAGTCTTAAGAGATTTGATAAATTATCTTTGTATAATTTATTTTAATAATATTTTGATTTATTTTAAGACACAAGAAAGATATTAAAATTGCGTATGTTAAATACTTGATAAATTATGCTTCTACAAGCTTTACGCAAAGCTATTTAAATGCTTTTTTATAAAAATCTTAATTAAATTTCTAAAATGCATTATAAGTAATTATAATATATTAATAAACTTACAACAAATTAATTTTATTAGAATATAAATTCAATCTATTACTTTACGCAAGCTTTAAGTATTTCTAAGCTTCGCAAACTTTTATCGACAATTTGTAAAATACTATATAAAGATTACTCGAATTTTGACGAAACTTCTAAAGAGCAATAAGTAAGATAAACAAAATAACCTTTTTGTATTTAACAAGAATATTATTTTGATTTTTCGAAAGCTTATTACAATCTTTACGCAAACATTTATACTAATTTACTTTAACTTAAAAAATTATATTTGCGTTAAGATAGACGTTTCGGAATTTGCAATTGCGACAATTTTGTTACAATTAATTTATCTTATAAAGAAAGTCGATTAAATAATATGATATTCGATAATATTCTATTTAAAAAGATAATTCTTGCAAAAATTTAATACAAGACTTATAATTAGAAGTTGCTTGTTATTATTATTAACTTTAAACAATATTAATACTATTTAAAGAATAATTATTACTCAATTATTATATTGATCAATTATAATAATTTATAATAATTTATAAAGATAACAACGTTAAATTGTTGTCAATTTCGATAAGTACTTTTGCTAACAAAATACAATCTTGAAATCAAATATTGCACGAAAAGAACAAATTTAACTAACAAATTCTCTCGACATTTCGATTACAAAAAAGAATTAAATAATAAAATTTATCTACTTATGCTACAAAACAAGTTAAAGAATATTACTATTGTTGCTATTAAGATAACATCAATACTTATAAGAGACGTTTATTAGACGCTAATATTATGCAATAAGAACAAATTCGAGACTTAAGTATCGAAGAACAAAAGAGAATTTAATATTAAACTTCTCAATAAAAATACTTTAAACAAAAAAATACAATTAATAAATTTAAAGAAAAAGAAGTTGCAAACACAATTTAAAGCACAATAACTTAACAATTGCGTTGCAACAATATTTGCATTGTATACAATAAAAAGAACAATTTAAAAACTCTCTTATCTTTGTTGTTATTCAAAATAGAAGAGTTGCAAGAAAAAAACTTTATAACATTTAAAATTAAGAAACAATTAATATTACAAATCTTAAGTTAAGTTTGCGCAAAAAAAGATTGATTAATTTACAAAAAATTAACATTCTTATTATCGTTCTAATTCTTGACAAGATATTACTAAAAAGCAAATTGTTACACTTGCATTATAATAATACTTTAATAGAATACTTTAAAATTAAAAAAACACGCACTCTTATAAATAGAAAATTCTATTAATCAAAAACAATTACGAATATTAATATATATATTAAAGATTGTAACATTTGTTAGCAAAATAAGACTTTGCGTTATTGTTTTTACAAAAAATTAATATTGCTTTCTATTCTCGTTCAATTATAAGTTAAAATTTCAATAGACTTTATAACAAAGTTGTTTGCTAATTGTTGCAAAAATAATATGTTTAACACAATTCTAATAATAATCGATCGATACTTCAAAATATCTTTATATATTCTTGTCAAATTTATATAATTGACAAAAGATTTAACTAACACTTTATTCGAGAAGATATTGCTTATTTATCTCGAAATTTGTAATATTAATTTCGATTATAACTTGCTCTTTTTAGTAATTACTAATTCGCAATATATTATCGCATACGCATTAAACTAAAATTAAGTATTACTTTTTATTCTTAGATTAATAAATAAATTAAAAGACAAAATCAAATATTAAAATACTATCTATATTATTATTGCAATTATAAACAAGACAATTAAGATTTGTTGCTAACTCTAATTTAATATACTTACATATTTTAATTGAAATGTTATTCTTTAAATCGATATTTAAATTTGTTGCAAATTTTCGATTTAATTAAAACGACAAGAATTATTTAGACATTTTTGTCGCTCGAAAGCAAATTTAATCTCTATAAAATAAACACAATTAATTAATAAGTTGTTTACAAGTTGCGCAACAAACGCAAACTTAAAATTACAATAAAAAGATTACTTTAAAAAGATATTAGATTAATAACAAAGTTATATTTTCTATCAAAAATCTTTTAGATATTTGCTCGAAAAAGAAGTTATTTTACAAGTTTACAAAATTGTTCGAAGTTAAAAATATTATCAACTTGCAAATATATTGTCTGCGTTTTCTTATTAAATAACGTATTTATTTTATCTTTTATATTTTATTACTAAAATTATATTATTGTAACTTAAATATTGTTGTCTCGAAGAACATAATATTGATTGACAAAAATAAGAAATAAAAAGTAAAAAATATTCTTAATTATAAATTAAGATATAATAAGTTGTAATATCTTATTCGATAAAAAAAGTTTCTATTATATAAAGATAATTAAATATTAAGAAACTATCTCGCGAATACAAGATAAAAGCTCAAGAAATACAATACGCATAAGTCTCTTAAAAGATTAAGTGCGAAAATAAGAAAATCAAAATTATATATTTGTAAAAGAAATTTCGACAATAAGAAGCAAGATTTAATATTATTACACATATTTAAAATATAGCAATAATATAAATAATGCATATAAGTATTATTATAATTCTCTTAATAAGTTAATTAAATATTAAGAGTTATAAAAATGCGATATAAAGTGCACTTATATTTAATTGCTTTTATTACTTAATCTTTGTTAATAAAAAGTTCTTATACGCGTATTATTTAATACAAGATTTAATATTTTATTTACAATTAATTATGCGTATCTTTCTTAATTAATTCTTCAATTATTGTTGCTCAATTATCTTTAATAATGCACAAATATTGCAAAAATAAATTGTTAATAACAAAAATAAAAAAAGCAATCTTTTGAAACGCAATTAATTTTATTGCTTTAAATATAATAAAAGCATATCTTAAATAATAATCTTTCAAATATAAATTTTACACAAAAATTGCAAAAATATAATATTCGCAAAAGAATATAAATAAGATTTAAACTTCTAATTGTTAGCTTTATATATTATCGAATAAGAAATTTATTTATTTTGAATATTCTTGTTTAATAACAAGTAGTTCGACATATTCGAATTAAGCATATAAGTTGTCGAAACAACTATAATATATAAAAGAAGTCTTGTTTAGATATTTATGTCGCTTTTCTTTAAAGAAGTCTAATTAGTAAAATCAAAACAAATAATATTATTCTTAGTAAAGTTATTAAATTATGCAAAATTTACAAATTCTTAGATTTGTTGTTTGCAACAATATTGTCAAACATAAATTTATTATTTTTATTTAACTTCTTTAAAAAAAGAGCATTAAGATTTGCTCTATAACGTATTATATCGAGCATTTTTTACTAAATATTGTATAGACAATCTAGCTTAATATTAATATTAGTTAGAAGATTCTTGTAAATCGAACGCAAAATCGATTTGTTTTTTTACTATTATATATATATAATAGTAAGATAGCGTCGCATTCGCGAAGTAAACGCAATTTAATCAATTTTAATATTATTTTTATCGAAGATAAGTATGCTAAACTTTAAAAAAAAAATGTTAGATTATTAGACTAGAATAGTAAAAATATATAATATTGTTAAGAAACAAAAGTAGACTTAGATTAATCGCGAGAAACCAAAAATATTACGTAAGAGCGTTAAGATTTGATTCCTCGATTTTTTTTTAAAATCGAATTGCTTAAAATAGTAACTTTTCGATTAAGCTAAACTTATTATAGTAATAAGCTAACTTCTTTAAGCAATTCGATTTTATTTAATTTCTTGACAATTCAATTCGATTTCAAAGTTAAAATCGAATATTGAATCGACAATTAATCTAAGTAGACTATAGATAATATAAAATTAATAATAGATTTCTTCTCTATATTGTATTGTATTGCTATTAAAAAAATATATCTAATAGAATTGTATATAGATTTAAAACAAAGTTAATTCTATTTAATTTTTATTATTAAGCTACAAAGAAATTATTAACAATTGCTTAAAACAATAAATCTATTAAAAATAGTAACAATAATATAGATAATAACAATAATGCAAAGAACAAAAAGAACAAGAACAAGATAAATAACAAAATAGAGAATAAGATAATCTAAAATTAGAGAAAATATAGATTAATTGTTAAATCGAGTTAGATTGATCGTCGAATTAAGTTTTGATTCCAAAAGTCGAAATTAAAACTCGATTTAAATTTTTAGCGTAAAACCAAATTGCCAAGATTAATAAACCAAGCTACTTAATTAATTCGCTTAGAATGAATTCTTTTGCTTAATAATCAAGAATCTAAATCTAACGTTATAGAATTAAGTCACGTAATAAATTTGGATTTTTACGATTAATTTAAATCGAGTTTTGATTTTAACTTGTTACGAACCTAGTTCGAAACAATGTAATATATAGTCTACGACGCAATATATAATACGAAGTACAATTATCTATAGACTTAACAACTTAACAAGTAAGTAATGTTCGACATGTTCGACAACGAGTTAAGCGAACAATATTCGACATGTTTGACAACGAACTAAGCGAATAATACTTGACATGTTTGATAACGAACTAAGCGAACAATGTTTAACATGTTCGACGACAAGTATAACAAGCAAAGAAGAATCTCTTTGATATATAGATTCTCGAATACGACTTTCTTATAAATCGTGTTCAATTTATCTTAAGTTTTGACTTATTGTTACAACTACTAAAGTTGCAATTTCTTGTTATTAAATAATTGCTTGCATTGTTTGAAAACGTCTACAAATCTCTTTAATAACATAATACTTTTTAATATTTTCGTAAAAAGTACTAGCGTAACACTTTGAACACTTTAAGAATATCTATATTAGATTAATGCGTCTTTATTTTAAGCATTAGCTCAATAGCATCACGTCAACTCTCTATTGAAGAAAACGACAAGATAAAAATTAACAAATCTAACGTTTATTATGAAGATCGAATTAGTTTAAAGAACTAACTTATGCAAGTAAATATTTATTTTATCTTCTATTCTATTTTAGCGAACAAAAAAACGATTTTCGTATTCACATTTTTTTAAGAAAGAGTTTAACACTAGCTTAAATTATACTTACGCAAGTATTTAAAGAATTATAACGAAAATTCTTGTACAATATTTACGAATTTCGACAATTTTAAAAGAGAGCTTCGAAGAATTTTTAAAACATTTAACGAGAAACAAATTGCAAAAAGAATAATTTAGCATTTAATTTAACAAATCTTTGCAACAAACTATGTAATAAAATTCTAAAAATATGTCAATTTTATCGAATGAGACGATGTCGCATTTATAATAATGTTTCGACAAAATTTTAAAAACAATCTTAAGAACAAAATTATGCGCGATGACAAATTTATTAGCGACATGTTTGATCTTATCGAAGTAGCTATCGATTTCGACGACAAACTATATAAAAGAGCTATGAAAAAACAATACGATCAATTTTACGAAAAAGCAAGAATTTTCTTTGAATCAACGATTAAATATTATTAAGAAGAATCTCGTTCTAATTAGAAGTACAATAATTTAGACTATCGTAAGTTTGCATCTATGAAACTAAATTTTATTTAACAACGCAAAGAAAAGAATTTTAGAGAAAAGCAAGATAACAAATTTTAGAAAACATGCTATTCATATGACAAATTAAGTCACTTCGCAAGAGATTGTCGATCACGAAACTTAATAAATCGTCGATAAATCAATGTTATGTTAAGAGAGATACTTGATAGCTAAAACAACATTAAAGAGCAAATTAACACAAAGACGAACATTCTTAAAACTAGATCAAACAACAATTACTATCTAATGAAGAACTTAAATCAACTATAGAAAGTTCTAGATAAAACATTATTAGACAAAGCACTCGCATTTACGCAAGAAGTTAATCAAGCACTTTAGAAGACTATTAAATCTTATAGTTTAGTTATCGACTTAGACGAAAAGTATAACTAAAAGAACTTTTACGAATGCATAAAAGACATTACGAATCATTTTAAGACTTTAGTTAGTTCGTCGAAGATCGTAGACGAATGCGAGAAGAAACTAAAAAGCAATGTTATTACAAAAAAGAACATACTTAACATTATTATGAAACAACTAAATTTTATTAGTATAAACATACGAATGTTAACACTTAAGCGTAAAGATAATATTATTAGAGAAGCAAACAATTTACACGCAAGTCTTAGTTGAACAACTTGCTATAACGACTTATGCTAAACTTATCTAAAAGAAAAGAACGAAGTTAATTGATTCTCTAGAAAGCCAAAGTTAGCAATCTAGCAACAAAAGAAAGCTTAGCGCAAGCAGGCGTTTAAAGTAGAAATTAGAGCACAAGAGTAAAGAAAAGTTCAAATTCTTTAATAAAGAGCATATTAAAGAAATGCAATATGTTAGCTTAACAATAGCAACTAAACTTAACAACGCACGCACGATATTTTATTACACTAATTAAGATCAACAATTGTTAACTCATAACAATGATCGATTCTAGTGCGATAGATAATTTTATAATCAAAGCTCTTGTAAAGAGAAAAGAATACTCTATTTAAAAGAAGCTTAACGTTTATAATCTAATAATTGTAGATAAAAATCTATTGTTCGCAAGAAATGAAAAAGTAAATAAGAAAACGAAATCACTATTAGTAACTATTTAACAACATCACGAGAAACTAATCTTTAATATAGTGAAAATAATCACTTATAATATCGTTTTAGAAATGCCTTGATTAAAGTAGCACAATCTAGAAGTTAACTAAAATATACGAGTACTTAGATTTGCGCAATGTGATCACGCAATTCACATCTAATCTACGCATTAATAGCGTTTAATAATAAATAAAAGATTAAGTTAAAATTTGATCGCAAGTAGCGAGTTTACATTCTCGCAAAAAAACGATCTAATAAAGTTTGATTTAACAAGCATTGACAAAGATTAATTAAATTACAAAATCAAAGTAAGTAAAGAAAATTGCGAATCTTTTAAGAGCTTTAAACTATCTAGTATAGCGAGAAAATCGCTAAAGCACATATTACAAATATACAACAAATGAGAGCATCTATTCTAGGAAAAGAAAACGATCGAGATTTTATTTAAATATTAATCGTAAAATTACGAGATTAGAATTGAACTAAACAAGCAATTTACGTTTAAACTTATATATGCTTTATTCGAAAAAAAACTAGAAACTCTTTACGAATACTTGGCAAAAAACGAAATAAAAAAATTTATAAAAAAATCTTAATTATAGGCAAGATATTCGATTCTTTTTGTATTTAAGAAGAACGAAACTCTTCGTCTATGTGTCGATTATTAAAAGCTAAATAATATTACGATAAAAAATCAAAATTTACTATTCAACATTAGCGAACTTCAAAATCGATTATTTGAAGCAAAGTACTTCATTAAATTGAATTTACGAGAAACGTATAACTAGATTAGAATAAAGACAAAGAAAGAGTAAAAGATAGTTTTTTGCACACGATATAAATTATACAAATACACGATAATGTCGTTCGAACTTACGAACGTCTTGACAACGTATTAAAAAATGATCAATAATATACTACGACAATATCTAAATTAATTTGTCATAGCATACTTGAACGACATTATAATTTACTTAAATATTTTGAAAGAACATGTGAATCATGTTTTCAAAATATTAGAATATCTAAATAGAAGAAATTTACATCTTAAATTAAAGAAATGCGAATTTCATCAAAAAGAAGTTAATTTTCTTAAATTTGTCGTTAAACGACATGAAGTACGCATGAATTTCAAAAAGCTACAAGCAATTAAAGAATGAAAATCATTTATTAACGTCAAAAAAATTTAATTCTTTCTAGATTTTATAAACTACAACAAGAAATTTATTAAAAACTACTTCGTTAACGCAATATTATTAACGAATCTTACGAAAAAGAAAATCTTATAAAAATAAGAATTAACAAAAGAGAAATCATTTTAGAATCTTAAGCTAGAATGTTTAAAGAAATCAATATTAAAGATGTACGATTTACAATTATTAAGCAAAATTAAAATCAACGCATTAAATCTAGTTATTGATGTATACTTTAGTTAAGAGCATAAAGACATATAACACTTAATAACATATCTTTTAAGAAAACTCTTATTAGTCGAACAAAATTATAATATTTACGACAAGAAGCTATTCGCTATTGTAGTTTCTCTAAAGTTATAAAGAGTATACATCGAAGAATTACTAGAACTTACGATTTTCATAGATCACAAAAATCTTCTACATTTTACTATTATTAAACAATTTAACAAAAGACAAATGCGATAATTAGAGCGACTTAAATAGTACAAGTTTAAAATATAATATACATTAGATAAAAATAATAATAGAGCAAACGCACTTAGCAAAAGAAGTAATTATATAGAAACGAAGAAATCGTTTAATTACAATATATTTAAAGTTAACAAAAACGAATCATTATTAGCAAACAAACACGAGCTAAATGCTACATTAAAAATATTAAGAAATAATAAGAAAGAGTTTTCAATAAAGAAAGAAAAACTTCGAATATCTATCGACAAAATTGACAAATGTATAAAAGAATATTATAATAAATCATTGCAAGAGCATCTAGAAGTGATCAAAATCCTTTAGCTTTTACGTTAACATTATTAGTTTTCTTAAATAAGACAAGTTGTCAAGACATACATTAAACGATGTTTTAGCTATTAGTAGAACAAATATAATACATATGCAAGCTATGACAAAATTTAATATTAAAAATTATCTAAATCGTTATAGAATAAAGTTACGATAAACTTTATTATTAAGTTGCCCAAGTCGACGAATCTAACAATTGAAGATAAATATAATTCGATACTAGTAATAGTTGACAAACTTATTAAGTACTTACATATTATCGCATGCAAAGAGAAGTTTATAGCAAAACAACTAGAATACATTGTATTGAATCGATTTATACAATATCAGAATATATTTAAAGAATTAACTAGTGACAAAGACAAGCTTTTTACGTCTAATTATTAAAAGACGCTTCTATCAATGTTACGGACAAGACTTAGAATGTTCATTGTCTATTACTTGATTACGAATGATTAAATAGAGCGAACAAATTAAAGTTTAAAGCAATATCTAAGACACTATGTCAACAATACTTATAGCAATTGGGTATCACTTTTATCTATAATTCAACTAGTGCTAAATGCAAAGATTTCGAACATCACTAAAATAACTTTATTCTTCGTCAATTATAACAAAGAATTTAATCTCTTTAGAGAAGAGCGAAAGCATTTGTTAGCTTAGTTAGTCATCGAAAGAGTAGCAACACTAAAAAAAAAATATGACAACATCTTAAGAATGCAAAAAAAGTTAATTAAGTACTAGAACAAAAAACGAAAAACAACATCTTAGCTAAAAAAGAAAAATAAGATATATCTTTTTACAAAAAATCTTAAGATAAGAAAGTTAAGCAAGAAATTAAATCATGTTAAAGTCGAATCGTTTCTCGTTAAAAAGACAAAGAAATTAATTAATTACAAATTCGACTTGCTCAAAGACGCCAAAGTATTTTTAGTATTTTATATCTTATTGTTGGAATTAACGAATTTAATTACGTCTTTATAGAAAACATTTCGTTACAAAGCTTAGAAAAAAAGTAAAGTAGATACAAAATGAAAAAGATTCTAAAGCAACAAGATCAAAACTATCTTATTAAGTAGAAAGAATATTCTATCTTAGAGAACACGTGAGAATCAAAGAAGAATCTTGATGATTGCTATAATTTTATCTAGTTATTTCATTAACGTTCGAAAAATCATCTAGCATAGCGAGAGATAATTAGAAGATAAAAGACGACTTAACAAGAGTATTTATAACAAAATAGTTAAAAGACTTCGAGACATTTAACTCTTCATTTCTTAACAATAGACATTGTGTCTTTCGTTTCGTCTTTGCATTAATCTTCTTTAGAATCTTTTTATTTCGTAGCAATTAAATTATAACGATTGTCAATAGAGCTTTATCTTTAGCAATTTGACAAAAAGATTTTCTCTATTGTGATTAAGAAAAGATTAAGACATGTTTATATACGATTTGCTTACACAAACACATTTCGAACACTTTAAACAAGACAACAAGTCTTTTATAACAATACAAGAACGATCAAAAAGAGAGCAACGTTCGCAAACAATATTTATTAATATATTGTAACGTTCGATTTCAAATGCGATACAAAGACGACTTTGTTGCTAAAAAGACATAATAAGAAAAATAATAACTTTTAAGACGAAAACCTTGAAGAAGAGAAATAGTGTTACGAATCTAGTTCGAAACAATGTGATATATAGTCTACGACGCAATATGTAGCACCAAGCACAATTATCTACAAGTTCGACAACTTAACAAATGAGCAATGTTCGACATATTTAATAGCGAACTAAGCGAACAATATTCGATATGTTCGACAACGAGCTAAGCGAACAATACTCGACATGTTTGACAACGAGCTAAACGAACAATGTTTGACATGTTCGACAACAAGTATAACGAGCAAAGAAAAATCTCTTTAATATATAGATTCTTAAATACGACTTTTTTATAAATCGTGTTCAATTTATCTTAAATTTTGACTTATTGTTACGATTATTAAAGTTGTAATCCCTTGTTATTAAGTGATTGCTTGCATTGCTTGAAGACGTTTACAAATCTTTTCAATAGCATAACTCTCTCTAATATCTTCGTAAGAAGTACTAGCGTAACACAACTTTAGAAATCGACTTAACTTGACAATTTTAATATTAGAAATCGATTTAAAATCTAATTCGATTTCTATTATTTTAGAATTGACTCGATTCGATTTAACTCGATTTTCGATTTCAATATTAGAAATCGAATCGAGTTGTTAAGAATGTCAAGAATATTATCAAGAATATTAAGAATATTAAAAATAGTATAAATTAAGTTTAAAGATAGATTTTTTATTAATTACTAGATAACGCACAATAGTAATGCATTTATAAAGAGAAATTTCTAATATATTTATTAATTAATTTAAATAAATTAATTGTTTCTATCAAATTATCAATTAATTGTTATAGAAAATTATAAAATTTACTAAAAATAGTAGTCTTGGCAATTCGAGTTAATTTTTTCGAGTCGAATTTCGATTTTAAGTATAGAAATCGACTCGAATTGTTAATTTAACTTTCCAAAGTTCCAGGATAACATGCCCCAGTACTGGTGAACGATGCGCCCATACATCCATCCTTGTAGGCTACCTTCCTTCAGCTCGGACGCGTCCAAGCTTCTCCCCACAAGGATCTGACTGCCGTCCTGGCGCTCCATGCGCCAGGAACATTCAAGCGCTGAAGCTCTTCCTCGTTCTTTAAGTGCCATTCACCTGTCCCGCGGAAATGTCATATTCCAGACATTCCCAGCGTATGGTCTATTTACTCAATACCTACCACACAAGCTTCCACCAACGACCATGATCCCCTGGCAACTCTACTTCTTCGCCCTTCTCTTCCTTCTCATCCTTCCTACAACCTCCGCCACTTCTCTCCCTTCCCTAACCCTCCAAACGCACAACCTCACCCTCCCCAACCCCCTCACCGACCCCCTCCCAACCTGCTTCGATCCCTCCCCCTCCGTCCTCCACATCCGCCCCACCGACGTCATGAACCTCATCACCTCCCTCGTCGCCACCTTCAGCGCCTCCCCCGTGCCCTGGAACACGCCCGAGCACGCCGTGCCGCAGATCTGGACGCACGGCACCGTGATGCTGAGCTTCGGCCGGCTCAAGGTCGACAGCTGGGACGTGTTCAGCGAGCTGCAGGTTGCGAAGGCGCTGGCGCAGGTGACGGTGGGATGCGTGACGGCGGAGAAAGGGTGGTTGGGCGGGAAGATGGCGGTGGGGCCGAGGGGGGGGTTTATGGTTAGTGTGCTGGGGAGGGGAGCAATTACGGGAGGGAGGGAGGAGGTTTAGGTGTGGGGAGTGAAGATGGGCGATGTGGGATTGGGGAGTTGCCCATACTAATGAGTGGAATCGTTGTGCTCGCATGCGCTGGTCGAGCGGTCAATCAATCAGCGATCTTGGGCCCACCGCTTGGAGCCAAGATCTTCACTCTACTATTCTTCCTCTTGACTATCCTGGAGGCCTGAGCCTCGAGCGTGATACAGCACATCTGTCCTGGGCCCACCGCTTGCCTTGAAGCTCTTCACTCTATTCTTATTTCTGTTGAGTATCTTCGAAGCCAGAGCCTCGAGTTTGATGCGACATCTCCGCAGACTTCCTCTGAGCGTTGTCAAATCATCTGCGTCATGTTACACAGCCCTCCCGACGACCGTCCAAGTATCAAAATCATGACAACTATCCTCGGCCATCGCCACACCATTCACAACTCTCACCCTACCCAGCATCAAGGCAAGGCCCCTATCAAGGAGCTGCAGTCGAAATTCCCCAAGAACCAAAGTCACCCATGCAGTGTGGAAAGGAAGTTGGTGCACCCTCCTTCACTCCCTCGAAAAACATACTAAAATAGTACTATACATACACTTTACGATAGACCGAACGACCAACTAAAGCCACATACGTAGCGGCATCCCATCAAAAATCTCATCTTACGCGATCAACAAAACAGCAACGAAACAACAGGACGGGTCTGGAGAAGATGGTGGATATGTGTTTTGTTCGGGGAGTGAACGAAAGGGGACTATATTGCAGTATGGGATACGTTGGCTATACCGCAACCATCCCGCATTCTCCCATCCCAACCCATCTCCATACTGTAGGTCGTGACACCCCTTCACTCATTTTCTTATCAACTCCCCTCCCCTTCCCCCTCCTCTTCACCCCAAATCCACAGCTATTATCTCCTTCTCTCCCCTTCTCACTCACTTCTCACCAGTTTATTCCACTTATCTCCCTTCTTTTCGCTCTTTCTTCTCCTTCTCCCCTTCAACTCAAACATTTACGCTCCCAATTCGTTTTTTCGTCTCTGTTTTCTCTCTTTATTCCCCCCACTTAAATCTCTCGGTTAGCTTTTTTTCATTCTAGTTCTTTTCTATCTTAATTAAACACTTACTCTCCTCTGAACCACCACTGTAGCCCCCACCTCTCTCCCCCTCGCCCCTAAGCATAGCTACATGTCATACCCACACCCTCTCCCCCCTTTCCCCTCCCCGCACCCTCCTGTACACCCATTCCTCCCCATAAATAACTATCCCCCTCAGCATCAGCGCAATACCTCTCGCCTCCACCCCCGGAAGCGCAACGGGCGAAGGAACGGGGACCTGAGAGGGGAGATGGCGCTGATGATACTGCTATTGTGTGTGGAAGGGAGATGTGTGCGTTTCGGGATGTGGGCTTTCGGGATGGGCTGCTTTGTAAGAGGGGATGTGGGGCTTTGCGCGGATAAAATAATCTCCCGGAAAGAAGAGGGGACAGAGAAGAGAAGAGGGGAAGAAAGGAAGAAGAGAGGAAGGGTTTGATGTGTCTAGGAGGGGCCTGACGAAAGAAGAGCGAAAGAAAAGAGGGGGGGGGGGGGGGTTAATAGAGAGCGAAGGTGGGGTTTGGGAGAATGAAGCCTGGTATTTTGGGGGAGAGAGGGGAGAAAGGAGAGAAGGTGCTTGGGTGCTTGGATGGAGTGAGATGTGATTGGACAGAGAGCAAAAAATAAGAGAAAGAGCAGAAAAGGAAGAGCAGAAGGAGAAGAGCAAAGGGAAGGGGTGATGGGGATTTTGAGGTTTGTGTGGGAGAGATTGAGTCTTTGGGAGGAGGTTGGGGGGCGAATGATGGAATCTTTCTGTTTCCTTTCGTCTTGATATTGGGACGTGTGGGAAACGTTCAATGGATGATTGGGGGATGGTGGGAGGGGAACAGAGTAGGGAGGGTGTGAGTGGTAATGGCAGCGCAATCTATATACTTTGTTGCTGGGATAGTGCAGAGGAGGATGATCGTCGTAAGTCCAATGAATGATCCGATGTTGAGATGCTCTCTCAACTACATACCATTATTCCCCCTCTCTTCTTCTCCCTCCATCCTCCAACCTTAACCCCCATCCCCTCTTCCTCTCTTCTCTCTTCATCCACCACCGCCACTATCCCATCGTAATCACCGCCCTCCCCCTAACATTTCCACTCATCATCGCCTCATAGGCTTCCGGTGCCTTGTTCAACGGCCACGTCTGCACCTGACACTCCACGCCCTTCAGCAGCGCAAACGCAATCGCCTCCTCGCAGTCCAGCGCATGCCCCGACGGCCATCCATGGACGGAAAGATTGCGTATGACGAGTGGACCGGAGGGGATGGAGATATCGCCGGCCACTGCAGGAATTATTAGTCTTTGTGGAAAGAGGGGGTGTGGGATGGGGTTGGGATAGAAGGAACACACCACCCAAAATCAGCATCTTCCCGCCCTTGTCCAATCCTCCTACCAGGCTCTTGACACCCTCCATATCCGGCGTCGTGACTACGATCATCGCCGCGCCGCCGAGCTTCTGGAGCGCTGTCGCAGGGTCCTCTTTCCTTCCGTCGACGTACACATTCGCTCCAAGTTCTTTGGCGAAGGATTCTTTCTTGCCGCTGCTGGATAGGGCAACGACCTTGTACCCCATTTTGGCGGCATACTGGACCGCACTGTGAATGCATCATACTTAGCGATGTATTACAGTCAGGGTAGGTAGAGAAGAACAGGTATAAGATTTCGATTATCTGTAAAAGCCGAGAATAGGGTTTAAGGGAAAGGGACTGAGAAAGGAAACCAACTCACAGATGGCCTAGTCCACCGAGACCTTGCACCGCTACAACCTCGCCAGGCGGGATACGCAAGGAACGCATGCCAGCGAAGACAGTGACGCCGGCGCAAAGCAAAGGGGCGTACTTTGCGGGGGAAACGGAGGTGGGGACACGGACAACGGCTTCGGTACGTAGGAGCACATATTCTGCGTCTACAGGAGCGAAGACTTAGTGGAAAATATCGGACGATATGGGAGGGTTCGAGAAGACTTACATCCGCCGTCGCGGGTCACACCGTTGATCTCTTGGGTGTCGCACATCTGGAACTGGCCGCGGTTGCAGGCTTTACATGTGCCTGGGAGAATGACGCAGTCATGAGTCATTGTATGAATGACTGGCGGTGGATGCAATGGGCGATTCGGGACGGGGAATGGGTACTGTACCGTCATGCCCGCCATGCCAGGCTGCGCCGACGCGGTCCCCAACATGCCATTTCTTCTCTGAGGGACCGAGGGCGACGACATCGCCAATAACCTCGTGGCCGGGGATGCGGGGGCTTCAGGTCAGGTTAGTCAAGGTTCCAGAGAGCTTTGTCTGTGCTGGCAAGATGTTACAATGTGTTCATCGCTCCAGCTTGCACCATGGCGTCGGAATGGCAGACGCCAGTTGCTAGGACCCTGATCAGGATCTGGCCCTCGACCGGCATCTTCAGCTCTATGTCCTCGAAGGTGAGAGGAGCGTTGGCCTCTTTGAACAGGGCCGCTTTATACGTCTTCGGGAGGTTTGGCGCCATGATGAAGATAAGTTGTCGAAAGTTGCTACGGTAGGCCGGGTGATTTCCTGAGATGGGTGCTCTACGGACAGGAGGTTATGTCATTACCTTTAAGTACTTCGTTCCAAAGTTCAATTCCTAAGCAATCCGTTGGCCGCGTGGATATAGGCGATTACCGAACAGCTAACGCCGTTGCCCGGCTGCTCCGGGCGGACGTTTCCTGGCCAGCCGTCCATGGTCTCCGTAGGTTTCCCAGACAGACGGTAGTGGCAGCAGTATTTTGACCTGTAAGCTAAAGGATCGACGTCACTTGAAAACGTTTGGGATTTTCTGTTTAGTGATCGCCAAGACTTCAGGCATGCTGTCTGACCAATGAGCTTTGAGTAAGGAAAGGGAGGGGGCGATCTGCGCTAAGCCCGATCTGGTAGTAGTGGAGGCCTCGGCTCATCGCCTGATCAGCAAATACCATTCCTAAGGTACTGCAGTGTTCGATGCTATTTAGTTCTGACGCCAGCAGTGAGCAGGTCCGCTGTCCGGACTCTTCGGGAGATTCGCACGTCATTCGCTGGACTTATCAGCGAGACTGAGGCGACCCGAGGGATTTCAACATCTGCATCATGTCACAGATGCCGGATCAGCTTGCATCAAAGCGCGATGTAGGGTAAAGTGAGCTTGTCCGCTTCCGGTATTGCTTAACTGCTGGATGATTTGGCCTGGCATGCGCGTCGCTAAACTACTTTATCTCATTGTCGTGATTTACATGTGCGAGATACAAAGCGCATTGGCTCACCCAACAAATCCCACGTATTGTGGTTTCTGGCTCTACCAGGCTCAAGGCTCGGCACCAATGGCCAGCTCGGAGGATACACGAGATGACTATCCTTTGAGTCGGGACTACCACTCAATTGTGAGGTAATCCAAATATGCTCAACGCCAGAGATACCATAGTTGATCAACGTAGACTCAATTCCCAACACCACCTATTCAAAGAAGAATTCGGCGGCCTTCTGAGCCCGCACATATCACTCGAAATGGACAACTTGAAGATAGCAGATGTCGGCACTGGCACCTGGTAGAGTCGTCTCCGTGCGCTCGCAAATGGCACATCGCTGAACTGACGCAACTCGGTCAGCATTTGGCCCATCGAGCTCAGTCATAAAATTCCATCCACGGCTTCCATCGACGCAATCGACATCTCCTTGGCCCAATGTCCGCCCCAGGAGTGGCTTCCGAAGAACATCAAGTTGATTGCTCACAATGTCTTTGTGCCGTTCCCAGATTCAATGCTTGGCAAGTATGATGTGGTGCATGTCCAGCTGTTTGCCACCGTCATTAAAGACAATGATCCTGCGCCGGTTGTCAAGAACCTCATCAGTCTCTTGAGTGAGTTCCAAATAATCATTTACTACTTAGTTGCGTTGTGTATCGAGACGCACTTTGTTGGACTAGGCATCAGTATACTGACAGGGGAGGTAGAGCCTGGCGGTTGGCTGCAGTGGAACGATAGCGACATCAATGCCCATTGTATCGTCTCCGTTTCGGAACCACAGGCAGATATGAAGTGCACCCAAGACATGATGGCACTGATGGCAAAGCCAAGAAATGCCCAAAGAGATGTTTTCAAGTATGTAGAATACCTTTTGTAGCAGTGTCCTTCAGGGCCCGCTTTTCTAGCCTTGGCTTCCTTCAAGGGCTCTTCCAGCAAGAAACACCTGGGATAGCTTACATATGGACCCCTCAGCTGGGTATCCCAATTAGGCGACGTCTTCGTTCAGCAAGGCCTCGAAGCAGTCCAGTTTGAACGGTTCCCTATCACGGACCACAACAAAATGTGGGTTGGTCTGAACTGCTGCATGCTGGCCGAGGAATATTGTAGGACCCTCGAAAGGGACAGCACTTCCCCAGACGACGCCGCGAAACTCCAGAGCCTGCGCGAAACAATCGCAGGAGCAGCTGCCGCGGCTCGGCAGGGTGTTGCCGTCAGCCTTATACTGGTACAGGCAGTGGGTCGGAAGAGGCTTTGAACTTTGAGGTGGGTACACATCATAGCCACGCCAAGTTCATAAACAAGACAGTTCTGCGAATGGAGAGTCGGCCTTGCGCAAATCCTACTGGGAATCTGGGTTTATTTCTCACATACATGAGTGATATGTGTTTTTTGAGCACAAGACCAACGTCGAAGCCTGAACCGCATCGTATCGCTACTGAACAAATACCGGCTGCGTTACCAACCTATCCTAAGACAATTCGCTACAGGTACATCATTCTTCTTTCGGAACCCTCTTTTCCATTGGATTGATCTCTGCTCCGCTGCCATAGGTGTTGGTCTAATGGCTTTCGAATTACGGCTCGGAGTTCAAGGTAGAGTTTACATTTCCCTATCTATTTCCACCACAATAGAGATCGAAGCTCTTTGCTGACGGTGTTCCGGCTCGTTGGAATGGATTTCGCCGTGCGCAAGTAAGCGTCCACAAGATGCCGGCTCTGCAGGTTTTAAGTCGCTGAAGCATATTGTACAGCAACGGAAAGAACAACAATGCCAGACTTGCACCGAGATTCAACAGCCTTCCCTCGGTCGTAATCGATGGAGGTATAAAGTGACATAAATGGTCGTGGGGGTAAGCCATATGCTCAGCTGGAAAATCAAATAAGCATAACTCATTTCTAGCATAAACAGTCCTTAGGTGACCGACCGTAGAGCAAAAGCAAGCATCTGAGCTGCGTAAGTGCTCTTCGGTATCTGAGCAGGGGGCTATGCGCTAACAGTCTTCCCAACCAAGTCCTTCCTTCCGTAAATCACTCGAAATCGCTCTTCAAGCTAGGGTGACCAACAGTAGAGCTATCGAAAAACGATTCAAAAAATAAAAGAACTGCTTGCGAGTCCCCTTGTGGTCGCTAGACGACGAAGAAAAGTCCTTTGACTTTCGTAGCAAGTGTGGACTTTGCTGGTAGAAATGCATATCGCAATGCGGAGTCGTAGATTTGAAGGCGGGCGAAACGACTGAAGGCCTTCGCCGCAACAGACATGATCCCTTGTTTGAATTAAGCAAAAATTTCCGCGACTTGTGAGATTCCTGCGATGAAGCAGGCAAATTGAGGTACCACCATCAGCTACGGCTCAGTCAACGCGATTCAGCTTCAAAAGCAGTCCGCTACTGTAAGCTGACAGACGGTCTTCAAGGCGACGCGCGAATGTGCTCGATTTCGGCACACGCGGCAGCTGATTGGTGTCCAGAACAAGGCACAGTGCAGCATGTTTCATGCGCACCTTGCTGCATGACAGCAACCGACACATTGCTAGCCGCCGGGCAGGGCGTCTGTGCGCACCATGTTATGAGAGGGCAACGGCGCAGACTACCTACCCACTTCGATCACTGGAATGCTTGTCAGCCAAGACCCTTCATCCACTTCCCGGTAGTTGGCTCCACCCTTATGAAACTGCCCACACTTCTTGAGCATCTTCGACGTAAGTCTTCCAAGAAGTCACGACAATTGGCGCTCCTTGTTGTCGCGTCACGTCACATCCATCATAAACAATGTACTGGCTCTCCTTCCTGCTCGCATGCTTGCTGGCCTCTGCTGGCTGGCTAGTCTACACAGGCTACTGCCTTTTCGCGAACTACTGGATCATCCGCAACATCGGTCTACCTCTTCGGGTCGTTCCAATTAGCCCCGAGAACCCGCTTTGGGTGATCGTTGACAAGAAGGTTTTCATCCCGATTTTCGAACGGTCACCGTTTGGAACTGGAAGCTTTACTCGGTACAATTGGCGAGGATGGGAGTTCAAAGACAAAGCGCAGTCGCACCTAGAAATGGGAGATGCTTTCGTCCTGATTACGCCTGGGCGCAACTGGTTCTACCTATGCAACGCTGAAGCTTTAGCCGATGTCTTCCATCGAAGGGTTGATTTCCCGAGGCCCCTAGAAATTTTTGGTTTGGGCAATCACCTTGCTTTTTGCTGTTGCCTTGCTAATAAATGTAGAAATGGTCAATATCTTTGGTCAGAATCTCTCAACGGTGCTTCGATCCTGCCAATCCATCATGTGTGAAAAGCTGACTGACTGTCGGCAGACCGATGGCCAACAGTGGCAACGCCATCGCAAGGTAACGGCGACATGTTTCAATGAACAAAACTACGAGCTTGTATGGTCGGAGAGCTTGATGCAGGCCCGAGGTATGCTCGAGTACTGGCGTGGGAAGCGTGAGATTAAAAGTGTGGCGGACGACACAAGAACGTTCTCCCTTCACGTCTTAGCCAGTGCTGGATTCGGTAAACGCCATCCATTCCAAGGCCATCTCGAGGCTTCGGCTGTAAATGTGGCGACAAGCTATAAGGAATCACTGCAGTTGATACTAGATCATTGTATTCTGCTGATGGTCCTTGGCGAGAAGTTCTTGTCAATGCCGTGGCTCCCGTCAAAGCTTAAGAAGCTGCATCAAGCAGTAGGCTCGTTTCGACGTTACATGACGGAGGTGTACGAAGAGGAAAAGACCTCGATCGCTGAGGGGAAGCCCCAGGCGAACAATCTCATGACATCTCTGATCAGGTCTGCCAGTCAGAACGTGACAGAACCAAAGGGGGCCCATGACTCGAACTATGAACCTGGTGGCTTGACAGAGAATGAGATTTGGTAATATCTTCGTTTTCGATTTTGGCTGCATGAAGAGCTCAGGTTATTCTTGGGTGACAATCTAATCGAGGGTTGTGGCTACACCAAGAATTTTCCGGGACTCAAGCGATGCCTTGCAATACTGGCAAGCAGTACAACGGAGTCTGAAACCACACAAGACAATTACTGATCAAAAGGAACCAAGTTCGCGACGGTCAGCCTGTACACTCCAGTACCAATCGCCAAATCGACAGGCCAAGAACCTCAAAGGCTTCTGATCGGCGATCAGGAAGCAGTGATACCTGCCAACACAATGGTCATTCCCAGCCATGTCGCCGTCCATACCCACCCTCGATACTGGGGTCCAGATAGTCTTGAATGGCGACCGTCTCGTTGGATCAAGAGTGAGAAGGATGGATCTCACAGGGAGGAATCGATGATCACACCGACTAAAGGTTCTTTCATCGCCTGGTCCGAAGGCATCCTCAACTGCCCAGGTAAGAAGTTGTCCCATATAGAAATCGTGGCGGCTACGGCAACTTTGTTCCACGGATGGCGTGTCGATCCTGTAACGGAACCGTCCGAGACTATGGAAATGGCTAGGAAAAGAGTCATGGCAACGGTGGAAAACGAGACTGGTCAAGTGCTGCTGTTGCAGCTGCTACATCCGGAAAAGGCTGTTTTGACGTGGAGCCGACGGTAGTAGCCGTATGTTGGAGACCAGCAAGAGCTACGACGGTAATAATTATACTTTTCTCGAGCTTAGCAAAGTGTTAATGAACAGAGCAGATGTTATAGGAGAGCAGTAAGAGGAACGAACAAGTCTTCCATCATATCAGGTGGTTTCCTGACTTCTCCATGCTTAGACTTTGCCACTTTCTCGGAGTATCCCCCACTAAAGCTGTACTATAATAGCAAACCATGAACGCAAATCATTGGAAGTGGCAGAATTAGCGACATCAACCGCACGGAGCATTCGGGCGCTCGAGCGCTTGCGCCAGTACGGCAGGAGTTTGCCAAGAGCTCTCGTACACGCTCTAAGCGTCACTAGGGCGAACAGCCGGGACGACTTACTTAGCCGCCTACGGGGCGGGCATTACCTGAGAGATCACCCCTAGAGAGCCCCTTACCGACGCCCCCTTAGTCGCTAGAGCTATTTAGCGATTATGGGGGGTGCCGGTTATCAACCCAATCTTGGCAGCGCGAGAACTTCGGTACCCTCCTCCGTAGCTTGGACTCCAGTTTTCGATCGGGAGGCTGTCGCAGAAAGTTGAAGTGGATGATGTGCATGATACAATGGGGCGTGGGCGGCACCAGTGCCCACTCTCATTTGGCATGGAATGAGTCATCGCCCCAGACTTCACATGCAGCGTGCAGAGAGCTCCGTGTGATTTTTTTCTCCCGGGGTTCGCATTTGCTGTGTGCGCAGATCTTTCTGTTGATTTCTCCAAGATTGGTCACAATACGGCAATGAGTGTGACAAGATGTCTCATATCTTAGGACATCCGACGTACAAACTCTCTCAGCCCGTCTTCCGTAATTGTTTTATTTTCAGCTACGTCAAGGTTGCAGACATTGTTCAGATTTAGCGAGCTTTCCCACAGTGGCATTAGGTAATCCAAATCGAATCTCGAGTATCTCTAGTGGCCACGTGTCTGTTCTCGCCGACTATATCTCGTTCGACTATAGAACTGTCTACTATTTACTGGAGTGTTGTTATAGATCCTGCGAGAGAAACTTTATGAAATTATTTATGAGTTATTTGAATTTACAACGACATACTGTTAGTTGACAGAGAAGTGTATTGTCGTGCTTAGACGTCCAGAAGTCTTATCTCAATTATATAGAGCAATCTCTTTCCCAACAAACATAATAACGCATGTTATATGCACTGAATCGTTTCCTCTAGTAAGTGTTATTCTTGGCAGCTCTGTGCCAGTATAGAGCTTGGCAATATTTCGCTACTACAAGTGGCGATAGCTCGATGTATCTTACTTTGTTTAGAGATACAACGTGCCGCCTCCCGATCGAACAAGTGGGTTAATATATGCAACGGACATAGTTGCAACGCAGCTCTAAGATGTACATACTCCATCAACTTCAATAACTCTCTTTCATGCTTTTAAACTCGTTGTTTTATAAGTATGTTTTCTGCCCTTTTTGCAATCCTTCGATCCTCTGGCATTTACTATTAGAGGATATGCATACAGCTAACTATATCAACGCTCACCGCTCTTCTGCCTAGAGCAGTTTGCGTGTAACTTTACATAGATTCTATTGTTACCTAGTATGCTGCTTGAATAAGACTCTTACCACATCCACGACTTAAGTCTATTTCGTATTCTCGTAACACAATTGCCTTGAAGAGTAGAACATTTTTGTGTACGCTTTGCCTTAACCTAACTTAAGTGTAACAACGAACATCCTGCATTGAGACACATCTTCAACGCTGTTGCTCTTCGGCCTTTTCAACATATTCCTACAGCAAAGAAATGGTCAATCACTGAATGCAAGCCCATCGAAGAGAGAATCTTCAACAAACCAGATACTAGCCACGCCCTTATTCCATGTTCCCGTCAGCAAACAGGCAGAAAGTATGGTTGCAAGATCGAATGGGCAATTACTTGTTACGGTGGACACCGGGTCCGAGCTTTACCAAATCAATCCTTTCCACAATCAAGTTGGCCGCGTCGTGCATCGCTTCGATGGATATACTAGTTCCTTCGGCATTACAGAAGACTCAGTAGACGACTTCTTAATTATTGCAAGCAATTTCTCCAAACACCAAACTATTACGGCTACAAAGGCTATGTCAGCATTTTCGAACTTTATCTGCGCTAGTTCGGGAACCACAGCAGCACCACTCAAGGCACTGCCAAAGTATTCAAAATCGTTGATGTTCCGCAAGCGCAGCTAGTCGATGGCCTCGTCCTGATCAATCAATCATTCTGACGATCTCTTGGTAAGTGGCGACGCGCAAACCGGCATTCTCTACTTGATCTCTGTTCCGCAGCGGACAGCCACTGCGGTATAGCGTGACCCACTCTTTGAAGGCACCACGGACGAGGTCAATGCGGGACTGGCTCACGTGGGCATAAACGGCATGAAGTTCTATGGTGGGGACATATATTTCACGAACACCGCCAAGGGGCTTTCAGGTATGATTCCCATCGATCGTGCTATCTGACAGCCCACAGGCGAACCTTGCCTACTTGCCGGTTATGGGACTTACGTCGCTGATTTCAGCTTCGATGCTTTCGGACATCAATTCATCGCGCACAACACAAGAGGTGTCCTACTAAGACCAATAGGTACCACTGCTGCCAGGAATGGAACGATGTTATTGAGTGTGCTGGCTGGGGCGGACTCGAACGCATTCGGAAGAATTGCACTTGATCGATTCACTTTGTACTCAACATTTGCTGGGCCAAATTCTGGGGTTTCATCAATCGATGTTGGGAAAGAAGGTTCCTGTGGTTGATTCGAGCTCATCCTCTGCTGACCAAAGTCGCGGCTGGATGGCCTGATTTCAACTTTTTTCTAAGCTGGGTACAGCGAATAGCCAGTAGACGCTCTCAGGTTGAATGGTGGCGCTATAACTCGACTACGAGCTTATAGTCCAATAATGTATTCGACGGGCAGCCCATTATCTGGCTGCGAAGAGTTTTGGAAAGCATTGTGGCTCAACGAAACTTTCTTATTGTGTGACGCATATTTGCATGTTTGCATATTGAGTACGCAAGCCAATTTCAAGATGGTTTCTCTATCAACCTGTACCGGGAATGTGTGTTGCAGAGGTTTCATACATTCGTCGCCAATCCGTTAAGTGCTGGGAGCAAAACCCTAGCAGGTAAAAATTCAAAGCTTATCGAACGCCTTCTGCGCGAAGTCTTGCACAGCCGACATCATGCCTGTAGTCCAAGTCAAATGAGGCGAGTGTCCTGCTGGACATCGATAAACGGTCAAGTCAACACCCGCTCTTTGACTCTGCATAGCCACCATGCCTTCCTGATAGGCTGACGGCAAAGCCAAGTCGTTTTCCGTCACCAAATAGGCACAGGGAATCACAGTATAAGTGTCGTTCTCCAGTACCGTCGTGGCGACTTGTGATGCTGTGAGGGTCTTCTCGTAGCCTCTTGCTGTGGCTTCATCCAACCCATTGAAAAAATACTTCGCGCCTTCCTTCGTCGATAGGAGGCCCTTGAAACCGTGTTTCTAACATCAGCCATACATTAGCCGGTTGACGAATTAGATTTGCCTGCCAGGACTTTTGCCACCATTGTCCAAGGCTATGGATATACGCACATGGACGCGGCAGTACGGTGGTATTGTAGCTTCGCTTCCGTCTTTGGGCTGGAAAAAGCTATTCGCGGACTCGCCCACAGGGACCAAGAACCCGCATGCGTAGAAGACCCCAATCACTCCTCCGGAAAGCCCTTTGCCTTTACGGGACTTCGCTTGCAGTTCGGGGGTAGCTACCATTGTAGCGGTGAAGGCACCCGAAGAATGGCCAACTAGGAGGACGTACTTGTCGTGCTCGAGGATGAGCCGATTCAGGATTTCTCCGACGACTTTTGCATCGTCCGCTGGCTGCGGATACCCATTTGGCGGCGGATCTCTGTCGTAATCTGGATTGGAGATGTCTCCGACGTCCAACAAACGGAGGTCAGATGAGGGGAGTTGCGGGCACTGTGCCTCTATCCCTTCACTTCGCAGAGCGGCGACAAAATTCTGATGGGGTTCAGGTGTGTGATAGGAGCCATGGCATATAACTACTGAAAATGACTTCTCTGACGAAGACATGTTCCGTGTAATCGATGTCTCTACAGGAAATGGTCGATCTCGAACATCGCCGCATCATCCATAGTGGTGTCAGGGGTAGCAGTCGGCACTGAGAGCAGGGAAGAAGACGTCTCTGGATACCCTTGTTTTGACGCTTCCAGCTTTCGGCAGATCTGCCTACTGTTTTCAATTGGCTGCAAAGATTCCTCAACCAGATACACTGGGCTGTGCCATGAGCCCTCAAAAAATTCTTGAGTTCTCCTAAATCTACTATCGATCAGAGGCCGTACGGAGACAATCTTTCGAGGCAATCCCAACAGGAATGCTCTCCGTATTGGAAGATAATGGTATCGTGTCATCCATAGCTCAGCCATGGCTTATTAAGGGCAGGGCAAAGACAAATGCCATCATACACTCCAAAAGTTTGAATGTCAGTCGATCACTCTCAACAGTGCGGAGTAACAGACTTCGAGCGGCAACTATGCCAGCAAGGACGGCACTCAGTGGCACAGTGAAATTTCCTCCGCCCCACAAGCACGGACAGGCAGGGCCCCAATACACTATGGGCATTGCGATGCTCCATCTTGCAGGTCCACCACCCATTACTATTGGATCGGTTCTGCGTCCCCTCAACTTATCGCCCGTTTGGTCGTACATATCCTATGAATGTCCCGTAGTAAAGATGATTGCTGCCAAAACAGCGAACTATCGCACCAACTTTGCATCGATTGGCAAGGGAATACCCAGAGCGACTTCCATAGCACCCGAGGTGAAGCACACACAGCCGTATGCGTTCCTTACCACGCAGCTCTTGTCGTCGCCGCCAAAATTGTTGTACCAGACACCTAAGACTACTAAGCTGAGTGACTGCCAGATGCCGCCAGTGAGCGTGCTCAGTGCTACTGCGACAGGGTACAGGGCCAGCACGAGCTTCTCCGCCTATTGAGATGTCATTCTGCCAAATGGCAGGGTCCTTCAAGGTTTGTTCGCCCTGTCTTCTCCAATTGCCTCGGGGCCTGTTTGGTTATTGATCGTAAACGGCGGAATATTCATCCAGATCCATACAAGAACCAGAGGAAACCTCCGGATAATGAGACCGCCGGGGTTGATGCCGGAATTTGGAAGCCCATGGTTCGTGAAGGCAAATGCATTTGTTGTTCCAAAGACCAAACTGGGCCCAACAATTGTCTTCAGGTCTGTTTTGAAGCTGCGAGAGAAGTCTCAAAGACACTCGATTCTGAGACCGATCAAGAAAGCCCGTCACACCATCTATACCATTGGTATTCCTGGGCCCAAGAAGAATAGCTTCAACCGTTTGGATGAGGACACTATTCTGGAGCTAGAAGAAGGTCGATTCTCTAGAACGAGTGCCACGCTAGTGGGCTCCTCAGCTAGAGTCAAGAACGGCTTCGAGGTTTGGATTGACGGCGCCAACACCCGTGGCGTACGGCATGATGTTAAAGCTTCGTCCACATCGCAAAAGCGCTAAGTACCACAAGCGCTAGGGAAAGAATTGGTGATTTTTGTGATAAGACCTAAAAGTATGTGAGTTCAAAGTGTGTAGTACTATTATCAATGTGAGGGAGGATATTATCCTTGTACTAAGAGCTTCTCGAGTAATGTAAAGGATTGCTAATGCATGGCTGCTGCGCTAGTGGTTCCTGCAAGCTCTCAGCCACAGAATCAGGGATCGAAAAATTGTGTCCTCGTACTTGGCCTGGGAAATGTACTGAAGTCCACTATTCTGACACTATCCACACTTTCTCAAAGCGTCTGCAAGATTCCCGAGTCGCATAGTGTCACAATTTCATCCCGCCTTCGAAAAGTATTATAACTCAAATATGATCCTTGAAATCAGGATACTCCATCTCCGGCCCGATGCAGACGTGAACAAATCCGTCGCCTCTGTCTACGATGTTGTCCACAGCTCTTGTGTCCATACGTTAACCCGTGAAGGGGCGCGCTATGCGTACTTCGGTCGATCGTCCGAGCAGCCCGCAACTATGTTTATCTTTATCGGCTGGGATAACCTGGAGAACAGCAATGAATTCGCTAGCTCGCTGTAAGTTGACTTCCCCCGCTCGACACACCAAGAGAGTCTTCGGTGCTTGATGAAATCTCGCCGCAATGGCTAAAAATGCGTTCGATAAACAGTGACGCTGAAAACCCCTTTTCGGGCCTCCGCGATCTGGCCAGCATCGAAGAGGACATGGCAGTCCTCCATGTCCCATTCGAGCCATCGCAAGACGCGTCTCCAGCCCTCGGCGCGGACAGACGAGTCAAGGTGACCGAGGTTGTTCTATACTACTTTCCGTCTCCTCTGACCGGCAAAGCCGCTATTATGGACTCCATGGACAAGATGAGACCTGTCATCGGACGCTCGGAAGCACTCGCGGTTCATGATGGCTGGGCCTTGAAAGACAAAGAAAACGAGAAGGGAGAGAAGAGTATGGTCTATGTCAACGTTGTTGGGTGGGTCGATGTCGACGCACACATGCGGTTCCAGGCGAGTGAGGACTTCAAGGAGAATATCCATCATTTGCTAGATATCAAGAGCATACAACAAATGGAGATGCACCATGTCCAGTTACACAGAGTGTAGCAAATTGTATGGGTGGGGAGGTTCTTGGCGGTCTTTAGTAGCGAAAAGACAGGCCTGCTTGTGGTTCTTTCCAGAAACGGAGACTCAACGCTTTGAACAATGGCAATGAGTAGATTGACACTATGCAGCCACATGTCCCCAAGTCGAAATGTGATTCTGTCGGCTTTTCGAAGACATCTTTCATGGATTCCTCCCTGCTACAACAGCTCCGAGCATGATGGGGCCGGAATATCCAGTCGTTGAAGATCCCAAAAGCCTAGGCGTGACGCAGAACCGGAAAGCTACCTCTGTCATTATGAGTTTCAGCCAACACACGATCCATCTCAGGCTTTCAGATTGTGGTGGGATTCGTTGCTCCACGTCGTATGCAGGAGAGATTTGATAGATGCGCTCCAATCAATCAGTCACTTCAAGCGCCCGTGTTTTCTCGGCTGCGGGGATCGGTAAATGGATGGGCGAGAGTGGAGGCGACCTGCGGCGCGCGATAGCCTCGTATGCGGACAAATTACATACTATTCTCTATCGGGCCATTGGCCCGTTCCCTATCCGCGGAATATGCACGGTTGGATCCTATCCCCCTGCGCTGTCGCAGTAGATTAGGGCTAGATTTCAACGCTGCTTTATGATTTCATTGCCAATGATGTTTTTCCGATGGATGACATCCAACCTCCAGATTATGATTCTGTTGCTGCCTAATTCTCATCATGTCCTGCCGGCAGTGCTCCCCTCTCAGTCCGCCACATGGGTCACTGGATGATTCTGAGATCAAGGGAAAAATAAACGATACGTGCTGCGGAGCTTGGTCAGCATCTCATTCCACTCACCATCTTCGGTGCTCAAAGTGGTAACTGCGCCACCAGCTCCAATATTCCATGTTTCGTGGCTTTCCTCACGCTCATCCCATCTGTAGACGCTTCGGATCACCACTGAGAAATCACCTTTCCCGCTTACACACATGTAGCCCAGAACTCCTGAGTAGACTGAGCGTGGTCTACTATTTTCGATCTCTCGAAGTAGCTGGCAGGAACGTTTCTTCGGGGCACCAGTCATGCTTCCCGGAGGCAGTGAAGCCGCCAAGCAAGCAATGCCGGAAACATCGGCTGTTGTGGGGCTCCGCGGTTGCCTTATCCATCACTCAATTACACTCACGAGCTGAAATACGCTCTCATATTCCTCGACGACCATCAAGTCTTTGACACGGACGCTTTGGCATAGTTCATAGAGGTCATGGCGGATGAGATCTACAATCATAAGGTTCTCTGCTTGCTCCTTCTGGCTTGCCAAAATGCTCGTAGCTTCTGTTCGGCTTGTGTGATGAACTGAGCCGTCAGGTTGGACCTGTCGTTTCTGGACAGTTCCCTTGATTGGCCGGAATTGACACTTGGTCGATTTCTCTTCAGAGTCATTGGAAGCTGGTCCTGCTCTGGACCAACACATGAAACGTTCTGGAGAAGTGGAGAGCAATGTTAGAGGGCCGAGACGAACGTAGGCCGCGAAGGGGGCTGGATTCAGGCGGCGAAGACGACAGTACATGTTCCATGACGAAGCTGTGCCCCTCAGGGTAATTGAGCTTTGATCTGTAAGACAGAGCTCGTAAGAGTCCCCAGCACCGATGAACTCTTGGCAGCGAGTGACCTTGGACTTGTACTCCGACTCTTGCGGCAGTGTCTGCTCAACAATATCACCCAAGAATGGCTGAGGATCGCCAACTAAGTGGTCTGCTTGCTTCGACCAAGAGCTTAGCACCGACACTGTCTCATTGAGCCATCGAAATAGGTCGAAGTTGAATTGGTCTTGATGTAAGCTTTGAATATGTACCCGGTGGCTGTCATGGTCAATCACGATACTTTGCTCGATGAACGCGAAACAGATGTCTGGACCCTGTGAAGATTTTGTTGGAGGTAGTCCTATTGTCTCTAAGCAAGCTTCATAATTGATATAGCCCATCAGTCCTCCGCAGAAAGGCCGGTCGTGATGATTGTTGATTGTATAACCAGACATGAAGGCCTTGATGAAAGTGAATATACTGCCGTCATACATATCCAGTTCAATCAGTTTTTCACTGTCTCCCTCTTGTAACCGGGCATGCTTTGCACCAACAGAGTACTCGAGCTTTCTCGTCTTGTAGGAGACAATACCAATAATACTGGTGCCCCCCAGGCCTGATAGCTGGCGCATCTCTGAATCCAGAACGATGACCTCGGTTTTAGTCAGGTCAAGAGCTTCCACAATCGACGGGATAGATAGGCTGCCAGTTGAAATAGTCATCGAAGAAAGCCTTAGATGCCTTTTTGGCATCTGATTACCTGGGATTGTCACATCGTCCGAGCGAGTACTTGGATATACTGAAGCGTGGAATCCTTTGGAGACTCTCCAATCAACGTATTGGCTCTCGGACTTTGTCCTCGGTGTTTGGAGAGCCAAGCTTCCGAGGGCCCCAATATCAACATCTCTGAGCTTAGAAGGACGACAGCAGATCAACCATGAAATAGCTGTTTGCCACCAGTTAAGAACTATTTTCCGCCCCGTGGGTTCCGAAGATATGGACTCAGGGTGGAACTGGATTCCGTAGAACGGCTTACGTACGTGCCTGATGGCCATGAGAATCGCCGCTGGATTCTTTCTGAACTTTTTTTCTATCGTCTCTTGTGCTCGAAACTCCCATGCGAGGGGCTGAAGCTGTGGGCATGTTTCGGAAGGCTTCCACAAGCGATTGTTTGTTTGGTCACCGTGCAAGCTCCTGTCAGAATCGACATAAAGCGAATGGTATTGTATAGCGTATACCTCCGGGACACCCTTGAAGATCGATGTTGATAAACTTGTCACCAGGGTCTTGATACCATGCCGGGGCTGCGGAAGGCGACGAACGGGCGCTCCAAGCTCGCAAGCAAGACTCTGGAATCCCAGGCAGATGCCGAGGACGGGAATCATGTGGCTCTCCGAAAGCGTCCAAACATCTTTGATAAGACCGACATCTTGAGAGCATGCCGGATGCCCCGGCCCTGGCCCACACACTATAGCGGCAAATTGAGTCAAGAAGATCTCCAATTTTGGTATCGTAGCGTCAATGTAGATTCTTGTTACGTAAACCCCACAATATGTATGTAGCAGAGCTATTATGTTGTTTGAGAACGAGTCATAAGCGTCGACGAAAAGGATACGCAATTGAGATGACATGGCGATAAGGAAAGATCAGACGTTATAACTGATAAGAACTCGAATAGCTCGGTGGCGGTCGACCCTACTGACGCAAAAGTACAGCCATCTATAAGTAAAAGCCATTGCGGCGGAACCCAAAAGGAGTCTCTTTGTGGCACGCAGGGCGACCTAGTGGGATGGCTACTTATCGGTGCCTTGCTAGCTGTTTCAGGCTAGGCTTTGCCTTGTTATGTACTGGCATCCCATTCCTTGAAAGCCTACGGCGGATGTTTGGTTCAACACAGCTTTGTGCTAGAATTATCGATGGACAAATTTCTAGATTCATCACCAGCTTGCTTAGCGGGTCTGATCACTCATTGCTACCTCTGCAAGCTCAATCGCCCGAGAGTACAGCTTGTCCCTGTCCTTCTGTATGCCAGATAAGTCATAGGTCGAGTGGTTGAAACAACTTTACTATCATGGTGCAACACCGAAGTCAGACTTATGCTACTAGACGGAAATGGTGGATAGTACGGTTGAATCGATCATACGTAGCTGATTCGACAGAATCTATTCGTCCACCTCGAGGTTTCTAGGAGGCGCCGTGGGGTGAGTATGTAATTGGTGCATCACAAGCATATTAAGGCAAGGGGACAAATACCAGATCTAGCCTCATCGGGCTGGACCAGGGGTATCGTGATCTACCCCTTCCGCTCTGCTACAGCCAAGGGTAGTGGTTTGCAGAGACTATACAAACTACAGCTTCGCTTCACCAATACGACGAAGAGAACGTTCAAGATTCCACGCCTCTTCATCGCTGATATGGATACCAAAAGCGGTTCGCAATATCTCCCTTGCCTCCTCAGGGGTACTGCTTCTCCGCCTTATCGTAACCTTGCCATCCCTGACTTCCCTCAAAACACCGTTCGCGAAAGAGATGAAGCCATCCCCGTTTTCCTTTGCATGGTCTAAAGTCAGGCGAGTTGCCACCACACCCTGAACCATCCAGCTGCTTGAGTTGGTGAACCAGTACCATTGAAGTACTTCGAAGTCGGCTTGAAACCACTCTGTCGTGCCAAATGCGTATGTGGGGATCCACGGCGAAGCTTCGCGACTTCGGCATTCAAGTCGCCACATTCTGTCTGATGGGTGCTGAGACGAGCTCTCCGGTAGATGACCGTACAAGAGCCGTACATGGCTTGGCGCGATAGAAGTCGTGGTGAAGCCATGCAGAAGAGGTAGGACCACGATTGGCCCACGAGTACCCATGCCGACATCGACGAGATAGTGCTGTCCAGACAGTACAACTAACATGACCCGATGATCCCTGAGCCAGGTTATTTCTGTTGTTCCTCAGCCCCTCGGAGGATCTTCCTCGAGGTCTGCTCGGGGCTTTGGGGTAAGGAGACAAGACTTACCAACCGTTGTAACGAGGGCCTTGATACTTGTTGGTCGATGCTATCGCTTGGCAAGCTTGATTAACCCGTGCTGCTGTATCGATGACCTCGAAGCCCAGGCTCCGTAGCATTATACTGAACATGCTGTTGAGCATCGTACATGGGCCGCCGCGACCTCGGCCACTGCCGACCATTGTGTTGTATAGGTCCTGTACGCTGAGTCTGGTCATAGGGTTTGGATAGCAATGGATATTCAAGTTCTCGAATGGTAATTCAGCCTGGTGATATCTGACCAGAGCAGTCAGGAGAGGCATCCCATACTCATGAGTACGGGCCAATGAAGGATCATTGATAATCGGAGACCAGCGATATATTTCGTCGAGTGATATACGCTTAAAGTACTTTCGGAGCTGTTCGGGTGAGTAGATTTCAGAAAAAGTACGGGATCCTGGAACCTCAGAGGGTCCCTCAGATAGCGGCTGGTGGGATGACCGACAGCAGGTAGCTGGAGTCATCAGTACAGGAGGACGTCTCACTGCTTCGTGTGAGCTATTTAGTCAGTAGCGACGTCTAGACTACGCAATGAATTTTGATCTGCTATGCACGGAGATACTCAAGCTATGTTATGAGGTAAGGCTGTCAGCGCTGGCTATGACTTGGCCACGCTTCGTTTGGATGCCCCAAGTATGCTCTGGTGACAATGAAAATAAGTTATGTCATTGTAACGTAAGGCTGTGGTTATGGTAGAGGATATACAACCCTAAGACATTGAAGGTATCGTGCGGAGCAGGTTTCTGTGCCGCAGTCGGGAAAGTGAAAAACGATTTGGCCTGCGAAACACATCTAAAATTTCACTTTGCAAGTCTATTATCAACGCAATTGATGATATCACGATGTCAAAATTCTACTGCTAATACAACTTGATATGCTTTACAATTTTTGCATAATTTTGAGACATAAACTTCAAACGTGCGTTGTAGAATTAAGAGTCTAAAAATTCTTAAAATCTCGCTCAAACTATCTTGCGACATAGAAATCTACTTGACACGATAACAACTCTAAAATTCGAAAAAGTCTCGAACGAAACAAAAGCATTTTTACAACTCGCGTCAATACACATCTATATATCTTAAAATTATGCACAAGTTGTAAAGCATATTAAGTTGTATTAGCAATAGAATTTTGACATCGTGATATCATCAATTGCGTTAATAATAAATCTACAAAGTGAAATTTTAGATGTGTTTCGCAAGTTAAATCGTTTTTTACTTTCTTGATTGCGACATAGAAATCTGCTTCGCACGATAAAAGCAATAACTAATGACGCAATAAAGATTTTGAACGACGAGATATTTTGCTAGACATTATGCCTATAAGCGTTCGAAGTATTCTTAACTTTCTATCTTGACGAACTAATGCTATGCGCGACTAGCTAGAGGATTTAGACAAATGTTGTACACATATGTAGGAAAACGCTTTGATATAACGAGAACAATTGTATTATAAGATACATGTACTCATTATCTTTATTATAAAATAAATGATAACGTTTAAATTAATCAATTAGCATAAGCGACAACATTAACATAAACATGTATAATACGTTCTAATATAATTGTATAATGTATTTGCAATTATGTCTACAATGCGTTGTTCGAACTTACTCTTATCAAAACAACTAGATAGATTGCGCAATCTTAATTGTAACACTTTTGCAATTAAGATCTAGAATTGCTAGCTCGCTAACGCTATATTCGATCGAATAAGATACGTTGCATCCTAATAATCATTGTATTTAATTAATTTTTCTCTTCTTCTATTATTTCTTATTTATATTTATCTCTTCTATTATATCTTAATTGACTTAATTAATTAATAACAATTAATATATATATATAAATTTTAATTTTGCTATTGTTATTGTTGTTATTTTAAGTTAATATCTTGTTAACAATTCGTAATATTTATAGATAAAATCGATAAAATATCGAATATTCGAATTTGATTTAAATTAAATCTTTTGTCAAAATTTTTGTTATATAATATATTTTACTTAAACAAGAAGAAAATTAAATTGTTTATTAACTATTTTGCAATTAATAATATCGAATAGAGCAATTATACTAGATTATTTGTCTAACTTGCTTTTTATTTTTTTTGTACGTATTATTCTACTTTTGTTAACTATTTAAATTAACAAAACAATTTAATTGCTCTTCTTTTTAACTTTTTTATATTCTTAACAATTTATTTAAATATCTCGAAATTTAATACAATAATGTTCTACAATAGTATTTAATATTTATTTGTATAAATATTAGAAAATATGCTAGAATAAAAAAAAATAGAAACAAAAGTACTATATAGAAGTTTATTAACAAAACTTTTAAAAGACTTACAAATTAAATGTAAAACAAAAATTCTATTATTTTAACTATAAAAAAGTCTATAAAATAATATCGCTAGTTATTATTTATTTTAAAAAAAAAATTTATAATGTTGCAAAAAAGAAACAATTTAATAGAATTGATTTACAATCTTTATAAAAATAAGATAAAAAATATTAAAATATTATAAAAGTTAAGATTGCAAAATTAATTTAAGAATTTATTTAAAGCTAAAGAAAGTTTTAATTATATAATAATAAATCTAATATATTGAAAGATCGAAAGAAAAAGTCTACGAAAATCGATATTATACTATCTCATTATATAAGAAGAGACGAGAGAGAAGATCTTATTAACAATAACGTTTATCATTTATCTCGATCGTCAAAATTAAATAAACGTGATTGACGCAACGTCGACGAATAATTAAGACGTCTTTAATGTGTCTTAACGCGATTTATCACAAATCGCGATAAAGATTATTGCGAAAATAATAAAAATCAAGAAGCTCTATAAATTTAAGAAAAACAATACGTTTAAAATAATTTCGATAACGACGTTAATTAAGTGATACATTTTTGTCGAAAAATTTACGCGTAAATTCAACGAATTCTTCGCGAAAAATAAACGAATTGACATAATTTTCGTGTTAAAAAGATTGAAAAAGACGACGAATCAATTAAAAAAAGTAAAAAGAGTTGAAAAAGACACACAAGATGCAAACACATAAGCGAGCATAATACAAAGCTCGTTATTAATTGTACAAACGACAATTAAAATAAACGTTAAATAAACATTTTTAAAGCGACAATTAACTAGAAAGATAAAGTTAATAACGTAAATCAAAAAAAAAAAAAAAAAGAGTACATAAAATAAACGCAATAAAGATAATTGCATTAATATACAACTTAAACATCGTTAACATATTAAATGCGCGAAAAAATATACAAGAAATAAGAAGTTTTAAAAAAATAATAATCTTTAAAGTTAATAACAAATACAACAAAAAAATTCTAAAATCAAGTAATTTCTAAGTTAAGAACGTATTTATTGCGACAATTTTGCGTCGTAAATGTGCAAAAATAATAATACACAACATTAAAGTAAAGAATATGCTTAAAAACATAAAGAAGAAGAAAGCAAAAATAATAATAAAATTATGCAAGATTATGCATTAAGAATTAAAAATTAATAAAATAACTTAACTTACAAGAGAGAGCAATAAAGAGAAATAAGTCTTTATTGTGATATAAGTAAATTGCGCGAAGACAACAAATAAGTTGATTTAACTTAACGTAATTTATGAATTAAATATTAAGATAGCGAAATATTACGATATAAGTTGCAAAATAAAACAATGCATAAAGTGTTAAAAGTATAATTACTTAATATACGAATGTAAGAACAAACAACAATACGCTTATTATGCGCGAGATTATCGCTTTAATTAATGCTCGCATTAATTAAATTTATTAAAATGAAAATGCGACGTTTGCAAAAATATTTACAAAGTATTCGATTTCAAGTGTTTTAAAAGATAGAACGAAAAACTAAAAATAAAAGAAGCAACGAAGACAAAGTTATTGTATTATGTTGTTAGAACGACGAAAACAAACGAAACAACAATTACTTTAGTAATTCTTAAGAACGCAACGACGATTAATTAGACGTCGAAGAAAAGAACAAAACGCAAGATAACAACAATTGATCGTTCGACGCAAACAAGTCGCATGCAAAACATTCTTATAATTACGAAAAAAAGTGTAATTTAACAATTGATTAAGAAAAGACGCTTTAACGAATTGTTAGATAGTTAGTTCGTTTTAATGAGACAAGATAATAACAAAATAACAATAATATCGTTATAGAACATATCTTTTACGCAAGAGATGTAAAACTTAATAAATATTAACATTAAAAATTATACGAAGCAATTTTAATAAGAACACAAAATAAGCTTAAAATATTACAATATAATGTTTATAAATCAAGAAATAAAATAATAATTGCATTGTTTCAAAAGAATAAAATACAAAATTACAACATACTAATAATATAAAAGTCGTAACAATATTACGTTAAGACGAAGATATATAATTTAAAACGCGCAAACTTTACGTTCGCAAATAATAACAAAAGAACATGCTTCTACGTTAACAAACGCATTAATAATAATAATTAACATAGCATATAATATTTTAAAAATGTAAAAACAATAACGTTACAATTATATTTTAACGATAACAACATAAAACATAATTTTATTAACGTTTATAACATTTACAACTTATCTTCGAATAATTATAATAAAATAATTGACAAAAGCAATCTTTTAGCGATAAAATTAACTTTGCGCATGCAAAACAAAAATATTATTATAAAAAAAATTAATTTGCATTATTTCTTTTGAGCGAGTTTATTTTATTTTAGACAACATTAACTTTCGAAGAATTTGTTAAATATAATGTGCGCAATCGACGCAATGTTAAATCTCTTTTAAGAGTATATAACGAGAAATTATTAAAACACTTAAATTACGATCAATTTATCGTTCGTTATAGAGAAAATAGCAAATCGATTAATATATTGCGATATAAACAAGAAGATAAAAAATTTATTCGATTATCTTTTAATAAGAACGATGTTAAATCTTCGAACGCAAAAGAAGCTTCGACGTTATCTTAGACAAAATTGAAAAGCTATAAACTTAAAAAAGTTCGACGACATATTAAGAAATTTATTATTTAAATTAATATTAAACGATTTAATAAAAAGAAATAACATCAATAAATACACGACAAAATTGCTTAATGCTTTAAAAAAAATTATTAAAAAAATTATTTTGTAAACAAGATTATACGAGAAAATTAAATTCGAATAAATAACAAAATGCACGAAAATAATTAAAGAAATTAGAAGACTATGTTAACAATGTCGCATTTTTAATGAATGAACGATATACATTCGAACATGCGACAAGAAGAATAAAATTTTAAAGAAACACAAAGGAAACAAGTTTCGCAAACAAATAAAAGTTTCGAAAAACATTATTAAGAATTTCTTCGAAATAACAAAGTAAATTAGAAACGCGACAACAAAAACGTTAATTAAATTTATTATATTATTATTACAAATTAATACGAACATTGCAACAATAACGAAGAACAAAATTGAAACGATGTTTTAATTTTAATTTTTTTCTTCGTTTACAATTTTAGTAAACGATTTGAACGAATTCTCTTATTTGATTTTTATAAAAGACGACAAGATAATATTGAAGCGCAAAGTAATAAGAGCAATGCATAAGACAACTTCTAACAAGTCATTAGAAATTAACGATGTAATTAATTGTACGTTGCGACAATTAATTTGCATCGTCTTATTTTAAGTAAAATTTTTATTTAGTAATAACATTAAGAAAGAAATATAATTGTCTTATTTTAAAAAGACGATTACAATAATGCTGCGCAAATTAAGAAAAAAGAATTATTCTAAGTCGTTATTCTTTAAACTTATCGCATTATTAAATACATTAGATAAGATATTGAAGTTAATAATATTGAAGCGTCTTTATTACGTTGTAAAGACGCACAATATTTTATTAAATACACAAATAAAAGTTAGAAGACAACTTTTAATCAATAGAACGTTGCAATTAATTACGAAAAAGATTTACACAATATAAAGTAACTAAAAGAAAAGAGTAACATTTCTACTTAATCTTGATGTATTAAATGCATTCCACAATATATTGCACATTTGATTGCTTCACAATATAAAGAAGAGAGAAGTTTTTACTTGTTTATTCAAATAAGTAGAGAATTTTCTAAAGAAACGTCGTATTATTTTAATTATAAATAATTACACAATAAAGAAGCGCAATGCGAACGTAAATATATTGTAGAATTTTTCTCTCTTTTTAGTTTTATATTTGTTTTATAATGCGAATTTGTTAAAGATGTGCAATAACATTAAATTGCGAATTAGCATTACAAGTTTCGTAAACAACGTTAATATATTAATGTATAAGAAATCGATTAAACGTAATTACAAAGTGCTAAGTTAAATATATAATAAATGCGAGCAATAAATACGAAGTTACGAGTTTAAGTTCGCGAAAAAAAAGCATAAATTAATTTATTTTTTGCGAACTTCAAAGAGATTTAATATAAGCGTTAATATAATGCTAACAAAACACGAGATAATTGTTAAATCAAATATTAAAGTATTAATAATTCAACTAAACTTAAAGCTAAAATAAAGAACTTATTTATGTCAAATAAAAATTAAGCTAACGATCAAACACAAAAGCGCGTCAATAATAGAAAGTTTAATATTTAACATTTTGTTAAAAATAAATAAGCGCAAGTACATTGTTATTAAGAAGTCGATAATAGTTTACAATATCATCGCATAATATACATTTAAAAATATTAAAAATTTAAAAAAAAAATTATTTCGAAATTGCGATCAATATAGAATTGCGCACTTCGACGCATTACAAATATTTATAAAACGACATTTACAAAAGTTTTAAACATTAAGATTAACGTATCTCTTATTAATATGCATCTCGAAAAACTAATATAAAGATTAATAACTATTATAAATGTATAAGAATTAAGCAAAATAATAAACGTAACGATGCTACGTATACGCAACAACTTAATGTTTAAAAAAAACGAAAATTAAAATTTAGAATAACATTTTTGCAACTTAAGAGAAAATAAATGCGAATAAAACTCGAATTGACGACGACATCGCAATAACAATTTCACACAATTATCTTATAAATAAAACTTTCTAAGATAATTATTGCGTATAGCAAGAAAATAATTAAGAAAAAGTACGATGCAAACAAATTTCAATTAGTATTAAAAAGTGTACTTCGACAAAAACGATTACAATAAAGACGTTATTATCGTTTTAATAAAAGCGAATTGAAAAATCGAAAAGTAATTAAAGAGCGTCGAAATAACGTTTATGCATTACGACGAATTTAAGAGACTTATAAGAGCAATCGAAAAATTAACAAAGCATTGCGAGACGTTTACTAATTTGCGAAAACAAATTTACAAGATATATTTCGACAATTAAACTTTATTAAAAATTATAAAAAAGACAAGATCGATGTTAAATTAAATACGTTTTAAAAAAATATAAGAAGCATGTGATGCGATGCGACGTTGCGACGTCATATTAAAACTTTATTAAATTTTAGAACATAAAAACATAAAAGATAACAAGATTGCAAATAAAGTCGTTAACGAAACGCATAAGTAGCGTTTATCTCTTGCGAATCAAATGTTAGATAAGTTTGTCGTCAAAAAGACGTTTATTTAGAACAAGATTTAAAAGAAATAACGATTAAAATAATTAAAAAACAAGAACGACGCAAAATATCGCAAGCTTGTATCTAGAGTCACGCATAAACACATGCAACTACACATTAATTGTCTTAAATGCACTTCTAATACAATTAAAAATAAACAAAATCGACTTTAATTAATTCTTATGTAAACGACAAATGCTTGAAATCACAACAAGAACTTGCGATTGCGATTAGAAGTGCATAACGATCAAGCATATTTTATTAATTTGCTCTAGATAACGATAGAAAAGAGCACAAATGTAACAAGAAATTAATATTACGAATCTATAACGATTGCTAGACGAAATTAGATTTGTCGTCGCAACGATACGCATAACTTTAATTATTAAATTGTTGTGTTAATTTTAGACAACGACATCGTTAACGATGCTTAAGCTTGTCTTAGATTTATAGAGTTCTCGTTTGAAGAATTTTCTTGTATTACGAATATCACGATATAGAAGACGAAGATGTAGCGTTGTTATAACGACTAATTACGAACGGAATGACGATTGCGAATTCTAATCAATTATAATTAGACAAATAGACGCTAGTGTTGTTCGTCTATTCGTAATTGATCAAATTTAAAAATCGTAAAAGTATATAGTTCTCGCATAGATTCTTAGGAATGTTGAATCAAATATAAAAAAAAAAAAAAAAAAAATATAATAATAAAATCTATATTTATTAATTGTATATTATATTTCTTTATCTAGACTATATGAATAAAAGATTTTTTTTTAATAAATAAATATTTAAAGCTTATATTATTATTAAAATCTTCTTTAATCTAACTTTAATTTTATAGATATTTAGTTTTCTTAAAATATAAATAAATATTAATTTATAATTTGTTAGTAATCTTTATTTAACAATAATTCCTTTAATTAATTGCTATATATATCTAAGAGATAATTAGATAGAATTTTGCTTTATTATATACTTTTTTAGTTTTTAAAATATTTAAAAATCGATAGAATATTAGTATTTCGAATAATCGATCTCTTAATTTTAATATGCTAAGATAGTTTAAGTAGTTTCGAGTTAATCTCGAAAGCGCTCAAGAAACAATTAGAAACTTGTATTTAAAAGTTTAGAAAAAACTTAACAAAAAATATAATTTTGATATTCGAAATATATACAAACTTTTGCAACGCTTCGATTATATCTCTTTTTATTATCTATCTATAATATAATAATTTAAGTATTAGAATCGAACAATTTGTAAGATTTCTACGCAAGAGTAATATATAGACAAGAGTATCTTCTATACTTGTATAATTAATTGCGTTTAATTAATTACGCAATTATTGCATTTATAAATTACGTCTACAAGTCTTAACAATATATAAGTAGTACTTTCGATATTGTACAAGTAATATATGTCTTAATCTATCTTCCAAATTCTAATTCTATTAACTCTAGATTAGTCGAATCTACTAATATTATTCTAGAGCTAAGATATTTATAGAACAATCTCGAAAGTTCTAGATCGCTAATTGAATCTCTAGAGAGTTATTCTAAATTGTTGATAATTTTTTAGCAATTTTAAAAGCTTTATATTATAAGAGTATTAAAATTTTGTCTTTATATTTATATATATATTTAGTTTCGATTAAGTTTTTTAATACTAATTTTTAAAGATTGTTCTTTTAAATCTTGCTATTATTGTTTAATTATTAAGAAATAAAAAAAAATCTCTAATTAAACTCTTGAAAGCAATTTTTATTTCTTTTCTTTTCTTTTTTTTTTTTTTTTCTAATTATTGTTGTATAGTGTAATCGACAAGTTGAATTTCAATTCAAACAAGTTGACTCGCTCAATTCTAATTCTAAAGTTGAGCAAAAGTTCTAGCTTAATCGAATAAATCGAACGTATAAGACGCGTCAAATGCTTAACTTAACTTATTCGATTATGTAACGTTATATAACACGCTAATTCGATTGAACTAGCGCAGAATTCACGTTAATCTCATATAATTAGCGTAAATTCTTGCGCTAGCTTAATCGAATTAGCGCGTAAATAAGATAAGATAAAATAAGCAAATACTAATGCGACAAAATTAGCTTAAGTTCTTGACATTAACTCGACGAAATTCAATTCTAAGATCGAAGTTACGTCTTAATCTTGATTCAACTCTACAAGATTCAAGAGAATAAATCGAATTAAGAAAAATGTGTTCGATTCGATTTAACAATTACATTATTGTTGTATTAAATATTTGTAATTGTATATTTATATATAAATCTTAGTATTTAAAAGATCTTTATTAGTATAATAAAGTATTATAATTGTAATATTATTAATATATCTATTTTCGATTTAAAATTAATTTGTTAATTTCGAGAATTTTTTAAAATATTATAAACTTAAATTTAATTAAATATTAAGTTATTATTTTTTTTATTCGAAGATTAAATCTTAAGTTGTTAAGAAAATAAATAAAATATATTTATTTAGATTGCAACTTATATATTATATTTCTATTATATATATTTAATATATTCGAAAAGGATAATATTGTATATAGAGATCTAATAATTAAATATTTATTATTGCTTTTTTTTGTATAAGATTTCTCAAGATTTAAAGAAAGAAATTCTATAATAGTATTCTTTTTTTTAACTTTTAGATATTTTTTGCAAAAATATTTTCTTTTTATATCTAATACTTCTTTGTATTAGACAATTTGTTTCTCTTTTTTAGTTTTTTTCTTTATTCTTCTTTTTTTCCAAATTATTTTTTATTTGTTTATTTCTTATACTTGCATTTATTTTTCGAAAAATAATTAGTTATTTTTAATATATTATACTTAGTAAATTAATAGATTGCAATTAATATACAATAATACTATCTCTTTATCTATAACTTTTATATCTCTATAAATATATTAAAGAAAGAAAATCGAATATAACTTATAATATAATTGAAACAAGTTTTAGAAATAGATAATTTGTTATTTTCTCTTTATTTAATTTTTTTTAATTTTTTTTTAGATATTTTTAAAGTATACTTTCTATCTTTTTAATTAAAGATTGTTGTCTTAATAAATTTTTTATTAATTGCATTTAATTTTCAAAGTAATTACTAAATATTTATTATAAAATATTTAAACTAATATTATTTATATTATTTATCTATATTTGTTTAGATCTTTTTAATGTTTTATTATTATTTGCAAACTTTGCAAAAGTAATAGATTTTCGAGATTATTTTGTAGTTTTGCTTCTTTCGAGTTTTATAGATTTTAACAATATAGATCTATTTAAAGAAAATCTAGAAAATAAAATAGATAAACTATTATTTTTTTAAAACAGAAATTCTTAATATATAAGTAATATTATTTTTATTATTTTTATTTTTTAGTATTACTAAAAATTTGAATACTAATATTTAATTTCAAAAATAGTAGTTATAAATTGCAATTAACAAAAGTATTTTAAACAAAACTTAATTAAGATTTGTTAATTTATATTAGACAAAAAAATTTAATATAGAAGTATAATCTAAGTTTTAATACAAATTTGTTTAAATAACTTTAACTATAAAAAAATTCTAAATTTGTTTGCAAAAGTTGTTACAAATTTTTTAATTATTCTATTACTTACAATTATTTAAATACAACAATAATAATAAAATATCTTTAATTCTCTTTTTATTTAAAAGAAGAAAAATCTAGATTGCAAATTGCAATTAATTTAATTTTTAATTGTGTAAATTATAATTAATAATACAAATAAATTATATTAAACTAATATATAATTAGAACAAAAACAATACTAATTTGTTGTTCTTCTTTGTTTAAGATAATTAAGAAAATTAATTATACAAAATCTTTGTTAGTTTAAATCTACTCTTTTGAATTATTAATAATTCTTACTTTCGAAAGCTATTAGAAATGCTTTAATCAAAACTAATATTTCTAAATTGCATGAAATTATTAAAGATAATTCTTAATTAATAATTAAATTTCGAAGATTCGACTTATAGCTAATATAAAGAATATACTATAATTGTTCCAAAAAAAATAGAGTTATTCTTAGCGTAATTAACAAGCTGAGTTTTAATTTAAATAAGTTAATTTGTTCAATTTTAATTTTGAGATCAAGCAAAAGTTCTAGCTTAATCGAGTAAGTCGAACGCATAAGACGCGTCGAATGCTTAATTTAACTTACTCGATTACGTAACGTTACGTAATACGCTAATTCGATTAAACTAGCGCAAAGTTTACGCTAATTACATATAATTAGCGTAAATTTTGCGCTAACTTAATCGAATTAGCGCGTAGATAAGGAAAGATAAGATAAGCGAATGTTAACGCGACGAAATTAGCTTAAGTTCTTGATATTAATTCGACGAAATTCGATTTTGAAATCGAGTTCGCGTTTTAATTCTAACTCAATTTTACAAGATTCAAGAAAGTAAATCGAATTGAGAAAAAAGTGTTCGATTCGACTCAACAATTACACTAGTTATTCTAGAATTTCTATTACTAAAAAAAATTAAATTGCTCTATAAATACTTAGTCTAATCGTCGAATCGGATTTCGATAACAAATTTCTTATGTAATTGAGCTCGAGAACTAAATTTAAAAAAAACATTAAGTTTAAAACTTACATAACTTCCTTGTATTCTACTCGTATTTGTCAAAATTAAGTTACTCTATAGTAAATTTAGCGCTCTTTTAAATAAAAAAAGAGTTACTCGATTCGATCTAGTATTGATTGCGTAATTAATTGCATAAAATTTGAATTAAGTTAAAAATTCTATGTCGAATTCTTGAATCGAACAAAAAATTTGTGTTAAGACTCGATCCAACAATTACATTATAAATACTTAATAAACTAACAATTCTTAAACTAAACTATTATACGCTTAATATAGATTGTTACAAAATTAGAATCTATATAAAGTAAAATATTAATTAAATTTTATAGTTATAATAGTAATGCAACAAGATAATCTATTTACTAAAGAAAAATATATATATAAATATTCTTGCAATTTCATGAAGTATATCTAAGATTGAATTTTGATAACAATATTTGTTCTCTAAATAGTTATAATTTTAAGTCTTGTTATATAGTATTTCGCAAATTAGATATTAAAATAAATATTTAAAAATAAGAAAATTAATTAATTTCTAATATCTTTTAATCTCTTAAAGTGCAACAATTTTAAACTTTTATTTTTGCTCTCTCTATTGCAAAATATTAGTATATTAGTTGAAAATATATTATCTATTTATATTATATTTGTTATACTAATATTTCTTACAAAGATATTAGAGAAAGTTATATTATTAAAAAGATTTGTAGATATCTTTAGACAATATAAGCAATTATTTAATAACAAGAAGTTGCAACTTAATAGTTGTAATAATAAGTTAAAACTTGCAATAAATTAAGCACAATTTATAAGACAGTTGCGTTTAATAACTAGTATATATATAATAAATTAATTAAATTTTTAAATTAATATCTTTAATTTTATTTAATTTATCAATTTCTTATTAATTTATTGATTTAATTATATAATACTTTCTTAACAAGTTGCGCTCTATATATTGTAAAGAATTATATACTGTAATTAATAATATTAAGTACGAAACTCGTAACATTATCTCTCTTCTTTAAGATTTTTATCTTAAAAAGATTTTGATTTATTCTTTCTACTAGATTCTTGCAAAGTAGAAAAGAAGTCTAGTTGTTGCGCTAAATGTGTAAGATTGTTATTGAAATACAATTGTTATAATTTCTTTAATATTAAGTAACAATTCTTAAAGCAACAAAAGAATATATTAGAAGAAAGAATACAATTAATAATTGTTAATATTAATAAACTTTATAAGAAACTTTATAAGTAATACGCGCATATAAAGAGATTGCGCAAACAAAAAAAATCTTTAAAAAAATATAATAGCAAAATACTTTGTTACAAAATACAAAATCTAAATAAATTAAATATCTTAAAAAACTTAAATAGTTTTAAGTTAAATTAAAGAATAATTATTGCTTTTTTTATTAATAATATGTTTTATAGATTGTTTTTTAATTTTTAATTAAAATATTTTTTTGCTTAAAACTCTTTTATTAAATTTTTATATTATTAAAGACTCTTAAGTAATTTTTATATATTTTTCAATATAAAATATTTCTTTTACTTAATAAAAAACTTTTAACTTTCTTGTTTTAGTATTTTCTTAATTTTGTACTTTTCTTCTTTTTGTAAATAAAAATAAAATATATCTTGTAAAAATATAATTAAATTCGCTAATTTTAATAACAAGATATAAAACACTAGAAATATTTTAATATTTTTAAGTAAATTAAGTTTGTAATTAATTAATCTTTTAGTTTTTTTAACAAAAAATAATTCGATTTAAATATAATTTAATTTTTTGTTTAATTTTCTTGTTCTAAGATTTTTTGTACAAAGATATATTTTATCTCTCTTTTTTAGTTAAGATATTATTTTTTGTTTTTTGTTCTAGTATTTTACTAATCTTTCTTGCATTTTTAAGATATTATTGTATATTTTTTTAAGAATTACTACTCTTTTAATAACTAATTAAGTTAATAAATGTTTGTATTTTTTCTCGAAAATTTTAAATTTCTTGTTATAATTAACAAAGAATAAAATTATTTTAATATAATTTAAAATCTTTGTATTAAGTAAGTATTAATTGTATTATAAATAAAAGTAATACTTAATTGCTATAAATATTGTTAATATAATATTGCAAATATTGCTTAAAACTTTAATTTGTTCGCTTTATCTAATTATTTATAATCGAATAATAAATAATAAATATTTAAAGTCTTATACTTAATATTAATAAAAGCGTCTTTTAATAATTAGATATAAAGAGCTTGTCTTTGTTACTAGTTAATTCTTTAAGTATATTATAATATTATATAAGTCGATTTAATACAATATATCTTAGTTGTTCTACTATAAATATCTCTTTATATACAATAATATATAAGTACTTAACAAGCTTGTTAACTATTACTAATATCAAATTATATCGATCTTTAATTACTAGATTTGTTAACTTAAGCAACTTAGTAATAAAGTTTATTATAACTTTATCTTATAACAATTTAAATAATTTCTAATATTAAATTTTGTTATAGCTTGCATATATACTATATTTGTTCTATTAATAGCTAAGATATTGTTTTAATATATATCTTAACAATTTGTTTTATTTAAGAAAACTAACAATATTAATATAAAAGTTAAAGAATTTTAATAATTTTAAGTATTCTTGCAATAATTTATTATAGTATTTCTTTATATATTGTCGATTTTGATAATAGATATCTAGAGTTTTTCTTTTTTTATTAAAAACTTCTCTATATTGTCTTTAAGTATTTGTAAGATAATATTTAACTTATATTTATTTGCTAATAATAATTTGTCTTTGTTAATCTTAAGTATATTATAATTAAATAAGTTTTTCGTTTTTATATAATTATTTCTTCTATTAAGTATATCTACTTTGCTATTATTTTTTTTAGAATATATTGTATGTTAAACTTGTACTATTTAAATTGCTCTAACTATTGTACTTGTCTTCTATTAAGTTGTTTAATAATAATAAAATATAGAAGATTTTTGTAATCTATAAGAATTGTAAGTTCTAATAATTCTTCTATATATATTCTTTATAACTTTAGAGATATTACAATTGCAAATAATTTCTTGCTATAAATATTATAATTTTGTTCGATTAATAAAAGTTTTCTCGAGAGATATACTATTAAGTACTATATATTTTTGTACTTTTAATTAAGATATATATTTATAACTAAATTTAATATATCGATTTTAATGTGTATTAACAATTGTAAATTATATATTTTCAATACTAATTTCTTTAAATACTTAAGCTTAAGTTCTTGAAATAATTTCTTTTGCTTTAATTCTTATAACTATAATATGTCTTTTTTAATAAACTTGATTAATAGTATTGCATAGTCTAACTATTAAATCGAGTTTCGATAGCAAATTTCTTATATAATTGGGCTCGAGAACTAAATTTAAAAAAAAAAAAAATTAAAACTTACATAACTTTCTTGTATTTCACTTATATTTTTTTAAAATTACATTATTTTGTAGAAAATTTAGTGCGCTTTTAAAAAAAACCATAAATATCCAATTCGATCTAGTATTGATTGCGTAATTAATTAAATAAAATCTAAATTAAGTTAAAAATTCTGTTCGATTCTCGAGTTGAACAAAAAATTCGTGCCAAGATTCGACTCGACAATTACACTAGTATTGCAATAGTTAAAAAGTTTTTAATAAATCTCTTGTTATAATTAATAAAATTTATAAAGTCTTGTACTTTCTTAATATTAGTAAATAATTTTTATTTTTTTACAAGTTGTAGTTTCTTTAAATCTATTCGAATTTTATATTATTTAATAACAAAATCTAGAAAGTTAACTTCTTCTTAATAGAATTTGTATTTCTTTAGCTTAAAATATAAGTTTCTTTTGCTAAGATATTTTAATATTTAAGAAATATACTTTATTTATTTCTCTAAAATTTCTAAGTAAATTAATATATTATTTAAATATGCTATAACAAATAGCGTAATCAACAGATTAAGTTTCAATTTAAACGAGTTGACTTGCTCAATTCTAATCCTAGAATCGGGCAAAAGTTCTAGCTTAATCGAGTAAGTCGAACGCATAAAACGCGTTAAACGCTCAATTCAACGCGTTCGATTACGTAACGTTACGTAACGCGCTAATTATATGCAATTAGCGCGAATCTTGCGCTAGCTTAATCGAATTAGCATATAGATAAGATAAGATAAAATAAGTAAATGCTAACGCGACGAAGTTAGCTTAAGTTCTTAGCATTAATTTAACAAAATTCGATTTTAAGATCGAATTTGCGTCTTGATTCTAATTTAATTCTACAAGACTTAAGAGAGTAAATCGAATTAAGAAAAAAGTGTTCGATTCGATTCAACAATTATACTAATAACAAATCGATTTAAATATTATTGTAATATATTATTAATTATTTTCTAATATATTGTCGAGACGTTTGTAAGTTTAAACAATATTATTGTATATTTATAAAATTTATATTGTATACAAAAAGTTATTTTCTACTTCTTCTTAATTTTTATCTTAATTTAATTGTACGTTTTTTGTAAATTTAATTTAATAAAGTACTTTATCTCAAACAATTAATTCTAAAGTTTACTAATATTAAATAGTAAATATTAATTCTTAATTATAATATTGTTTAGTTTTTAATAATTAATATATAAATAAAGAAAATTATTCTTTTTAAATACAAAGAGAATCGAGTATTTTATCTAACGTGATCGTTGAGTCGAATTTCAATTCAATCGAATTAATTCGCTCAATCTTGATTCTAGAATTAAGCACATTTCCTAGTTTAACAAAATAGAGTGAACGAAGAATACGCGTCGAATGTTCAATTCGATCTATCCAATCACGTGACGTTACGTGACGCGCTAATCATATACGATTAGGGTGAATCCTGCGCTAGCTCGATTAATTTAGCGCATAAATAAGATAAGATAAGATAAGCGAATACTAACGCGACAAAGTTAGCTTAAGTTCTTGACATTAACTCGACGAAACTTGATTCTAAAATTAGGTTCGCGTCTTAATTCTAACCCAATTCTACAAGACTTAAGATAATGAATTAAGTTGAGAAAAAAGTGTTCGACCCGACCCAACGATCATACTAATTTTATCTATAATTAAAAAAAATTAGTAAATTTTTTTTTGATTTTTGCTAGATATTCGCGAAGTATTTTGAGCTTCTTCTTAAATAAAATATATATAAATTTAAATATAAGTTGTTTGTCTAATTTAATTTTAATTTTGTAATTTTATAATTAATACTTAAATAAAATCTTTGTTGTTATTTCTTTCTAAAATAGATACTTTTAATTATTGTATATTTGTAAATAATATCAATTCTTTTAATTTATATAATAGCTTTGTTAAGGAATTTGAATTATCGAAAAATGCAAAAAAAAAAAAAAAATCTAATTCTATTAATACTAAAATAGAGAATTTTATTAATATTGTTAAAAAGAATAATAATAGATAAGAAATTCGATATATAGTTTAAGAAAATACTAAAATATTAAGTTATAACTACTATAAAATTACTAATATTAATAATAATAACAAGAAGAAAGAAAAAATACAAGCACATAAAGATTAAAACTATAATAATAAAAATAGTAACAAAATCGAAAGCAACTCGAAGTAAACTATTTAAAATAATAGTATAATATACAAAATTATTAAGATCTTGAACTAATAGCTTTATATACTTAGCTTAGAGAACTTACTATTACAAATTAATATTATAATATATTATTATATTGTATTATTATATTGTATTACTATATTGTATTATTAAATTTAAAATATGAAATTAAGATTTTAAACAAATCTATTATAATCTATAATAAAACAAATATTTTGACAATTCGAATCAAACTTTTGGTTCGATTTTCGATTTCAAGTTTAAAATCGAATCGAATTATCGATTTCAACTTTAGAAATTAAATTGTTAAGACTTTCGATTTAATTTGAACTAAATTGTTAAGATTTAATTTAATTTCTTAAATTAAACTTGATTTCTCGAATAGACGCAATCAATCTATTGTTATCTAATATTATATATTCTAATTTATACAAAACTTTAATATTAGTTTTTCTATTAATTATTAAATTGTTTATATATTTGCTAACTTCGATATATTTATGATTTGCTATCTTTGCAAATTTGTTTTTAACTTTTCTCTAAAATTATTGTATAGACTCGATATTATATTTCGAAAAATTAGCTATATAGATATTAATAAGTATAATATTTTTTTCCTTGTTAATAGATTAATTGCGTCGATTCAATTAATCAAATTCGATTCTATTAATTAAATCGAATTAAAAGTCTTAACAATTTAATTCCAAAAGTTAAAATTAAAAATTCAATAGAAAAATCGACTTAAATTGTTAAGACTATTATCTTTAGTAAATTTTATTATTTTTAGTAACAATTTATTGATAATTTAATAGAAATAGTTAATTTATTAAATTTATTAAGAAATATATTATAAAATCTTTTCTTATAAATATATTACTATTGTATATTATCTAGACAATAATATATAATTCAAATTCAAATTTAAATTATACTATTTTTAATATACTTAATATTCTTAACAATTCAATTCGATTCTAAAAGTTAAAATCGAATATCGACTTAAAGTAATTCGATTTAATTTTAAATATATAGATCGAATTAATTCTTAGTTTAATTTCTATAATTAAAACTAATAATTTAATTCGATTCTAAAAGTTAAAATCGAAAATTAAATTAACAATTAATCTATTTGTTAATTGTGTATTATAGATTTTCTTCTAATTTAACTAGCAATCTTATTTGTATTTCGAAAACGTAACTCTAGCAAATCTAGAAGATATTTTTTCGAGACTTCTGTTCAAGTAGATCTAATAAATCTAGTAGATCTACTAGTTTAAAAAAGACAATATAAGAGCTTACTAAGCAATATAAATTATTAAAAACATAAGTGTATTATATAAATATAATTTGTATTGCTTAGTAAGCTCTTATATTGTCTTTTTTAGACTAATAGATCTACTAGATCTATCGAATTTGCTAAAACAAAAGTCTCGAAAAAATATCTTCTAGATTTGCTACAGTTACATTTCTAAAATAAAAATAAATTTTTGTTTATTTAATTTTTTAAAAAGCAAAAAAAATTGTTAAAGAATTTTCTTTTAAAGTTGTAGAAATAATAGAGATAGAAATATGTTGTCTATTAATTAACAAAATATTCTAATCGAAAGTAATATTGTTTTTTGCATTTATCTTCTTCTTTTACAAATTCTTTGTATTATTTATTTGTTACATATTGTTGTTTACTCGCTTCTTTTTGGCAAACAATTGCTAAAAAGATAAAAAATTCAATATCGAGATTCTTTTTAATTTATAAGATAATTATTATATATTTTTTAATTGTTACAAAAATAATAAAGATAAATATAATTGCTACAATAATTACAAAGATAAATACAATTATTGTAAAAGTTATTATAATATTTGTTGTTGCAAACAAGATTAAATATTTAAATTAAAAATATAAAATTAGTTGCTAAATATATTGCGAGAAGATATTAAGAGATAAAGAATAACAACAATAAAATATAATTAAGCTTCAAGATTTATATCTAGACAAACAATTAATACAATTAAATTAAAAAATACGTTAATTATGTTATTGTTACAAAATTTATAATAGTATCACAATTGCATTGTTAAGTCGCCAGATTTGCTTACTTCTTTAGGATAACGCTAATCCGATCGGGTAATGCTCAATTGTAACAGCTGTTACGATTTGAGCTGCGCAACCTGTCTATTGTGCCACTCCGCCAGGATAAGAGAAAATAAGTTGCTGCTGATCCCCTCACATCTTTCTATTGCTGATGCAGCCTTGCCAATCATAAACATTTCTTTGGGCGTCTGCGAAGTAATAAAAATTGGTGTCTCGCTGCTGATTTCTATTTGCAATCAAGGCAAGCTTCGCAATGTCACCATCTTCTCAGACTGTGATTATACTCGTACCAGGTGCATGGCACGCACCTTATCACTACTCTCAGTTCCTCGACGGTCTGAAGCATGAAGGTTTCGAGACACTCTCACAGCGGAACCCGAGTTGCGATTCTACGAACCCGCACGAGACGAGCACAGCGGCGGATGCTTCCGCTATTCGGCAGCTGATACTATCTCAGTTTGATAAGGGTTACGATGTCGTGGTAGCCATGCACTCATACGGTGGCTGCCCTGGTGCAGCCGCAGCTCACGGCCTAAGCAAAACCGAAAGGCAAGCCGCTGGACAGCAGGGTGGGATCATTGGACTCATCTTCATTTGCGCTTTCGTCGCAGATGAAGGTGATTCCCTCATTGGGAAGTTGCCGGGCAGCGTGCGTACCGAGTGGATGATCCTCCATGTAAGTAATTTTGCAAGACTTCCGCAGGTCAACGATGATTGATAGGAGCGGGGTAGCCTGATGGGCAAGTATTTCCGGAAAACCCAAAGGACGTTTTCTACGACGACGTGGCCCCCCCCAGTGACTCGGTCGCAATCAGCCAGCTTCGTCTCCAGTCGAATGCGTCTATGGACACTCCAAGTCCCCCACCAGCTTGGAAATGCTCCGAGTTCAACGGTAGGAGATCCTATATGTACTGTCTCAGAGATAAGGCGATTCCGTATGTGGCGCAGAAGATGATGATACAGGCGAGCGGCGTGGATTGGAATCTGGGGACGCTTGACTGCGCTCACAGTCCTTTCCTGTCTCATTCTGCAGAGCTTACTGCGTGGGTAGCGGAGCAGGCACACGCCTTCCAAGCTCCTTTGTAATAACTTTACTTGAGAAGATCTGGGCAAACAGGCATTAAAAGAAACATGGCGGTCTGTAGCATTTAATGACACAATAAAGTTACTCAAGCCTTTCCCATTGCAGAAATCTAAGTACCGGAATTATTGCGCTTCCCTCTAATTCTTAGTACGCTGTAGAATGCCCATGTTAGAACCTCATTCCCGCAGTGTCAAGCGAAAACAAATTGACATCTGTAACAATCTAGTCATCGAGCCTCTTGCCACTCAACTTCAATGTTTTTCTGCACCTGAATACTCTGTGCATTGTGGCCAAGATCGTGTAGTTCGTAATTATCGAGATTGCCGAATGGCTCATTCCTAGTGTCATGCAGACGAGCGAAAGGCCGTTGATCGTCTCCAATAGACGACTTGGCGTTGGACTTAATCGTGCAGCTATTTCCCTGCCTCCAGGGGACGGATTCGTGCTTAGCACCGTCTGTCTCCGGAGGGTTCTCAGTAGAGTGTGACGAAGTAAGTTTACCAACTTGGGTTCGGACCAGATTGAGGATGGGTCGCAGAGAAGGTAGACAGCCTTGGAGCACGGAGTCAGCTTGGGCATGTGATCTCTTTTCAGATGATCAAAGACTATCGAGACGGCCAAAGATGCGGCCCGATTGGTAGGCCTTAGAAAATCCCAAGAGCCTCTTGACTTACCTGATACCACAGCTACGTTCAGCTCAATTGCTGTCCATAGTTGGGAAGGCCAAAGACTCCAGGTAATGTCTGGAGAGACGGCGTTGATATCGAGAAGAACCTTGAGCCTGACGATGCCGACCGCGACAACACTATCGAGGTTAGCGACATCTGGTGTCATTTGGAATCATTAACTAACAATCCGCCCAGAACAAACATGCCTGAAAGGATGAATTTCTGCGATAGCGGAAGCTTCAATTTCCAGACGCAAGGTAGAGGTAGGCCCAATAAGGCAAAATCAGTGATAATGTTGGGGATCGAATTGCCGTAGAAGAATAAGTAATCATTCACCCCGCATCTTGCCGGAACAGACTTGTCCCAAAAGCCTCTCAAGGGAAAGCATTGAAGAAGCGTGATAAGGAACTGCGAGTCATCAGTGGACTTCTGAGCTTAAACCTCTTCACACCGGAAAATGCATACCACTGCGATGCCCCAGCAGCAGACCATAGTACCAATAATATAGACTGGAAGTTTAACTTTGACTTTGAAAAGTCGCCAATACAAGGCCAGTATAGAGCCCTTGACACTCAGGACTGCCCCGGTGTAGCATAGTTCTGCGATGAACAGAGCTTCGAGCATGACTAGCGAAGACCTGGACTGGTTGGGCAAAACGTAAATATGCCTCCCGAGACCGTTCTGAAGTTCTAAGAGAGATTACTACGTCAGCGCTGTTCAATGTTCACAATCAAGATATCAACGTACGCCACACCCCAGCGATGAAGGTAAGTAGAGTGCAAATCGCTAATGCTGGCAGCATGAGCCAGTCATCGATCCAGTATCCGGCTCTTGCTATCCTTCGAGAAACGAAACGAAGAATGACCGCAATGACAGCAAGAGCCCATGTGCTGGCTACAAAGCCTGCTATTGCCCCTTGCGCATTACCATAGAGATCGATGCCGGGAGGTGCAGTTGATGCCATCTTGGGGAACAAATTTCGAATTGCGCTGTATCCAGAATCTGAAGGGAGCGAGCATTAACTCATCTACGTTTTGAAGGATGAGCTAAAAACTGTGCCTCTCCCCTTGTCGCATGGATGCTTTCCACGAGCATCAAACATCCACAAGGCATGGCCACGGTATTGCAGTAGAGGGTCCGAGGGTAGGCCTGGTTGCCTGGCTGACGGAACCTCGAGCAAGGCAGCTGGGTGCCTATGGCTTCAATGGAATCAGACGCAGTTAAGCAACCGCCTGGATCCAAAATTGCAGCAAGAGGCTGCCGCAAGACCCTAAAAGAAGGTAACTACTAGCCGCACACCACTCTACTTCTCTCGCACACCACCTCTGCTTTGCTCGCACATCGCTCCCCCGTACTAAGTCTAGTCGGGTAATTTTTAGGGTTCAGTAATCTTGTAAACAAGCAACATCAACAAGATTAAAGAGAAACGATGGAAAATACATGGTTTTGCGCTTGTTTATTATCAGATTCGATGTATTTTCTCATCTATCTCTCGATGCAAATTCAAACTTGAGGAATATATCTTTGCGCATGCTCAGAATCGATCTTTGATTGCATCTCTAACTTACAACTAAAAAATGCTCGTATAGAAAATCGACATATTTGCTTTTTGACTCTTTGCAACATCTTTTGGGCATCTTCTTGCTTATCTTGTCAATAATTTTCTCCTTTACTCTCTGATTTATCTCGCTGGCTTTGTGTAGACGAGTTATTGTCAGACATCTAGATGGAGGGTAGATTCGAAATCAACTCAAAGATGAACAGTGTTCGCTATATGAAGTTTGCAAAGACTTTTTGGCGTTCGCGATAGACATCGGGCGGTAGCAAGATCTCCATGACTATTGTTAATGGAGCCATTAATGTAAAGCAGGTAGATGGTAAAACGTAGAAGAAGAATAAGAAGGATAACGGCGGCGGCGACGGCGGCGATGTAAACAATCCACGCGTGGACCCTGAAAATTACCCGATTAGGCTTAATTCGGGGGGAGGGGGTGGAGCAAAGCAGAGGTGGTGTGCGAGAAAAGTAGGGTGGTGTGCGGCTAGTGGTTACCTAAAAGAAAGACTATAGAGGCTGTCCCAGCCAAGCCACCAACGCGTTCAACGCCTATGAAGTGGGATATGCGACCCAAAGGATCGACAGAAGCTGATCATTGGACCGGATCAATGCGCGCCGGGTCAGGATCGCAGAATGCGATCAAAATCCTACAACAAACGTACGTCGATGGCAGGGAAAGCTTTTGATGCAGGCTTCGACCCACCTGCTAGGCGCTAGCCACATCGAGGTAGTCGAAGCCCATGGTTAAGCGGTCGGCAGACGCCCCCTTACGCCTGCCGACCGCTTAACCCTCGAATCACTTGCGGAAGCATTCAATCGCGCTACTCTCGCTAACAAGATGAAGTAACCCAACGGCTCTGGACCAATCCCGCCCTCTCTACTTCGGTTTTCGTATCCGGTTGCTCTAGGCTAGGAAGATGCCGTGTTTCACAATAAATTGAGTGGTGTGTGTGAGGGTCTCCACATGCGCAGCTCGTATGCCTGCGATAACGCGATCCTGGTCATGCAATGCAACGGACATGCATCCCGATCAGGCAGCTGGACGGAATATGTGACAAGGACAGATCCTTCTTGTTAACGTCTTCGATGCATCAAATCGTCATATAATTCAGCCAAGCCTCAGCGGCTGACGCTGGCTGTTCCCTGGGGTGGGTTTCTTCGGTATTCATCGTTTATTACAATGGCGCCATTTTGGGCTGATTCTGAATGCGATCTTCCACGTGATCTTCCATTGTTCGCACAATATACGCCATCTCTCGGCTTCGGGGAATTCACCAGAACTCAAGAATGGGGGAAAACAAAGTCTACATGCTAGAGAGGGATCAGGTTGAATCAAATCGCCTTGAGGAACAATCAAGCTTCCTACACGCTCTCTTCCATCGCCGTTTGCTCCACTCTTCAATACCTCGTGACAAGCTTCACGCAGTTGCTGATGTTGGTACTGGAACCGGAGTCTGGATGAGAGAGGTTCAACAAGAGCTTGACTCAAAGCCGGGAGATCAATCCGTACAATTCGTTGGTGTCGATGTGTCCGATGACCAGTTTCCTATCCAGAGACCTGTAAACCACGAGTACCTTGTCCACGACGCTGTTCGACCGTTCCCACAAGAATACCACACCCGGTTTGACCTAGTCCACGTCCGGTTTCTAAGTTACGGCATAAAGGCACACCAGCTTGAAGACTTCGTTGACTCTTTATCACAAATCATTCGTGAGTCTGGATGCGCCTTCTTACGGATGCACTACGTAATCACACGGCACGTTAGGGCCCGGAGGTTATCTTCAATGGCAAGAGATCGATGGGATTGATGCCTGGTCGCCCTCGCCGACCTTGGCATTACAGCAGCTCGTATCCTGGATCATAGCGGAGAGACTTGCTCGAGGCCTCACACCAGCGTAAGATCTTATCGAACATCCATCCACCTCAGCTGAAATGTACATGAGGGTACCAGAATTACCGGCCCCCTTATCAGGACGTTACAGTCGCGGTCTATACCAACGAGCCAAGGTTTTATAAGCCCAATGAGCTGGGCTGATGACCTTTTTCGAATATACCAGATAGAGACCCTCTCGACCTATCACCATCCTTCTCCAGAGGTCAGACAATTTAATAACCAGTGGCAAACCACAGTCCTGGTGCAACTCTTACAGAGTGGTGCAGCTAGGCGATCGGCCGTGGCAAAGGAGCCAGGCACGGCGTCAGTAGTATCTGAGCGGCTTGAACAAGAGATACTCGCCATCGAGGGATTCGTGCAGAAAGTCAAGAGCGGCGAGATTACTTCGAATGGCGGAATAGAGGTTACAGTAACCAGGATCGTGGCTAGGAAGGCAAGGCTGTTCAGCAACGACGATCTTTGGATGTCACAGTGGCACAACAGCATGGGCGACGAGGTTACGTCCAATACCTCTTAACACGGTCCTATCGCCTGATCCATGTAGCAGTACCAGCGAATCGTATCAGCAACTCATTCTTTTCTCTACCATCTAAAACACATTCGTTCCCTTCACCAAGGGGCGGCAATGGAAGGGAGCATCTAGTCATCGCTCCGAGTCACGTCCAGTACTCGACTTGATACGCTCGCTATCTTGGCTCCGACAGGTTACATGATAGAAAGCATCAGTATGGCGCATTTACCAAGGTGCTGATATGTTCAGGGGAAAAGTGCGAACTCTGCTTATTTTGGTGACTTCTCAAAAAACCAGTGCACTTTCGTTTGACTCTTCAACAAGATGCTTCCACGAAAGCTTGGATCATAGTCGCGAAAATAGTTCGACTACATGGTATTTAGCAGCCGGGTCGGAAGTCTCCACGTGAGCCTTGCCAGCCTCATCTCTCTATCGTCGACTACTAAGCAGCTAGGGAGGACTAAGCTTCTTGTGTAGGCTGCAACCACTGAAATCTTCGATACTGTGTCATGTCTACGCAGTCTTCCTGAAAGAGTCAGGTGTCCGCAGCCTCGGACTGGATCTGTAATTGGTCTGGGGGTAGAGAATGGCAGGGCGAGAAGTCATACATTAAAGAAACTGTAGTGGTAGTGGTAGCGTGTTCAATTAAGCGTCCCGGCTACTGGTTTTGGGACTCAAACAGGCGAAAACAAACCATTTTCTAGACATACAAAAGGTGTTTGGGCTACCGGTCACCTCGTAGCACCTCGTCGCCGCCAAATAGGCATATGGCAGAGGCTGCCGGTGGCATAAAGCTACCGGAAGGGTCACCAGGACTGCTCCGAAGCTGACTAATTCACCCCTATCTAGGCGACAGGAGCAAAAGGTGTGGGAGAGCGGGTCAAGAAGAGACGAATGCAATGAGATGAGAAGTACAGTGGGCGGCCACCATACTAAATGGTATGGCAGACGGTCAAGCACAGCCCCCTTAATCTCCCTCGTCCCCGGGACTAGCCCTCCTGTCATGCAGGGCTCTATCCATCGCTGCCAATGCATTGAACTTGGGTTCAAGCAGTCGCCCCTGAGCTCGCTTCGGTATGGAATTGAACAGATGATTCAGCTCTCACGCGTCAGAGAAGTAGTGGCAATCCTAGCCAGCTTTGAGGCCACGGACCAAGCTGTCTCTGGGTCCCTGACTTTGATGAGCCGCTGGTGGAGCGAAATACCTACGCGTATAATCGAAGGAGGTGTAGGGACATCGGTCTCAAGGCCAGATACACCATGACATTCCTTGAAGCCCAAGACATAATGCGGCTCGGTGTATAGGTTGGCAAAGTGGCTGTAGAAGTCTGCCTGCGTATCATTGCATCCAGCTATAGTCTGGACACAATGCGAGTAGGCGCCCTGACGTCCATCGTCAGAATGACTATCGACAGTGTGTGGATTGAAAACGTTTCAAACCGATATTCCATTCCGTTGGTTGTAGTCCACCTGTTCTTCTCCGATTAGCCTGCTGGATTGCTTGCGGGACATAATTCGCTGGAGAGAGAATAAGGATTTACCGTGCTAATTTGTTGGATCATTAAATACGTAAAATGTAGCGTTCTTACAAATCCAGTTATTGGCAGCCGAGTTGTAGTAAACGCAACCATAAACCTCGTGACCTGGGTCCACCCCAGCTTGCCGCCCACCAACAACAGATTGCGGGTGAGGAGCGATAGCCGGAAATTTGGGCGGTTATTGCACGACGGCTGTTGGTGAGCTAGCTAGCTGCGATTGGTAGACACTGAGAGGGCTGAGAATGGTAAGGTAAGCATTTGGAAATCCGGCGGCATCCTTATCCAATTGATGTCCTTAGTAGCTGTTGACACGCTTGCCAGACCACGCGTTTCTCAACGCAACAATAGCTTCTGGGCAATCTTTACCGATGTTACGGGCGGCATATGCGGCACATTTCTGCGAGACGAAGGGGTGATGAGTCGTGCCGAGCAAGAAGAGACTAAACGCTTATGCTTACAAGGGTAAAGGTGCACAAAGTCGTGTTGAATCCATGACGGGCACTCGCCTCAACCAAGGCAAATTCAAAGTTGAAGTTGCCAAATGGAGCGCGTTTCCCGAGAGACACTGTGGCAGCCTTGCTGGCTTCGCCTAGGGTGTTACCAGTAAGGCGACCGTCTCTGATATTGTGAATTTCGATTGGGTTTTATGAGCGGATCGCGGCAATCTGGTGCCTCGGGAGGTGTCTTTCGATTCCGCGGCGGCCCTGATCGAAGGGTCTCTAATCGGGGGAAGAGCGAGGGCCTCATAGTTCACGCAGGCCACAGTAGCTGCAGTGGTAAAGGTGAGTCTCATATCGTTGGGAATAATATTATATTGAAATCGCACCCCTTTGACTTCTATTATAGCCAATTCTCTTGCAGTTGGGCTCTCTGGTGATGGGCAATCTTATAGCACATGTCGACACGATCAAAGCCAGGATCCTACGCTTGATGGAGTCTGATCCTTCACACTCAATTGCCTTCGACAAGTGCGCGTCAAAAGTAGAAGAAGTCCCAACAACGAACGATCCTTTTGCACGCCCTTTCTTAGGAGATAAGATCATCGACGCTTAGTCACAGTCCGATTCTCACAGCCCGATTCTCACAGCCGAAGCGTCATGAAGGATCCTCTTCTGGCCTACGATTTTGGCACCGAACAGCACCAAGTAGGAAGACGATGGATGATTGAACAGGATGATGCGCAGATGTTGAAGCGCAGCTTGACAAGGCAGTGCACCCGAACTGTGCGGCGCGCGCTTGACACACAGATGACGAGCCTTGACGCGAGAAGCCACCAGAATCCTTTTCAGAGTTTGTCATGAATTGGTCCTCTATATGGGAGTACTGCAATGCCTGAAGAATATCTTCAGATAGGCTGCGGTGATTCGCCTAAAAGAATGTATGCGGAGTGTTGCTCGTATCAGCCATGGTAGCGATACCGCTAAGAATCATTCAACAGTATAAAATGATGCGCTAGATTCTGACTTTTTCCATTGTGAATTTGCAGCAGTGTATGTCGCCGAAGATCAAGCGGAAACAGCCAGCCTGCGAATGTTCGGTTACTGTTGAACCCCAGCGCGGACCAGTTATAGAATGTAGATCTGCATTTGCTTCGATGACCAGATGTTCAAGAGGCACTCTTCACACCTAACTGCAGGCTTCAGATAAGTTCGATAGCCTAGCTGCAGGCAGACTGCGAACGCTGCGAGTTTCGCCTGCCAATTACCTACAGCTCTCAAAACTCCAATATTTTGTGATCCCAGTTTCTCAGGCGGATCGAGCAGCTCATCCCAGCTATCGATCGAGATTAGCTGGCGACGATGAATTGTGCTAAGTCGCTTGATGAAGGTTTCTGACGAGACTGTGCTGCTGCTTGGCACATGACCGCAAGCTGACCAACCAATACCAGATTCATTAGCATAGACCCTAGCAAAGCTGTCATAATGCTCGAATGTCGGATTGACAATGTCGATGTCACCTGTCCATTTTTGTCGATCATAAACAGACACCAAAGACTCTAGTACAGTGACTTCGGCATCAACAGTCCCAGTCCGGACAATGAGAGGCATCTCGTATTGCGTGAATGATAGATGGAGAGAAGTATGCGCAAAGGCATCCTTTGGTCTGCCATCGAATGGCGTATGAGCAATTACCCGCCAAGCACTGGGATCGCATTTTCTGATCAAAGGTGCCAAAGGTGGTACAAGCACAACGATTCCAGGCCGATTAAGATTTCCCAGGATGCGTGTGACCTCACCCGAGGACGATGCCGAGATAGAAGGATCTTGAAGAAGCGCTGATAGAGTGAAAATCGAATTACCAGAGGACATAGCCATGACCGAGTCGATTGTGTCCGGGTCGAGGTTCAGATTGCCTGATTCGAACATAGCTATACAAGCAAATTTTTCACACCGCCATAGCTGTTTGAAATGTGTCCGTTGTCGTCGGTGGTAGCATTTGCGCCACTTAGCTTCTTTTAGTGACACTTTCAGTACAGAGATCGACACTGTAGCACCTGGCAACTGATCGTAAAGTGCTGTCGCTTGTGCCAAGCTTGATATGCTGTCAGTTACATGAATTGTTGGTTTTTCGAAATATTGTTGGGACGTTGAACCCTCTTCCGCGACTTGATACGACTTTAAGTACTCTACAAGTTTTTCCGACTTAGCTTTCCCGGATCGTAAAAAGCTCGTCACCTGGGTGTCTTTAATAAGCGCTTGTTCGGAAGAATCTTCGCTTTGGTTTTCCCACACCCTAAATAGAGCGATCTCTTCTGGATTTCCAGCAACATAGGTAAATTCTAATGAGTTTTCAAAAGACTTTTGATACGAGCCATACGCAGTGTATGCAGCAATATTGCGGTATTGAGACAAGCCTTGCCCATTGTCGACGGCAAAAGTGGTTCTCTGAAATGGTTTAGGAGGTCGACTCCATTCAAACCAGAAGCCGTCGTAAATGCCATGGGGAAACCATATGTCGGCTTCAGCATCAAGCTGCACCATGTGCTCATCGAGTTGCCGTATTCTTTCATCCAACGACGAATATGGACAAGAGACAGAAAGCCAGTGACAGTGCTTATGATCTACTCGACGGTTGCCGTACCGATCCCTCTTCGGGCCAGGGATTTGTATTGGATGCACCGTGGTATAGTGATACCAATCACGGCGCTTGTAAGACTTGCTGTCACGAGATGGACGGCCTCGGTAAGTTGGACGACCGTGATATGCGCAATAGCGAATCAGATACTGATGCCACCCAAGATTTTGTCGCTCGGCCATGGCACGGAAGAACTCGATACAGCTCATTGTATATTCAAGCACATTATCAACATGCGGTAGCGTCGTCCAAGAGAACCAATCCCAGATCACTTGGTTATTCAAGCCGAGCAGTGGAATCGGCGACTCCTCTTGCCATCCAAAGAAGACATGACCCTTTCGCCGCCCTAGTGCCATCAAGGATGATGCGTTGTCTTTCTCCAAGGGTTTGGACAGATTTAGGAATTGTTGAGAGGCATCCCAGAGAAGTTGAAGCCAAGCGAGATCCAGCTCCTTGGAATCTTTGACAACATCACGGAGAGCCAACAAGAACTCGCAACCCGATGTGTTGTCGCTAACGTATGGTACCCAAGCTGCAAACAAGCTTCCCAATGCAACGTAATGTAACTCTCGCATCGTAACCCTCAGACTCGCATCGCCCGCCGTAGCAGAGAGGCTTATAGGATCTCCGTAATACCGGAGATGCGAGAGTGAGAGTGACCACTGAACGCCCCTATGCTCTCCTTGGAAAACGCTCTGAAGTCCTATGGTGATGACACCTCCGGCAGCAACAAGTCCGTCGTTGAATTTGACGTGGGCTATTGGCCCAACGACGTTGAGATCAGGATAGATATGCCATGCAGATAGCCCAACTAGTACTGCGCCCTTTTTTATCCTCTGTGGCATGCCATGAACTAGGTCTTGAATCGTTTTCATCGCAACGGTCCAGACCTCAACAACACTACTATATGTATTGCCGAGCGAACTAACGTGCAGTCCACAGTCCCTGGTGGTGAGTCGTAGCTGTGTTGATTTGACTTTCTGAACTTCGTCTGCGCACAAAAGCCACGCCCTCGCGCTCAAGTCCCATTTCGCCAAGTCGGCTCGTGAGATTTCTTGCCGAGCGGCTAGCGTTGCAGCCATTCCTTGTATCTGGCTCGCATCTTGATTCTCTTCAATATCCTTCTTTCGACTTGCCACGAGCTCTACCCAGATTGCGGTAGCCTCAAGTCCAGACCAAGTCCTTGCAAGCATGCATGCTAAGAGATGTACGGCGATAGCACTCTGACCAGATGTAGCAGCAGCATAGATTGAGGTTCCATCGAACCCAACGACACTCGCGAAAGGGCCATCTTTTGCTGAACCCTAGAGAATGAATCAGCTGCAATATCTTCGATGATCGCAGCGCTTCAATCTCATCTAATAGTACGGAAGGGCAAAAACATGAGAGGCGCGGCCAATCGATGCAAAGCGATGCCGCTTGTTCCTTTGCCCCTGTTTGGATGAACGTTCGAGATCGGACCCACTGATATCTCGAACATTTGCTCGCCTGGCAAATTCAAGCCAGAGCACAGAGGGCATGCGCCTCTCTATAAGCTCCAACAGGTCCTGATTATCCCAGGTCCGCAGAGCATAGCCCAATGATAGGTCATATGAGACAGCCACTCTTCGAGATAAGTATAAGGACGTCACTGACCTTCTTGCTAAGCTTCTCTGAGGCTACGATCTCTGATACCCGTTTGCCGTATGCCTCTGCCAGTGTCTTGATAGGAGGTAATATCTGCTCAAACAAAGCACCTAATTTTCTTGCCGTGCGATGCAATTGCCCTTGCTCTGCGTCCTCGACTCGTCGCTTGGAAAGCGCTGAGCGAAGACCTTGATACTCGATCGGCGCCTCGACCTTGACGAGCGAGAAATCTATGTTGAAATTCGCTAGCGCGAAAGTGTTCTCATTCGTTCCTGACACAAGCGATGCGGCAAATCTTCCAATAGCGGACATGATGTTATGCCTATTCAAGCCCCGCAATCACTGTATCTAGCGTTGAAGTCCTTCTCGGCGAAAGGTGCGGTTTCCAAGCGCATCAGCTCGGAGATACTGCGAAAGGGTATCTGGCGGGAAAAATACACTTGACGTAGGAGACGATCTTGGAAGTTGGCATACTGGTGGGTTGAAGTAGTTTCCAGAGCAAGGCTGCGATCGCATCCATCCCGATCTGCACATGGCGGTATGCCTTGCGAGTTGTAGGTGTCTAGGAGGGTCACCGAGCTCATCGATTGGTGGCCTTGTCGCAGGGTGGGCTGTGGCTGCATCGCTGTACCATTTTACAGCCTGATGCTTGGGTACTTCGAACGCCGTACCATCTCGACCGAAGAAAACTGCCGGCCACAAGTGCTGGAACTTTGGGCCTTCTGGGTACTCTAGAGATAACACAAGCCAGGTGAAGCAAGTTCACCCACAAGCATCCAACCCATCTTTCGGCGCGAAGCCATTGACTGCGGTTGTCGAACCTTCGGTCCACACTTCCGAGACATCTCCAATGTAGCATCCAAAGTATGTATACGACTCACAGCAAGTGCAAATTTCTCATCTAGATGTGAAAAGGGTGAAAGTCAAAGAAAGCCCAATTGCTGGAATGCGAGCGTGATCCAGCCAGGCGGAAAATCTTGGTAGGCGATTATTAGCGGTTACAGGTCTATCTGGAATCCTCGGCGCTCAAAAATCGACTTTCCCCCCCCCCACCATATATACACCATGAACGAAAACAAAGCTTGATCTTAGAAAATTGATATATATATACTACAGATAACGATCTATCCAAGTCTCAAATTTAAGACGTTTTCAAAGAATATTGAAGTCTCTATGTTGACTTCAAGTAATTGTCAATGCTTGGCGATCTCTTGACACTTTTCGAGATTATTTTATATTAACTCTAGCACAATTAAAGCTTACTCAAACTTTCTCAAATTTAGGCGCTAGCTATCTTGATATATAAACCTTCTTTTAGACTTTTCAATATTCTTTTATCACTCAATTGACAATAGTATATATATGGTGGGGGGGGGGAAGTCGATTTTTGAGCGTCAAGGATTCCAGATAGACCTGTAACCGCTAATACCGACCAGATCTAACTAGAATGACCCGCCGGCCCCTGACTGAAGCGCACCCGAAATCGCGTGCTGTCAAACGCGTTGATGTAGGCACTAGGCAGCTCGATAATCCATATCAATACTTGCATGAGCGTCTGAAAAGCTGATATGTTATAATGTACAGATCGTATCAACTAAAGCAGCCCATGGAAGATATACGCTGCAAGCGCAGTGGATTAGAGTGATTCGGAAAAATTAATAATGCACGAACGCCAGGCGCTTATAGACCTTTCCCGTCTATATCTATACCTGATGCATGAAGATGGAACAGTCGTGATGCCAGTCGAATCCACACATTCGCCCCAGCCCAGTATGCACACCATCTCTCAAACGTATCAACCCACCACACTCTCTACTTCTTTAGCCAGTCCTGCCAATTCCTTATCCATGTCACTCTTCCCACTGACCGCTTCCTTTGCTCCCAAGGCTCGACATAAGTCAACGAGCTCCCCACCCTGGGGTGCTCCATAAGCCAGCAGCCCAATCGCAAGTAGCAAACCTTTGGACCCCTCTTTGCTTTCCTCTCTCCCAATGGCTTCCAACAAGCTAGCCATCAGCTCGATTTGTGCGTTCTCCGGTAGTAAGTCGTCTTCCTCGCCAAGCCTTCGCAGATGATTGTAGGCCGCAATGTTGAAGGCTAGCGAGGCAGCTGCAACACGGATGGGTGCGTGCGTCTCATCAAGAAGAGACGATGTTACGAGTTGAAAGAGTATGCTAGATAGCGTGTGGTCGGTAAGGAGTTTGTTGGCGAAGAGGGAGGAGGTGAAGAGATTGCAGGCTAATTGAACGGTCACTATACGGGCGGTGTACGGACAATTGTCGCCGGCGTCAGCGACGGAGGATAGGATGGCTGATACCATCGATCGAGGCGACTCCTCGGCGAAGTAGCCAGTTACTCTAGGATCCACAAGAGCTAGTCGAACTAGATCGATGAGCGGAAAAAGGGAAGCTGGAGGCGTATTCCTCAGGGCTACCTTGACATAGCTACTTATTGATGGCAACGCCGGTAATGGAGCATCAGCTGCACCTGAAGCCTGGCGAGCAGCCACGAAGTCTTTCAAGGAGATGACAGCCTGGTCGCTTGCCGCAGGTCCAAGTTTTGCTATTAGCTTGTCGAGTGGTGGAACTTTTACGAATGTGATCGGACGTCTATGTTGCTTCTGCAGGGTCGGAACCTTGAGCTTTGAGTGTGGATGAGGCGGATGACCCATTTGAATCAACAAGCGGACGTTTCCCCTGAGTGGATTCTGGTGTCAGTAAAAGTTTCGAGCGGTGTAATAGATGCTCGAAAATCTACTAACCTTAGTTGACTCGGGTTGGCTCCCACCCACTCATTCTCCTTCTCGCCACGTAGAAAACTCATAAAGGTAGGCGTTGCGCGGACCTGGTACTTCGAACCAATTTCATGGGCTTGACTGATGTCAACCTTGACGAGGACGGCCTTCTTCCCAGCTTCTGCTGCTAGCTCGTCGTAGGCTGGATAGACGATCTTGCACGGAGGACAAGTAGCGGAGGTGAAGAAAATGACAGCACAAGATCTCTTAGCTGACTCCAGTAGTCGCTCTAGGTCCCTCAGCTGAGTAACATTATGCACTTTTCCCACTTCCCCGCCATTCAATTCTGTGCTTGCACCATTGGTCTCTGCTACGCGTGAAGTTAATGGGCCATTCGCAGTATTGGTACTTTGACTTCCAGAGTGCGGGATTGCTGCAGGAGCCACAGGAGCCTGAGTTATACCACGCATTGCCTGGTCGAGTTGAGGCTTCAACATCTGCCCGAAAGGTGTATTCAAGACGGTCTGTGGCAATGATGTGATATGGCTTGGGATGTTCTTGCCCACGAGAAACATGGCGAAGTCATTGGAGAAGTTGTTGCAGTTGTGGAGAAACAGGTCATAGGACTAGTCTGGTCATCAGCCATGCTGCGTTATTGAGGTGGATTGACGGCTCATGCCAAGTCAAACATACCTCAGTCGTGTACACTTGCTTCAAACTTTCTAGGTATTCCAGGATGATTTCGAGCGGAAGGTCTGTCCTGCCCATAGGTACGACCTCCATGGGTCTGCCATGGTGCGTGGCCCCAGGGTACGTTGTCTGCACGCCTGCGCCAAAAAAGTACTCTATCCCCCCGAAAACAATAGCTGTATGGTAGACGGCATCAATGTGAACACCGAGGAAGCCAGCAGACATTTGCCTGGCCAAGCCCTAAGAAAGTCATGTTAGCATTCAGAGATGGCAGGATGGCGACCTGCACCCAGGCGCACCTTGGAGAGGTCATAGACATACAGCTGGACGTCCATATTTGTTGAAAACACCAGCGCCTGGGCGTCAGAGTAGGGGTAAAGTAGGACACAAAGCCGTCGGTGGGACGTCGAGTACGGTTTAAAAGACGAAGTGGCAAGAGGGCAAATATATGAAGCTAATTTGCTTATGAATGTCTCTCCGAAGAAAACTATCTGACGACGCTCTGTTGCCTCGAATGATGGCTAAGCCGTTCCTGCAGGGTCCCCGGCTGATCTTCGGCAAGATATTCGGCAAAATGTACGTCATCCCTCGAAGTCTTGGCAAGATCTGGAGTTTGCCCAACAATCATGCCAGATCGAATCTCGAGACTCTTCTTTTCAGCCTCGATAGAAGCCATGGTAAGCCCCTCGCTACTCTAGCCTCACAAGCCCATCTCAAACACCCACAAACAGCCCCCAAAACGCCGCCCCGCCGCCCCACCCCCCACCGAAACCAAGAAACCCCCCCGCTCCAAGCTCGCCAAAGAGCACAACATCACCGCGCAAACCGAATCCGAGATCCACGAAGCCTTCTCCCTCTTCGCCTCTCCTAGCACCACCCCGCCCACACTCCCCTCTCCCTCCCTCCGCCGCGCCCTCACCGCCCTCGGCGTTCCCCCTACCTCGGGGTCTGAACTCGCTTCCCTGCTTGAGACTGTGGACCCGACTTCCTGTGGGGAGATCGAGTACGAGCATTTCGTTGCTGTGGCGGCGCTGAAGCTTGGGAATAGGAGTGAGGAGAGTCGGGATGAGGAGGTGGAGGCGGCGTGGCGGCTGTTTATGGGTATGGGTGGGAGGGGGGAGGGGAGGATAGGGATGGAGACGTTGAGAAGGGTGGCGAGGGAGTTGAAGATGGAGAGGGAGTGTGGGGAGGGGGTGTTGAGGGATATGATTCTGGAGGCGAATGGTGGGGCGGGCGTGGGGAAGGGGGTGGGGAGGGAGGAGTTTGAGGGGGTTATGAGACGGGCGGGGGTTTTTAGATAAGAGAATGGGGTGTTTTTGTGGATATTGTTGGGGTAGAAGAAGCGGGAAGTTCTCCGTGAGCCAATGTTCACTGAAGGTACAGGAAGGGATAGAGAATGCTGATCGCACTGGCATACTGGCGTCATAGCATGACGGGGCAAAGATACCCATGAGGCTCGAGATATAGTTCCCTGCGCTCAATGCGATTGGGATTGTTTAATTGTTGCTTTGATTTGCTAGTTTACATTTCGAAGATATGCCTCCTAGTGATGCAATTTGCCGAGACCAAATCGACGGACCAAATCGCAGCATACCTGCTGATGCTGAGGCTGAGCAAATGACCGCAGGACCTCCGTCCCTGATAACCTTCCCATGCTACTTATGATCTCCCGCGCAGACATCCGACTACCCTAACGCAGCCTTGACGTCGTCCGGCTTGACTTCTCCTTTTAGAGAACTGCCCTTGCGCTCTTTCTCAGCCATCCCTTCGACATCTTCGCCCTCAGCATCCTTCAGAAGCGCCTTGTTGCCTTCCTCTTCGGTGACGATGGCATCTTCAATCTTGTCTTCCTTCTCGATAGCCTCCTGCTTCTTGGCAGTCACCTTCACTTCATGAGCCTCCAACTTCTTTCGGGCACGTTCCTTGGCGGCGCCAACGACCTCTTCGTAGCCCGCGTGCTCAGAGTGCTTCTTGTAGTAGTATGAACCCTCTTTGGGTTTGAGCTCCGGGGTAACCTTCTCAAGGACGGTCGCAAGAATTTTGTCGATGGACTTCTGGTTCGACCCGTCGCGGTTCCAGATGGTGATCAGGTTGGAGTTGAAACGGGCAGAAAAGGTAACGCCACAGATGTCGTCGCCTGGTCATATCATCAGCAATTGATTTATTACGACCTCCGGCTCAGGTGACTTACGAGGTTGCAAAGCCGCAGCAAATTGCTCACCGACAGCCAACATCAACACCTCTTGCCAAAATTGCTCGCTCTTGTCTTTCGGAACGCGGAACGTCCAGGAGCCGCCATTGATATTGCGGGAGTCCTCCCAGACGGGCTTGACGCCACGTTTGAAGAAGTGTACCGAGTCCTTCATCTTGAGAGCATGGATGGGGAAGTTGTTGAGAACACCCCAGAATGGCTTGAGCGTGACGATATTTTCCATCACTAGGGAGAGACGGCCTTCGTAAGAACCGCTGTCACTGTGCTTGTCATGGTAGAAAGCCCACGCATACTTGAGGGGAGGCGGGCGCATGCGTCGGAGCATGGCCAGCTTACGGTCTTCGCGCTCAGCAGTGCGTTCGGTGGGAGTGACGTTATCGGGGTCTTCGCGGACAGAGGACAGGCCATTGACCTGGAGAGCGGGGAATCGGGACATGTTGGCTTTGCTGAAGCGGCCAACAGAGGGAAATTTGCCGGAGGAGGATCGCGGTTTCCGGCTGCCAAGGCGGTGTGATTTGCCGCGAGCTTCGAGGTCGAATTCGATGAGATTGATAAGGGCAGTCAGGTCAGGGCGGCCTGTAACACTCTTTGAAAGCTGTGTTTCGTGCTTAGCGACCTTGTAAAAATAGTATATGTCCCCTCCACCCAGAGCTACCGGCACGATGGGAGACGAGAGACCGCTGACCGGAGCGATCACGGCCGCAGGGGTGATTAGGATGTGAATCCCATTGCTATGTGCAGCCATTGTGAAGCGATAGATTGAATGATTGAGGTGATAATGTATTAAGCAAAGGCAAGTAGATGGATATGAGCAGGACGCAGTGATGGGAGTGAGATGTAATGGGGAAAGATCTGTGAAGATGGGAAGAATAGCTTTGTGGGCAAGAATTGCGCTAGTGATCATTCACTGAGCATAATTTGAGTGCATCTCGGAGAACAAAGACTCTTTAGCGCGTTTCTCCCGAATTCACCGATCTCATCAAATAATGATCCCTCAACACTTTGTCCAATGGAGAATCTTCATGGGCGCTTGAGTGACGAATTGGCAGCAATGAAGGATTCCTCTGCCCACAGTGGTGAGAGCAATCAGGAGATCCTGCCATCCTAGACGGCAGATCTTGTAGAGAACTTTCATGGCCACTATTACCACGTGACTTCGACTCTCAACCGAGAAGATCGAAGCCAGTGGAGTACGCGCCGCCATTGTAGCATATGGTTTCAACAATCTGTTTCCGAAAGCTTACACGCCTAGATATCAACGACTGGGAGCATGACTCAGTCATTGCAAGTCATCGGAACGGTACTGAGCAGCGCCATCGTTTTCTCCTGGCTGGTCATCATCCAGGATTGTGTTTTATCAAGGTCTTCTCGCAAAGGGTTATTGCGAGAGCACCGTCGCGAAGAGGCTACGGACATTGACCTCAAGCGTACATCTTCAATAACGCTGTCATAGGTCTGTGTAGTGGAGCTTGGCCGGGGAACGTCAACATATTATTTAGAAAGAACCAAGCCTTTTCCTCTACAATGGCGACAAGGAGGCGTCCTTCGACAGCAGCGGAGCACCCCACGGATCCAGCTTTGGAGTGGAAGTATCAGTGCTCAGTTCAGCACCAACATTCCACTACGTCTCCAAGCTGTCCAATGTTGTCGATCTGTCAGAGGGCTTTCGCTCACGACTTGATCGTCGCTCATCGCGTGGAAGCTCGGCAAATCAGTCAAAGCTCGCGCAGACCTATCGAGTCAAGGGACTCCCCTCAAGAACAGGTAGTGGCAGAATGATTGAAAGCAGGCACATTGCAAGGAGTGCAGCTGGCGGCAACAAATATTCAACACCTACACTTTCACAAAGTATCGCTAGGTTTGATCGCTATACGTGTAGGCGAATTCGGACCGTTCTTGAGTGAAGGAAGGACTGTACTGTAATGTAGAGAGGTATGAGAGCAGAGACCACGTAGGTCAGCCCCAATCCCTTCGACCCATCCCCAGACATTCAACGTGTCGTCTTGCGCCAGCTTTAGGGTTGCGCTATGCATTCCTCGCAGCGCTTAGCTAGCCGCCGCCCATCGCAGGGGCTCGAAGCTTGCTCCGGAAAAGATCGGCTAATAATCCATGCCAAGACTGCCAAGACAATTTCAAGGAGCTTGGGCCACACTCTGATCAAACTGTAACATCTTGTTACTACTTTACATAATATACAGTCTTTACCTCCAACACCCTACGAATTCCCCAACTTCCACTAGGGCCAGTTGCAAAGAATCCATCAGAATGGCTAAGCGGCCCCATTCGACCCTCGAAAAGGACTCTTCGAACCCCATGCACAAGAAAGCCAAAATCCCAAAAGCTCCAAAACTTTCATCGACGCCCTCCTCTCACAGCTCCGCCCTCTCGGCATCCTCCCCACCAACGGCGAAATCTTCTTCATCCCAAAGCTCTCCTTCCGCTCCCTCCAACCCCTCCAGTCCAGTCTCCTCCTCTGTTTCAAGCTCGTCGATCTCAGAAAGCGACACCGCATCCATAGACTCCCACGACGCCCATCTCCTCTACCTCAAGAACAAGCTCCGCGCCACCCGAACAAACTCCAGCGTCAGCTCCACCTCCGCCAGCAGCTCCGACTTCGAGAACTCAGGCAGCACAAGCGAATACCCCAGCGATTCTGAACCCGAGATGTATCCCGAAGCCACTTCAAGCGACAAGTCCTCCTCATCCGGCTCCTCGTCTGCACCTTCTTCTCCGTCCGAGTCTGAGTCCGACTCTTCCTCTGAACCTCAATCACCAGCTCCCTCCCCTTCCCCCAAAATAGCCACCAATCGCCAGAATCTCCAATCCGACTTCCCCTCTTCCTCCTCCCTCTCTCAATCACCAGCCACCACCCCTCCCCCCATAATAGCCACCCGCCACCAGAACCTCCTCTCCTCCTCTTCCTTTTCCTCCTCTCTCTCTCAATCACCACCCCTGAACCCTCTCCCCAACTATCCCACCCCCCACCAAAATCCCACTTTCAAGAACCTCACCTCCCAAAACCCATCAGCCCTCAAATCCCGCATCACAGCCTTCCTCCCAGCAATGCAGCGTGCCAACGAGGTTCTAGAGCGTGAGCGCCAAGCGGGGAGGTTGGGCGAGCGAGATATCGAGGCGGTGGGGGATGAGGAGGGAGGGTATATCGAGATGGAGTTGGGGTTGGGGGTGCTTGAGGAGAAGGGCGGGGAGGGCGGGAGCGAGAGTGGGAGTGGGAATGGGAGTGAGGGCGAGGGTGGGAGTGAGAGTGAGGATAATGGTGAGGATAATGGTGGGACGGGAGGTGGGGATGGAGAGGTGGGGAGGAAACGCGCAGAGTGTGGAGAGGGTGTACCCAGAGTCGGGGGAAGAGGGCGGAGGAAGGAGAGGAGTGTGTTGGGTCGGCTGATGGGTGGGGAGGGACGGAGGGCGAGACCTGGGATTGAAGTGCTCTGAGCGAGGAATAGCTGTAGTGGAATTTGATATGGCAGGACATGATACCCATATTGACGGAATCGGCCCAAGTTACTCACTATTTCGCCATTTAGAGTCAATGGTTCTGAAAGTCGTGTAACATATCATCTGTCTATTGATGCTCCTGTCGATAATACATAACCATATCTCATTAGCCCTCAAGCTCGGACACAAAATCCAAGCACTTCCACCTCCCAGCACCCAAGCCCTTACTTACTACTCCCATCCCCCTCCTCCCCCTCCACCGCCTGCGGATTCAGCGGTTTCTCCGGATCATAGCCCACCTCCTTCACAATCCCCAACCCCTTCGTCCTCCCCTCCCTAAACAGAATCTTCTCCCCAACACACAAATACTCCGGCCTTTGCACAAACCGAAACGCCACCGTCGCCCTATCCCCCGTCCTAATAAATGCCCTATCAATATCGATAATCGCGCACGTCTGCGAGATCGGGCCAACGTGCAGCATGGCCTGGTATTTGGTCTTGATGGTCGTGGCGTGGCTGAGGATGAGCACCTCGGCGACGAACTCGCGGTAGACTTTGGGCGGGGTCGGGGTGTCGAGTTTGGGGAGCACGACCATGCCTTTGCGGACTTCTTTTCTGCGGACGCGTTTTAGCGCGAAGGAGGCGGATTGGCCGGCGGAGCAGAGGGGGACGGGGATGCGTTTGCGCTCGATGGAGCGGATGTTGGTGGTGAGGAATTGGCCGAGGGAGTCGGGGCCGACGAGGATGGCGTCGCCGGAGTGGATGATGCCTTTGGGGCTGTTAGGTGCTGAGGTGGGGGGTGGAAGGCTGGACTTACCGCTCTTTACGACGCCGGAGATGACGGTTCCGACGAAAGGCACTGAGAAGGTGTCGTTGATGTGGAACTCGAAGGGGGCTTTGTCATCGTAGTTGCCGTGATGAGGGAGGATGTTGAGGAAGGTTCGGACGAGGTCGAGGCTTTCGCCTGTGACGTTGGAGACTTGGAATACGGGGCATATACGCTGGCTCACGAATTGGGTGGCGGTCTCGATGGTCTCGTCGCGGTTCTTGATGAAGACGGGGATTTTCCTGGCGCCAGGTGACTTGAGGATGCGGGTGAGCTGAGTTATAGTCTGTTGAAGGATTTGAGGTGGGCAGATGTCGATTTTGGTGATCACGACCATGACTGGGACATTGAGCGCGAGGGCGATGCCTAGATGCTCTCTGAATTGTGTGTCAGCTGCTGCTGAGACACGAGTCTGCAGATGTGCAGCGCTTACTTGCTCATGCCAATCAAGCCGTTGTTTGCAGCCACCATGAGCAGACAGTAATTCGGGCTGCTGCTTAACAGACCGAACACCGTGGTCCTGAGATACCGCTCGTGGCCTGCTAAATCCGTGAAGCTGATGACTTTCGCCTGTTGGCTATCAGTAAATACCCTGGAAGATTCAGATTTAATTCATACCGAGCGCTTCCCAATCTCTTCCCATGTAAGCTTCCTGCCCGGTACGTTCGAAGTGACAATATCGCCATTGACATCAAAACCCATGATCTCCATACCGACCGAGCTGGTTCTGCCACTTTCCACTTCATGCTTGTGACGGAAAAGGTTGACTCGAGCTTTGCCACGCCCGTCATCTAGACCTCCTTTCACCAGGACACCCAGCATGGTACTTTTACCGGCATCCACTGCACAATGTGATCAGCCCAGACCCCGTGTCACGCATGTCTTCTTCCTACCATTGCCGACCACGGCTATCCTTGTCTCAATTACGTCCTCCACCGTCTCAGGCTCTTGCCGTAGTAATAGTTTTGCCGTACAACCCTTTTCCTTCTTGTTTCTGACTTCGGCCTCTTCAGGGCCCCCAGTGTTGCGCGTCAGGAGTATGCGACATTCCGCTCGAAGGATTTTTGAAGCCCGCCGTATCCTATCCAACGCCACATCCCATTGCTCTTTACTGAACTGCATAGACTCGCCATTGTCCTCCTGTCCCAGATCGAAAAGAGCTTCTCCATGGCCCTCAAGTAGCCTATTCTGTACCACGTTGCTCAATTGCTGTAGGGTCACCTCGGCATCTTCCCCAGTGTCAAGCAGGATTTGTTTCAACCTGACAGGCGCAGGATTGTCGGACAGGTTCAAGGTATCGAGAATATCAAGCTCCGCATGTTCTTCGGTAGCTACACTTTGCGTCGCATAGCCGCTGTCGCTCGGCGCAACGGACACTGCTTTCGTTCGGCGAGCCTGTTGCTTCTCGACGTAGTCCGAGAATTGACTCAGGGCCTGGTATGCTTTTGCTTAGTGCTGCATGTGGCGCTCTGATGCGAATTCGGCTTACAGACTGGCCCTTTCGCCGCTCCTGCGGCGTTTGCTTCTGTACTCCAGCAGGCATAGGCATGATGGGATGGAGGGTGACGGAGTTGGCTGTCAATAGAGAGGTTTCTAAGGCTATCCTATAATCGTAATATCATCTTGAGAATACGTAGGCCTACGCCATATTAATCTGAAGTCAAATCTAGATAGATTGGGAAGATGCGACGGTAAAGAGGGAGTTGAAGTTTGGAGGGGCTAGGAAGTCAGGGTGTCTTTATCGATAGCGAGCATATGACGCACAAGATATGTTGAGTCACTGACGATAGCTTTTTTGTGCTCTGTGTCAGGGCCTTTAACAGCATTTCTTTAGATAACATGACCCTATCATGTTTGACCAGCTTCGAAGTATTACTTGATGACTCCGCCAAGCGTACTCGGCGTGTAAAAGGCACAACGCCTCTGCAGAGGGGCCATGCCTAGAAGACCCAACGCTAATCCTGATTGAAGATCTGAGAGTTCGGCCATCGAGTCCACAGACTCTAGCTTAATTGCTCGGCTCTGCATGCCCTGGTTATACTGGGTAATTCGATTTGCATCGTTCGTTCAGCCTGCTGCTTGGGGAGAGATGAGAACAACCGAGTCTCCTGATAAACCACAACATCAGTATCATATGCACACAGGAAGAGAACTCTCAAACCTCGGACGAACAGCATCTCGGAGTGTTTCTTCAGAGTCTAATGGCATCAGCAGACCGTCACATCAACAGAACGCTGCCCCGTAACCTACATTCACTGTCTCCTCTTCCTCATCTTCCTCCACAACGTAGATTGTTTCCTCCACATCACCAAGGACCATGTTGCAATGGCTGTCATAGGCCTAGTGTTCTCAGTAATGTTTCTACTCGTAAATCGCAAAGACATATCTTTCTCAAAGCCTGGACAGGGGATAACTAACGTGCAGGCGTCCTTTCAACTCTCTGTCTCCCCGAAGCTTAACAAACACTATCTCATCCAGCGATAATCGCACCAGGTCCATAGGCTCTGATGCCGGAGCCGCATCTCCATCACCGGCGTCCGCCATGGTTATTCTCTGCTGTTGTTACAACTTTGTTTGGTCTCGCCCAGCATGTTTAGGGTTTGGAAGAATAGAGCGGTTAAAGTTCGGCTGAATTGACCGGAATCTCCGCAAACGCCGGGCAACAAATTCGATAGACTCATCATACGGGGCTTCATTGCAGCTTAGTCTTCTAAGGTACACTCACTCGCGGCGTTAGATCAGGATCAAAAGTTCCTTGTGTCAACATGGCTTCTTCCGATCAGGCGGCAACGTCATCTACAATTGGCAACGCGCCTACTGTAAATGGGTCAAAAAGTAGCCTCAAAGAACAGAGCGGACCTGCTTCGAATCCGAAGCCTAAACCAATAGACGCAAGAAAGCCCGGCAAACAGCCACCAGCAGACATCAATGATTCGAAACTGACGGGTGCTGAGTTGAAGAAGAAGGCGAAGGAGGAGAAAGCTGCAAGAAGGGCAAAGGAAAGGCAGGAAAAGCAGGGCACCAGTGAGGCCACAGCACCAGCAGATGCGCCGATACCAGGGCAACACGTGCCTGATGCACCTTTCCCTGTGCATAAGCCAAATGCGCCCGTTCACAAGCAGCATCAGAGAACTGGTTCAGCTGGTGCAAACACGCCAAAGCAAATACCCATCCGTCACGCAGAATCGCAGGCGGTAGCTCCTACAGCGGCATCGAAAGAGAAATCAAAGCGGGTAGCTCTCTTCAGCCATCTCTACAGTGGCCCAAGAAGGACGACAATAGCTGGAGCTGGGAAGGATGTCCATCCAGCAGTTCTGTCCCTGGGAATTCAAGTAAGCAATTACACTGTCATTGGCAGCAATGCTCGCTGTGTTGCCATGCTGCTCGCTTTCAAAAAAGTATTTGTCATTCAAAGCCATTATGGTACCTACTGACTATGGATCTAGGTAATTGAAGCGTACACCACGCCACCTGGTAACTCTCTTCCGCGCCATCTGACCTCTCATCTCTCGCCTCAGATCGACTACATTGTCTCTTGTCGGCCACTGTCAGTATCAATGGGGAACGCCATCCGATGGTTGAAGGTCAAAATTTCCGAAGTCGACCCTGACACCGTTGAAACGACGGCTAAGATCAATCTCTGCGATGGCATAGACAATTTCATTACAGAGCGTATCACCGTTGCGGACCAAGTCATAGCCACCACTACGGCAGAGAGAATACGAGATGGTGACACTGTACTCACTTATGGGAGGAGCAGCGCCGTCCAGCTAAGTCTGGAAGAGGCTCTTCGCCAAGATAAGAGCTTCCGAGTCATTGTGGTAGACTCTAGACCGCTCTTCGAAGGCAAGGCTTTGGCGAGCAACCTAGCCGACTCCGGTTTGGAAGTTCAATATTCGCTCCTCCACGGTGTGAGCCACCTAATCAAGGACGTAACCAAGGTCCTACTTGGCGCCCAAGCGATGACAAGCAACGGCCGTCTCCACTCGCGAGCCGGCACAGCGCTTGTGGCTATGATAGCTAAAGAAGCTAGCGTACCTGTGATTGTATGTTGCGAAAGCGTCAAGTTCAGCGAGCGAGTTGCGCTTGATAGCATTGTCATGAACGAGATTGCTCCGCCAGAAGAGTTGATACCACAGCGAGGCAGTCCAACGCATCTGTCGAAATGGGAGGACATTCCCAATCTTCAATTGCTCAATCTGATGTACGATCTCACGCCCGCCGAATACATCGATATGGTGATCACCGAGTACGGCTCTCTATCACCAAGCAGTGTACCGGTCGTGTATGCCCTGAGCATAGCTAGCTGAAAAATTCTTTAAGTAATTGCAGTCACAGTGGGAATTATGGCTCGCCAAGAGAGTGCTGGGATCCTTGGATCCTTGGACGCTTTGTGGGACGGTCACAGACGCGGAGAATATGCTGTATGATTTTTTGGGTAAAATTCCGGATTCACCAATGGTGATCTAACATACAATGGGCGCCCTGCGGCAGCAATAGGTGAGGCCTGTCGCTGTCGAGTACTGTATGCAAAGCGATGCTCTTTACTCCCATTAGAAATCCAGATCGACGGAATGTCAATTATTCGACAACACTCTTACGCAAGGTAGTCAAGACCTCGAATGCTACTTCCACCACTGCTATCACCACCTGCTAGTTTACTACATCGCGAATAAACCTCAATCCTTCGGTTTTTGTCGGAGATAGAAATGGGCCAGCAATCAGTTCTAACATACCTTACCTAGAAACAAACCGCGCATATCTCCACCCTTGCCTGCTAAGCGCATACCGGCCGTCATCTCAAAACCTCTGACAGCATCGCAGAGTTCGAAGGGCGCGGTGCCACTTCCTACCTTAGAGAACAGTTCCACCCCAAAGACAGATATGAAGCCAACAGCACCCAAGCGAGTGCGGTGCTAGAATACTTGTTCAGTAGATGACCGTGGATCTGGGCGGGCAGTCATCATTAATAGATAAAGACCTATGCGACAAGCACTAGAAGTCTCAAGCTCCCAAAAGTGGAATGAGAACAATCTCCACAAAGCAGCCAATCTCTAGCAGAATAAATCTTCAAACATCACCATGCAGATCGCTGAAATGCTTCAATCTCTTGCGATCCATAGTCACTTCGTACAATGCGCAGTAAACCCGCTACTTCGAAAACCACAGCCTCGAGCTCCAGATCTGAACATATGCCTCTACTATGATGTTGGTGACCATCTCGGAAGAAAGCGATATTGTAAAGCAATAATCCGAGAGGCAAATGTGTTTGACTTGCCCTGCAACACCCCTCTTACCAACACTAATGTGCTTACAACACCCTACAACACCTCTCCCTCACCAACACTCTCAAACCCTCCCAAACACCCAAGCCAAACATCCCTTCTGCAAAACTGAAACCCAAATACAAAAAATGATCATGAAGCTAACCCGACTCGAACGGATAACCTTGAGGAGGCTCTCATTGCTGGAATCTCACACGCTACCATTGCGCCATAGCTCTAAAATCCCGAGTCAGCATTGCTGGGGCGGGGGACGCAAGTTTTCGAGACCACCTACCCGGACTTTTATTCGTCGCTCACTGTTTTGCTTGATGACCCTACTCATGATTATTGACCTGAATAGGGCTGTGCTAGGGTTTCGAATTATGTATGTTGGAAACAGGAGGGGATGAGCAAAATCGGGGATTCAGAGATTGTTTCACGCGAGGATTTGGTTGGATGATGGTTTTCTGTGGTGAGTGTTCAAGCAGATACTACCGATATTCTAATTACAGAAGTATTGATTGCGTTGTCAGAATCGCGAGCTACATATCGCCAAAACAACATAGTCCTCAACCACTGACCGAAACCGGGCTGAATGATGAATGAATAGGAAGCATTTTCTTCGACGAGATGCCTATTCGTCCTAGCTCTCTATCTCTAAAGCTACCTGATTTCCACGAGGCCGCTCAATTTATCACAGGCTAGATACCTTCTTCAGGAAACGAGCCGGCGCGTCAGTTCGAAGAACCAATCCAGTAATGATCCGGAATCGTAGTGAAGCAAGCGCCTTGACAGCGGGATCGTGTCGTTCCCCAATCAAGACGATTAACTATTCAAGGCGATTGCCGGTATTCTCGGGGCTGGTAAGGATCTATGCATCAATATGTTCTTTAGGTGTTCAGCTCAGGACTATCGCGAAATTTTCATACCCGCTGGGAGATGATCTTCTGTTGCGTGAAGCAAGATGACGCACTTTCGGGCCTCTATAACGCTCCTAGATGCTCAAGAAATTTCGGAGCGCCGATCCATGGTCTAGAGATGTTTGAGATTGTTGCGGACGGTGTTCCCTGATTGCATCGCTCACCAAGCTTGAAGTGATGCATGACCAGGATGTAAAGGAGAGTGGCGAGCCGAGGGGGTTCCATTCACAGACGGAGCGGCCTCGTCCAAGGCTTGTCCGGTTTCTGTACGATGCACCAATGGATGTCTGCATTGCTGAACAAAGCTATAAGGATATCTTGGAGAAGTCAAGTTCTAGAGAAGGCTTCGTTGACCTGCATATGAGAAAATTGATAAAGGAGCAAGATTGGCCTCAGCAGGTATCTGCTGATCCGTTCATTACAGATTGTTTGAATACAACAGGCGACTCATCTCTTGGATAGATCTTTCAACTTCTTGTTGCGTAGGAAAAAGGATAGTACGAAGGATAGAGCCGCTGTTGCTATCATCTGGATCCAAGCGTCCTTGATAGCATCCAAGGCTGCTTGCAAGACCGCTTCTCTGAGAGGAGGCGGAAGCTGGTTCGTAAAGGAAGCCCCAACACCAGCAATTGCTTCCTGCACGGTTGCTCTGGGAGTATGCGGCAAGATTCTTTGGATGTTATCCGACGCACGATTGATGAAGATACTGTTCGCCACTGCTACCGCAAAGGCACCACAGAGAGTATCAACACACCCGAAGATAGTGCTTGCATCCGCAATGTGCTCTTTCGCCACTATCGCTGACATGACAGGACCGGCATTCATTGCATACAGACCAGTTCCCACACCGCCAAGAATTAGGTAGCCGTAGATTTTGCCGTGGGAGGTGTCCATCTCGGTAGTGTATAGACACACGGACATGATCAAGGCCAGACTGCTACCTGCAATGAACCAAAGTTTGTAGTAGCCGAAGCTTGTTATCAGACGTCCAGAAATCAACATGGCGGAAACCGAGGTAAACAGAAATGGAAGAAGGTCGACTGCTGCTCGAATCGCCGATTCGCCTCGTACGAACTGAAAGTATAGGGGAATGTAGAAGATGGTAATGAACATCATGCCAATGGAGCAGCCGGTTTGAATAATTAGAATCCACATTTCCCATGAGTGCAAGATGTGAAGAGGAAGAATGCGATCTTTCTTCGTCGTGAAGGTAGCGGTAGCTTGCTGGATGCCGAATAGAAGCCAAAGAACGCCTGAGCAGCAGAACAGTCCAATGATGGCTCCACTTCTCCAGGGATATAACGCTCCACCGAATGATAAAGCCATGATACCGGAGCAGAGAGCGCCGGCGAAGGACAGACAGCCAACAATATCAATGCGGCGAGTACGGGCCCAAAGACTCGTAGGAGAACTTTCCATCTTGCGCGAAGGTAGGATGAACACAAATACGGGAAGAGTGACACCAACCAGGATTAGATTGAAGTAGAAGCTCCAACGCCAACCTGCGGCCGTGACGGCAAAGGCACCTCCAATTGAAGGTCCGAGTCTAAGCGTCTCTTTAGCAGGAAGAAAGTGTCAAGAAGGAGTAGCACACTAACATGGTACCAAGGCCCCACACGAAGCCGATATAACCAAAGTACCGACCTTGCTTTTCGGCAGACGTGAGAGCGGTGATGATGTTGATAATTGAAATATAGGAGCCGCTGCTTCCGATGCCAGTGATTGCCTTGCCAACAATGAAGATATTCATTGATGGCGCGGCGGCCGTGAGAGCGGTGCCGACAGCGAAAAGTAATCTGGCAACAAGTAGTATCTTCTTACTATCGAAAAACACAAGCAGCTTTCCCCTAACAAAGTTAGCGTGCGACGTATTCCTTGGTTGCAGGATGTCATCGTTTTACCAGAAAAGGCACGACCCGCCCATGCCCAAGGAGTAGGTAACATTAATCCAGGGGAATTTGGATATTTCCCCGAAAGCATTGATGATAGTCGGCTGCAGATCGGCAGTAATGGTGCTGTCGAGGGCTGCTTGCAGTTCTGCTAAAAGCATCGAGGAGCAGAGGACTACCCAGCAGAGCGGACTCAAGGATGCACTCCTGGGAGACTGCTGGTCCGAAACGTTCGCACCGCCATTTTCCTGGTCCTTTTCATCTTGAGCTGGTGCGATTATACTCTTTTCTCGGGAGGCATGGTGGCCGAGTTCATTTTCCATGTCAGTTCCGAATTGGTCACTTAGGAAACAGTGACTCAAGAATGAATGTTAGAGGACAGCCGCCAGCATGGTCCTCAAGCGATGGGCCTAAAGACTAAGCTCGCCATAGATGCTGGTAGTCGGTACCTAGAGTAGGTTGGTTTGGAAAATAGATGTCTTGAGGCGTGGCAGCGTACAATTCTCTCGATGCCAGAGCGCTGTAAGTAAAGTATTGTTGTGAAGTCCTTTTCTCTCCTAGTCTTAAAGCTTTAAAGGAATGGTAAGGTTAGTGTCAATCAGCATGCAATAGCGATCCCCTCGGTACCATTTTTGTAGCCAATCAATTTCTTGGCTTGATATACAGCACATAGCACTTTTACCTCACTGGAGCCATCGTCTTGTTTTTTAGATACATCCTACTTCGATTCTCTGAGCATCTTCTTTACCTTTGCGGTAGCTGATTGACAAGTACGATAATGTGGTAAAGCGGGGTGTGAGGGGTTAGAAGGAGGCACGCAACGATCTGCATTTTCTGCTTCTTATTACGGAATACATAACGAATGACTTGCTTTCTTGGGTAGGAGCAAGAGCCAAGGAGCTAACTGATTGTGAGCCTAGTGGGTGAACCCAGGAAGCACTATACTACTTTTGTCCGATCTCACCCAACCTAGTTTAAGCGAACTCTATGATTTCGATTGGTCGTCTCTCCTCCATCTATTGGAAGTATGAAATATCTGACATTGTTTGCAGTCCGTTGCATCCTCTCATTGAGCAAGTATCAGATGGAAGCAGCACCAACCGCCGGTGCTGTTCTGTGGCTATGATTACAGGAAGAGCCATGCAAAGAGCACGATTGCGGCACGCCGGCCGATCGTCCAGCAGCTGAAGCTTCTGCGAATCCTGCCTCTGCACCTGTTACTTTAGGGCCGGGCTGAGAGCTCAGCCCACGGGCACAGTCACCCTCGGGAGTTGCTCATTGGTTGAAATTTCCTGGATGTACGAACTTGAGCTGCATGTAGCCTCATGGCGTGAAGGCAGCCCTGTTCAATGGATGTACGAACGACGTCATCCACCCCCCAGATTTCGGACGAGGCATGGAATGCTTAGAACAGTCACTCTGAGCGCGTGGATAGCGTCACTTTAGTCTCTCACTTTGACCTTCCAGTCTTTTCAATTCTATGTATATTATGTTCTCTTACCTTTCGGACTTCCGATCATCGTATATCCAGAAGAGCTGGAGAAAGATAAGGCGAACGATGCGAAAGATATTTGGAGTTGCGCAAATCTTAATGCATGATCAATCACAATAGTGGGATCCTGCGCTCCCTGTGCTCAGAGGATTTTCATCCTTGTTTCCTTTCAGAATCTTGGCCATCACAAATCGGGTGTCCAACGTCAGTTTCTACGATTTTCAGGCCGATCTGTGTAAATCGCTTGTGGCAGGCCCCAACATCCCCACTACTTTTTATACAGAAGGAAATAATGCGACCTCAAAACAACGCCAATATCTAAACCTCGTTGGTCAAGCTCTGGTCGGCCGGCCCGGGGGGGGTTTGGGGGGGGGGTGACCTTATCGGGCACCTTTCGCCCGTTGAGGGCTGGTGCTGTAGAGACAGGCCTCCCAAATTGTGACAGTGTGCGCAGCGACACGAAAGACTACGCCGCAGTATGACTGTAACCCATCGAGATCAAGCTCAGCTCCAGCACCCACCCATGCATAAGGTTAAGAGACAAGATTGGCATCCGCGCTCCCCTTAAAGACGATCTATTCCCCCCCCGCGAAGCGTACACACATGCCAATAAAAAGATCTCAACTCACACGACCATGCAACACAACGCCAAAGGAATCGTCTACGTTTCCTTTGAATGGGGTTTCATCCTTGTTCAGACACTAGTTGTCACTCTTCGGGTTTATTCGAGAACCTTCCTCACAAGATCAGTCGGGTCTGACGACCTTTTTATAGTGATCGGTTTTGTACGTTATGTACTGTTTACTGCTCTGAATAAGAAACAGCTAACGTATGTACCTAGGGACTGAATGTCGCTGCAACAGTCTCTGACCTCGAGGGCTTCCTCAATGGCTGGTCACAGCACGAAAGCAGCCTCACACCAGGTGAGTACTCGTCAACAGAAAAGTGGTAAGATTCATACTCGTTCCCCAATTTCCGCCAGCCTGCTCTAAGAACTATCTAGGAATTCTATCGGATACATCCAAGCGTACATTGTTTACTTCTTTGTTCGCGCTTCAGTGATGCTGTTTGTCTTAAGATTACTTCCATCCTACAAGAAATGGCAGCAAAGAGTGGTCTACTTGGCGTTCCTTACGAATTTCCTTGTGACGGCCTATACGTGCGTCATGTTTGGAATCTCTTGCCATCCGTTCAAGGCCAATTGGGAGGATGTTCCGAACTCAAAATGCTTCTCCAAGGATGTCTTGGTCCTTACAAATCAGATCAATGGCGGTAAGATTTACCATTTCAGGACATTGTGTCTGTGCTCACCTACATAGCTCTTGCATGCGCATGCGACATCGCCACTGCCTTAATACCCCAATTTCTAATGTGGGGCGTACAGATGAAAGCGAAAACCAAACGGCAGCTGAACGTTCTCTTCGCTCTTGGTCTGATCACTGCAGTGCTAAGCATCGGTCGGGCGGCCACAATCACCAAGAAGACACTCAATGACGACACTACCTGTATATTCACTTGGACCACTGTTCAGCCTTTTGTGACTGACAGCTGCATAGGGAACATAATCCCAGCCTACTACTTCAGCTCCTTCGAGTGCAACCTTGGTATCATCTTTGCATGTGGGCCCGCCCTCCGTCAGTTCTTGGCGTACAGAAGTCGAACGCATACTTCCCTGCCAACAAAGGCCCGACAGTATCCAAACGAAGATTTCGAGAAGATGCGCTATCGTATCAACATGCGCGACATCTTCTGGTATCGTAAAGCTCAAATAATTGGCAACAGAGTCTTCGATGCCTCACCGATATTTCGAAGTAGATCCCCACCACCGGATGCTTCAAGCAGCAATCCGCAAAGTTCCACGCAAGTTAGCAGTTCAATCCTTGACGTTTGGGAGAAGAAGATCAGGAATGCATTCGGGGATGGCAGAGATCATGAGGTAATACTGTCTAAGTGGAGCCACTCCTCCTGGCTATGTCGAAAAACCTCGACTAATGATATATAGGGTGCGCGTCAATCCTCGTCCGAGACCGCAAAATCTACTCCCTCCGAGGTCTCTGAGAAGCAGGAATCTCGTGAAGCATCTAGACCGGGTGACCCTCCTTCGAAGAAACCTTATACTGGTCGCAGATGGCGCCTGTTCTCCCCCAAATCGGAGATCAGTACCGGCAGCTCCAATCGGGCGACCTTCCTACTCTCCGATAGTGGAGCTGGTACAAGTACCACCTTGACGACACAGGACGAACCGTTCTGGCCTTCACGCCAGAGCGAGCTCGCCGACGAGCTGTCCAATCCAAGAATGAAACCCACATACGGATCGCAGATAGTCTAGTGTCCGCTTCTACAACAATGGATTTTTTCGTCTGATTTAGACAAGATGACACTCTAGGCTCGGGTGTGCTTCATCGTTTGAAGAGGTAGGCGGTCCGGAATGCAATTACTGGCTACCCAAGTTCTACATAGTCAATGTGGTTCGAAGATAAGTAGATTCGGCGGCAAACCCTGACAGTTGCGAAGCCACCTTGTCAACGCCTACTTTACATGTACGCACTGTGGGGTCCTATCACTCGCCCTTGCGTAACTAATCGAAAGGTCTCACTCTATGACTTTGCGATATGCCTCCGTTTCGGTAATAATCTTATCTCACTATTGTCCGATAGACCCCGTGCACTAGACTGCTGTTCTTGAACACTAATTTGATGATAGAGAGCTCCAGAGTCGGACTATCGTTTCAATTTTCTCAAAGACAGACACATAAACAGCAGAGGTCTGCAGGCTTCTCGCTTTCCGACCCGAGGGGCGCATTGAAACGGTGCACCCCCGCGCTTGATATACCATGCATATTAGGCTTGCAAGGTCCCATTGCTTCGGGATCGTTTGGCAGCCGATAGGTCCACAAGGTAAACTACCTAGTAAGGTCCCGCTTGGCAGACCTCCAACTTTCTTACGTCTATTGGAGGGGCCTTGGGTTCGCAAGGCTGCAAGCCCCGCACGGAGATCCAAGTTCTGAGCAACTGCGTTGGAAAACAACAAATCTCTACAAGTGTGGTCTTCACAGGATCCTTGAATAGAGCGGGTCCCTCACAGCCGCAATCGTCTGCACTCTCTCCAAGCTTGCTCCGATCCACGACCGTGGGATCCAGAGGCTCTCTCATCACAACCATGGATCCCACGCCCAACATCTCCAGCGACCCGCCCGCAACCCCTTTCCGACCCACCCCAACAGCCTCCCTCCCCCCCGCCACAGCGCGAGAATACTACAACGCCCCCGCCACCGACGCCTTCTACCACTCTCTCTGGGGCGGCTCCCACATCCACATCGGCACCTACCTCACTCCCGACGACCCCCTCCCCCTCGCCTCCGACCGCACCGTCTCCCGCATGGCCTCCCTCCTCGGCCCCTTCCTCACGCCCGCCACCCGCGTGCTAGATCTCGGGGCCGGCTACGGCGGCGCCGCGCGCTGGCTGGCGCGGCATTACGGCTGCCACGTCACGTGCCTGAATATTTCAGAGGTGCAGAACGCGCGGAACCGGGCGCAGACTCGGGAGGCGGGGCTGGAGGCGCTGGTGGCGGTGGTGGAGGGGGAGTTTGAGACGCTGCCGTTTGGGGAGGGGGTTTTTGAGCTGGTGTGGTGTCAGGATAGCTTGCTGCATGCGGGGGATCGGGAGAAGGTGGTGAAGGAGGTGGCGAGGGTGGTGGTGGGGAGGGGGGCGAGGGTGTTGATGTCGGATCATTTGGTTGTGGAGGGTGTCGGGGAGGAGAGGACGAGGCCGATAAGGGAGCGGTTGGCGCTGGAGGGGGGGTTGGCGACGAGGGGGTTCTATGCGGAGGTTTTTGAGAAGTGGGGGTTTGAGATGATGGGGTTTGCGGAGGGGACGGAGCATATGGTTATGCATTGCGGGAAGGTGGTTGCGGCGATCGAAGAGGCGGAGCGGCTGGGGGCGACTGAGCTTTCGCAGGAATTTGCGGAGAAGGCGAAGGCGGGGATGGCGCAGTGGATTGAGGGCGGGAAACAAGGGTACCTGGAATGGGGTATCTTCCATTTCCGGAGATGACTTCTCTGGCACCGCGAGCAGCTTTCTAGCGTAGATGGCGCTTGTCCGTCTTGGTTGGATGGGAGATTCGTAATGAAAGCTTACGTACTGATGCAGAATTATCCAGTGTTCATTGTTCAGTGCCTTCCCCATGATTCCAACAGCTGGGGTGCGAGAGCAGCAAGCTGCGACCAGACATGCACGCCTCCTGAACTAAGATCTGCAATCTCTTCTTAGCTGCTATCGAGTGCTCGCATCAGGTGAGCGGGTCCATCTAAGTATCCTACCGAGCCATCTGGGTTTTCGGCTCCTTGCACCACCCATCCTTGTTCACGTTGGTCAGAAATCCAGCCCCTGAAAGAAGACTACAAGCGAGACAATACCTGCGCCGCAGGGACTCTTACCGCGTGTTGAAGCTTTGATAGATACCCTCAAAGACCTTTTGATCTTCGCTATCGAGTCGACTTTTGATGCCCAGCGGAGAAAAGTAGACCGTACACTCACGACACGATCTTCGCCGAGCGCATATCAAAGATGGAAAGCTGAAGCCATAGGCACGCACGCGCAATTTTGGCGGACTGGCGAAGAAATGAATACAATCTTCAACCTCTATAAGACGTCCTAGGTCGATCGTTTGGAGCGCTTCAAGGGGAGTTATCGACAACGGTTGTAATCTGCCGAACGGCAACAACAGGTGGGATGATCAGAATCATGCCATGATTCGACTTTCTGGAGTACAGCGGGCGATGTTTCGCAGCAATTTTAGCTTTCCATAGATGTCATAAATAGAATCTGTAGGAGACAGCAAGGTAACAAGGCTGAGTAATCCAGTTCGGATATTTCCGTCTCCTGGGTTTGCTCAGACCATTTTTCCACCGTCGCAGCAGTCGTGCTGGGTCCTGCCGATAGGAATGATTGCCAACCGACCAGCTAGTTGGTGTCTTCAATAATGCAGCAGCTGAAAATCAAGGCTCTGCCTCTTGCGTCAGCTCATTATAATCAATTGGCCAAGCAGCAGGGAGGGCATGCTAGACCAAATGAAGACCCTCGACTTCATCCTGTACTTAGGCCGTTCTTTTTTTCCGGACACCCGGGGTTAATGAAGCCAGGTCACCAATGTCTGTCATTTCTACGGTTCGACAGAGATGGCAGCAGCCTCGACACTCAATAGCTCAGGCGACTACTGGGGGGATCTAAAAATCGCATCCGGGATACGGTGTCGATCAGCAACATTCTGAAGACAACGCCTCTGAGCTGGTGCTCCATAGAGGCCAGGAATACCGCGCGACTCGTAGTTTGGGGAGCGGATTCATGACGTCGGTGACTGGCGGACAAAGGACCATTTTCCGGCCAGAGCCGAGCAGGTCTAGCTTGTGGGTTCAGTGGTTGGCTTGACGATGTTCTCGTATCGCCTTTCAAGTCAGTCATCAGTGGAACACTCTCAATGGAACCGCCCACAGTAAGATTCCCGGCCCCTTAATGCAGTCATCTTGTACGACGTCGCAGGAACATATATCGCACCATTCTGCAAATTGTAAGCCATAAAGATCGTATCTCGGGTCTTTGGCCTTGGACTCGGAAACGGCGGTATCTTTCGTCTTCATGGTTTCTGGTGACTGTTCCTTATGCGTTTCTTTCCGACATTTCATAGTAGTAGCTGTTATTATTGGTTATTCGGCGACCACACGCTTGGTATCTCATGCCGCATTTGGGCTTTCGGCTAGCCAGAACGGCTACAGCATGAGTTTCATCATCTGGAGAGGTTTTCGATTACTGATAGTGACTTCGTGACCTGCTCTGTTTTTTCACGAAGCCACTGAATGTGCTTTGACTTGTTATAGAGTGAGTGGGTTCTTTATAAAATTTTGTTCGACCTCTTCGGTGCTATTGGTTCGAGACCGGCTAATTTCCTGCCTGGCCGCACGCAGAGACGGATACTGAAGAACAGTGAGCGCATAGATGTAGAGAAATCTACCTTACCATGTGGTAGGAAAGTCCGATATTCCATCTCTACATTATTTCCAATGGCGTGATCGCCATGTGCCAGACCGGAGACGTTCAATTGTTTTCTCGAACTCACCGTATGAAAGTGTTGGCGATTATCGTTTACCGTGGTGGCCTGGGGTGTGTGCAGGAGGCGATTGAAGCGTGGCACGGATTACAAGGCCGGTTCGCTGAGGCTCGTCGCAACATCAAAAGAAAAGCGTGGGTCTCATGCGGAAGCACCTTTCTGGAAGGCTGCCGAGGGCGACAAACGGGTAATCGGTTATGGCTTAGTAGGCAATCCAAAGTCTTAGATCAGCTTCACCTACCGCGCATCTCAGACCCCTTTACCGGTGAAGTACTCTTGAACATAGGCCCTCTTTCCCCGATGAAGCTTAAACTCGATCCTAGAGGCATGCACGTTTTGAATTTCGAACGCAGTTTGCTTTCTGATTGAGAATCTACTACTAGGTAGTCACATGACGTGGTCACACCCCGTGGTTTCGACGGGCTTATGGACATAAATGGTCCCGGTGTTCGACTTGGTTCGTATCTAGGCTTCGGTGATATCTGCATCAGCCCAGCTTGCACGCATTCGTACAGATATCTTCAACGTTCTGGAAATCCTTTGGTCCAGCTTCTGAGGTGCCATTGAGTTGGTCGCCCTTAACAAAGATTAAGATTATATAGTTGATATTATCATGCAATACATCTACGTTGAAGACATAGAAATTGGTGCTATTTCACTCACGGTACCGCTACCTCTAGGAATCCCTCCATACGATCGTATCTTGTTGTTGTGGCGTGCATTCCGGTTGTGTTTGCGCGGGACAGGCACGATTCGAGATTATGCTGATCCTAAATAGGCTGTTCCACACGACCGAAGAGTCAAGACTGTTAGATTAGGCGTCGATCGACGGTTTAGAGCCTACTTGGGGAAGAGTGTAAGGCCTAGTGACTGTAGAAAATTGTGTACCTCTGAGGGAGACAGTTGGCCGCGATATAGAATCTTCTTCAAGAGTGTCGCGGGCGACGGACTCACGTATCAAGAAGGCTCTGAACTCCCCTCGGTGAAATGCCATACTTTACTCTTCGTGCATATACAATGGATGCTTTGCTAGTCGAGCTATATCTTTACCTTTCGTGGCGTTACAAGACCTAGTAGGAAGAGAGCAAGTTATCTCGATTGAGATGTGTTGCAACTTCGAGAGGGGAAGCAGAGAAAGAGAGATAGATTTCTAGCTGACCATTCATTCCACTGAGATGACATCGTTGGAACTTGCGAGGTTGATTAGCGGAGCAATGTACTTTGGTTGAACATAGACTGGCTTGTTCTGGCAGTGGTGCTGAGATCAAAATTGCTCTGTATCATACCCTACATAAGGTTGAAGGGGAAGTCTGAAGATGTCTTTTGGCCCAGGAGTTTGGAGCCGGAGAGCCTCGACGTCACGTGATGCAATTCAGGCGTGGACTTGCTCAGGGCTGGCTTAGGGCTCGATCCGCCACCCACACCACGACAGCAATAATTTATTTTATACTGTTTCGAATGATCATTGAGTCGGCTGTTTCTGAAGTAGCGTTGACTCTTTCTGTCAATTGCAAGGACAACGCTCATCTGAAAATCCTGTGGCTCCGCAAAGTGACCAAAGCATACGCCGTGCTGCCCCGACCGGGCAACTTTTGTTTTGGGAATCCTACGGCCATCGCTTTCGCTACGAGAAGTCTTTGATCAGACCACGCCTTCCGTCCTCCTCACCTGCCGTCTACTACCAAACATGGCGACCGAAGCCTCCCAACCATCTCCCCTTACCGACGCGCATTCTAATGGCACCCTCGAAGCCAAAGCCCCCCAAACAACCACCGCCATCCCCGAAAACACCTCCGTCGACGGCTCCACCACCCCCATGCTAACGCCCATCCTCCACCCCTCCACCATCAGCACCCCCGCCCCCTCCAAACCCCTCACTGCAGACCAACGCACCAAATACCTCTCCCTCCTCACCACCACCAAAGCATGGACCCTCCTGCCCACCACCTCCAAGTCCCCCTTCCCCACCGCCCCCCTCAGCGACCCCGAACGCCTCTGGCTCACGCGCGAATGCCTCCTGCGCTACCTGCGCGCCACCAAATGGTCCCTCCCCGCCGCCATCGCGCGGCTGCAAACCACCCTGATCTGGCGCCGGGAATACGGCCTCGCGGACTTCACGCCCGAGTACATCAGCCCCGAGAACGAGACGGGAAAGCAAGTCCAGCTGGGGTACGATATCCACGGCCGGCCTTGTCTGTACCTCAACCCCTCGCGGCAGAACACGCCGCGCAGCGAGAAGCAGATCCAGCATCTGGTGTTCATGCTCGAGGCCACCATCACACTCATGCCGCCCGGGGTGGAGACCATGGCCATCCTGTGCAACATGAAACAAGGTGCTGGCAACCAGCCCTCAGTAGGCCAAGGCCGCCAGTTCCTCTCGATACTGCAGACGCACTACCCGGAGCGGCTGGGCCGGGCGCTGGTTATGAATGTGCCGTGGGTGGTGTGGGGGTTTTTCAAGTTGATAAACCCGTTCATTGATCCGTTGACGAAGGAGAAGATGCGGTTCGATGAGGATTTGAGGGTGTTAGTGCCGCCGATGCAGTTGATGAAGGAGTATGGTGGGGACGTGGCGTTTGAGTATCGGCATGATCCGTATTGGGGCGCGTTCTGTGGGTTGGTGGAGGAGAGGCGGAAGGTGATGATGGAGCGCTGGGTGGAGGGGGGGAAGGTGATTGGGGAGAGCGAGGTCTATCTCAGGGGCGGGGATGAGCAGAGTGTGGGGAAGACGGGCGAGGATGAGGCCAAAGAGGGGGCTTGATGGGAGGAGTGGAGCGTGTAGGTGGAAGAGTTGGCATGGAGATGGGGGTTTGCATGCTATACATAGCGGCCGAATATTTCTGACGGATATTTGCTAAGGCGTACATAGACAGGCATTATTCAGATAGAGTACAGCATATGATAGACTTGAAGCGCACTCGCAACACATCGTCAGTCCCTCACGCCAGTGGATGAGAAACCGTAAACTGGTACGGTATGCCGTTCACGGCTCTCACAGCATCCCGTCGTCCCCACTGCAATGCTGCAAAATTCGTTTCGCGTCTGGTATGAAGCCTGAGCTTACAGCACTCTCGCTCAATTCGTTCACAGCCTTTGGTATCTATTCCCCCTATTACTATCAAAATTGCCTCGCCTCAAACGACCTGGTCCTCCTCAATGCCACCCTTCTAAGCCAATAATCCAGCAACTTCCGCAATTTTCAAAAGTAATACCATCAGGGACCCACATAATCAAGGCTCCGTCCTCGACTCCTAGAGACGAAAGTGCCATTCGCAAGGCCGTGTCACTCTTGACTTTGGAAGTGCCTGGGATACCACAAGCAAGGCTCCGTCCTCCGACTTGGGTACGAAGCTGCTGTTGACAAGCGTTACATTTTCTTTTCACTTGGGCAGATGTGTGTTGGAGGTATAGCAATGCCAGAATTATTGACGGACACCGAGAGCGATCCGTCCTGTTGCATGGCCGGCAGCAGTATTGTTGGGGGTGGGAAGCGTCCTCTTCCTAGTGCTCCTTTCTTTGGATGCGGTTGTTGATCCACGCTGTAGGTGGAAAGCCAGCCGGTTTTAAAGACAATGTTGCGGTATCATGCCATCAGCGACAAGCCCCGAGATCTTGATGGAGTAATCAGGAATCTTAGGATGCCTCAAATTTGACAGCCCTGAGACCGTCTAACTTGAGACGGCGATCCCAGCGCCAGCGCCATCAGTGCTCACGGCTAGGCCTGGGACTGCAAAATTGCTATATACGTAGTGATGCGAATTTTCTCGTTGGCTAGTATGGGTCATTTTGGGCAGGGAAACCGATGAGCTAGCGACAGGCAGGTACGGAATGGGCGTGGAGAGCAGAAAATACCTGGCCATCAGGCTTGATAGTGATGGCCTGACCACCAACGAATTTTGTCTGGAAGATGGTCTGACGAACATTTTGACCACCAAGAATGAAACGAGATCCAGACAACCTTAAGCCAACGTACCCGAAGTGGTTGTTGAGAGTGGTAGGTGCGAAGGCTGGGCGGTCGTCAGCGGTACGTAGCATGGGTGCCGAAGATGCTCTATCAAACTGATGCGTGAAGCCAAAGTGTACTGCTGCTGCAGTTGCGCCATTCTTGGAGCTTCGATGTGTTGGTTGACACGACCACCTCATCAAGAGCGGGTAGAGCTTGGATGAAGCTATGGGAAAGAGGCAACCGCTTCCTGTTGAAACGGGTTGCTCCTCGACTTAGTTATTCGCTGTAGTAAGCCACGTACTGGGAATTGAAGCCTCTTGATACCGGGCAGAGTCTTGCCTCAGTATGTATTGGACGGCTTTTCTTAGTCTGTTACGATTGGGCTGGATCGACATCATTTTATCCACTACTCGTCTCATAGTATACTCTTCGTGTTCGATAGAGGCAATTCTTTGCGCTGCTTTATAAATAAGATCCATGAGTCTTGGGTCGCTTGCAGCCCTCGCCGCATGTATACTGTCGACTAACTCTTTGTCGTCTTCTGTGGTAGAGGTGCGTTCAAGTTGTCGCACACAGACCTCGACGTCAGCACCTCGCTCGAGCAGCAGGTCGAATATCGATTGTTCCTGGCGCCACGCTGCGGCCCTTAGAGCGTCTCTAAAACCACCTCCCTGGATGTTAGGGTCTGCACCTGCGTCTAGTAGCAGTCTTGCTACCTTCTCGGAACCTGTATTCGCCGCCGCTTGTAGCGCGGAACCGTAGATGCCTCCCTGTACGTTGACCTCCGCCCCTTGGTCAAGGAGCAGGGCTGAAACAGCATATTGCCCTTTCGCAGCTGCAGCCTGTAACGCATAACCGTATCCGCCACCACGGGCGTTGATCTCAGCGCCAGATCTGATGAGTAAGCGGACCACAGCTTCGTGGCCATATTCGCAAGCGACCTGAAGAGCAGTATCGTACTTTCCCCCTTCGATGGTGGGGTTGACCAACGCCCCATTCTCGAGTAGCAAGCGGACAATTGGTTCAGAGCCGGAAAAGCACGCAGCTTCTAGTGGAGTTCCGAACACCAGCCCACCAAAACAGTTTGTGTCGGCGCCGCTGCCTACCAAAAGGCGGACCATCTTCTCGTCTCCTTTACTCGCTGCAGCCACTAGTGCGGTACCGTATTTACCACCAAGCGCATTGACATCGTAACCCAAGCCGAGCAAGGCTCGTACGGGTTCCACAAGGCCGAGTAGAGCTGCATAGTAGAGAGGTGAAGGACCAGAGCCGCGAAGCCGGTTTGAGCCTCTTTTGATGTTAGGATCATAGATTGCCAGCCAGTTCTGAAAGATCGTTACGGATGTGTGAAAGAGCCGCATGGCGTAATACTTGGTGGTCATATCGCTGTATCTCATGGTCCCATCATCAACGCAGCTCAACTCTTGAGCGTGCTGAAACCAAAATTCCGCCGCATATCTCAGCAGTGGCATGACCTCTGGTTCGGGTGCGACTTGATGTTCCTGGCTGTTTCTGCACAGGACAGACAAACAGCATTGGCCGATATGTTCATGGGACTCCTTTTCCGATAGCGTAAAGCTTGCAGCTGAACCCTGGGAAATATGATCTGACAAGAGATAATCCCGCACTGATGCGTGAGCAAATCGTACGATCCGACAAACTTGGAGCTTGCCACATATGAAGACCTTCTCTTCAGACATTGAGACTAGCGACCGGCAAATGCGAAGCACATCGTGAGGATCACATAATTTGTCATCTGGATCGACATCTTGAAGTCCCGGTTCTGTTGTCGCAGCTTCTGCCACTTCTTCCAGGGCGAGTGGCCGCTTCGCTAATGCTATCCATTGCAAGATTGCACGAGCATCTGCCAGATCGCTGCTACTCACACAGCCGAGGATACGTTCGTAGGTATCGTACAAGGATCTTGGCAGGTCTTCCAATGCCGTCTTCACAGCTGAGGCTTTGTTGCAAGACCTCAGAGCATCGATTTGGCACACTGCCCATCGAAACCTATGGCAAATCGACCGTCAGCGTCAGCATCTCACCGAGACAAATTTGGCAAGCAAGAAGCCATGACGAGCTAGGTATAGGATCTACTAACATGCCTTGAGCACCTTCGCCAAGCTTCAGCTCTATCATGTTTTTGATATGGTTAGGCAGTCTACTTAGCCTAGGGTCTTCCGAGAGGCACGTTCGAATGTGTAGTTTGATGTCGGCATCGACTAGGTCATTCTCGATGCAGATGACTTCTGTCGCTGACTCGCCAAGCGTGAACTTGATGTCGTGTTCGGCTCGGCTTGTAGCAAGAACGTGTGTGTTTTCAAAATCCTTTCCAACCAACAACTGGATAGTACGTAGAAGTTCTGGCCTTTGGGGCTCAGGGTATTCGTCTAACGCATCTATGATAATGAACATGTGTATAGCTAGCGACGCTTCTAGAGCTCGGAAAATTGAAATCAACGTTGGAATACTTGGCTGCTGGCCTGATGCACGATGTTGAGAGCATAGCGCCTGTACAGCATTAGGGATTCCATCGGTACCAACACAGATTTGTTTGATCAAGGAGCGTAGTATGTTGGCGACGTTCGCGTTAGGGCTTTCATTGAAATCGATGTAGTAGTACGCCATCACCCTTGGTCCAGAAAGCTGGCAGAATCCTTTGATATCCTCGATAATCGCGGCACTAGACATTAATGTAAGTCACGAAAACTCTGATCACTCTTCTCCAGCTCCTTACCATAGGAAGGTTTTCCCACACCCAGCTAATTTCATGGATCAGCTATCTGCAAATGATGGGTGGCTCAATAATGCAAGCTCACGAATACCGTGCAACCATCCGAGCCCTCGAGAGCGCGTTTTCCATCGAATATATTCGTCAAAGTCTAGAAGCCATTCTCCAGTACCCGGCTCTCTTTGCTGGATTGCTCGGTTGTGGTGGACTGAAGGGTCCGAGATGCTCAGCCACTGCAGCATTTTCATCTGCTCATCGGCTTGAATGAATGGGAGTTTGCTATCGCTATCCCTCTGAGCTGTCACACTCACTGAATGGTGGGTGAGGTATATGACATTGTTGCGCAGCTCTTGGGCTATGAATCGAACCTTGTCTTCTTGGTGGACACTTAGTAAGGCTTTTTTTGCCAGCCGCCAGGATGAGTCGGCAACGTCAGGCAGGACTTTGAGTAAGATCTCATCCAAGGCCTGTATCTTTTCTTAGCATGAACCACGATTACTATCCTTGTACATGCCTGAACCGTTCTCGACACGATTAGATAGACCTACGATTACATGAGCATGGCAGCTTTGGACCACGGCCAGAACGGCACTTTGTGTTTCCAAAGCTACTTTGTGGAGCTCAACCCTCTCCTTGGTCCGCTTCAAATCACTCATCAAAAGTGGTAGCTGGATTTTTATGTCTCGAAACACGACAGGGACTTCATTGTTCTTTGAGCGAAACTTGTCTATCCGTCCGATCACCTTCGTACTGAAGTCGACGAATTGCACAATCGCCGAGGCAAGACCAACAATAGCAAGAGCTTCGGCCATGATCGACAAATTCCTTCTGATTATCAGTACCTTAGCTCGAGTGCAAGTTTGCAAAGTATGAAATTTGCAATCCGGGGCTAATAGCCTATATGGCCTAGTCAGGCTTTGTTGGAACAGTGATGCTACCAATTAGCACTCAAGGTCATTATATCATGGATTGCTGCCGTAATGCAGTAGCACCCCAATGTTCCTGCAGATGCGAAGATTTTCGACGACTGATGCTTTGATCATGTGACTGGACATTGTCGTTCCAGCGCAAGCCGCGGGTTCAGGACACCGCCTCGCTCTGTGAGAGAGGCGAAGGTAGAACAAGTATTCATGAAGAATCTCGTGAGGCTTTGAAGAGCTCGGCAGGCGGGCCGAGACGCCGAGTCCTTGGCGACGACGCGTTCAAGGCGCGTCTGCCCCGTTCGAGCATACTCTACAGGTAATGGAACAGTCAGTGTGGAATTCTCGCAGACATCTTGAAATTTTCAAATAACATGGCCGACACCAAAGCAGAGCTCCACGAGCTTTTTGCCATCCCGCCCGTCACCGAGCTTCCACCAGACGTCTCTGGCGAGCTCCAATCGATCCTCCGCCTCCACTCGATAACACCCCAGGATCTGCGTTTCAAATGGGAGTCCTACACGATGAATATGGGAACTGAGCAGACAAAGCTGGATTTAGCTACTGTGAGGGCGTTCAAGAAGGATCTCCAAGAAGCTCTGGAGAGGGAGTCTCGTGGCAAGGCTCATGTTAGGAGCGTGGACAAGAGGGGCGCATATGCTACGCCAAGGGCTGGGAGGGGGGATGATGTCTTTGGGATGTTAGTCAAGTGTTTGCAGAATGTCGAGTATTATTATATGTACGCTGACCATGATATAGGCTTGATGGCATTGCGAGTACGCCTTCTCGGCGTCCTTCGACTGGCGTAGCCAAGCGCAAGTCGGCCTTCGAGACGCCCTCGCTACCAAAATTTGCCAAGTCGAATGCTATGAGCTCGCCGACTGATGGGCGGACTGCTGCAACAAATGGAAACACAGGCGGTATAGCATTTGCCAACCGCTCAGATGCCGGCCAGATCATTCAGACCCTCAATGACCAATTAAGCCCTTCCGAGCTTTCAATTGCACCGCCGGCTGAACCCAGAATCAAGCTGACGGCGGCGACAGACCTCAAGAAGTTCTCGTACAAGCCCATGGCTATGCATCTGTCAGAGGCTTCCGAGGTCCTGGATGACCGAATAGACGAGTTCCAACTCCTAATCCAAGAACATCACGCTCTGGAGGATAGTGTTTTTGGCAATGCGGCGAACCAGAGCACCGAGCAGACGGTTGCCGTGGGGAGAATCGCATCTGACACCCTCGAGGGCAAACTCAACACCGCGTCTTTGCTCCTAGAGACATCGCGGAGGACAGGTGCTGGTCTGCGGGTACCATTGAAGGTTGAGTCCGTATCGCACGAATTCTTCCCTGGTCAGATAGTGGCTGTTCGGGGTGTAAATGCTTCCGGAGACTACTTCACTGTCAGCGAAGTACTCGAAATCCCGCTCTTGCCACCGACAGCTTCGCTGCCATCAATTCTCGATGCCACAAACGACCGATTGGGGGTCGATGATAGGGAGAGTGCGGACAATCCAGCAAACGCGCTCAACGTACTGGTTGCGTCTGGACCCTACACTGCCGATGACAATCTGGCCTTCGAGCCTCTGCATGCCCTATGCGAAAAAGCTGCGGAAACATATGCAGATATGCTTTTACTTGTTGGTCCATTGTTCGACATCGAGCATCCGCTTGTCGCATCCGGAAATTTTGATCTGCTCGATGACCCCAGTATCGAACCCGACAAGGCCACCCTGACGGACGCCTTTCGAATATTAGTAGGCGGACCACTTCGGCAACTCGCCCTGAAAGTCCCTAGCATCACCATAACCTTGATACCCTCCACTCGCGATGCGATCAACAAGCATGTATCGTGGCCACAAGAGAAGTTCACTGGCATGAAAGACCTTGGGCTTCCTAAACGGGCGAAGCTAGTCTCCAACCCAGCTAACATCGTGATAAACGACATCGTGCTAGGTCTTACAGCACAAGACGTGCTGTATGACCTGCGACGTGAGGAGCTCGTAGTGGGAAGACCCAGGGAGAGTGATATCATGGCCCGACTGCCAGGACATCTGATACAGCAGCGGCACTTTTATCCCCTGTATCCTCCAACTGACAGGGCCCTCTTACCAAAGACCGGTACCGAGAATGGTATAGCGACGGGTACGCCTCTGGATGTCAGCTATTTGAAGCTTGGAGAGTGGATGATATCGAGGCCTGATATGCTGATCACGCCGAGCGCGCTAGCTCCTTTCATTAAGGTGAGTCCGTCGATCTTGACTCCAGGACGGATCTAATGCGTTGATTTGTAGGTGGTGAGCGGAGTTGTGGTGATCAATCCGGGTCCCCTGTCCAAAAGGAAAGGCGCAGGCACGTACGCGCAGATGTCGATATACCCGAGAAAGGTCACCAACCAAGAACGAGAGATGGAAGCTTCCGAAGGGGCAATGGTGGGCCATGATCTTTTCCACCGCGCAAGAGTCGATCTTTTGAAGATATAGCAGATGCTAGATCTCGCATAGCTCTGGCGTTCGGCGGCACGGTCATTTTGAATGTAGGAATGCCATCATTAGGAGCTGGTACTCAAAGACCAGATTCTCGTAACGCACATCCTCTTTCCCAAAACCCCCGTAGACATAATTCTGCCATGACAGATTGCGGCTGTCAACGCGGTAGACCACTCCTCCCACCCTTCCACCCACTCCCCATCCCCCCCGCCCCAGCCCCCTCCCTAACCGGCCCCCTCCTCATCAACTCCTCCAGCCCCAAATCCTTCCACGCAGCCTCCTTCCTCGCCTGCGTCGCCCTCGTGATCCCAAAAGCAGCATGCTGATCCGGCACGACATCGTCCTCGTCCTCCGGGTTCAGCGGCTGGTGCTGCGGTGGCACGTAGATTTCCTCGTGGGGGAGTTGGGGGGGGCGGTTGAACTCCTCGAAGAGGTCGGCGATGCGGGGCTGGTTCATGTGGACGTAGGTGTGGGAGGAGTCTTTGGACTTAGGAGGAGCGGTTAGTGCGGGGTGATAGGGATGGGGTCAAGGGGGGAATACCATTGTGGTGGAGGCGCTGGAGATGGGTTGGTGGAAGTTGTGCCCGTGGGTTAAATTGGTGGGATGATGACCTATGGCCCAAAGTTGGCCGGGAGGGTGTCTGGGGGTAGGTGAGGTATGTTGAATTCGATTTCTGATGGTTCTGGGTCAATGGTGATGGGAATTGACGAGGTTTTGTGGTGTTGCAGCTGAAGTTCGGACGATGATAATTGACGAATGTATAGATTGAAACCTCGATTAGGATTAGCTCGTGATCTTATCAAAGATCCCGATACGTACTAATACAAACATCCAACTGCACTTCGAGATTCTTTGAACGAATAACGTCATCTAGTGACACTTTCTTCGTCCGTTTCTGTCATTCCTTCTAATCCTACTGGAACGACTGAAGGTCCGTGCTCCTCACTTCGTTTCCGAGTCCTCGAAGCTAGCCCTATCTCCGCTCTCTGTCCCCCTTTTCTTTTATGTCCACGGCAATCGACGCTCGTCGACGCCCTAATCTGTGGTCGTATATTAGCTTTGGTCCTACACCTCGGAGACGCTCAATCTCGTTACCTACGCGCAACAGCAACGGACGTGATACTGACTTAAAAGACGATTTCGCGAAAATCAGCAAGGTGGATATCTCAAGGGAGAAAGGCGCCTGGATGACGCCTGCGCAGCGCTCGCGGTACTACAAGACTGGGGGCATTGTCGCATTCTTATTTTTCGTTCTATATTTGGTCTCCGGTAGAGATGCAACTCACGTTGGAAATTTGGTGCCAGGTAAGAGACCACGAGCGGCCATACGATCGGCGGAACTGTGGTTCAGCTAATGCTTCATCAGGCCATGGCGGCCAAAGGGTGTCTGACCCGACGGCTGGGACTACGAAGTGCTCGAAGTCCTACTCTTCCAGCAAACCCTTAATACAATATGCTTTGATGATTGATGCCGGTAGCACCGGCTCACGAATTCATGTCTACAAATTCAACAACTGCGGCCCTACGCCCGAGCTTGAACACGAAGAGTTCAAGATGACGGAAAAGAAGGATGGTGGTTCATCAGGCTTGAGCGCGTATAAGACAGACGCTGAAGGTGCAGCGAAGAGCTTGGATCTTCTTATGGATGTGGCTGTCAAGACGGTCCCAGAGAGTTACCAGGCTTGCTCGCCAGTTGCCGTCAAGGCTACAGCAGGTCTGCGCATGCTCGGCGAAGACATGAGCGCAAATATCCTTGCGGCGGTTCGCACTCGCCTGGAAACCGTCTACCCTTTTCCAGTCGTAGCGCAGAATGGCGTACAGATCATGGATGGCAAAGACGAAGGCGTCTACGCTTGGATAACAACCAACTATCTTCTTGGAAAGATTGGTGGACCAGACAAAAGCCCCACTGCGGCCATCTTTGACCTTGGTGGTGGCTCGACACAGATAGTTTTCGAGCCTACCTACAAAACACCCTCAGGTGGAATGCCCGAGAGGCTAGCGGAAGGCGATCACAAATATGCGCTATCGTTTGGCGGCCGTGACTTCGAGCTCTACCAACACTCGCATCTCGGCTACGGCCTCATGGCCGCACGAGAGGCCATCCACAAAGCGGTTGTGCAAGCCAGGAAAGAAGCCGTCGCTAAATCAGATGCTGAATGGCATACCAAACCAATCCACAACCCGTGCCTGGCAGCGGGAACATCACGCGAAGTCAAGGTCAAGCTCGAAAATGGCGGCAGCGAAGCTACCTACAAGATGGTAGGTCCCGCCGATGGCTCCCCGGCTCAGTGTCGCGGTTTGGCCGAGAAGATACTTGAGAAGGATGCTCCTTGTCAGCTGGCGCCTTGCAGCTTCCGGGGTGTGCATCAACCGTCGCTGGCGAGAACATTCGCGAACGAGGATGTCTACATCTTTAGCTACTTCTACGACCGGACTTCGCCTTTGGGGATGCCCGAGTCATTCACATTGGCGGAGATGCGCGACATCACGGCGAAGGTGTGTGAGGGTAAGGAAGGGTGGGCGAGCTTTGAAGGGGTCAAGGGTGCGATGGAGGACTTGAAAGACAGGCCGGAATGGTGCCTTGACCTCAATTTCATGGTGGCGTTACTGCACTCGGGCTATGAAATGCCAAGTAACCGAGAGGTGAGGATTGCGAAGAAGATCAAGGGGAACGAGCTCGGCTGGTGTTTGGGTGCAAGGTAAGTCCTCAGACCAGTCCCTTGTGTACCACTTGAGTAGCCTACCTTATGCAGGCAAAACGAACACGTGACCATGAGCTAATATGCTTCTAGTCTGCCACTGCTGAGCAAGGACTCCGGCTGGCAGTGTAAGGTGAAGCAGATACAGTAATGTTTTCTAGGGCATAGACAGGTCACCGAATGAGCATTGAGCTACTTGGCTCGCACAAATGTACAGCATCGCAATCTGGGCATTGAGAATACACGAAATCATAGAAGTTGGCAAAAATGACGCCCTTGGCCTTTCTTGGGGAAACGGTTTTATGACCAACCTGACGAGGACTTCCATTCCAAAGGCAAACTCTCCAAGGCGTTCACACGCTTATTAGGTCTTCGAAAGCTAATCGGAAATCAACCTGCATATGATTGACTTGGAAATGCCAGATCGCCCATGCATTCCGATTGCGGCATCCAGCGGTCTCCAAAAGGGTGAATCGCCATCAGAATACTGGTGTAGAAACCGTCGGTAGGCCGGAGGACGCAGGGCGCATGTTGCAGTAGAAGACGCCCGGGCGGCGCTCTTTCAGCCGTACCGGTATTTGAATGCTCAAGAAGAGATGGATCGAGAGCTGATGGTCAGTTGGGGAGATGCGTACAAACCGATGGGAACAAACATATCTTGAATTCATCTATGCAATCGTTGGTTAACATCGACTGGAATGCAAAGGTCATCCCCCTACCGACTGATGTACGCACGTCTCAATGCTTTCGTCTGTCACAAATCTATAGACTCTAGGTCTGTAGTCTTTTGCTTTACGGCAACGATTATCAATAATTCTATCCACTCCACTTCGTGACTACGCTTTCGCGCTGGTGATCGAAGATCGATACGGAGACATCCTGCGCTGATCGATGATGCAGTGCTCCTTCGAAGTGATCATATATAAGTACACCCCATTGTAAGTACCTAAGGCACGCTTCGTACATGCCACATGCGGTAAAGCGTGCCGCGTGCCATAGACGGCTAGCGTGGCCAATATCTAATTCTCCTCTGATCTTGACTGCAAGTACGATTACTTTACTTTATCTCTCAACACAATCTACTCGTATGGTTCGTGTCCGCTGGTTTCTCTGTAAATGTGCTTAAATGTCGCATGTAAAGAACGATGGCTGTGTTCTTCCATCTCACTGAAGCGACGCAATGACTGACATTCTCCGTCACTCTCAGCAATATTTATACGTACGAGTACATGTAGCTACAAGACCTATCTACCCTTTCGATCACGATCGGAGTAGTTGCCTCCGCACTTTCTAGTGCGGGCAAACCCGCTAAGGTTGCCATATCGGTCGTTGTGCATTGTCGAGCTCAACATGCGGAAGCGAGCTACGAGCATGACTGGCCGAACCACATCCTTGCCCTCTTGATAGTTGTGAGGACGGCGGGGTGATACCGGACATTGCGGAAAGACATAAAAGCCAAGCGTTCGCCATGAGGAAATTGGTTCACGTGCTGCCACGCTTGGTGCGACGAGGATACAAGATGCTTCCAAGCAAGGATAGCGATGCGAACGACGTGATCCATGAGCAACAGCCCGCTAGTATTGACGAAGACCGTCAGGAAGAACCGAGGATCTCAGCCCGGACATCGTCGAAAGACCCTCAAAGCTATTTAAATCGAAGAACGTAAGTGAAATGCATTGCTTTGACAGATCTGAGTTGTCGTCTCCTGACCAAGCATTCCTTCAGATATCAAGGATCTCTAGTGTTTAATATTCTTGCTTTCCTTCTTCCTGCTTTGTATGGAACACTTGATAAACTCTGGATCGCAAATATAGACCCCTCGCAAGCTGTTACAACAGACATTTACACCTACATCGGCGTCATTGTAGAGGTTTTGAATGATGGCCTTCCTCGCTCCGCATGGCTGATTATTGGCGACAAGTCGAACCGTACTCTGTCTTCCCGCCTTACGATTTCCTACACCCTCATCTTTGTTCAGACAATACTGGGCGCCATCATGACTGTAATCTTTGTTGCATCTTCGGAGCGACTTGCCGCCGCATTCGTCCCGGCGCAAGTCCGAGATGCATCTATCAAATATGTGCAGATCTCGTCAATCTCAGCGCTCTCGTCGGCCATGCAGGTTGCAGTATCAAATTGTACTCGTGCACTGGACAACCCTGACGTGCCACTTCTCATCGCTACCATAAGCGTTGCCGCCAATATTGTTTTGGATCTGCTGATAATCTCAAAATTCCATGTTGGCTCATGGACCCCTACCATCATTGATCAAGCCCTTATCAGGATGACTTGTGACATAACGTCTGCGCTGGTAGGACTGATCTACTTTGCCTTCATTGCAAGAAGGTTAAGACGGCAGGATGGCAACGTTACCGGGTCACATGCAGCAGGTCCAAAGATTCTCTTCATCAGATCCATCGAAACTATGGCTTCGCCATCTACCTATACCTTCGTCGAATCAGCTCTGAGAAATGCACTGTATCTGTGGCTTGTTAGCTCGATAATCAGTCTTGGCGAGAACTATGGCACTGCCTGGGGGGTCTTCAATACGATTCGCTGGGGTCTTGTAATGGTTCCTGTTCAGGCGCTGGAGGCTTCCACACTCGCTTTCGTGGGTCACAATTGGGGCGAATGGCGAGCTAGCATGGGTACAAGTCTGAGAAAGGCGAAGGCCTCGAGACAAGATCTCATCAGTGAGTCTTTACGAGGACCTCGCAACCTTGCTAATGTGAAAAGAAATTGCTCGCCCGGGCTTCGTGTCTTGTCTCATTGCTCTTGTAATCGAGAAACCCATCTGCATCGCCCTTTCTTTGCGCGGCATGGAGGAATTTGCGTTCTTCCTTTCGGGGTCTCGGGAGGTTGCGTCAATAACGGCCGAGATGTGGCAGGTAAGCACCGATTGAGATGTGTTAACATTGAACTCCTGAATGTTGATGGTTTTGCAGAACATCGACTGGTGCTATATCTTCTACGCCTTGAACTATCAGCTCTCAGCTATCCTGCTGGCTACCAATCCCCGCTGGTTCCTATACCAAGCTTTAGGATCCAACCTGCTGTGGGTTCTTCCGTGGGCCATCGTAGTCACCAAGGTCGAAATGCCCAAGGAGCGCGCATGGACATTCTACTCAGTCATATTCGGCGGGTCGTTGGTCTTTAGTTTTCTGGTTGTTGGGGTCGTACTTTTGCTTTGGGCTTCAAGGCTGATGAAAGGGAAAATCACCTTGCAGCGGGTGAGGAAAGTCGTACCTTGAGAACGATGATAAGAATATCAAGGTTCTCATGAGTTGCCATCAAGATCGCTAACCGAAAGACCCTAAACCATCTATTGTGCGAAAAGGCGGCCAACCCGATTGCAAAGCCAAAGGACTTCCCGTTTTGCCCAAAATGCAGAAAATCGGAAGTATTTCCAGCAACACCCGTATGTAATGGCAGAATACTGACTGAGGCTACTTTGCCCAAAAGATCTGTCTCCATTATTGCCATGAGGCGAGACGGTATGTAGGAGTGCAATAGACGTTCTGCAGCTTACAACCTTATTTAGTGGAATGGAGCGCCTGAATGGCGGTTTCAAAGGATTCCACCGACGCCGTAGGCGAGCTCTCGGTTGAGGTCGGGAGCATTGAAGCATTGATGGGATGAATTTTCGCGATGGGTTTCATTCTTGATTGGTTTCAGCTGACCGTCTTCGATTAACAGATAGATCAACATGAGCGAGCACTTCATCCATACGTCTCCTCAGTTTACGCTGTCTTCTTAATATTCTAGAAGATCCATGGCCGCGGATTTCAAATCGAGTGCGCGGTTTGTACGAGCCGGGAGTTTTGCGCCTATGATTTATGCGAGTGGCAAAGCCTGGTGCATTTTTGCTGTGCGCTTATCGTGCGACTATGCGCCATATGTTTAAAGACCATGGGAGCAGCTTGTCCTGGTAAGCCGAAACATCCTTCAACATACCTTCTTCATAGAAGCCTGGACACATACCCTTTTCTCTCCAAACCAGAAGATCTCATCTCCATGCGTGCAATCATTCTCTTCGCACCCTATGCACTGGCTCTCCTGATCCCACCGCCAACTTTGCTTTCTGAAAACATGACACTGACCAGCAGCCTTGCCAATGATCGCGCAGCCAACATATCCACGCGAGGTGCCACTACATGCTTACCAGATATCTACGGTGTCGGTCTCAATTCCCAAAGTTGCATAAATGCGATGGGAAAGATACCGCGCACCGTATTGCCAAACGTCTACGGCACCCGTGGCTTCCCCGGAATCGACATCATGATACCCATACGTTATCAGAGTGACGATGGTCGGTGTGCCATAACCCTGCGTCTCAGGAACAGAGATAGCGCTGGTCGAGATGTCACACGAAGTATTGATGTGGCTGATGCTGCTAAAGATGTTATCGATCGATGTACGGTAACGCGCAAGGTCATGTCTGGTGGGTCAACAAACGGATTCAGTACGTTCGTACCTTCTGATACGTATCTATTCAAACACCGCTGCAGAGCCTGTTTCATAGGAGACCTTTAGTACGCAGTGGCATTCATGTTTAAACCAACTCGACCAAGACTTTGTTATTGCGTAATGGTCATACTAACAGTCAATTGTGACAAGGTCTCAACAATGAACTTACAGTCACTGTGAGTAAGTACGAGTCAACCGCCGTGTGCGATACCTACCCACAAGGAATTCTTTCGCTGACGGCTTGCGAGAGTCTGCTTCGAGAGATGCCCTCCTCACAACCCCATACGGAATTTGTGGGGCCAGGGGACAACCCCTCGTACACCGGGTATAGCAGACTTCCTAAGATCTACGTACATGGTGAGTGCACGATCTCCCAAAGCGAGCTAGTCTAGTCGTACTTGTGCATGCACTCTCAGAAGCTGATCATATGGACTTGTGTTGCCAGAGACTGCCATTGGACCAGTGTGCGAGATCTTCATCTCCAGGGATCCGGCTTCCGGCTCCTCCACTGAGAGGTGGTTCAATATCTGGGCGGCCGGGGTGGATATCATGAACACGTGCGTTCAGCACGGAATGGCAGGCAGTGTTTCCAAACTCGGTGAGTAGTCGACTTCTGGCATCCCGTGATAGCCCTCTTCGCCCGTCACCCGGAAGAGCCGAAGATTTAGCATCATCAATCTTGTATCGTCGCTGCGACTCGAAGTTCCCCTTTCATGAAAGGCAACTCCAAGAGTCATGCTCACAATTGCGTTCTACAGGAGATAATCGGCAGATTCGAATCGGCATCAGTGATCGCTTCCTCACGAACGCTTCGGATGTTCGATAACCCAAAACGCATAGCTAGCAGTCTGGGGTCCGCAGGCATTACTTCACGCCTCCTGGCCAGAGCCGACCTTTCAGCCCAATCACCTGCATAGCTCCTTTTCGCGAAGAGCAGCGGCCGATGATGTCGAAGCCTAACAAGCCGCGAGTTGAGGCGAACCGGGCTGCCGGACCTCATGGAAGCCAAGCAGGTCAGAACCCAGACCGAAATTTAGCTCAACCTTCGGGCGGTGGTTCGCATAAGATTCAGTGCGAATCTACTTTGGACACATCCTACTCTATCGTACTATAAGCCGAGCCTTACAGATCGCCGACTATATCGGTCGTAATTCTCAGATTCGCCACGCTGAGCTTCTGAATCGTCCTTCGATATTAGCCGTCGTGCATCAACAAGGCTTAGGACCAAGAGGTTGGTCGGCTCTTGCGGGTCCCACAGCGGTCCAATGCGATACAAATTTTTGAATTATCATTGGAGAAGAGTAAAATCCTGGGGTTCGAAGACGCCGGCCTTAGAGCATTCCATGCGGTATCTATGACACTTTCTGGTCGATTCTCTGCGTCAGATACTTCTTCTGCTTCGTGCTGCTTATCTCATAATCCAGTCGGCAAGGCTCGAGACCAAATAGATAAAGATTTCTCAATGCTCCTGTCTCAGTAATTTCTTCGATACCCCCAAGAAGAGCTTCCAACCCTGGTCCTTTTCTATCAACTAAACGAAATCAAATTGTCCACTATGTCAACATCGGTCGTACACCCCGGACCTCCATCATTCCCATTGGTCATAAATCCAAATTAGCGAACCCATCTCTCCAAATTAGAAGCAATGCACTTCCCAGCCTCTTTTTCCCTCGGTCTCGCCCGACTCGCAACAAGGCTGCCCCTTTCGCGACCAAAACTAGCAATTGGTGCCAAAGTCGAAGCACGCACACCGCAATCCTCTGTGATTTTGTACAGTATCATCAACGAGAGCGTCATTTGGAACAGCAACGCTGCCACACCCACAAGCGATCCGTCTTTCAATGGAACCATGGTTGACATCGTCGTCGAGAAGCACCGTAGATCTACGAGCGCAAGGTTTTACGAACTCTTCTTGAGGCCTTTGAGGAGTCATCTCGGACATGGAAACCTAGGAGCTTACACAGTCAAATCGAACAATCCTTGACCAACTTTGACAAGACCATGTGAATTGGTATCATATACTACCATTTGAAACTTTGGAGAGTATCAACCCGCGTCGAGAGCAGTGGGTTGCAGATGCGGGCGACAGTGATATAGAATCAAGGTGCTGTTTGTCTATTAGTCGATAATTTACTCTCTCTGACATTCCGTATAGCAATCAGTGCATCTGCCCTCAATCAGTGCCTGCTATGTTTGCCCTTTGTTTACCGTGGATTTATGGCTTATATACCTAGACCTGTTGTTGCTGTGGCGCCTGCTTGGTTTGTCTTATTTTATACCACCAGAACAACAGTAGTAAGTGCATCATTGCCACAAGCTGGTATTAGCGCTGTCACAACGCTTGCGAATCCTTGGTTTTAGTTTTAGATCCCACCCCACGACTTTTGTCAACTATTTAATGAGGTGTTCTTCAAGGTTCGACACTGTCGAACCAACATATCAAGAGCTATTAGACTTCCTTATCAAGATCAAACACCAAGATATTAGCAATAACACAGCCCATCAAGTCGCCCACAAGTCTCCACTGCCCGCCTTCCTCTGCAAAATGCAGCTTACTTCAACAGGTACGTAATGCACGGTCGCAAAGATCAGGCTATATACTAAGACTTGTATTCGATTGAGCAAGAAATCTAGAGTTTGGATTCGAGTGGTACAGGCCTTGTGGATATTGGAGGGGAACATAAGTTATTAGTGCGCTGGATTTAAGAAAAGGTTTCTCGAACTTTAGAGACACGTGATTTTGGAGGACGATCGGGATGGCTTTGTCGATTTTAGGAGTGGAGAACGAGATTTATAATGTATTTACGATGCGACGAGTTAAAGACACAGTATAAGTCTATTCTTCGAGCTAAATAACTAGCTCATAGATTGGCAGAAGCCAAGCTCTACCATTTTCGAATTGTACTTCACGATCGATTTTGACAACAAATGTCGCGAGATCCTCGACAACATTGTTTTAGTTATGGGATCAGATTCTGTTATTCCACTTCATAAGATAGTTCTTCCTAACAAGAATGTACATTGACGATGCGCACAGATTGACATCTTCATGATGGCGGTAATGGCATCGATAGAACGTACAGAGACGCAGTTGAGTGGCTTGCTAGTTTCTTTTGGTCTCGAGATTGATAAGATCTATAGTTACACATCTTCCGTTTATGGGTCTAAAACAACAGTGGTGGGAAAATAAGATGGCTGTTGGGTATTCACAACCATCTGTACGAAGTTCAGCAAGCGGCTCAAACCGAATAACTGCGCTGCTCAATACTGTCCACATTTTTGATGCTGTTTTGTAGAGAAACGGGCCTGCGAAGACTGAAGAGCAAGTCTTGGCCGTGTCAAACAACGTGTTGGTAAATGATTCATTTCACGCTCCTAAGATAGAGCTTCGGGAACATGATTGTCGCACGCGATGTCTGCCGTGATTCTAGGCCAATGGCCCTTCTGTAACATGATCATAACCGGGGCGTGATTTGAAGATCCCCGTTGGATAGCTAATCTGAGAATCTACTATCTTGCACACTGTTTCATCAGCTTGTTTAAGCGGGCCAGAAATGTCGCAGGAATTTGCTCGAGAAGATCTTTCCTCCGCATTCTCCACACAGTGGCTGATGTTTTGACGGACTTGGATTGATGAGTTCTTGGCCGGGTGAGTCTTGCACGAATGTCTGTTATATTGAGTTCTTCCTAGGTAAAAGGTCTGGTTTGGCCACTCTGGTGCAGCACCTTTTCGAAGCACGAAGTGCACACACGTATCTTGAGACCAAATCATCGTTTCAACCTTGAATCGACTCAGCGATGCGCATCTACAAATCCAATATCGTGATTGTCCAACCCTGTGTAGATGCGCGTGACATAAAGCTTGGGATGCATGACAAGCTCTTCCGGCATCAAGTCTCACGAGGCTAGCTGCTTGGAAGCGTAGAGCTTTTGGGCAAGCTTCAGCGATGGAGAGAGCATGATATTCAAGCCTGCGATGAGGCGAGGATCGCCTTCATGTCGCAAACTAGGACTCTTCTTGGCTGGGGAGATGTAAGCAATGGTGTAAAGTGAGCTTGGAGCGCGTCCTACCTGATATGAAATGTCTCAGTCGTCATACCTTTTTGGGATATCAATTATTAGTCATGCGACCTGGCCGTTTTCTCAGATAACGCAGAGGACTGTCATGCCATCCTCTACCAGCCAATACCGTCCATCTCTGCCGAGTGAACATAGGCAGCAAGAGCGATGATTGCATAGCTAAGGCCACATTAGCGTGGTACTGGCCTCAGCATCGGGAACTTACAGAGAAATGCACATTGCGCCAACTAAGTAATTGGTTCTCCCTGATTAGATCATGCTACTGGATACGAAGACACCAAGAAAGACTACCGCAGCCTCAAAAAGGTCCAGATTGGGAATCATTGGTTGGTCGATAATCCAACTCACAATGACTAGAAAGGGCCAAGTGAAGAGCATTATCTGCATGCTGCTTCCAACAGTCACGAGAATCGTGATATCCAGTTGATTTTTTAATGCCACCACGCAGGCAGACACGTAGTCTGTAACATTTCCTAGAAAGGGAAAAAGTATAAGGCCAATGAATGTTCGATTTGCTTTGAAATTTGAGCGTTCAATGATCGAGAGCAGAGCAATCATACAGATTACGACACCTAGGAGGCTGACAACGAGCCAAGCTATGGCTGCAATCGGTCCAAGCGAGTCGTTGACAGCGTTAGAAATTGTGTCTTCCTCATCGCTTTCGAGATTCTCGTCGAATGCATTGCTGTGAGTCTTGAGCGTGAAGAAAAGGTATATAATATATAATATCATCAGTATTATCGATGTTCCGTGAGACAGTATCATCGTCCGGTCGAATTGAGCCTTATGCTCACCCGATCCCAATTTGTACAGTGTCGAAGGGATCAAGAGGAAGCACAACGCGATGAGGTTGAGCGATGAAATACTTTTTGTGGCGAACATATTCAAGGCGCCCTCTCGATATCTGAGACCGTGAACAACGAAGCATGAGCCCATTATCTGGCCATCGTATTAGATTTCACAGCTGGAGGGAACCACCATCGGAGCACTTACGAGGAGAGAGGAACAAAGAACACTGCCTATCAGACTGAGTTGCACCAAGCGTAGTTCGCCTCGCAAAAGAGCCACGATGCCGACCTTTGCAAAGTCACTAAAGTCCAGCGATCTGACTGTTTGAGATTGCTACTGACCACAAGCTCAACGAGATTATCTGAAAACGCGACGAGCAATCGGGCGATGACTGGATCCAAGCGTGCAGACAAATCTTCGCACGCTAAGTGCACGAGACCAGACAATGGGATGATAGCCATGAAGTTAAACCCAAGGACAAGGATTGGGGGCCAAGAGAAATGAGCAGCGGCGAGCCCCGCAGGGACGAAGATGAGCAAAAGGTTCGCATAATTCTGCTTCAGGGTGGTGAAAACCCCAAAGCGTTGGAACATCCGCCATGTACTACCCAGCCAACGCGACCACCAGTATGAAGCTGGTCGATATTTGGAGACTCGCCCTCGAGGTATAAAGCGCTGCCCAGTGACGTGCCACGCATGAGCGGGCCACCGAACCCACCACCTCTTATCCCTATGCCAAGGCCTGTGAAATGCTGCTTTTGAGCCTACCAGTATCCTCGTTTCATTACCGTATTTATCTAGATCTGCCTCCTCTTCCTGAGTGATCGACACATTGACCTGCCCCGGCGTTGGTCCGGCCTCAGCTCGGGTAACACGTCCAACTGTGGAGCCATGTAAAAGCGATGTATGTTCGGTGTCAGCAGGTGAGCGTAAACTCACTGCCGGACCAGCCAAACGACTGAATTTTCGAAATTGGGTCCTGTCTGTTGTCTTGTCAGCATTGGTCATAGGCAGGTAACAAAGCAAGCTCGCTATCGAGTATTTCAACGAGTATCTATGGAGCTGGCTAGGAACGCTTGATCAGGATGTGTAGGTACCAAGAGTTCAAGATGCCCAGGGCAGTGCTACCAGAGTCGTCTCTAGCAGCTAGCCTACCAGGAACGGAGGACAGAGTACCACTCACGGCTGCTAGACATACTGAAAGGCAGGGAGATCAGCCAGCGATGCACAAGATGGTCCCCATCATAGGACTATGTACTAGAGATAGGATTACTGGCAGCTAAGAAACGCAGGGTAGCCACGGTAGTATTCGAAGGGCCTGCCAAGGCACAAGGCAGAAATAGAACTATCCCAAGGAAGGGTACTTTACTCAATCAGGCTAGCATCAATGCCTGCCACTTATAATAATAACGCCATTCAAAGCACCACCAGCACTGTACTCTACGAGCATTGTGAGGCTAAATCCAGTACTCGCTCCCCGTTTAACTTAGTAGTGAATCCTTTCATCTCTGAACATGCTCACTGGCTTGGAGGCTCTGAGTGTCGCGAGCGCCGTCCTTCAGATAGTCGATTTCGGTTGCAAGCTGATCTCGCAGACTCAAGAGATCTATCGTTCGGCTAGTGGTGCGACGAAAGACAATGTAACCTCGAATGAGATTGCGAAGGACATTAATGCCCTTTACCAGGACCTTACAAGGAAGAGTCAAACGTTTCAACGATCAAGTCCTGATGACATAGCACTTGGGAACCTTGTCGATTCATGCGAGCGAGAAGCCAAAGCCTTGCTACATCTTCTCAGAGAATTAGAGGTGCCACCAGACGCAACGCAATGGAAGAGCTTCAAAGCCGCTTTCAGAAACGCTAGGAAGAAAGGGAAGGTGAAGGATATCGAGACACGACTACTGAGGATCCAGAAGCAGATCGATTCTCGGTTGCAACGAATCATGACGTAGGTATCGTTGCTTTGGATCGAAGACAACTGACAAGCTTTCGCAGCAACCAGCAGTCTGTGCTTAGCATGCGCATGAATGAGATCTCGAAAGAGCATACTCGCATGCAGCTCGAGAGCGTCCACCACATGGAGCAGCTTAAAGCTGAAATCCGTAGATGTACTGTGCAACAAGCTTCTGATGGAGATCGCGCCCACATCTTGATTCAAAAACTCGAGGAGTTGGCGGTAGAGGGTCACAGAGTGGCGAATGAGGAGCGGATTCTAAAGAGCCTTGAGTTCGATGAGTGGAAGCGAAGGTTCAACGACGTTCACAAAGCCCACAAGCAAACCTTCGACTGGATGTTGCAAGATTCAAAAGATACTACCATACCACCAACAGGCTTTCGATTTTGGCTACAGAATCAGAACAACATCTACTGGATCGCAGGGAAAGCCGGATCTGGGAAGTCCACACTCATGAAGCATTTGGCTGACGATCCAAGCGTTAGCCAATATCTCCAAGCGTGGGCGGGTCCCAGCGTCAACGCAGTCCTGATCTCCTGGTTTTTCTGGGCCGCTGGATCGCCCATGCAGAGGTCCAAAGAAGGCCTTTTTCAGTCATTACTATTTCAAATTCTTAGGCGATGCCCTTCTCTGATACCCGTTGTCTGCGCCAGGAGATGGCAAGAGGACAGTGTGTATGGCGACAAGAGTGACCCATGGTCTCTTGATGAGCTTGATGATGCATTCGTTACACTGTCACAGCAGTCTATGCCTGGGATACGATTTTGCATGCTCATTGATGGCTTAGACGAATACGATGGACGACCCACTGACATTATCGACAGACTCCAAATATTAGCCAAGTCTGAAAATATAAAGCTGTGTCTTGCTAGCCGCCCTTGGACTCCCTTCAGAACGGCTTTCGCCGAGGGAAGATGCGATGGATCATTGCTCCTCGAAAGACACACGAAGCGTGATATTGAGCGCTTCGTGAAAGATGTACTGGAGAAGGACCCAAGATTCACGCAGGCAGAGCGAGAAGACAAGAGGTATGGCATGTTTATCCACGAAGTCATTGAGAGAGCCCTGGGAGTATTTCTATGGGTGTTTCTAGTAGTCAACGAACTTCTGCTAGGATTGGGCGAGCGCAACAAACTTGAAGATCTCCAAGCGAAACTCGATACCATGCCAGATTCCTTGGAATCCTACTTCAAGCGCATCTTTGATCGAATTGACAAAGCACATCGCACTGAATCGGCGAAGGCCTTCCTGCTAACAACCCACGCCATACAGCCACTCTCCGTTGAATGCTATCAAAGCCTCGAGCGCGAGCATCGCGAGCCTGGTTATGCTCTTGAAGCGCCTGTGGAACCCAGGTCGGCTGAGCAGCTGAAAGTGGTACACGACGATGTCAGGAATCGGGTTAACTTTCTGTGCAAGGACTTACTCGAAGTCAATGAGACACTCACAGATCGAAGGGTCGATTACCAAGTGGACTTCCTGCACAAAACTGTGAGAGACTTTCTCATGGACAAGGATATGCATGAAGTCTTAGTACGACGCGCGACCGATGAAAAGAAGACAGACTGGCATGCTCATCAAGCACTTTGTTATGTAGAGCTTGCAAGAGCGAAGAGCTTGCCACTACAGAATGGCATTCAGTCGCAGCTGAACGTGCTGTTCACTCTGATCGATGCACTTATGTTCTATGTCCATGAAGTCGAGGTTGAGCAGAAAAGACCTCAAGTCAAATTGGTAGAGCAGCTCGATCGAGTCATCTCTGACTGTGCCGACCATGACATGGCTTATCATTGGACCAATGCTCGCGACCCACCAACTGGACTGTATTTTGATGAGTTTAACAAGAACAGCTTTCTCGCTTTGACGGTCCAAAGCCGTCTAGTCCTGTATGTGAAGGAAAAGCTGGACAAGAACCCCAAGCTACTACACGCGAAGAGTGGCCGGCCACTCTTGGATTACGCACTCAGACCCAATATCGTTACGCCAGGGCGACTGCCACAACTGATCGAGTTTATCGATTTCGACATGGTTCGTCTGCTCCTTGATAAGGGGGCTAATCCCAACGAAAAGGTTTCAATCTACGGTAACATTACCGTCTGGGCGCTTTTCCTCCTTTCATGCTACGAGAAGAAAGACATCGAAAACTCCCAAGCCAAAGATACATGGTTCAAGGCCGCAGAACTGATGGTCAGAAAAGGCGCTGATCGGAAGCTGAAGCTTGAAACCACGCGTCGAGAAACCATTGGGAACCGCTCGGATGCCGTGACGCTCGCAAAGACCGCAAAGTACAAGAAGGTCGTGACGCGAGGAGGAATGATCGAGGTGGATGTACCGGTGGAGCTGGCCGCTGTGAGCATTCTGGCAGAGATCTTCGGCGATGGCAAGATTGCCGAGATCGAGGCTATCGTGCCTGAAGGATCAAATTGGAGTGTTTGGAACTTGATACCCTGGACTTGAATTCACTCCCAAAAATAGGAAGGAAAGTTGTTATGGATCAGGATGGAACCTGATGGAATCACGCTTTGACGTCTTGGCGCTGGGGCGCTCTCTGCTTATTTAGCCTGCTTCGCCTCCCACTTTCTAGGAGACAACCCATTATCACCACAAATATTCCAGCATACATGCTTTATATCTTTAGGCCTAAACCAGTCCTTAACAAAAGTAGCAGCCTTCTTCATTATACCTGCTGGTCAGACCATGGCCCGAACGCTATTCGGTAAACTTCCGAGCGACCTTACCTATCGATTCAGATCTTCTACAGGACGGCTGATACCTGGAGCACTCCGATAACGAGATCTCTACGAAAATTGTTCGACAATATCACATGAGATTAAGAAGCCTTCAGGAGATCGCTCCAGGTTCATTCTATCTACTTTCGCATTTCTTGAGGTTCTGGCATCAAAATTCAAAGGCAAACAGAACAAGCTTTGCGCTCTAAGTCTATGTAGTTTGGTACGATTCAAGACTGGTTTGATTGAGTTATATAATGCGCAATTTTCGCTTTTTGGATAGCATTCAAACGTAAAACTTGCATTAGCTATAAGAACTTCAAACCTTAATCAAATCTTACTAGCAAAGTAGTTTTACAGAGCATCAAGTATCTAGTTCCATATTCGAGAATTTTCGTAAATCAAACCAAGAAATGCGAAAGTCGATAGAATGGACCTAAAGCGATCTTGACAAAAGTCGAGGGGTGGGACCAAAAATAAAACCAAGAATTCGCAAGCGTTCTGAAAGCGCTAAATCTACATGGAGGCAGCAGCGCCGCTCGGCGGGGCAGCTGGAGGCTCCGTAGCCTTATCAATCAGGAGCAACACCTATCTTCTGTTCCACTGATCTCTTCTGTTATAGTAGCGTGGCATAGCAATCGCAGCTGCTTGATCTCTGCAGGATCTGTTTAACCAAGCAATAACCACAATTCTACGCGACCACTGAATTGAAGAGCTTCGGGCTAGCTGTGGAAGAGGCTGTTGCATGAAATCATTCCCCAACGTTACTATACATTTCCAGCTACTCTAGCCATAGATGTTCTTGGACTTGTGCTTGCTCCACTACCCGTGCCTTATCGTACCATAAGTCGTCAGCTACATCGTGATGGCAGACCCAGTCACTCTTCTCTGCTCCATTCTGACTATAGCTGATGCCTCGAAGAAGGTATCGGATGTTTGCACGTATTATATCTCCCATGCGAGAAATGCCCCAAAAGAGCTACAGACTATTACCGACGATCTGAGCGCTCTCACCAAGACTATCAGAAAGCTAGATCAGTTAGCAAAATCCGTGCTAAAGGACGATGCGACCGCAAAGCAACTCAGTGAATGGGATGTTCCACTAAGGCGTCTGAATGGCTACACAGAAAACTTGAATAACCTCATCAATCGTCAAGACATGAAAATCGGTTTATTTCACGAGATTGCATTTCGCACTCGTTGGCCATCAGCATGGAAGGAAGCCCGAGGGTTATTAGAAAGCATCTCCCTCGAGAAGCATAATCTGCACTTGGAGACTACCATATATGGAGTGTGAGTCAGAATTTTGTTGGCTTAAAAAACGACCGCTCAACTGCTTTAGAGCGATGCTGCGCTCAGTGTATGAGATCGTGGAGCAACGTCTACCAACCGACCGCCACCAAAACCACTCTTCCCTTAATCACAGCCAAAGCAATATTTCTTGGTGCACCATAGACCAAAGCCTGACAGCGAATGAGCAGCAGTCTCTTATTCTCAAGGAGCTTGGTAAAATACTTGATTGGGAAATGGCTCTTTATGAGTATCCTAGCTATGACGACCGCCATCAGTTCTATCGAATGCGCTGCGAAGAACACTCCTGTGATGACTTCATAAATTCAGACACCTATCGAAAGTGGAAAAATCGTCAGACCCGTGGTCCAAGCCTGCTGTGCGCATACGGAGCTGGTAAGTGCCACTTGCACTGTGTCTCGTACCTGCTTCAATGTTACTAGAGAATGAAAACAGGCTAAATGAAAAAGTAGCCAGCACTGGTAAATCGGTACTATGGTAAGACTATCGGTAAACTTGGGTCCTTCCTCATACAGTATAACTTAGACAACGCTAGCTCCCAGCTTGTCGAGGACCTTGCGACCTCTCAGGACACCGGAATCGGAGTTGCACATTACTATCCCACCAATGAAGATTTCATCGCAAATATACTTAGTTACAATGGATCCACCATGCTAAAATTCTGGATTATGCAGCTTGCTCTACAACTTCGAGTACTTCCAGCTTCGGATGCCCTATGGCCATTAGAAGAATATTCCCGGCAGCAATTAGAGGAGATCCTAATGTCCTTACTCCCCAGGTTCCGCCGGACCTTCATCTTTGTCGATGGAATTGAAAAAGACTTTAATCTCTACTGGGAGAATGGTGAAATAACAACTGTAGTCGCATTGTTGCGAAACCTGCTGGAACAAGACCATGGTAACGTTAGTATTGCGATCTTCTCTAGATACAAATACGAAGCGTCACTGGATCCGCTGCTGAATCTTGCGGACGTCTCCGTTCGTGTATCGACGATCGAGCCCAGTCTTCAGCAATATGTGCATAGCAAGATCATGAGGCTAGTACAACCAGCGCTCGTTGAGGCTGGCCCACAAAACGCAAAAGACAGTCCCTCGATTGCGGCTATTGAAGAAGTGATTGTCCAGGCTTCGGACGGGCTGTAAGCCAACTTCTTTCCCCCAAATTCAAGCCTGCGGCTCTTTTAGACACTAACGAGACCTAGTTACCTTGCCGTCGACGTGCACATCGATTCGCTTCTAGAAACCATCCGCGCACGCCGTGACATCGCTGCTTTCCTCCGTAACACGCGCGAGAACAACGAAATCATGTTGCAACGAGATCCCGAGAGTATGAAACAGAAAGTCTTCGTTCCGACTACGGTAGGCAGTACTTTCAGCGCGAAAACAGCAAGGAAAGGCCCAGATGACTATCTCTTGGGGTCTTCTTGAGAGACTGAGTAATTGGCCATATGGTATCGATTCATCTACAACGCTGCAGTATGAAGTTGCATGGGGATCTTCCGAGACTTCACAATAGTGAGGAAAAGCCAGCATGGCTCTGTTTGACTCAGTTTTTTTTTCCCCCCCCAGGTATGGCAGTCGTTTTCTTTGACTCACACCTCAAGATCTTCCCCAAGCTCTCTTATCCATCCGATAGACGCGCTCTCGAAGCGCCCTTGAGCAAGGTCGAAAATTCAAGCAACAGTACATATAGAAGCGGAACGAAGGGCGGGGAAGGATTATCGCAAGCGTTCAAATCTATCACGCATACGAAGATTATATAGCGATCACATGCGATACGAGTTCCAAATCATCATTAGACGATAGCAACCCCCTGGGATCGAAGGCGCCGGCATTGGAGCATTCCATGCTGTATCTATAACGCTATCTGATCGATCCTCTGCGACAGAGATTTTCTCAACCTCGTGCCGCCTATCTTATACAGGCCTTCTCGAGGGATCTACTAGGACCATCTTGAGCATGGAAACCTGCGAAGCCTAGAACAGTCAAGTCCGCTCGACGATCTCATCAAAATATATACTTGAGCGATCCTCATCGAAGCTTGACAGAACGCTAAGGTTGATAATCAAGTGTTTATGTTCGAGGTTCTGGAGAGTATTGAAGCTCGTCGAGAGCAGTGGGTTGCTAAAAGTGGCGGAGAAGACCATCATAGACTCATACCAGTGAGGCCGCTATTTGTCTGCTCGTCGACCCTAGAATACTCCTTTTATAGTAGCCACATAGCGTGGTTTACCCGAACTCTCAAAGTCGAGTGAGACCGTGTAGAGAGCATCACCAGATCTTATTCTCGGTCCGTGAGGGGGGACCAAACATGTAGCATTCATAAGAGACGTAGCATTCTTCGTTCAGCCCACTACCCTAACGACACACCTCATCCATTCATTAAAACCCCCGTCCCAGCCCCAGCCCCTGCCCCTCAAGTACTCTCACTCCATCCTCTCCGAAATTTCTACTTCCAGATCATGCCCAGCCGCTGTAAGAAAGCATACAACGACCCCTTCGGCACAAACCCTCCATACCTCGCCATCCACGCCGCAGCCCAACTCCCTAAACCCCACAGAACGTCAGCAAAACTTCCCAAAAACTATTCGAAGTCCCAGAATAGACTCCTTACCCTCAGCAGGTCCCAACTCCCCAAACCCCAAGATCTCCAACACATACGGCGCCAGAACCACCAAGACCCCCAGCGCCACTACCGTGCAGAATACCGCCGTCGCAAGCGGGTGGTCGGCCGCAAACCCCGGGATCCCCTTCGCGGCTTCGCATGCTCGCTCGTAGGCAGCGCTCAGCGCGGGACCGAGGTCTTTCCCGGCGCGGAGCACGGTTTCCAAAGCAGAGAGGGTCTTGGCGGCGAGGTACTCGGACCAGCCGCCGGCTTGATGCACGAGAGATGCGATGTTGGCGTCGTGGTCGGGATCTGTGGGGGCGGTGTGCATCAGGGTGGTGATGATGCGGGAGGCGGCTTGGTCGTTGGTGAGGGTGGGGCGAGTGTGGGGGGCTTTTTCGGAGAGGTGCTGATGGTCGGTAGAGAGGCGGATCGCGCCGTTGGTGGGGGTGAGGGGGAAGCAGGGGAAGAGGGTGGCGAGGAGGTGGGGCATCTTGGCGGGATGCTGAGCGGATAGGCTGGTCGGGGTTGAGTCGTAGGGGCTTTTGGGGGCTGCGGACTTTGCTGGCGTTTGGTTTGGGTGCTTGAGGTGGATGGTGGGTGGAGTGGAAGCGGCTGGGTTGAGAACTGTTAAATTGTGTTTGTCTGTAAGGATACGGGTGGATGCAGCACACGTGATCAATTGGGTGAGACAGTACGTGGGGAAGTCGATGGAAGGTGGGGGGGTAGGTTGACTAAATTAGGCGACTCACTTAGGACACAGGACTATTCACATAACGCTGTGAAGCGAACCAGGCTTCAATGTTCGAATAATGACTTTAATCACCACTCACTCCATCACTCTCACCAGCGATGTGAACCCTGACCACAATAGAGAAACGGGGATTGACTCGGATGTGGACACGCTTAGTAAAAAGATGAGAGGTGCACTCCATGGTTCGGGGGTTTTGGAGAGTGTAATGTAAGCAGTGATTATCACCGCCACCAAGTACCGGCGAAAGTCGTGACCGCTTTCTGCACGCTTAGTCATCCATATAAGGAGGCGATCACGACTTTTGCCGGTACCTGGTGCCGCTTTGATTCGAGAATTTAGTCTCGATCATCACGGCTAGACGTCTCTCATATTTGAGGGTGCTCTTTTGGCAGCATGTGTCGTGGAACAATGCATTGTACTAAATTTCCCCCAAAATGTGCGATACTCGTAGGATCCATAAGAGCCGATCCGTCCTTCGAATCTAGGCCTTTTAATAAACAATGGCTGATATCGAAGTACGACTGGGGAGCCCAGCGGAGCGAGTACGAGGACTATGATTGATATACTCACAAAGACGAGATGTTCAAGCTCAACAATCACAGGCAAATCCATTCTCGTTATCCTCACGGGCCCCTTCGTTCCCATGTCCATCTTCAGAAACCGGTTCTGATATGAATACCCGTCAAAAAGACTCTTACGAAGATAGGACACGGACATTTTTGATGGCATCAATGTCTTCGAAGACCCTCTGCTGCCGACCCATGCTTCGTCGAACCTGATACGAGATAGAATTTGGAGATCAATGAGCGAGCAGCGCAACTGAACAAGACCTACAGTCAAAACGCTCGCTCGGGATATTCCATCAACTTTGTATCATGTATCTGGATAGGAGGCTTGAAATCTCGGTAGTGCAGCGCAAGTTGGGTGCTGACATCAAAAAGAACATTGTAGTGCAAATAGAGTAACGAATGCACAAAAAGTTGCAAAACGACACCGTCCTATCCGATGATAGATGTCGCTGCAAGGGTCTAAATACCCAGGCTGGGATGATAGAGATGATTGGAGCAACTGCTACTCGCCACATCCGAGTGATCATGCACAGCCAGATCGTACCTGACAGACAGAAGTGACCCACACATGCAGGTCTCGGTATATCGTCATCTTGTGATCGACTGCCGGGGTCTGGCATATCGTGGACCAGTGTGCGAATCAAAGCCAAGTCACTACGTGACGGAGATAGCCCAATGTTGGCGAATGGAGATAGCTGGGCAGACGAGCGAGGTTTGAATAAATTTAAAAGTATAGTATACTTCCTACCCACGGGGTTATGACATGTGAGAGCAAGACAGGGTCTATTTGGGTGTGAGATGGGCCAAATAAACCCTGTCAGGCTAGCATATAACCCCCCAGCGGCCAGACATGAAGTACTGACAGTGAGATGCACAACTGCAGCTGCAGCTCTCATGCGAAAATTGTCGAGACATTGTGATTCTGCATGAATGATGGCAATCGACATGCTCCATGCTTCTCATCGCGCTCGCAGGAGCTTGGACTGTCTAGTCGCCACATGGCGAACAATCAAGCTTTCGACTCGACAACGGGTGCTTCCGGCCAGGAGCGTCTGGTCCGCGACATTAAATCTGAGTGGCAAGGAAGCTGCTGCATTACTGCTGTATATTGGGTGTCCTAACAAGGATCCTGGATGGTTGAGCCGCTGTACCGAATAACCAGCTGCATCAGCCTACTCAAGCGAGGACGTCCGATCTGCGGGAATATGCGCCTGAGATCAAGCATCTTCGGACCTGACACGGAGAGAAGCCACTTCTCGTCATCGAATTCTATCTCTCTACCGTATGAACGATGACCCCGTAAGGCAACCATTAGGAAGATTCTCCCAGGGCCACCTTACTAACGTCAAGGTCACTGGCATTACTCTCAACCTCAAGCTTCCTGGAATAGGACATCAACTCAAGGAAGTTAAAAACGCAGTGTGGCTGAGAGCCGCGGAGGGACTTGCTTATGAAAGACTCAAGGTAGTAATGTTTCAGCAGCTCTTATGCCACGGGTGCTGGGAGACCCGACTACCCTTGCTGGGCGTATCCCGCTCAAGACACACGGCGATAAAACTACGAGCATGCTTTTCAACGGAACTTGCTGAAAGTATAATCGGGATTCTGCGACTATGTTGAGCTTTAAGTGCGATGAGAGAACGCGCTGGTGCTGGACTGAAGAAGCTTCAACACCACCAACTTTTGAAGCCTTCAATTTCTACACCGACACAGATTGTCAAAAGCTACTTCCCCTCCGATGGTTACATGTAAGCGTGACAGGGTTCTTTTAGGTGAGAGCTGAGCCAGATGAGCCCTGTCACGCTTATATGTAACCATTCGGAGGGGAAACAGGTCATGTGGAAAGGTGAGAGCAGAGCAGAGATCGATATTATACAGGTCATCATTGCAAGTTGAACGCCGGCCGCTTACTCCTCGCTTAGCGAGCCAGTCGGGTAATTGCGGTGCTGAGCTAGCTCAACCAAGGATCACGACCCAGCTGACTGCTGCATCTTTCGGTCATCCAACGCTGCCAATATCCTTAGTTCACCGAGCACAGCGCCTCCAATTCCCCCAGGGACAATGAGGATCTTTCCTCGCCATACGAGTAGAGAGTCAATATATGCCGACGTGACCAAAGACATGAGCTCATACCGAGGCCAGAGCCCCAAAGAAGCTTTACCCGTCAAAGCAAGTGCACTTTCTACAAATGGGAAGTCGCACCGAGAGCTGCGTCGTGATTTCTTCCATGGTCAAGATCGTTGCCTTTGCATCTCTAGCTTGTTGCTCGGGAAGGCGAGGATGGGATGACTTTCGTGGTACACTAAGCAGCCACTTTTACTGTTTTGGTTGATTTCACCACAACGGCCACAATGGGTTGACACTAGTCCATCGAGAAATGGAGCTGCCCAGGTTTACACTTCAAAACTTGATTGGGAAGGGGCAAAACCTCTCCTACATAACCGAGTGATGCCTCCATCTCAACGCTTCTCAGCAACAATAATTTTTACACCCTACTCCTACCATGCTCGCACTCGCAGCCGCACTGCTTGGCCTCTGCCAAATAGCAGTTTCGAAGACAGTGGAATACCATTGGAGTATTGACTGGGTCACCGCCGCGCCTGATGGGTTTTCAAGGCCGGTGATTGGCATTAATAGCCAATTCCCGCCACCTGAGGTGCACGTTACAAAAGGCGATCGGTTCGTAGCTCATGTATACAACAATTTGGGGAATCAGTCGACGGGTCTTCATTGGCACGGACTTCGCCAGTACGGCAACCAAGTTCATGATGGACCTTCGGGAGTTGTCCAATGCCCTATTCCTCCGAACGGCACGTTCACCTACGATTTCCCCGTAAGCTTTTCTCCTTTCAGCGCGGGTAGTGATAATGCTGACCATACCATAGATTGAGGTCATTGGGACATACTGGTATCATTCGCACAATCAAGGTCAATATCCTGATGGTCTACGAGCGGCATTCATTGTGCACGACCCAGCGCCGCCTTTTGAATATGACGAGGAGATTGTCTTGACAATGTCCGATTGGTACCATGATCAGATGCCTTTCCTCGTCAACCAGTATCAGTCGACCGCCAACCTAGCCACGACCGATAACGGCATAACCGCCCCAGTGGCCGACTCCGGTCTGTACAATGATAAATCGGAGACCATCATCCATGTCAAGCCAGGAAAGACATACCTTGTCCGCATGATTTGCGAAAGCAATTACGCTGGCGTTGCGATTGACATTATACAGCACAACCTGACAGTCGTCGAAGTGGACGGGGAGTATGTAGAGCCGACTGCGCTGGGAGCGAAGAAGCTTCGTATAGCACCAGGTCAAAGATGGGCTTTCTTGATGACGACGAAGGACGATATAAGCCAAAACTATCCAATCTTCGGCGCACTGGATGTCAACATGCTGTTCCCGCCAACCGGTCAACCCCCTCATACTTTCCAGGGGAACATGACAGCATGGCTGGTGTACGATGATGCCAAGCCTCTCCCACCTCCACCAACTTATTACGAGTTCGAATTCTTCGATGACTGGACCCTTAAACCCCTTGATCAGCAGCAAATAATGGAGCCCGATCATAAAATTCTCATGGAGACCGGATTTACCGATATCAATGGTATTGCACGAGCAGTCATCAACAATATCACGTATCTACCCCAGAAGGTGCCATCATTGTACACTGCCATTTCAGTTGGAGAGAACTACTCGTCGAATCCGTTGGTATACGGGCAAGTCAACCCCTTCGTTCTTAAATACGGTGAAGTCGTTGAGATCATTGTCAACAACAACCATAACAATCTTCACCCTTGGCATCTCCACGGTCACTCCTTCCAGGTCATTCAGCGCGGCGATCCCAACGTTGGTCCTTTCAGCGGGTATTGGACAAATGTTTCGAGCACACCTATGAAGCGTGACACTATCATGGCAAACAAGCAGTCCAACATAGTCATTAGGTTCAAGGCCGACAACCCAGGTGTCTGGGCTTTCCATTGCCACATTGAATGGCATATAGAGTCTGGACTGATGGCCACCATGATAGAGGCACCGGAGTATCTAAGTAACATCACGATACCCAAGGATCATATAAACGCCTGCAAGCAGTATGGATACGGTATGGGTTACCAGGGTAATGCAGCGGGCAACACTCGGAATCCTCTGGATCTTACAGGTTCTAACAACCAGGTTTTGCAGTACGCGCAGGGGTAAGTGGAACATCTCCCCTATCAAGGTATTTTCTCGATTTACTGACACTCGTTAGTTCCCTGTACCCGCCAACCAAGGAATTTTACCGCAAACGCTCCCTGTTTGGCATCTCTCCTGGGCGGTAAAGTTCGGTCAACCCCTTACATACGTAATAGTAGCATCTCGGCGGTGGCTTCACCGCTCATCACTCGCTAGCATTGCTCTCGGCGTTTTTCCCTGGCAGAGCGAGCCTCGGAAGGTCTTTGTACAAAAGAGTTTGGTCTTCTAGCGCTGTATATATCCTTGAATATCCTTAGCCCGAGCACTGGGATAAAAATAATATCAACAATGCTTATACCCACCTTGTCTGCCTCATTCACACATCGCTGCATATTGTTCAACCGCCTAACCCGGTAACCTTGAAGCTTCGTATACCTCTACATGGCCCCAAGTCGACGTAGTCCAGGCCCCGCGCCTGCCGCAGCCCCCTCATTTAGATGATGACCTATCCGGCGAGTTGTCTTGCTGTCTATCCTCCTCTTCAACAGCCTCGATACAGTCGATCGATGTACAAAATGATCCAACTCCTCCCAAAGATACCAGACCATCTCTTTCTGAAGAGTCCGCGGCTGATCCTGAAGGTACTCGGCTAGGCCATCCTCCGCGGCTTCACTGAATTTTCGAGGTGCTCCTCGCGGACGAAATTGAGGAGCTGTCTGTATATGAAGAGGGTTTCTTGAATCCTGTAGACGGTAGATACCTCTTGAGCGATCGCGTCGGGGTGCCAATGAAGTAATAAATGGCGAAGGATCCTCGATCGGATGCAGGCTGGAACGGGGGCCGTCGATGGCGGACTGCTAGTATAGTGGAAAGCGTTAGGGTTTCCTGATTGTGCCTCTCCGTTGGATGCGATATCTACTTGATTGAGTAGGCATAATGGGGATTGTGAGGGAACGGCTGGGATGTTCCCAATGTGGCCTAGCTCGGGGCTTGGCATCTCCAGTATTTCTAGTGATCGACACATAGAACCAAGAGAACAGGCCTTCCACCACCTACTTGGCGCCATGCATCCCTGACTCGTAACAAAGAAAGACCATTGATCACATAAAAGAGTGGTTGGGGAAATTCCGAAATTCGCACGGATTGTGCACACCCCATTTCTACATGAACATGAAACCGCTCAAAGCCATTACCTGAGCCCATCACATCACTTTGCATGATTGCGATCTTTGCGGAATAAGCCCTGCCCCTAAAGAAAGCCTCCCAACGTTCGCAGGCTTTTGTTGTTTTAGTCAGATGATGTGATGGGCCAAGCTGGCTCTTACATGATTTTCCCCCCTGTTGCCATACAAACAACTTTGGATGTCTGCCAACATGTCATACATACCGTTTAGAATAGCTATATTTCTTGTAGTATCAATGGAAAGGGCTGTTGAAGGTTATCTGCAGCGGTGCTTTGAACCAGTATGGAGTATAACCTTCGGAGACCGCAAGTCTCATTGATGTCTTCGGAAGCTTGGGCCCGGAGATGTAACATTGCATCACTGCAGCAGAACCAGCTTGTCGGCGACGTTGCGTTCGTACAATGAACTTAGGTCCATCGCCGACGCGAGAAGATTCCCTATCAAGATCGCACGTAGAACCAGTATCCCACGGACCTTATGAGAGAAGTCTGGGTTTTCGTCTTTGTTGTGAACATGACTGATCATCTTGAGAGATTCGTTTGTTTCGCTGCATTCCATCGCTGACACTAAGAGTCTTGTCTGGCAGGCAGCCGTAGCTCTGCCATGCTGCATCAGCCACCAGTCTAACTCTTGTATTTGACAGCTTATAAGCGTTCTCCTAAAGGCCCATCCTAAATTAGTGTCGCTGGGAGCGACTCGTATTTGTTCAGCGTGCAAAGAAATGCCCGAAATCAGCACTAATCTTTCATCTTCGACACCGAGATATACAGGCCAGTGGGGTCGCTCTGCTGGTCGCCCTGCCCGCTGAGCCTCCTTATCAAGCCAGGACCAACCAAGGCTCAGCTCATAGCCATCATCACGGTTGAGAAACAGGTTCCAAGCCCTATAATCGAAAGAATCACCACAGAAAGCTATTTCGGACAACTCCTGGGCTGAAACATCCTGAAGCCCAGCTGGATGCTCCTGACCCAGATGGGGAATCATATCACTTGCCGCGACTGTAACCTTCTTTTGCCACCGAGGATGTAGGGTGTACCACATCAGCAATTTCAGTAAAGTATCCTCGATCGCACAGCCTTCCATCGGAAACGCACGAACGGTCCACGGTGACTCCGCAGCTAGCAGCGTCAGCGCAACCAAGCCAAGTTTCTTCCTCTGCTGCCCAAAAGCCGGCAGTGAAGAGGAACTCGGATCCGAGCCTGAGACCGATCCTAGGTCCTCTACAATCCGGAGTGAGGACTCCATCCTCGCAAGACGGGACGACTTTTCCGGCTCAAGTGATAATATCTCTCTTCGATACAAAAATCTTCCTCTTGCAATAAGGACAGCCTCAGTGAGTGAATTCGAACTCAAGCCGTAATAGACGGGGAACTGAGGCTCGCGTTCGAAGCGACAGACGTACTGCAATGGCCCTCGCCTCGTCAACTGCAATGAAATGAATGGTCCCAGGAACTGAGGCACATTGTCCTCCCAGCTAATCGAATTACATCCAATGAGCGCAGACAAAACTGCTACAGCTTCAACAGTAGAGGCCAATGGGTTAGTAGCATCTTCGGGCAAAGAGTGAGTGTCGAGAGGTATCTCTTCCATATAACATGTGCCGAGGATGGACTCTACATTGAGCGCATTCAAAAGATTCATCCAAGTCTCGCGGAATGCTCCCAGCAGAGCGGCACCTGTTGCGACTGGAGGCGGCGACTTCGTACGATACGTGGGGTCCAGGAGTATATAGATTTCCAGGGCATTCCTATGCAGGAAATGTATGCTGTCCTGTCTGTGTGGCTGCGAGTTGCGTACATTCACCATACCACCATCTGCACTCGAGTCATCCACCAAGAAAAGGTCAAGACGATAAGGCGTGCACCTACGAGGCCGATCTGCATTCTCGATCTGTTCGAGCCACCCTTTCAAGGCATGCAAGACACCCTTATAGGTACTGTCGTCTTTCCCAACATATCTAGCTATATTCCGATGGTCAACACTTGTAGGAACCGATATTTCCGCTGCGTCACCTATCGTTGCTGACCAGGGCTCAACAATCTAATTACCCAATGGTATTAGCCAGACCCATGTTTCCAACGTAGCTGAACGTACCTTTCCCGTGAAGCCAGGGATATCAAGCATGTTTCTTCCCTCGGTGAAAGAGAATACACGAATGCTATCATCCTTGAGCATGACAGAGAAATGGTCCACCAGTCTCAAGAGTGCTGTATTATTGACCTGTAAGTTCTGGATTACATGTCTGTTGGCTTTACCAAGTGCAAAAATTGCCAAGTTTTTGGCGATTGCAGCCCAATCACTACCACGATGAGGCGTGGCAAGGAAGATAATTCCAAATGTCGATGGCAAGATAGGCTGGAACTCGACTTTGTATTTGGCATCGGCGGATTGTTTCAGAACCTGTCCCCCGTCAACGTTCAAAACCTTTGAGAATGACATAGATTACAGAGGTCTTTTACTATAATTCCACCGAGGCTGTGGGCGGCGAATATAATGGGACGTTGAGGCTGCTCGTATATTAGTATTGCATTTCGCCCTAATTTACGCAAATTACCTCATCTCTGCGGTGAGCTGCTAAATCAAAGAGGAGCCGCTGAGCGTGTTGATAGACACTCAAGCGGTTGGCCGTATCGAAAAATCCGACTACATCAGAGTCGTAACCGTAAGTCAGTATTCTGACATTTTTAACGTCTTTGCTCAACAAGTCTTGCGGCCAGAAGATAGTTCCCGCTTGGGGACTGCCACTACTTTGGGATCTCTTCTTTTGCGAGTGCCACCGAAAAATGCTGCTAATGCGACTCGTTGTCGTCTGCTTTTGTAGCTCCAAGTAGAATAGGGATGGCCGTTCAAGCCATGTACGAGTATTAGACTGACTCGAGTCAACAGAAGTTGCGTGATTAGCGAGCCACTTACTCAGCTACTGGCTTCATGTCTCCGTCTCGACCCTCTGAGACGATTGAGACCCCCTCACGCGATATCATGGGCTCCATGGCAAATCGGTGACCATGGAGTATTAGTTTTACAGTGAGTCAAGTAATGGCGCCATCAGAACGAACAACGATGCGTCAAGCGCAAGAAAATGGCGCTCCCTATGGAGAGCCTTGATAATCTCAAAATAATTTTGCGAAGGTGAAGATACTCTTGGATAAGGGAATTCGAAAATGGATGTGTCAGGATGTAGCCTTGATCCTCTTCATATATCTCGACGTAGCCAACTAAAAGCCAGGGGATACAGCCCGCCCGACTCACGTTTTAATCGTGGTGGCGCTTACTCTAAGGTAGCCCAGGATTGGCTCATAGGGAGGTCTACAGCAAAAGTCCTGGTCGACGCTAGTATCGCCACTAGTGTGGTTAACTTGAGGCCACCCGAAGGACCACCTGAAGGTTGTCACCCAGGCGACTCGGCTTGCGGACTCTGGGTCACTTGGCACCCCGAAGCCCCTAAACGTCCCCTATCGGCCAGGTCTTGGCACGACCAGGACTTATGGGGTCGAGCTCCGTACTTCACTCTGTTCCAGAATTATAGATTGGTAGCGGCGGCAATCATCGTGCAATGCATCCGCTGGGACTATTCCAACTTTCCGTCGAATAATTTTTGCATCTATTCCTTAAAGTCTGAAACAAGTAGCTCAAATTGTAGAGAAAAAGCAAGCTCTATTGCTCTATGTTAGTTCAAGAGATGTAATTTCTGAAGATGTGTGTAATGTTCTCTTCTCTATGGTCTACTATATATTGACGCATACCGCCATGCATTGAAGTTCGATTACGTGGAGTATTGGTAAACTTGTAGAGCTGGCTGTTCCCTACAATTTGAGCCACTTACTTTGAAATTTGGATGTAGAGCGCAAAAGATATTCAACTGCGAAGTTTGGCGCATGCATTGAGGGGTTCCATTGAGTAGCGGAAATTCCAGGGCTCCCTGCCGTAAACGGCAACCCTGCCATGTCTTGGCAACACTCATGTTGGTCTTTTTGTTGCACTCCCAAGATCAAACACAATACCGTGGTACCTTCTTCCGGCAGGTACCCATCAAGGAGGATCTCGAGCGCATTGCCATAGCATCCGCCAAATCTCATGAGCGACACCTGTTGTCCACTTCCCAACATTAGGTCTCCCATCCCCCCTACTCCCAATTAAACACACTCAGCATCTACCCCATAAGCTCGATCTCGGAAGACAGTTCCGCAGCCTTGACCAACTACACATCACCAAAAAGACCATGCCGCCCACCAAAATCAACGTCCCTTATCTTCCACCGTCACCACTGCCGGCCTCCCTCCGCGAGGACATCACAAGCGCGCTGTTCTCGCAAACAGAGGCCATACCAACCCTTCAGAAGACGCTTCTCTCCGAATGTGAGAAGGGGGGGTGGCTGGATGCGGTGCGTGAGCGGTCGCTGCAGTTGTTGAGAGAGGATGAGGGGAGGGGTTATAGGGATGTTCTGGCGGTTTTGGTGGATGAAGCTAGAGGCCAAGGAGAAGGGGGGAAGAGTACAAGCGATGCGGCAAAGAATGGAAAAGCGAGAGGTGGCAGACGAGAGGTGGTGGATGTGAAGATGCCTGAGAGGGCAGTGAATAAGGGTGAGAGGGTCATTAAAGATGCCTTAGCGGGGATTGTTGAGTTTGAGGGGAACCCGCGGTGACGGAAATTTGGATTGGCGCCGTGGTTCAGCTTAGAGAACAGCCATTAAGACGATAGAGAGGATGTCGAGAGACTCATGCCTTGGAGTTGTAAGAAAAACGAATAGCCAGCATTCACACCGGCTAATCACAGCTTTCTTGATTTCTGGTAATGGTATCTATGGGTTTGCAAGAACAACCATCTTAACGATCAAGATTGTAAACATTCAGGGTGGACGTCTTCTTCTTGATCCCGGGGTTAATGCTGACTGTGGACCGCTTATAGCCCATCACCATGAATTACATCGAGCCAACGCCCCCATGACGAGAGACAATACGGACTTTGGGGAGACTATCCAGGGTTCGTTGCATTCCATGGTCGTGTCTACTCCGAGGACTGCTGGGTCCCGCAAATGCGTAATCGTGGCTACATGGTCAGCGTGGACCGACTTCACATTCCCAACGCCGATGAATGGATTGAACGCTCAAATACACTCCGGGAGGGAACGGATAGACTCCTCGCTGCAAGCCTTACTGTAAGGGCTCGATGACCTCCACGATATTCATGCCAGAGAGCAAATGGAACAACAGGGCCGGACTTCGAACAAGGCGGTATGCGAAACCAGAGCGCGTTACGTGATCAGGTCGTAAACCCGGAAGCCATCTGGGGCCGTCAGCCCGTCGATCGACCTGCGGACGTGATCAGGCCCCGTCAGCACGACGCAACATCAATTCCACCAGGATCTCGGACGGGAGCAATCACGGGATGCGGTCTGGCAGACCTTAACGGGATCATCGATGAGTCTTATTCCTCCGGCAGTATCATTGCATTGACAACAGGAGTCTGCGGCCGAGCGCTGGTAGCTCCCTTAAAGATCGTTTTGAAGGACTCAACGTCGCCGTAGAATCGTCTTTACGATTCTCTGGATGGACACCCTAGGCTGAGGAGACATTCAGTCGCCAGGGAAAAGGGTTCTTCAAACGCTCGCTAGGCCGCGCTTAGACTCTTCATGATGTTGAGCATCGTTCAAGAGTCCGGAATAAATCTGGGAGGATCCTCATCTTCAGCTTCTTGTCACACAGCATCCAGATATCTCACTCAGCGCTTAGAGCTGACTTCGTATTGCTCAGGCTTCAGTAAATCCTTCTGTCATGAATGCAGCAGTCACTGCAACGATTTGACTCTGATCATCATCACTGACTCCATCCTCGCTGCGTATAAAGGGACTCTCGATGTTCTTCGAATTCTACTTCGCCAGCTTAAAATAATAATCTCGGTCTTCAAACAACAGCAACCAGCCTCCAGATAATCGTGTTTCAATCAAGCAGCCTCGACGCAAATATGAAGTCTACAGCCTTCGCCTTCGTGGTCCCTTTCCTTGCCCTAGGCGCCACAGCGCTCCCTCAGTCGACTGACTCGGGTCTCACAGGCCAAGTTCCTCGGCCGCCGTGCCTGGTAAGTCTTTTTCCAACAACACAGACGCAGTCGAATGACTAGGGCATTAGCTCCTGTTCCTACCCTTCACTTCCACGAAATATCGCCTCCATCGCTTGCGGCGTCGTGCTAACGGAAGCATAGTGCGCCTGCATCCAGACGTACGGCAACTGCGCAATCTGTACTCCTTCCGGCGATGCTGCCATCACAGCCTGCTATGAAGCTACATGCGGTGGACCGCCCACTGGATCGAACCCTTGTAAGCACAACCCCTCTCCATCATTCCTCTGAAGCTTCGCAGCTCGACCTTCCAAGAATTGTCGCGCTGAAGCGATGACGGACGCGCTCACTTTGGCAAGCGCTAGCGCTTGCCTGATCTTCTTTTGTGCACAGATGCCGGCGTCTACTACTCCACCATCTGCTCCGACGGCGGGTACCAAGACTTCACCACCACGCCGCCGCATTTCGTAACAATCCCACCAACGGACTGCTCTCACTAAGGTAGCGACAGGGCAGATTCAAAACAGGGCCCAACTCGTGAGCACAGGCAGAAGACAGCAGAGAAAGCATGCTGAGTGGTTAGGCGCCTAACGCGGCTGCAACGATCAATATAGTCTTGCAGCAACCATACCTCTCTACTCCCATCAACACTTACGAAGGGGGTGTGCTGAACATTTCTCCATTTAGCCCCGTTTTCTCTTTGTTCTCTTTGCCTTTGCGACCCATCTTTAGCCGGCTACTCCTGATAGCTCCTTGGTATTTGCATGTCGTTCAGGCTACGTTTCAAATTTGTTCTCGCATTGCTACGAAATTGTCGATCATGTCTTTTTCCACGGTATCTGAGGGCGCTTATTAGCCCCTTACTCCAAGAGTTGAATGATATAGCCTTCGCAATGCTTCTCCGTTTCTCTTGTTACTTCACACGCAAGAATGCAGAAGTACGTCCAAACCACGATTTATGGCAATCCATTACCCCACATTTGTGAACTCCTAGAGTCGCCGGCAGATCGACAATCCCCGCATACCCCGCGTGCCGGCCATGTGGCAGCGTGTGACGTACCCTCGTACCATGATTGCCCAAATGCATTTAAGCATCGATAGCCGTCTCTCGCTGCACATCCAAACCATCTGACAGCTTTCACCACTTGCCACTTTCACCCATTCGCACATATGACGGATAAAAATAGCCGAAGTCGTCTGCAAATCGCAGGCGACAGGCTTTCTGCAATGGCTTCCACCGTCACCGGTCGTCCATCCCACGGCTTTCCCGCCTTCGATGACTTGCCCAAGGTTGAAGGTCAGCCTCAGGGCTGTTTGTGGGGCTACTTCGACAAAGGCCAGAAGAAGGATGAGGTCGGAAGTAAGCAATCACAAACTCCCGATGAACCTTGGCCATAATAGGGATATCTGTTGATATTGCCAGCGGTGAATCTTCTGACACCCGCTGTGGTGAAGGAAGCAAGCCGGGAGATCTCGACAGGAGAGCATGTCCAGTTGGATTGGGCGCTTGAAAACGTCCAATTTGGAGGCTTTGGGCGGCAGGAGTTCGACCACAAGCTCATTGATTTGAATGCCAGCCTTGGGTTCAAGGCGTTTGACGATGAGATCCATTTCAATACCCAAATTGGCTCGCAATGGGACAGCTTGAAACACGTGAGTATTGAGAAGGTAGTTGGCCGCTCGAAGGGTCAGCTAACGGAAGAACAGTTCGGTTCTCAAAGGACAGGCATGTACTACAACGGCCTCTCGCACGAGGAGGCTACAAAGTCTTCAACGAATGGACTACATAGTGAGCGAAGTCTGAGGACGAATTGCTGAGCAACCCGGACTGAAGATCACCAGATATGTGTGAACGAGGCGGTATCGTAGGCCGCGGGATCCTTGTGGACTGGGTAAGCCCAACCGACCGCCAGCCTTGATCCCTACCAAAAACACTCACCTACCACTCTACCTCAGCTCCGCTGGTACGAGGCCAAACACGGCGACCCCCCCTCCCCCATCAGCCGCTACGAAATCCCCGTCTCCGAAATCGAAGCCACGCTCGCACACCAAAACACCACCCCCCAGCCCGGCGACATCCTCCTCATCCGCACCGGCTACGTGCGCTGGCACAACTTCGCCCCCCCCGACGAGCGGCGTCGCGGCACCCAAGAAAACTCCCTGTGCATCGGACTGCAAGCCAACGAAGCCACTGTGCGCTGGCTCTACGACCACCATTTCGCGGCCGTGGCGGGCGATAGCATGACGTTTGAGGCGTGGGCGCCGGATCTGGAGAGCGGATGGTGCTTGCATGAGTGGTTGCTGGTGCAGTGGGGGACGCCGATTGGGGAGATGTGGGATCTGGAGGCGTTGGGGAGGAGGTGTGAGGAGGTGGGGAGGTGGAGTTTCTTTTTGACGAGTGCGCCGTTGCATGTTAAGGGGGGGGTGGGGAGTCCGCCGGGGGCGATTGCGATCTTTTAGGGAGATTTGGGCTCCCTTGACTTAGAGTGGATGGGGTACCACTGACATTGCTCAGAATGACCTGTCATGATGGGGTGTCTGGACCTCAGGTGGGCTCCTGTCAAGACTAGCAAACGAACCTGCGCGTGTTGTATCCAAAAACCCCAACCCCAAACCAATCAGCCTCCCCCCCCCGCGAAACCCTTCCCCAACAGTCCGACCCACTCCTCCAACCCCCGTCCTTCCCCCACACTGTATCTCTATTCTTCAATCTTTTCGCATCTCCAAGCCCCCTCCTCCTCCCCCTACTTACCCATCACTCAACACAACGCCAACTCCCCCATTCAATGAAACCCCATATCTCAAACATTCCCCACATCACATCTGCTTATTCCACCTCCACATGCCGCTTCTCGGCGTTTTATTATATCCGCTTTTTTACTTATCTCTTAGTTCAAGCCCGACGTCAACCATAACCCCCTCTCCTATATAAAGTACTCAACTATCTCCCATCCCAACCCAAAAATTCTACGCCCACTTATAGGACTATCATCTAAGCATCTCGGTAGTCACCGCTCTCAAAGCAACTTCCCTACTTGGAGCCGGGGCGGGGGTTACGAGGATACCATCTCGGAAGAGTCCCTCACCTAGAGAGAAGTCTAGCACTCTAAGTATGTATCGACTCCTCAACTCAGAACGCACGGCATGAAGCAGGGGTGAACGGCGGCGCTGTGCTGTTGGGATGCGATATGGTTTCTGAGGGGGAAGGGGAGGGAGGGAAGGGAAGGGGGGTAGGGATGTTGTCGCTGTTCATATTGTGTGGGGGGTGGCTGATGAGTGGGTACGATGGATGGAGGTATGCCCGTCGCTTCGGTAGCTTATGGTGTTGGGGAGATGGGATGGGAATATAAAACGGTGGAGGACAAATTCGCGTGATAGTGTTGATGTGGATGGATGAGACGGCAGTAGTAAGGAATGATGGGGTTGGGAAGCAGTGGGTTTGTGTGCTTGGGGCAAGGGTGAGGGTGTGCTACGGTCAAAGAGGTCGTTAGGTTGGGGAGTGGTTAGGGGAGGGGGAGCAGATCGAAAGGTTCGGGGTAGTGAGGGGGGAGGAAGGGAGGAGATGTTAGAGGGGGGGTGAAGTGCTAGGCTGGGAGGATGGAGCTGGTGAAAGCTGTGGGATTCTGGAAGGGGAGTGGTTCGTGGGTTTGCAATGAGGGGTGGTTTTGGTGGTTTTGGATTGCTTTTGAATGATTTTCTTTGTCTAAGGGTTCTGATGATCCTTAAACCTGTACTGTGGGAGGGATGTGTTTCTTGGCTTCTCCTCGAATGGCTCGCTTGCCTCGGATAATACAGGCCACCGAGGACTGGTATAACCAATGGTCAAACAGAAGAGTCACTAAAACCTATCAAGTCGCCTAAGACTTCCCCTATCTGGGCGGCAGAGACAAGAAGTAGGTAAAAGAAGATGTCTGCAATCAGAAGACAACGCAGGCAAGAAATAGTGCGTCTTTATTGATAATACCAATAGTTTGGTTCGGTGTAGAGTTTATTTGCGAAAGATTTGCGCATTACGCAAACGATTTGGTTCTGTGCGACCTAGATACGCACCATTAGTACTATTTCTTGTGTTGTAAGAAGCGAATGCAGTTGAGCGACCACCATAAAAGGTAGTATAATGGGCGACCACGCACTTCCCCTTGATCTTTCTCGTCTCTCGCACTAGCGCCCCTGTCCTGCTTGTGCAGTGCTCTCCTAGAATGATTGCCTCTAAATATTAAGTGGTATAAATCCTGTAAGAAATTAAGGAATGTTGTTATTCCAAAGCGACATCGACGTGTTTCAAGAGTGACTGTTTAGTGAACGACGATGCTAGCTGGGTTACTCAATCGACAACGAGGGTTTCTGGAAGACAGGTCTTCTATCAACAAGCCAAAAAGCTCCTGTTGAATAGCCCATCTTGCTCACAGCTTGACACTAACACTGGGCTCGTCATCGATGAGAGTATCAAGCTCCGTCGAGCTCTGGCTCCTGATACTATAGCCTTCGGAATCAAGGTCCTGAATTCGCTGGACCTTACGATCTCGCAACCATTTCGAATTCGAACCCCCAAGCGCCTTGGTGGCCTGTTGGTCGTCTTTTTATTCATTCTCCAATTTGTCCATTGCTCATCTATCGTCATCCTTCTGCTTATGAACAAATTTCTCATACCCGATCTGCAAGACAGCGGCCGAGGCACCTGGGCCCAATGTCACAACGGTAGCTGCAATGGTTGGTTCCTCCCAACAGTATTGTTCGGATAGCCCAACGGCCGGCTCGATGCAGCCGCTGATGGCGGACTAGTTGATCGCGCTTGCGTTTGAAGTCCTCAAAGACCCGTTCATTAAAATTCTGTGCCAAGATGTCCCATTGAGCGTGCAGCTGCTCTTTTTCTTCGTGACCTGAGCTAATTTCTTGAGACCATCCGCAACGATCATGCCAGCGTCAGTTTCCCCGAGAGCCAACCTTGGGCCGTTGTCATCAACCATCTGGACAGAGATCTGGGGCGCGAATTTCTTCGTCAGCATTGGTTTGATCATGGCGAGTGCCTGGCCTCTGGTTCTCTCCTCGAACCGCGCCATCGTTGCTGAGTTCGCAGTCTGTATCATCGCTCCGAAGAGGTGTGGCTTTTCCAGGAGGTCTTCCTCCCTCTTTTCTTCGATTTGGGGGTTCGCCGTGCATCCCCATTTGGTGGTCACAAGCGTGCAGTGATTCCGTTTGTCTATGCCGATCATCTTCTCCAACATGCGAAGGTTTCGTTGCCCGACTCCACCCATCCTGGCCTTGGTGATGTCGTGGAGATATAAAACGCCCGCGAGAGTTTGCCTCCACGAGTGTCAATGAGGTGGACCTCATAGTATACGCCATTTTGGCGCATCTGGAGAACATAGTCTTGCACATCCTGTGTCACTGGATCAAGGTCACCATCGTCACCGATCGGTATATCCTCTCTGTCAGTAGCAACAGATATGAATGTGCTTTTTCCGGCGCCCGTCAAACCCATGACAACGACGTAAACACCTTCGCTTCATCACCGACTGGAGGGATGCCGGAACGCAAGCTCTTTTGCCACATTTGGCTCGACATAGTTTGGGCCACTTTGGTCAGGATCTAAGGTGATATGCGTGAGGGAACGACGCGGCTTCTGGACCGATTATAAGGCTTCCAGGCACCGAAGACATGATTTGGCCTAGCGACTGGTGGGAAGAAGATTCCACATGCGCCAGGGGACTGCAACCACCACGATAGGTCTTGATTCGATGTGATGAAGCCCACCGCGTTCGTTTTCGGAGCAATGCAGAAAGACAAGTGGTTGAGGCAACGCCGCGCCTGCACCATTGCGTCACTGTGTAACCCAGAGCAAGGCTGTCAACCCTCCTTCGCGGAAGATGGGTGAAGATCTGGGTGTTTAAATTTCTCGGAGCCTCGGGTAATGTGCAATCAGTAGGCATGAAAAGGGAAGGCTTCGTTCAGCCTCGATTCCGATCTAGCAATTGCGAGGCTGCAGCAGATAGCGGACTCTCAGTCTCAGGTCCACTCACATTACAGGTGTCGAAAAACCGGTTGCGTATCTGCGCTCCCACGCGATAGAGAACTATCCCTGTGCCACTGCCCTTTGACTTTATGCTTTCCCCACTTATCAGGCATATTCGATGTCGCGAGCTGACAAATCAGCGGAATGCAAAATGGGTTACTGGCCTTTGGCTTTTGGGCACATGGTATCGTAGTGGTTGCCAATGAATAATATCAATGGGAGAGGACGCCTTGATCGCTGACTATCTTTTGAATAGGGTTGTGGAGTATCTTCTAGGACTTATGAGATGTTTCCTTCATTCTCGAGGGATTGACTCGTTGCTTCTACCTTCTTGAAGAGGAGTTCTTCCATCGTACTAGGTGCCCATATCCTCTCACTCTTCTAGCGAGATTCCTGAGATACTCTGTCCCTGGCGTCGGTATCCCGTAGCAGTTTCCCCGCGTAGCTGGCGGTCCGCATGTATGATCTTCAGTGACTCGGTTCTCATGCATGGAATATCTTCTTTCCAAAACACCAGTTCGCGCCCTCAATGCCTTATGTGTTGACTGACAGGAGCTCATCATACATGTTACAACTTGATCTCCGGCTTTGTAGACACCAGCACAATACACTGTAGAGTTGGAGGCTGGTATATACCATAGATGATACGGCACCAGTCATCACAGGCCAGTCTATGTATACTCGGTCTAGGCTAGCATATTTCCGTCGTACTAACATGTTGTAGTGCCAAGTGAGACGGGTGTTGAACCAGCAGATGACCCATATAGACAGATATGCTTGAGTGGAACGTCTGTCCGGTCTCTTTACTTCTACTACTGCAATCGTGCGGTCCGCAGCTGAGAAGCGAAAACACGAAAACTCTTGGACGTGGCGCGAATCGAACCTCTGGCGGCCCACCTCCGTCCCACCTGTTGTGAATCAATGCAGATAGTTTGGAATGACGAATGTGGACTGATGCCCGTCCTCAGTGCCCATGCATGCACCACAAGTCCTGACACTTGAAACCAACCTTTAATCTTGATTGTGATCTTGCTGATGATGTGTCCAATGATAGGATAGGACAGGTTCGGTGCAGGTGTTGAGGATGTGTTTAGTTGGTGAATATGCTCCTGTTGAGTAGAGGGTTGTAGTTCATCGTCTCAGGGACATTTGCTTGGTGAATAGGATACGTTTTGTACGAATAGAACGCCGGCGGGGATCATAGTGTAGTGTTGTTCTGCTGGCCAGTCACCAATCTGCATTGTGATATGCTGACAGGTTGGTTCGTGTTGCTGACTCTAGCTGCCGTTTTGGGGTCGTAGAGTTGATCGAATGAATGTAGGCAAAAGCGCGCGTACACAAGCAATCGTGCTGCGTAGTAACGCTGAGTCTATTCTTGCGTGACGCTTTGTCCTGTAGTCGAATACTTCACATTATGTATGCCTCCATTGTGCCGAGTCCTAGCCCAACGAGAGCAACGACGTAGGCGCTCACCGCGAATGCGCCTTGCAAGTCCTTTTTCAGTATAGACCAGCAGATAGCGAAGACCGTAGTACCGAGGACTACGAATAACAATGCCAACAACCACAGTCTTCCAACTATCCATCCTTCGACGATCTGGAGGCCCCAGCCGACACTGGTGCCTCTTTCGGGGCAAATGACAAGCTTTTCTCTCTTCTTCTTAGGGGTCCGAAGAAAAGCAATATGTTGTTCATCATTCGCACATTCTGGATGATGGAATAAGTGCGTCATTAAATGCTCACCCACTGGCGGTATAAGATCGCAGGGCTGGTACAAATACTCATCTTTTCTAGATTCGGGTGGCAAATCGGGTACTTTGCGGATGTCGACGAAGTCTCTGATATGTAATTCGAACTATGACACAACATCAGCGTTTTGTATTTCCTGCTAGCGAGCGCCCCGCAATCGAGACGAACTTGGACGAATCTGATGCTTCTCACTGTTCTCATTGACACGTGGTGAATAAATCGTCCTTTCATGTTGGTGTAGAATTCCTTCAGGCCAGCGAAAACCTCTCGATCAGACTTTGCGGAACACACATCGAATTGGCGCAAGATGGGTGGATTTTGGCGCTGGCCTGCGCATACTAGTAGCCATCTGCCCTCGGGACCAATCTCAATTACGTTCGAGGAGGCTTTGACTTGCCGGACCTGATTGATGTTAGACGTCGGCGCATGCTGAAGAGAACTATTTGAGCCCTGATCTTGACGACCCCTGACGCGAGCTGCCGGATGCCTGGCCGCTGATAGGCCTTGAGATGTGGGGGATTCGACTGGTCCGTCTCCAGGATTGTGCCGCACGTGACCGTTCAATGTCCTCTGGAGTTTCTTTGCCGCGCCACGTCTGAGTTCCACATAATCATCATATAAGGGTTCACCACAGTGCTACTGAAATTAACTAATGCTGGTAATTTTGGTCAAGGTTTGGGAAAAACTTACACACTGCCACCGTATCCTTTGTTTGCCTTTCTCAAGCGGACACTCAACGATCGCATTTAAGAGTTTACGTACCTCTTTAAACACGATCCTAGAGCCAAGGGTGTAACATTGGTGAAGACTCCTCCATGTGCCTGAGGTTGAGGAAAATTGTGGGTCCCCCTTCAAGCCCCGGCAAGCGCGTTTTGACGCAGTCTTGATGCGGTTGACTTTACGTATGTGTAACAGGTAGGCCTCGAGCAATAAATGTATGCTAAATAGCAAAAGCGTGACAGACATCAAGGAGGACTCGTGAAGGGACTGCCAGCGGCCTCTACCAACGATAAGAATGAGCAGCGCGAGGAATCCAGTCAACGCCACTTTAAACACCATCCTAGAGCCAAGGGTGTAACATTGGTGAAGACTCCTCCATGTGCCTGAGGTTGAGGGAAATCGTGGATCCCCCTTCAAGTCTTGATAAGCGTGTTTTGACGTAGTCCTGATGTGGTTCACATTGTGTATGTGTAACAGGTAGGCCTTGAGTAATGAATGTACGCCAAACAGCAAAAGCGTGACAGGCATCAAGGAGGACTCGTGAAGGGACCGCCAGCCGCCCCTACCAACGATGAGAATGAACAGCGCGAGGAATCCAGTCAACGCTGCATCAGAAGTTACACCAAATCCACGTAGAAAGGAGCTGAACTCATTCTTGGTTGAAGAGTGAGTCAATTGTGCGTCAACATTATTGCCATCGTCAGTAACTAAAGGCCAAAATCCAAGCAATCTCCTAGTCCAACGTATATTGAGCCCATGGAAAATGGAACTTTTCCTGGTCTCGGATGATAATTCATACGGTGCCTGGTAGCCAGTCCTTCTGGCCAAGCCAGCTGCAGTTGGTAGGATCCCGGCAATCTTCTGGTAGCTTGAACGTCCATTCCAGATCCCGCGAGCAATCTTCACACATGTAAGGACAGCAAAGCTTCCTTGCGCTGGTTCCGATTGGGCCCGAGCCGCAAGATTAGATCGAGTTGGTATGCCGTGAACTCCACCGGAATCACGGGAAGCATCACGGGAAGCATCACGGGAAGCATCCCGGAGCCAAGGCAAGCGACGCTCAGCGCGTCTAGTTCTACAGAAACGATTAGAGTTGGAAGAGTGACAGCTCTTTTTGGCTCGGCAACAGTCGTCCAAAGAACAAGGCCTTGCTTCCAAGCCAAGAAAGTTCGAGACGAAGTATGTACTGCTTGAGCGCCCTCAATCGCGTCTAGCCATAGCCGTGCGCCGCCTAAAATCTCGCTCATACGTTCTGGGTTCGGTGTCACTTGCGAGATCTGTCGTAGTAGACGATAAACGTTGCATGTGTTGCGGACCTGGATAAGCTCTATAGGACGCCAATTGGCAGGACATCAACTAGTGCGGGATAAGAATTGTACCTGCGGTTACTGGACTTCTTGAACTCCAATTCCACCTCTCTTGGGCTATCGCATAACCGTGTTGTAAAGTAAATAACAGTACTTCGGAATTCCTCTGTTTTGCGTGGCAGACTTGTCGGTGGTGGTGCCGCTCTCTCGCCGGACGATCTGATAGACCTTGTATATTGTCTCGCCATTCTAGGGTCGGAGCAAATGCATAGATTTTATATTGGATGGCACTAAGTACCATTCTCCTTGCCAGGATATATTGTAGATAGACCGTTATTAGCTTTGGAAAAGTGGAGTGCTGTTGCTGACCATGCATCAGCTCATCGGTGTAGAAGAGAGCCTCCTGAATCGTCTCGGAGAACGAGGATAAGGTGCCTGGATACAGGTGTGGGATAACTCTTCGTAATTCAAGCCAGTGGCGTGGTGTCGTCGTAAACATGAAAGCCAACCTTTCGGCCAGGGGTCGAATTGGTGGCCAGGCCCGAATGTCATCGAGAGAACGATTGATAGATTCGGACGACATAGATGATATGTCTTCTATGAGCTGATAATTTTGGAGTAGCTTCTGTAGCATTGTGTCATGCGCTGAAGACATTGTTAGTAGATTAATAGTGCTAAGTAGCCGTGACCTTACACATCGGAGGAGTCCGCGGGGCCGGCCCCGATCTCAACTTGGTTTCTTTCATCAGAGTACTTATCTTACGAGCCCGTACCATGCGTTGGTAAAGTCGGTGGGGTGTCGTGTTCTTCTGAGGATTTGGTCCAATGTTATCTTGCTGTGGCGCGCTGGCTGGGTTTCCTGCCTCTCGGCTTGCAGCTCGTAACAGAGCAGAGAGACACTCCTGTAGAAAACGAGGGGATGGGTAAACGCAGTCGCACCATGTCTTAGTGGATTGGTAGGCAGCGATTACGTTGTCGGAACGCAGAGACCGGTGCTCTGGGCCCAGGTCTTCTCCGTTACCTTGCTGATCGCGCAAGAATGGGGCATTGTCTTGTCCTGCTCGATCACCTAACGCACCGAAAGCCGTCATACGATTCCGTTGTCCGCGATTGGGAGGGGCATAACCTGAACCCGAGATTCCTTGAACGTCGCGGTAGGTTGGAAACCCTACTGCATTGCCCACCTGTAATGTATCTCCACCAGCGCTGACTATGGAAGGGACACCTGGCCCGGAGAGGTTTGATCGACTTTCTACATGACAGTATGCCAATGGAAGAGGCACATTTCTTCTGTTTTGTTTCCAAGAAGCAATTTTCGTTGCCTCCGCTTGTCGTCTGCGAAACGTCGTGTCTAGTTTCTCGCATCTTTTGCATTTGCTCTCCACCCGAAGAGCAAGCATAATCAATTTTATACCACATGTTTCGCCGGTACGGTACCATCTGTTGCAATGGTGCCGAAAGTGGCCCCACTTGTAATCACCGCATGAGAAAATGAATTGATCGTAGAAGCACATAGTAATTCAATATCAAGGGTATCAATATAGATTTCTGTTTCGATGGGGTAGACACAGCTCGAACGAGCTACGGGTTGTTCACCAATAATACCTTGGCAGGCAAGCAAAACGATGTGGTGAATAAACGAAATGTCGGACAACCAAGTCGCATTGAAGCATTACTCGATAGAAAGGGCGAGGACTTGCAGCCATATATAGCATTTATTCAAAACAAGGCTGAAGCTAAGGCAAGGCACTTTTGCAGGCAGTGGTAGACTGGCGCCAAAGGAACCGCAGCCTTGCACCAATGGCTTTGGGCGGCCATCATTACTGGCCAATCCGCCATCTTTACTGGCCAATGGTTCTGGGGAGAATTCTGGTGTGGACGGTGAAGGAAGTAAGTAAAGAGACCGCTACCTATGCTTCCAGTCAAGATGGACCCATGACAAGAAGACAATTGCTGTAGCTATGTGATCTCGCTTGGCGATGTGAACTCGCCGTGCCGGAACTTAGGTAGACAGCATGTCATTTGGCCATCGCAAATCCTCAGTCCACCAGCAGATGCCGCTGAGGTACCTTATATCTGATTATAGCAAAGAAGGTGAGGTATGCCACCCATATAACGTGGTCGTGAAGAAGGAAAGGGGCTCGTACCTTGGCGCCAAGCGACAGCCTCGTCGGGCCGGAGTTTCACCGGACACTTACGCTAGACTCGAAATCTTGACGAGGCTTCGATACAAGCCTGTCAACGATCGCATAACCCAAGTCAACACCACTTCATCGCAAGCCACACTGTAACAATCCACTACCTGCGACCCCGTACCAACATCCAACTCACCTAGCCCCCCCCATCTCTCCCCACCCACCAAAACCCACCACCAGCAACAATGGTCCAACTCGAAGAAGTCAAAGACCAAGAACTCGACGCCCCCCAACCAGGCCCCATCTCCGATGACTTCGAAGACGACGCCGACTTCACCGACACCGGTACCCCCTCCACTTCCCCTCCTCCAATCCACTTCCCCTCCTCCAATCCACTTCCCCTCCTCCAATCCTCATAGCATCTATCTCAAGGCCCATCAGCTAACACACTCCAGACTCCTCCCTCTCCGACACCGACGCCACAGCCCTTCCCCCTGTAGACTACGAATCCCCACTCGACCGCCTCATCGCCTTGCAGGACATGGTGCGCCCCTCCTCCCTCCCCTCCTCCCTCCCTACCCTTCTCCCCTCCTGCTCCCCCTTCCTCCCATCCCCCTTCCATCCTTTCTCCCCACCAACCACCCTAACATCCCCCTCCACACCAGATCCCACCCACGACCCGGCGCCGCCTCTCCACAACCCTAACATCCCTAACGTCCCTAACCAAAACCCTCGGCGTCTGGGGCGGCAAATCGCTCTACGTGATCAGCACCTCCGCGCTCGTGGTGTTAGTCCCCTTTGCGCTGGCGTATACCGAGGAGCAGGCGATTGTGGAGCAGGAGCGGGAGATTAAGGCGAGGGAGGGGGGGGTGGAGGCGATTAGCCCGGGGGCGATGGTTGGGGGTGTGAAGGCTGGGGCAGGGTTGTAGGGGTGGGGCGGGGGGGTGTACGATATGTTGGGGAATTTGTCTCTGCTCTGTTGTTGGAGGGATGGAGGAGGGTGTGGGATTGCTGCCTTGGGCCTTGGACTTGGGAAGCAGGGGATTTCTATGGCGGAAATGGAGGTGCAGATACAGATAGACCTTCACCAAGTATGAAGATAAGCCGTTTCTGCACATACATGTAGTGCTCTTGTTTTATTATTGTCCCATCTATATGGCTGAGTATCGGAGTCGAGATCGCTGTGCCTATAACGATACAGATCGAAACCCTTTGTAAATGCTGTGCGAAACCTCTCCTGACATGCACGCAACCGCTGACTCCCACTACCTCCTCCCCAATTTCCACCTACTGATCCTTTCTTGGATCTCACCCCACCCAAGTCCGATCGCCCCTCTGCCCTGCTGCTCACCCTCTTGCAGCACCACCGTCGGAGCCCCACTACCCTGTCCCGGATTTACCACCATTCCACTCATAACCTGCTTCGCCACGCGCCTCAAGTCCTGCACTGTCAAGCCGTCGATTTTAGCACACATCTCCTTCACCCCCACTTTTTTCCCATGGCACTGCACTTGCCGCCCCAAGTCCTCCAGCTCCACCATCCTACTCTCTAGATTCATGAGCAGCGAGCTTCTGAGCTGGTTCTTGGCGCGCCGGACCTCCAACTCACCCAGAGCAGCATGTCCATGATCTAGTGTTAGGTTCTGTAGCTGCTGGCACATGACCTCAAGCATCTGCGTTACGCGCTGTGGGGTGCAACTGGCGCTGATGCCGAACAGGCCGGAGTCTGTGTAGGAATGATTGAATGCCATGCAGGACTCCACCCAACCGTGCTGGTTCAGAACGTTGGTGTATAGGCGTGAGTACATGCCTTTGCCGGGGCCGCCGGCGCTGAACGAGCCGCCACCGCCAAGGAGGGTTTGTAGGGTTGCGAGAGCATAGATGTCGTCGGAGGAGATGGGGAGGCCTTCGAAGGCGAGGTGGATGTGGGAAACGTGAGGGTGGCTGGCGTTGGCTGGTGGAGGGAGGTGAGGCAGAGTAAGAAAACCGCCGGTGTAGTGGGAAGGAGCGTTGAAATTGAAGGGTACATATGGTTTGATGTCGGATACAGAGGCATGGTGAGGAGCGGAGGTTGAAAGGTTTTTGAGGAAGGGGATGCTTTGGAGGAGTCGCGATGGGTGCGACGGCGACGTTGGAGGTGTACTGGCCGGGGTGATGTAGGTGGTAGATGGTGCTGAAGAGGGTGAGGCTGACCGCGTTGAGGGCGGCGAGGAGTCTATGAAGGAGGTCTGCAGCCCTGTTCCGGAAAGAACAGGCTGCGAGTCGCTTTGCATGTCACCAAAGTATTGCTGCGTCAGCTTGAGCGCGACATCATGGGAGACTCCCGCAAATGCAATGACCATTCGCTCCGGTCTAAAGAAGGTATTGCGGTACTTCTCAACAACATCGCGGTTGATGTACGGCAGGCGATCTCGCGGACATAATAGCGGGTTCCCCAAAGTATTGTCCTTGTACGCGGCCACGTTGACCAACTCCGGCAGAATGAGCTCCGGCTTAGCCCAGATCTCTCCGATTTCGTAATCTGCCGTCTCGAGCTGCTGCTGGACCTCCAAGTCGGTGATTTGCGGCTGCCGTATGGTCTCGGCTAGAAGTCCTAGCGTCGTGGGCACGGCGGAGTTGAAGCTGGCTGACTGATACATGAGCGATTCTCTAGATGAAGCGCATTGTATGTTTCCACCGAGTGTCTCTAGGGACTCGAGCATCTGATCCGAGGTTCTTGAGCTTGTTGACTGAGAAGATTAGCCTGCTAAGCGTGTAATCAATCGAGTTGACATGACCTACCTTGAAAGCTAGCCTATCTACGATATGGCTGACACCATGAAGATCCTCATGCTCATAACGTGACCCAGCATCTATGTAAACCCCGACGCCAGAAAAAGGTCCAGGAAGGGATTCGGTCGCTACCCGGATACCGTTGGGAAGCGTGGTGACTTGATCGAGTTCTGTGGGATCCTACATGCTTTTTAGTATGTGTTGCCGTGACGTGATGGGAAGTCATGCAGTGCGCTTACCTTTTGCCCAGCGTCAATAGCTGTAGCTACTTCCGGATCAGCAAATGTGGTCGTTAAACATCTGACTGACGCTTGTCGACGAGCCTGCCGCAGCGCCCTCGCAGAGAGGCGCGTAACCGCTCGTAATTGTGGATGTATGGATTGCATTAGAAATTACTTCCGATTGTGAGTAGGACTAGAATTTGGGTGCACCACGGCGTTGATAAAAGAGGTCGCATCAATTTCGCAAACGCTAGACGGAAGTACGGCCCGAACGCCACAGCACGCCAAGATTCGCTTTCTTACCGATCAACGTAAATAAATGTACAAGAGATCCAAACGGTTACTTCTATACATGAATCACTCAAAAAAGCGCCGTGCGAAGCTGTGATTCGGGGCCATGAATAATTAATCTCGCAACACATACACCTATTTTCTCTGCAAATCTCAGGCACCAATACTCTAATTTTGTCTTCTGTTGCGCCTCTTAGTGTTCCACCGTCATCTGATCTGACTTCGTAATGCCAAATTCCAATACCTGGCTTCACAGTCCCTGCCTCCAAAGTTGAAAGGAGATCCCTTGAAAATAATGTGGTTCGCATCGAACGCTTGAGAAAAGTACCAGAGCAGAGCGGACTTTACAGCTCCGATCTGATTCGAATATTACACTGTGAGTTGAATGAAAATGTGCCAGTCAGTGTATGAGCATTCGAAACTATCATGCGAACAAGATTCGGACATAGGTTAGTCCTCAATGTATCGTGACCACTTTTTCATTCTCAATGTCTATGTTTGACCGTATGCCATGAGCGGTCCAGGAAGACTGATTCAGATGTGAAGCGAGCAGCTTCTGTAAGTCTATTCAACTACATGACTCTGTGATCCGCTGCAGCGGCTAATACCGCCGTAGAAGGGAGGGGGCCTATTTGCCGCGAGCGATTCACGGGCTCCAGGATACCTTCTGATGGCCTTCCACGCCTCTTCCACGCTAAGTATCGAGTCGAATGGGGTGGTAGCCTGCGGCTCGAAAGCGTTGCGGACGCTCCCTGGTACTGCAGATTCTGGAGTCGAGTAGACCATATATCTTTGACAATCGAAGTCGAGATCTAGTTTCTGTCGATTTTGCCTGAAGTAATGTGCTCTTTCAATGTTGATGGACGACATGCTTTCTTCCAAGTACTGCCATTTCGTGATTACAACAGCTTGTACCTCAGGGTCAGTGTCGATGGTTTTCACATCAACGTGAACGTCAGTATAGCATGCGCGGCAACATGTGGTATCTGGGCAGTAGGCGCATGATTGTTGGCCAACGCACATATTGAGGAACTTGCAACGCAGTAAATCGCTCAGCGAGTCGTTGACGTACAATTCCGAATCGAACTGTTCACATATTTTGGTCTCGTATATCCTCGTGGGTAAAGCTTGACCTCCAGCCTTGGGACTGAAGATCCATGATTGACCACGCGCGCACACTCGACCCTCTAAAAGCAAGGCGTCGAAAAGCTCGAATCCCCAGCTCGACCGTGAAACACTGATCGAGTCCGCTTTTGGTCGAGTGATAGATGCGCTCTTCAGGTAAATGTTCGCTTCAGAGTAGAGCAGACGTCGAGAGAGTTTAAGGGCAACTTGTAAGTGTTTGTAAGTGAAATGTTCATTGTGGCTTCGGCGACCCTCATCTTGGTACTTGTCCGTGCTTTCTCTAGCCTTGCATAGGCTGCTGGAAGTTCGAGCAAATCTCTTTTCTGCAGTTGTCTTTCGTTGATAATCTTGTCTCAGGTAGTGGAGCTCTCTGCATGAATAACAGAAGAACGTATCCACATTGTCTCTGCCAAGAGCCTTCAAAAAAAGAGTGCGCTCTGAATGATTGACACCATGCCCATTTAGAAGATCAAAGGAAGATCTCCTAAGAAGTGTGAAAAGCCAGCGATTGCAGAGTGCCAGGGTCGCAGCAGAACTAACTGGTAGCCAGGAGGCTACTTCGAGTACGAGTTCGGGCGGTAGTTGATCGATGAGACAAAAGCCTATCGAAGGCTTTTGAAGCGATCGGCATTCTGGCAAGCTGTGCATTTGAGGGAGTCTCATAGACGAAAGCTTTCTCAGGAGACAAGACATGGGAAGAGTGAGGTCGGGTCTGGCTGCGTTTCCAATCTTTGATGGGAACAGAAAAAACGGAAGTAAGGGTGTATGATAGGAAACGCCAAGAGCCCAGCCATCACCGGATCAAGGCGGAAGTAGGAATTTCTCAAATTGGACCAATTTGTACTGACATCTAGGAATTGCGCTTCGAGGTTCCCATTGTTGGTCGAGCAGCCACAGAGGTTGAGTCATATATGGGCATTGAAGTAGTGTACCGTTGGCCAGAATGTAGTGCAGGAAAGAGACCCTAGAGAAAAGGGCCATGCGACGATATGGTGCACCTCGGGTTAGCCACTTTAAATCTAGTAGCCTTTGAAAGGTGAACCTAATCCAAGTCGCCGGATGGCATACAGTCAGCATTGTGGCTGTAAGTTCCCATCATACAGCGATCTGGCTCCTGTCAAGAGGTTGTCAAGCCTTTGGCATTGGACCACACAGTATCTTGCGCCTAGATCCTTAAATTGTACTTTCTCTAATATGCTCAATGATGTAGCACAAGCACTCTCAAACCTGCAATGGAGCTCTGAGCGATCTTCGCACAAGATAACCCCGAGTATCCGACGAGGGCGAAGTCCAAGTTAGGCTGACTCTCTACTCGTGGCCTCAGTTACTCATTCAGCATTGTCCGGGCGGTACGGGAGTTTCGGATTGGACGCAAGTACCTATTAAAGGCACACATTCGATTGGTACCACGGTACTGATGCTCGCGGCTGGCACTGCTTCGCAAGCCTCGAGTGAGCCAGAACGTACCACCAGCAGGAGGCAGCTGATGCTTCCTCTTCCTCAAACTTTCTCAGTATCGATAGCCAGTGTTTACATCGCTTTTTCACCCTTACTTTAAAAGGTTATTTAAGATCTTCATTGTCCGCCGTCTGCGGCTTTTTGAAAATTTCGATGAAGTGTTCGGTCGAGTTGATTTCAGACACCGTGAGGTTGCTCTCATACCAGTCATCCTTCGTTACTTCACCTTGTAATCCAACATCGAATATTCTCCTCGCAAGGACTTTCTGCAACACTTTCACCACCTTTGCATGTTCCTCGGTAGGTCTCGTCGCCCGTAGTCTGAGACTTTTGTGCTCTATGCGGATGCGCAAGCTTGCCCGCTGTCTGTCCTCTCTCGCAGGCTCCTCGGCAACCTCACTATCACCAATAATTCTCAAGACCTCAAGTAATAACTGTCCCTTTTCAGATAATGGATTTTTCATCATGTACTGAAGCTGATGGGTGTCGTGATTCGTCACGATCTCTAGATGCTTCATCTTTCGTAGAGTATTATGTGTCAGGAGTCCCCGTTGCACTACGTTTATATTTGAGTTGGGAAAGTGCTCTCCCATCTTGCAGACCTCGGGGATATACTGGATGAATAGAGGCAGGTAAGAAGCGACAGTGATGGGTAATGTTCGCGGATGACGGAGGTCAATGTGACGTAGGTCAATGCGGAAGGTGTTGAAATCGTATAGCAGGTCCTCAGCCTCGGCATGTATGCTTTTGCAAGTGCACAAGACGGCCGGATGAAGGTCATTGGCAAGAACATAAGGTACCGAGTCAGTGGAGATCGTAGAAGGTTGAGCAGAAATGAGAAGGAGTTTGTAGATGTGGACTCGGAGCTCTGCTGGGAAGGCGAGGAAAGAACAGCAGACCGGAGTCATTGCTTGGGAGTATGATAGAGAAGCAGTAAAAAAATCCGGTTATGGGTTCTCCGGCTGATATTTCCAAAATTCTCAAATTCGCTTGAGTCAGCGCTATGAGCTTGATGGCCAGAAGCCTGAGGGTGCATACCAAGCAATCTAGATGAGGCCTAGTAATGTCATACGCGACATTCAAGCCGCTTTACATAATGCTTGTTCACCATTTCGAGTCATCGCTGGATATAAAGGCGACAATTGTGGTCCAAGGCGCAAATGCGGGAGCCCAACAACAGAGGTGCCAAGACATCATGAGCCGAATATAAGCCGACCAGCCCTACCGAACGCGGTCGCGTCTTCCCGCCACTCGTCCTTCAGCTTTCATCGAAGCTCAAGCTCATCTATGCGCCATCTGACATCTTAATGAAACTGATACCAAATAATTCTTTGATAGATACCATCACACTCGCTGTTTGAACGCATCTCAATATGCCACGGCCCAAGGAGAAGTGGCAGACCCGACTGACTTTCTCCCCTCTTCCTTCCTCATCTCCAGCAGTTGCCGAGTATCCCGAACAATTACAAGGAAGAGCCGCTGCAATCGGCTATGACAGCCCTGGGCGTCCGATTAAGAAGCGACGTGTGGACAATGACCTGTCGAATCCAGCCATGCTTAGCCCGGTCAGCTCATCACCTGTTCCGGGCTTCACCCAGCGATCTATTACAGGCGTGATGTCGTCTTCTAATGAAGTAGCGTTACCAACTCCAGTTGCATCATCTCAAGTAGACAATATGGAAAAGCATAGTATGTTTGTGGCTTTATGTAGCTCTGCCCCTGCTTACTCAATTTCGATCCTAGGTAATCTTACAGTTGTAGACCACGCAGAATCTAGATCAGGAGATGAGAAGTCCGATGTCCTTCCAAGGAGGCTCTTCCAAAATAGGAAGAAGCCCTCTTTCGACACTGATGATGATTCTTCGGACACTTCGCCATCAGCACAGCGTGCCAGTGTCAAGATTTCAACACGGCACAACCCAACAGGCGGTAGGTCCAAGGGCATACACAACCCCTATCAAGTCTTAGAGGTCTTACTGATAATGCATCATAGGAGTAGTACCAGCAGACCCTCAGGCCATATCTGGTACTGCCGGCAGTACTGAACCTGGGAAAGGGGACACTTCCCTAAAGCTGGGACTGAGTGACGAAGACCGTTTACGAACCGTGGTGATATCGAGCAGCGAAGATGAATCTGATCATCTTGAGCGGGTCGCTCAGGCTTTCTCAGCACAGCCCAGTTCGCCCACCGCTACGACCCCTCCACATAGCAGGCCCATGTCATCGCGTCTAGCCCGGCGACGCCGTGTGGTTTCCAGTCCGACTAGTGAGACTGACTCAGATGCAAATCTATGTAGTCGACAGTTGAAAACTCCCACTAAGACAGGACGATCACGTAAACAGCTCACCCCTAGTCAATGCCTCGCAACTCGTGATATCAAGCGTTCAGAACAATCGACTGACAAGCGATCTGTCCGGTCATCCACGATGTCTCAGCGCCAGAAGAAGGTATCTCGAAACTCCCACAAGGCCCTGGAGAGTTCTGAATCCAGTTCCGATAATGTCAGATTGACGGTGCAGCGCAAAGGACCAATTGCAGCGTCACGACTCAGTGATAGCGATGATAATGATCAGATCGCTTACATTGAATGTGGGTCGCGGACCCTCAAGTCCCTAAGGAAGCCTGCCCCTGTGCTGGTATCAAGTGAAGGCCATGCCTCAAGCGAAGAAATCGTAACCCCTTCCCGGAAACGCCGGCTTGCCAGGGCAGGAGCAGCTCCGGATTTACCAAACGTGCGACTTGAGGGTGCCAGCGATCGGATAGTAGACGATTTACAGGAGGATGTTGAAGACCTGAAAGAAACCAAACTTCGCGACCATCGAACAAGAGCCACGAATCGGACTCCAAAGAAGACCAAAGCCCAGCAGCAACTAGAGCTTCTCAAGCTTCGACGCGCTAGCCGGAATGTGGTCGATTTATCGTCGGGATCGGAAGATGACCTTGTCCAAAGTCCTACTCGGCGCCGAGCCATCAACGAAGATACTGATTCACGTGAAGACGAAACCGGAATTGAGTCAGAACACATTGAGAACAACAATCCACCATTCGCGCTCGACGACGAAGATCTCGACCAATACGACGAAGATTTCGTCGTCGAGGACGAAGACGAGCCCCTAGGCGGCCCCCATTCCCTCAGCGAGATACCCCTTGAATTCACTCGCCACGCCCACAAGAAACCCATAGAACACTTCAAGGACGCTGTCGAATGGATGGTTCATAACCGCCTAAATCCCGCCTTCCCCCGCAACGACCCCATTTACCAAGTAGCCGTCCAGAAACTCGACGACGAAGTCCGAGGCCTCGCAGGATCCAAATTCATGTCCGCTGCTTGGAATGCCAATTTCTTATCCACCCTCAAAGCGAAGCCCGACATCGCCTATCTTGATGCAGCGGGCCTCTTCGAGCAGCATTGCGAGGCGTGCAATAGGTCGAATCACCCGGCCAAATTCCAGCTTATCTTCAGCGGCAAGCCTTACAACCGCCAGTCACTTGAAGAAATCTCAGACGACGAAGAGGAAGATGGCACTGAAAGCCAAGGCGGTCGTTTCGGTCGCGATGAGAAAAGCTTTTACGTCGGCCGAACTTGCTGCGCCAACGCCGAGACCTCGCATGCGCTGCATCACTGGCGATACGCACTCAATCAGTGGGTGCTGGAATGGCTGACACGTCGTGGACATACAACTGCAGGTAAGATCGTTGAGCGAGAGCGGTGGAGCACGAAGAAGCGTACGCAGTATGCTAATGATGTGGTGGATGGTATGGAGGCTAATGGGGAGGTGAGGGTTCTGTACAAGGAGTTCAAGGAGAATCTGCAGGCTGCGAGAGATGCAAGAGTATGTCAAATGTGTTGCCCAACTTTGAAGGGAGTGACTGACGCGCGTGTAGCCTGACAAATATACCTATGGGCGGAAGAGATAGGCAAGCGACACTTCTGCTGCGGAATGAATACTAAGTCCAGGGGAAAGTATTCCCTCGATACCCAGTTCAACGGTATGCGCTGGGTACAGGCCCTCTATGGCCCTTCTGGATATTCTTGTGGGCCGACGAGCATGAGTCATCAAGCCCATAGAATAAGCTTACCTTGGATATACTCTCACAATGTTACTATTCGCATGTTGACTGTTCGCATCAAGGTGCCCAAACGCCACCAATCAGAATGCGCTATTACTGACCATAGTCTCCTTACCTCTCTCGACTAATGAAAGACTCGCTGCTTGATGGCAAGCTCGCCTCCCAGATCAGCAGTAACAACCCCACTACTTTCGGTGACTGCTAACACGCCTTGGTTACGTTCGATTCGCCATCTCGTTTACAGCACCGCTCACCCCTTTCAACCCACAGCTGCCCGGGTAGCCCATTCCGAACGCTCAAAACACGCCCTCCATCCACCCTATGTCCAGAACCAGACACCATTTGCTCACTCCGGTTTTCACTACCATAGGAAATACAGCTCCCCCCACGTAATCGATCGATGGCTCAACCTCACAGGCTTGGTGGTCGTGTCCCCGATCCTACCTTACCTCTCTGGCCACTGCTACAAAACCCACTAACATAAAGTAGAAGCCAGCCCTCTAAGCGCCGAATCGGTTGCAGCGGCTGTTACGGAGCCAATCATCGCACCACAAAGCGTTGACCGTCAAACCCACCTGCCAAGCAGACAAATCCTGGGGAATAACACCCACGGTGATCGCAACACCATCATAGGGGCCAATATCCACCACCTAATGACCTCCCAGAAAAATCCATCACAATCGGAATACATACTCCAGTCCTACCAGCCCGGGACTGCCACTTTCGAGCCCAAGGTAGGAAGAGTGGGTCTAACTCCACGCCTCATCACGGGATGGGGATCAGAATCAGTCTAGACTGTTTGCGAGTAAACGGTAGACTAAGTAGTGTGGAACCACTCGCTTACTGACGTCGGTTTCAGAGATATCGACGAAGTGCAAGCTAGCATCGCTGTTTTCGGCGCTGTTTCGCTTGAGCTCGTCGTTCTCGAAAAGTAACATGCAGGTTTTATTTAGTGTAAGTCGTGGACATTGATTCCAAAATCAAACCTCCATCATGGACACGTTGTCCGGCAGCAGCTTTCGACTCCCGGTTCAAAATCCTCACTTGGAAATGGCCTTGCGAGCTTCAGCCAAGGCTTTCTGGGATAGCACCTTTGGGGACCTTACATATCATTCTATGCCCATTCAAGCCTTCGTTGTGCTTTAGCCCAGAGATATTGGGACACGCCATTCACAGCCGGAGTTGCCATTCAGCAACGCGGCCATGAATATCTAGCTAAGGGGAAGGGCAGCTCATCCTCCCAACAGCTCCATTCGATTTTGTTCATCTACTCCACACGGCCATTATGGTATCTAGAAGCGTTGAATTGGGAGATGTAGTTGCTTGAAGAAGGTATGTCTTCAAGCTTGAATGTGGCTAGATATGGCTTTGAGCGAGGGGTTTGAATGGCGCTTTTGTTTTTTGAGAAAAGGGGGCTGGGGTTTGTGGGAAGTGTGGCTAGCGGTTTGGGTGGGATTGGGGTTATGGGGGTGAGGGATGGGTTGGGTTGCTCGAAATGAGGTACGACGGGGGATGAGCGCGGGAGGGATGGGGGTTGTGGGGAGGGGAGGGGAGGGGAGGGTGTTGGTGTGCCGGGAGGAGATTAACGAGTCGATGAGGAGAAAGAGAGAAGAGGAGGGGAGGAAAGGTGAGAGGTTTGGAAACCTGGGCTGCCGTGTTCGCGTTCTGGAATTTTGGGGGAGTGGTGGGTTGTTGAGAAAAATCTTCTCAAGAAGACGGAGAAGGGAAAAGGTAGAAGCCCGGGGGTGAAGGATTTCCCCACCGCATGAACCCGAGTCGGTTGATGGTGCGTTCATCATCGGCTAAGCATGCGATAGATGATAGAGCATAAGCAAGAAATGGTCGATTCAGGTACACGATAAGATCAAAGCCGAAAATATGAGCTGCTGCATGCATGCTTGATTGATTCTAAACCATCTCCCCCAGAACAGCAAAAAGCAAACCCGTAAGACCTTTTTTCAACTCCGAATTTCGTTTATTCGTGAGCCATACATGCTCTACCATTTCCCACCGCCCCAGCTGCTGCCTCCGTGCTGGCTACCATGGTGGCTACCATGGTGACTACCCTGATGACCCCCATGCGACGGCCTCTCCTTGAACTTATCCTCCAACTTACTGCCCGCGATCGCCCCACCGATCATGCCCAAGAACCCATGGTTCCCATACTTATTCCCCGCCATGCGTCCCGCTAGCCCACCTGCGAGGGCGCCCGCTAGACCTCGCTCACCTTCCGGGGCGTTGGGGTCGTAGGGAGCGTTAGGGTCATGGTATGGCTGTTGCTGTTGCTGGTGAGGAGGGTAATTTGGGTCGTTGGGGTATGGCTGCTGGTGTTGAGAAGGGTAGTTTGCTTCGTTGGGGTATGGTGGCTGCTGCTGGTGCTGGTCGTAACTACCTTGCTGCTGCTGCTGGTAGGGATGCTGGGGGGCACCTCCGTAGCCGCGGGGATCTTGTGGTGGAGGGGCACCATAGTAGCCGCCGTGGCCTTGGGGGTTGCTGTTTTCGTAGGCGCCGTATTGGTTGCCGGACTGGCCGTGCTAGAAAAGCGTTAGAGGGAGGGGTACAGGAAGGTGGGGAGCTATTACCTGGAAACCACCAGCCTGGGGGGGACCGAAGGAGTCGGCGCGGTGGGGAGGTCCGTAGCCTGCTGGTGCCCCACCGTACTGCGGTGCTTGGGGAGGATAGCCCTGCTGTTGAGGGTAGCCTTGAGGTGGGTAGCCGCCTTGAGAGGGGTAGCCGTAGTTCTGAGAGTACGGGTTGTATGGGTCGGACATGGTGTTTGAGGGTGGGCTTGAGTGTGGAAGTCGAGGATAGTGAGGCGGCTTATGCTATTATCACTGCAGTAGACTTGAAGAAGGTATTGGAATGGAAAGTGGAAGGATGGCAGCGCTTGCTTTGACACACTTTTATTGCCATCGACAGACCCCGCTTAAATGTACGCTAAATGTGTGGTGGGGCTGTGTCCGGATGAGGTAAGCGGCGACAGCACAGCCACGCAAGGCGCAGCAACGACTACTTCAGCTCGCATCTCTCCACAATGCGATGTTTATGGCAGTACTCCTTCGAAGAATGACAATCGCTTCTTACAGACTCTTTAATAGCCGCTTGACCCTGAATAAGGCAAGTCTGGTAGAGACAGCTTCGTGCGTGTGTGTGGTCTGTGAAGATTTGAACGTTGACACGTGGACTCGTCAACTCGTGGAGTGGTCAACTCGTGAATTCGTTGATGTTGTGGTTGAAGACCCTTTGACCGTCATGGTCATCCTGCCATTGCTGAGATACCATTCAATGGCAATTTCCACATACAATTCTGGGAGGATGTGAATGAAAGCTCGCAGGTCACCTCAACGCGGATACTAGAACAGCATGTCGTAATACTATGCCTACAGCTCATAGAGGAGGAAGATTCTCTCGACAGATGGGGCACTGGAGTCTATACCGGAGCCATCCTTCGAGGCATGCGCTGTGGAAGATATGCCTGTTGCCAAAGATTGTTAGCAGATGTATCCATGTCATTACACAGCAGCCATCAACTCATACCTGCAAGGAGTGACCATATAGTTCCGCCGACTGAAAATCGAACCCGCTGCAGCTGTGCTGCCCCCACTCCGATCGGCGCCAGCTGGCACAACTGGGACCTCGAGGTTCTGCATGCAGATGGCACAGTCGAAAATTCTCCTGCCACGCTCGCTGCTTTCTCCCGGCTTAGAGGTTGGCGAAGAGGGTTCCGCAGTAGCTTGGGTAAAGCCAATGGGCATACTTGCTCCAAACTCTTCGTCGTCTTCCCGAAGGATAGGATGATAATCGTATGCTGGCGGCGCCCAGGCGTTCCGAATGAAGAAACGTGGACCCAGGATCTCTTGGCTCACCAAAACCCATACCTGAATCCATACCCACGCTATCAGGACGTAGGCCGCATTTCGGTCAACGGTAACGGAGAGAACATTATCAGATACTGTGTAGAAGTACACAAAAGGGGCCAAACGTAGGCAGCTTTGACCGATTACAAATTCGAATCGTAAGGCTCGGCGTGAATTTCTCATCGTGTTCCGGTAGATCTGAGGGACCCAGAATGAGAGGTAAACGAAGGAGAGAGCATTAGTATAAAACGAGCGAAGTGCGGTGGGCCAGGTTGTGGCATGGAGCGACAAGATCACGACGACAGCTAGAGCGAGGTAAAGACGTATAAAGACCGCTTTCATATCCCCCGAGGCGCTACCTTGTGTAGTCTGGTTTGTCGGCTGGACAGCATCTCCTGCCTCCGCCGCCCCCAAATCCTGGTCTGGCGGGAGTATGACTGGGGTGGCACCAGTGTCTGTCGGTCTCCGAGCAGTAACGGGCAGAGGGAGGCCAGGAGGTTCGTTTGGACCTCCTGATACTGCCACTGGTGGCTCAGTGCGTGCCTCGCCTGTGGGGTTGGCCGGTCCCTGTCGGGCTGCTTCCAATCGTTCTGGAGCTTGGATAGTCCATATGTCCATGAGGAATTTCATGCCAAAGAAGCCGACGGACAAGAACGCTAGAAAGGCCGCCGATAAAGACATTAAGTGGATGGCTTCAACCATGAGAGCTATTGTTCTTTTGAGTCAGCCCTGTTCCTACAATGAGTTGCCTTCTCGAAATGCAACTTCGAAATTCGTTATGCAATTGACTTCTACCAAAAACTTGGATCTCTGTGAACATAAGGTATATTCGAGGAGACGCACTCACCTGCTGTTAGGAATGCTATCCAAGTAAAACCATCACCCATGGCCAGCATGGCAATAGTGTAGAAGCTGATTCTGCTCCTGGTAGATGGTGTGGAAGCCTCCCGCATCTGCCTCAACAGAAGAAATATTTCTGCACACAAAGTCAAAAGGAAAGCAAGGATCGTGTATTTGGCGAGGCGTAGCTCTGACTCGAGCTTGAGTCCAGTCATGTGATTCCCGTCTTGCGGTGCAAAGTTTGGAGGCCCTTTGGACTCCAGTACAAACCCACAATCAGGGGAGAATACCATGGCAGACATGGTCAGAGGCTGTACAGACGGCAACGGGGCCCCTGACGGAAATCGGAGTTCTTCTTCGATGAGCCCAAGCTCGGCTTCGGAAAGGTCAGAAGGGTGTTGCTGCAAGTATACGATGTATTCGCAACGAGGTGTTTGTGCAAACAGTTCTGTAGGCCTGTGTGGCGAAGTAGACCATGGATTCAAGCTGCCGCCGTTCTGCTCTTGCTGATTGATCGTCCTTGTGAGAGTCGGAACAAGTAAATCCTTGGCGGGAATAAAATCACGCTGCCATATTGCGAGATGAGGCAAAGCAAATATACCGGCATACCTGTAGACTGTCAACTATCATCACAGCTCTCTGGTGGTTGAAACCAACTTTGAGGACGTTGAAGTCAAGACTATGGTACCGTGCTGCGGATAATGCACCCCATGCAATACTATCGCCCAGCCATCGCCAGTCGAACTTTCGTCTTTTAGCGTTAGCTCTGCGTTGATCTCTCTGGCGTAGCCATGAGTCGAATTGAGAGATTCGCTTCGCTGCTCCTCCAGCCTAATCCGCATGTCACCCTCTCGACCAGTTACATTGTGGCCAAAGTTCTCCTTCGAATAGAGTATCAAAGGTGCCAACAAAGACAGATTTAGCGTTGGAACCTGATATCCAACAATAGGCTCCCAGCGAACCCACTTTCCCCGGACGAAACCCGTCACATTTCGGTACACATCTTCTTCGTACACACTATGAGCAATTACCGCGGACGAATTTTGGATACCGGGGTCAGAATTACTCCCGGTGTTTCTGATATGGTCAGCTTCCGGAGACTGAAAAGCTGTAGGATAGGCATAGAAAATCCTCTGTCGTTGCTCCCTTGCTTTTGACTTGACGTGCGGTAACAAATCCCACGCATAGCTGTCATTATGCCGAAACCCAGTGAGGTTCAGCCAGCGATGTGCCGAAGGATCGAAGTCTCCATGAGTAGAGCTATTCAACAAGCCAACATTATATCTTTCTTCTTCAATAATCTGGTCAAGCTGATACTGCTGAGCTAGCGATGGAGGACTTGTGTTGGGCGAAGCGAAGAATAGGAACAGCAGGACTAGGAACAAGAACACGCGAGGGCCTTCCATGGATGGGCCCTCACCTTATTTCACCCATCGGTTCGTGTCTGCCGCATCTGCGATGTTCAAACAGAGGTGGCAATATCGCAATGAGCTGTTCAACCGAGATTTAACCGAGCCAGCCCTGCAAGGCTGCATTGATACCGCGCCTTTAACGCCATAGGCCGGTCCTGAAGAATGTTCCTACCAAGTCTGTCTTCATCAACAAACGCAAACCATAACAATGCTTGACCAGGATGATTCCAGGATAATCACTGTGTCGGCAAGATTCCTGCAAGGAGGCTGGATGCACAGCATATCAATTCATCGCCAATCGGCTTAGGCCTGCATGTCTGCATGTCTACACCCAGGTCCTGCACACCCCCACCTCAAATATCTCCTTCACAGTTCAAAATCCATAGCCATCTTGCAGAGTATCAGTATTGTATACTGATACTCTCGATCTCCTTCTTCTTCTGCTTAAATTGACTCCCACGTTCGAGATGGAGGTCCTTGCTCGGAATCTTCCTTCCGGCATGACCGAGCGCTCTGTCAAAGAGTTCTTCACACCTTACCTGGCAGGAATTGGGATCCATACCTATTCTTGCCACAAACTACGTGGTAAAACGTTTGCCAAGTTAACTTTTACAGACAGCGTAGCCGGAAAGCTCTTCCTCCAACTACATGGCCAGTTGGAGCCTGGTCGCCAGGGGTTCGCCGCAGTTAAAGTCAAGCTCTTTTACCTCCGAAACCCTGTAAATATCAGCGAAAGTCGTTATGTGCCAGACAGATTCTTGCTATCGAGCCTGGATTCAGAGGAAACCAAGCGAGCTGCCACTCATTCGAATTGGAATCCCAATCGGACTACGACAAAACCTGCAAGATTACAGCGAGTCTTTGACATACGCCAAATCTTTTGTGGACAATGGGGTTACACCAAAGAACGTCTTGTGTTCTTCTCCCACTACCAACAGGACCGCGTAGGGCGCATGGTGTTCGGCCGACGCTCTATCCTAATTACCATCAGCCCACAAGCTTACAATATGCCGCGTCATCAAATGGATATACCGTACGCGAGCATTGAGTCGTTCACGACCGGTACTCGTGACAGTCCTAGCGTAACCTTTTGCCTCGCTGAAGTAGGTTATTAACCCCGGGGATTTCTTCCCCTGGTTTGGGCGGATCAAAAGCCCTGAGACAAATCTAAGCAGTATACGCTCCTAAAGACATGCATCTTAGCCTAATCCATCTGCTTGAAAATGCAATGCTGACTCCGGAAACTTATAGGCTCCCAAGCTATACGAATGCTTTGAGGAGGATCACGAAGACAAGGCCTTGGCCAGTGCTCTGCAGGGCTTTAGCCTGCAACCTCAGAAACCTCATGACCGCCGCTCTGCGCCGCAACGCAACAGGATCACGGCACTAAGCAGATCTCACGAAATAGTGGTTTCGAGCTGCCTTTGCTATAGACTCGCACTCACCCACTTCGAAGACATGGAGGCCGTGCATGGTCTTAAACGCGCTCGAGAGGTACCCCCCAGCACTTCCTCGAACGCGTCTGTCGTGGCCGGCTTGTCGTTCCCACTACAGATGACTCAGCTCAACAATGCACTCGCTGGGAAGAAGTTTGAGCGCTTCTCGTTCGGGCTGAAATTTCAGTTACAAATGCTAGCCCAGAACGGGTTTCTTTCCCCGACGACAGTTGTATCATTCATGGATGTGGTTGCAGGCCAATCTGAGGGCATCAGTGAAGCTACCACAATTAGAGCAATCCGAAGACTGCAAGGACAAATTCCCTTTGCAGGACCTAATACAGAAGCAGTCGAGTTGAGCTTGAAGACGTTGTCAGATCTCCTGGTCCAGAGTCAGCATGCTGTAGCTCGGGAAAGCACTTCCTCCTCAGCCTATATCGTACAACCTGAGCATATCTGTGACATATACAAGGCTACTGTCACTCCAACCGGTATCTATCTCTACGGTCCGGAGCCTGAGATCAAGAATCGCATTCTAAGGAAGCACAATGATCACACAAGTTACTTTCTCCAAGTCAGTTTCTTGGATGAGAACGGAGAACCGATACGATACGAGCGCAACACTTCGAATGACCGAATCTTCCTTGGCCGGTTCCAAAAGATACTAGAAGGCAACATCAACATAGCGGGCAGAGGGTATGAGTTTCTTGGCTTTAGCCATAGCTCTCTTCGGGCACAGACGTGCTATTTCATGGCACCTTTCGCGCAGGGGCCCCAACTACTACATTCTAGGGCTGTGATCGCCGGTCTGGGTGATTTCAGCCTGATCAGATCTCCCGCAAAATGCGCAGCACGCAGTAAGTGGCAGTACAAAGCTGCGCGTCTATCAACAGCTCCCCTGAATCTTATGACATCTTTTGAGATGACAGATTTAGGAATTTCGTGTCTGTTGCTGTTTCTATCATCACTAAGAATATCAACTCTTCGTCACTTTTTTCTGCAGGGTGCACTTCTCGGCGCGAAGTTTTGGCAGACACCTCATCCTCCTTGAACTCTCGTCCTGTCTCTTCATTAATGCATTGAAGAGTGATCTTACTGACAACTGTACTTCTAGTTGGCCAAGCCTTCTCACAGACTTTCAGTTCGGTAACATTGCCTGCCGGGTCAATTAAGCAGCTAGATGACATTAAACGCAACGATCGAGTGTTCAGTGACGGGGTTGGCACCTGCTCACAATCGGTTTTGCAATCCATATATGAGGCCTACGGCCAGTCTCGAGCCTTGAAACCAACTTTGCTGCAAATCCGTCTTCAAGGTATTACATGGCAACGAGATGCCGCTTTTCATTGATGTGTTCACTAATGTTGAACAAGGCGCAAAGGGCATGATTTCGCTTGACAATCGCATTGAGGGTCATGCTTTGTATCTGCGACCATCTATGATCAAATTCATTGGATCTCCCTCTAGCGATATCGAGATCTGCGGTGCGAATTTCAAGCCTCTGCCGATGTACCTCAATCGTCAGACAATCAAAATCCTTGAAGATCTCGGAGTCGGTGATGCAGCGTTTTTGCAGCTACAGGCGGACGCAGTGGAGAAGCTTCGTCAAACAACGGAATCACCAATTAACGCTGCCAACTTCTTGAAACGCCAGCTCGTTGGACAGGCCGCCAAATTGCCATGGCTCATCCGCGAGCTGTGGGACATCGGTCTTTCTTACGAAAAAGACGATTTCCTCCGAAACACTCTTGAGATGTGCGTGCTGGCAGAGCTCAGAGAACTCAAGCATAGATCACGCATACGTGTGGAGCAAGGCGTAACTCTTTACGGGATCATGGACGAGACCGATTATCTTGTGGAAGGCCAGATTTACTGCTCCGTCTACAACGAGGACGGACTCTCGATTCTTACAGGCAGCGTCGTAATCACCAGATGCCCAGCTTTACACCCAGGAGACGTGCAATGTGTTCAGGCAGTGGATGTTCCTCTGGAATCTCCGCTCCGAGCGCTGCACAACTGTGTAGTATTCAGCCAACAGGGGGCTCGAGGTACATAGCTACACTACCTATGAGTCGTTACAAAGGATCGTATTGACTAATTCACGTCTTATAGACCTCCCATCTCAGCTGAGTGGTGGCGATCTCGACGGTGAGTGGACCGGTCAAAGGGTCTTTGATCGACATGGTTAATGACATTACAGGCGACCTTTACAACATTATCCACGACAATTCACTATGGCCTCTCAGAACCGCCGAACCTGCGGACTACCCAATTCAACCGCCAATTGACATTGGCGAGGTCGTTACTCGACGGCACATTACCGACTTCTTCATTGATTTCATGAAGAATGATGCGCTAGGTCGTATTGCCACGCTCCATATGACGCTTGCAGATCAGAGAGAGCTTGGCACTTTCGATCCCGACTGTATCACTCTTGCGAGTCTTCATTCTACAGCAGTTGACTTTTCTAAGACTGGTATCCCAGTAAGTGCTGTTCCTATCACATCCGTTTACATCGTGCACTCCTCGGAGCTCATTGAATTAATTTGTTCTCGCCGCCTGCTCCGGGCTCTCCTTGCTAGGCGTTTTGGTCGAGCAAGATAGATGCTTTTACGGTCTGCAGGCCTCCATTGGCCGTCCAGCCCATCATCAAGCGATCAACATGCTCTCCAAGAACTGTCGAGCACTGGTGCACCTTCCTTCGCACTGCATGGGATAAATTTCTCAGGAGGTAACTGTTTACAGGCTAATCTCATGACTCTAGGTCGATCTGTCCAGAATGCCCAGATACTCCTCCGTAAAGCCTGACTTTCAGGCCCCAGGGCCCCGTATGCTCATTAATAACATCATTCAATTGAGCGAGGGTCAACTTCCTGAAGACATCTCCGATGATGAAGAAATGGAAGAAATGACCGGTATGAGTCAGCAGCGTATAAGATACTATGAGAGCCAGAAGATCCTTGGGAAATTGTACAGAGCAATTGACGAGCAAAAGTTCTTCGAGCAAATCCAAAGCCAGTCTCGAATCCCTCGGGGCGCCTTGGGTGGCGTACGTAGCCACCTCGATGCTGTGTGGAGCTACGTGCAGGAGAAGACGGCTTTGATCCAGTGGCAGCATTTTACTGAATGGGCAAAAGATATCAAGGAGGAGTAAGTGTGTACCAGCGAACGAGGAAACGTGCTGACAATCACCGCATAGCTACGAGGAAAACCTTCAGGATACGATGTTCAGCTATTCAACGAGCCATTCGCACTACATTTCCGAAGTCGAAGTCTTTAGCGGCATTATCATCGGCAAGAACGGCGCCCAGAGCAAGCGCCAACGTGAGTTTTCGATCGGTATGAAAGAGAAACATGATCGTGACGTCGAGTACATCATTCGGTGCATCCTCCAGGGCGACGGTAATTCGGGGAGCGACGAGGCGTTAGAGAGAAGCATCGCATGCTTGTATGTTGGATGTAATGTTGTGAGGGTGAGGAAGAAGGTCGGACAGCTAATCAGCTTTGGGTGGGTAGCCGCTGGGGTCTGCTTGAGGGAGGTGGGGAAGTTCAGGAACGGGGTGAGGAAGGTTTGATGCTTGACATGTTTTACTGATACCCCGCGCCTATTGCGCCGTGCATGTCACTTTCGGTTTATCCTCTTTAGAAGGCCTGCTGATACAGAGCGTAGAGCTATGATCATCCCATGCGCCGCCATGGTGCACTCCTCAGGGGTTCTTCTGGTGACAATGCTCCTAACTATTCAATAAATGAGGTGCTCTGACGGTTTGACTCTTCAGCTGCGGATCTTGTTTGGCTGAACAGTCCATCGACGTCTCATCAAAATTCCTTTTACAAATGTGCCATGGGGAAGTGCACCATCTTTTGCCACCGAAAGAGAAACGGAAGCTAAGAGGCCCTTTCATCCTGGTCCCAACTTCAAGATTTCGAGACTCTACAACAAAAACGATGCTAGCAGCAATCGAAATCATATCGTGGCTTCAACGACAGACGAGTATATGCCAATTTAGCTATTCGATGTTGCAGGTAAACCTTTAACATTGTAAGTTTTGGAGTCGCTTTCCAGTACTTCCCTCCTTTATGAGTTTTCAGTCCACGCTTTGTCGCGCTATCCGCTCCCAAGATTCCGTCATCCCCTTTGAAATCATCCTTGTCAAAATTATTCTCATTCAGATGTCTATCATTTCGCTCGCAACTTCCCTGAAGACCTAACAAAGGATGTCGACCTTATCGTCTGACCCTGTGAACATCCCCTACGAACAGCAGAACCCACCAAGTATGTCTTCATTCCCTTGATTCCCGCCAGGCTGCGCTGTTTTCATATCATTTCTTCTAATATCCAAGTACCACACACCTGTATGAATCTTTCGTCGCCATCGCCCACCTCCAGTGAAGTGTCCACCCAAGCCTAAAACCTTAGAAATCTCGTGCTCCTACCCCCTCCCTCAAGAACAAGAAATATGAAACCGACTAGCCCAGCATCTCCTCACTATCTACTGCATCTCAGGAGCCCTCAACGCCCGCAACTCATACCCAAGTCCAGGTTTCCTGCCAAGGAAAGTCCGGCAATGAAGACGTCTTCCCATTCCGCGGTTCCGTTCCTTGACGGATGCTGAATTATAGGAGTACCGTGCCTCTATGAGGACACTGTGTTTTGCGCTGGAGAATGCTTCTTCCCCAACGCCGACATCCCACGCCCCCATAATTACCCTCTCGCTCTGACCACCCAAACCCGAAAGTATCCCAACCATCACCCTATGCCGCTCTTCCCGGAGAGAGAGACTTGAGGGTCTTCTATCCCGTCCGCTAGCAGGGGCCTGATTCCAGGGGCAAGGAATGAATAGCTTTGGGACTTTGGGATAAGGACGCTGAGTCGGATGAAGTCAGGGCTTGTTGAGGAGGTGGGAAGGGGTTGGGGGTGGTAGTGATGTGATTAGAGGGGTAGTAGGAGAAGGGTTGACTTGAGGGGTTGGGAGGGGGTTTTGGAAGGGGTGGGAGAGGGTGGGATGGGGAGTGGGATTGAGTGGTGGGAGGGGATGAGGGATTCAGGTTTTAGCCGAATGGAAGGGTTGTGTGGAAAGGGTTGTGTGGAGAGGGTTGGAGTGGAAAGACATGCGGATTGGGGGTTGGGATTATTTGAATGGCGCCTAGTCACTGACATAAACATCGTTCCGTCCTAGTGCAGGGGCTTGTCTTGCAGAGAGACACCGAAATCCTAGCTCACCAAAGTTATCACTATAGCCCAGAGGACGTTCGCATTAATCAATTACTACCGCAATCGAATATCCGTAAGCGATGAGGCAGCTCGTAATGGCATCAGAGCTCCTCTCAAGATTCCCGTGTTTTCATCGCGCACTCCCCTAGCTATGGCATAGGGGATACAAAAATGAGTAGCCGACGTAGCATATATGATGCCTTTGAACCCACCCTCTCCGTCATGCATACCTGAAGTATCAGGAGAAAGGGGAGTGACAGCGCAAACGCAAAACTTCGACCAGAGGCGCGGCGAGGTCACCGACAGGAGATGTAGCATGTATAAGGTGGTAACTCTGCTATCGAGATCTATTCACTGGGAGGGGGAAAGCGGGACTGCGAGGTCGTGATGGTTGCAAGCTTGCGGAGGTAGGTCCACAGTATGGGAGCTTTTGTGAAGTAGTGGGATTGCCGTGGGTGGTCAATTATCCCACGTTCTATGTGTGAGCAGCGCGCAATGTAAATTATAGCTAGAGCTGTGATATGGTCGTCCAGAATACCAAATGTTCAGTGAGATAAGTAAGCAAATTTTTCGATCCTCCCATCGAGAAGCTGTGGGCCTGTATAGGCTTGTGATACAGACTTGAGCATTATGATAAAGTCGCGAACCTGCCTACAGGGCATGAAGCGAAAAGTGACCGGTAAAAAGATGGTACATGGAGTGAAAATGCAAGACAAAACTGGTTGTCTTCGAAAGCATGGCAGAATTCCGCAATGAAAATCCTCGAAATTTGAACTTGATGTAGCCCGAAATAACAACATCAACCAAAGTACTAGGACCATATAACATCACAACACCATCTGTAGTGAAATTTCAATAAGAAGGTTACCGAAATTGTAAGACCCGTTCTTGGTCCGTACCGAAGCAGCAGCCGTTCTGTTACATCCATCATCTATGGCCTAGGGTTGCCCATGTGAAGGTCTCTCATCCTATCTACCAGATTAGCATCGTGAACCTGGCCATGCTGCAAAGAACCGGCGTAAGCCATGGGTCGTTCTGGCAACACTCCACGCTCAATATCGAACATATACTGTCTTTGAGCAGCTTCGAGCTCTTGCCGCTTCCTGTAGAGCTCGTCAAGACGACTGTCGAGGCTGGTTTGATATGGCCACTGATCCGAACGGTTCAGATGAGGTGGCGCCGGCAGGTTCACGAACGGAAGAAACGTTCCCGTCTGCTTGGGCAGCCAAGTGCCTTGCTCGCAAGGGCCGTCAGCCGAGGCTTGCGATCTGGCGGTGTCTGCTGTCAAGGTTGTGATGTCCCATGCCAAGTCCGGAGTATTCTGCACGAGCCGGCTGAACCTCGCGACGAGTTCTGGGTGGCGTTGAAGGAAGTGCAGATTGGTCGGATATGTGTTCGCATACTCAGAAGGAAGGGATGCATCAGTCGGCCGTGCGAGCCAATCTTTTGCCCAAACGCGGACAGGCAGCGCTAGATCCTGCTCTGACTTGTAGACCTGCTCCAGAAGAGGGATGGGATCTTCTGAGGTGCAAGGCAATCCATAGAGTCTGCTGATCGCAGAATGCTTCAAGGACTCAAAGTGCAGCGTATTGCCTAGCTTATAGGCCGCAATCGAGGCTGCGAGGTATGGCATGGAATTGGCCTTTGGCTGAAGCATGACGGGCGGCCCTTGCTTCTCGATGATGCTCAGAGAGGATCCATATGGTAATGCATTTGCTGAGAAGTTGCGTGTAGCGGCACGAGTAGGGGCGACTTTGCCATTCTTGAGGTACGAGTAAAGGATACCAAAATCGTCAAAGGATGCTGTCGATGGGAAGAAGAGAGTATCGATAATAAAGAATGGCGATTTCGATAGGCGCTCTTGATCGTGAAGATCTTGCTTCCGGATAGGATACCGTTGTTTCATGTATATGAGAGTTATGTATGTACCAGGTGCGAAGGAACAGTGTGGCTGAGATGTCTGCTTTCTAGACGAGCCATCCGTGTCCATGAAGTAGAATTTCTCATGGATGGATCTAGTATTTATGTCAGCACTTTGGTCACAGCGCTGTGCACACTCCAGGAACACTCACTCTGCAGATCGATTATTACCATCATTGGAGCCACCCTCGCCACCACTGCCACTTGCTACGCGACGTGCTGACCTGGCTATGGCCAGGGCCACAGCAGCTATGCGCCACCGGTCGACCTTGACTTTCTTGATGCGTGAAGATCGGTAATAGCAGTCACTGCAGCCAGCCTCTGGCGGGTAGTAGGAAACATCCGCCTCGACAGGCAACAAATCATTCGCTGCATCCCAAACGGGCTTCTCGCCTGGCAAGAAATGCTCCTTTATCGAACGGCAAAGATTCTCGAATTCCTCATTGTGGCGGAGATCGTGGCCTTTGCCGACCACTCCTTTGTTCTTATGGCCGCAAGACTGAAGGTAATAGGCATGGATCATTTGATGTAGAAGTACACCGATTGTCGCTGCCCGATCTTTGGCGACCCGGAAAGACAGCTTGATGGTGATTCGTGGTCTGCCGTGCAGTCCAGGCCGAGAAGTTCTTCCACGTACCCCGTGTGGCAGACTTGCCCAAGTGAGATACACGTTTCCTTTGAGTGTGGACCGAAAAAGCTTTTTATCAAGATCATCAAACACCATGAAGGGCAGATCACGCACTGAGAAATGGGTCCCCGTGTCGGAACTTCTACCAAGGCAGGGGATTGTGGTTATGTATGTACTTTCTAGGGCTTCGTGCATCAGGCCGAAAGCTTCTTCGAGGTGAAAGCGGGATGGCTTAGACCGCGGTGCTGCTCTCTTGTCTTGAAGTCTACGAAGGGCAGCCGTACTTGGTGTAGGGCGGTTGGGCCCATCGATCCAACTGCCCTCGATTCCGAAGCTTCTACTGCCATCATAGAAGGGCTCCGACGCGGCGGAGGCGGAGCGCTCGTTGGAGCGTCTATCGTGGATAGAAGAATGACGATGACGCAAGCGACGCCGGTGAGAGTAAGGCATCTTCTTATCACTTGTACTATCTATTAGCTACCTTTGGATCTTTGACAAGATAAGCGTCTTGGAGTAGAAGGTGGTGTTCATGATAAGTAATGTCAATCGATCGGTTAGCTCATATATACCTTTGGACAGAAGGCTCGTAACGCTGTTACGACTGACGTACGTTATCACAAAGGTCCTGCTAGCGAACACGTCAAAGCAGTACGCTCATCCTGTTTGGTTTGTTCCCGCAACCCCGAAAATATCAAACAAAGGATCATACTTACGCCTGCATATGACCATCAAGGTAGACAGCTTAAGTGATGAAGCACTCACAAGGTTCGTAGGTTGTTTGGCTCGCCACTCAGTCCGCACTGGCGGCTTTGGTTTATTGCTTTACCAGCACAGTCCAGCAAGCTAGGCGATTCATGAACGACAGCCTCCACCCATAAATTCTCCAGCTTACCATACGGTGCTGGCGCGGCTATTTCTAGAGGCTTTTCCATGTAAAGGGAATAACTGGTGCGCGCGTTTTTGGACACCCATCATCATAGCAAAGAGACGTAATAGAATCTGCTGCTGACCAACGAAAACCCATAGCGAGACAGGACAATCGTCAAAGAGTATTACGACTCAATCCAAGGATACAGATCACTCGTTGAGGTGCACCAACAACCTCGACTAAGATTAAAAACTACAAGATGCTAGCGCAGGGGTCATGCGTAGCTGGAGGGACAACGGAAATCCCGTGATGCATCAAGAAATGTCAGGAAAGCTCCACCTTACCTCCAACAACACAATGCTCAATAGCCAGCGTAGATGCACACCGATTCAGACCTGCTTCTAATGAAAGTACGTGGTTTTGGTGTCTCGACTGCACACATTCATAATTCGATGAACGCTAAAAAAGCCCCAGTTAACCCGATGGGCCGCAAAGTTCCCAAAGCTTCCAGACTGTCGAACAGACAGATGCTACACTTTCTCTCTGGCCGTTACTCTATGCGTTGTCCACGAGAGACCTTGTGGGTTCATCTTCACCCGGGACTTTGACATAGGACGTGGCGGGATCTAGTTTATGACTGGTTCCAGTGAGTGTTAAGCCACGGTTAGAATGGGATGTATCCACTCTTGATCTCCCTCTTCCTGCTTTCCCTGAGGTAGTTTCTTGTCCTTTGGTGGGACGTCCTTGATGGTATCCGAAGGTGAGCCATCGAGGTTTTCCGAAGCCTGTTCTTCGGCATATTTCCGGAGTTTCTCGTCCACTTTAGCTAAGGATTCTGCATTCATGGTGAGGGCTTTGCTGGGCCTCATACTTCTAGATAGTATATTTATGTTGGGCAGCCACGGTGATTATACTTATAGCGTGGCTCTGTTTGCTTGGGCGGGCCATCGTTGGCAAGCGCGGATCATCGCTTTGCCACCGCTGCTGGCAAAGCGAAGTTTGCAACAGTATCGATCAGCTGTTCGACAACATCCTTCTACATATCATGTGCGAACTAGCTAGCTTAATGATGATTCGGTAGGAACGCCTTGTGAAAATTCAAACATGACTTTCGGTGGTTCACAGAAACAGCGAGACGGAACGATGGAGGTTTGACATACATTGTAGGACGGAGAGAACATGTCCTTGTGCACCTTGGAGTTCGTGGGACCTACAGTGAGCCATTTTCTCGTCCGAGACTACGGTCTCAAATGCCTCATTCAGTTTATGGCAGCCCTGATGTGTAGAATTCGAGGAAATGGAACAGGTTACATGCTTGATGATACGCCGTTGTTCGACGCCAGATCAATTACTAGAAACAAGAGGAGTAAAGAAAGGAATACTAAGGTAGTATCTGGTACCTTAGAGTGTAAGTGAAGGCTGACAGGCGGCTAAAGTAGCGCACTTTTCCGGGCTCGGGCTCACATCGGACCGCTCTTGCCGCAAATGTATTAGCGCTTTCATGTGTTTCTGCAAAGCTTGGCATTAGGGAAAGACTTAATCCCCCACCACTAACATATATATATTACAAGTTATCTCCTCAATTATTGCTATTGCATCTATTAATCTAATTAGCAAACTAAAGCTTCTATTTATATAACTTATTGAATTTATACAATTTTTAGATCTACAATATATCTTCTTAATGTTGCAATTAAGACTCTATCTCTTCTTATCAATTTATATCGTCTTGTGTCTCTAATAAATAGAGATAATCTATTGCTTGTATTGCTATTGCTTCTAAAGACAAAAATCGAGAAGTTATAAATAGCAATTAAATACTTCTCTCTTTTTTTTTCTTTTTTTTGCTTCTTTTACTTCTTTATTAAACGATAATTCTACTATTAATAACAACAATTGCAATATTGTTGCAAATATTTCTATCTTTTTACTATTAATTATATAATCTTGTTGTATAGAATTTACGTCAATAATATTTAAAAGAAAGTAGTAAGAGTATTAAATAAAGAATTATATTGCTTGCAAAACAAAGTTTATTATTTATAATTTACAAATTATTGTTGTTAAAGAAAGACTCTTTAATATTATTATTTGCAATTTTATCGATAATATTGCTTGCAAACATAAATACAAGACAAATAAAAAATACTAAATATTTGCGTATAAATAGTTAATAGAAGTACAATAGAAGAAAGAGTAATGCAAATAGACAAAAAATATTAAAACATATAGTAAAGTCGAGACTCTTTGTTGTTTTTACAAGAAATTTAAAATTTAAAAAAAACTAAATTAATTACTTAGTTCTAAATTGAAAAAGTTAAAAATAAAAAATAAACATAATAATTCTAAAATAAAGATAAAAATCGATTTTTGTATTAGCAAGTATCTAGAATAGATTTATATTTAGATTGATTGCGAAAACTTAAATTTATTATATAACTCGATTCTATAACGTTAGATTCGAGTTCTTAACAATTAAGCGAAAGAATTTGTTCTAAGCGAGTCAATCAAGTAGCTTGATTTATTAATCTTGACAATTCGATTTTACACTAAAAATTCGAATCGAGTTTCGATTTCAACTTTTGGAACCAAAATCTAATCTAATAATTAGTCTATTTATATTGCAATTATACAAATAATTAGTAAATTTAATATCTAGATTTTCGAATAATTTTTTAATAACAAGTTCGATAAATACAATATTAACAAGAACTAAGTTTTGCAAAATATTATAATAATTGTTAGAACAAAGTCTATAAGAATTGTACAAATTTATTAGTCTATTAATAATTTTTTAATATCTTAATAAAGCAAAATTGTTAATATAATTAAAATTTAGATAATAAAATTCTATTTTAATTTAATAATTAGAGTTAAGATTACTATTATTATTAGTGTGACCGTCGGGTCGGGTTTCAACCCGATCGGGTTGACCCGCCCAACCCTGACCCTAGGGTCAGGCAAATTTCCTAGCCCAACAGGGTGGGGCGAGCGAAGAATGCACGTCGAGTGTTCAACCCGACCCACTCGATCGCGTGACGTCACGTGACGCGCTAACCCGATTGGGCTAGCGCAGGTCTACGCTAATCGCATATGGTTAGCGTGGACCCTTGCGCTAGCCCAATCGAGTTAGCGCGTAGATAATATAAGATAAGATAAGCGAATGCTAACGCGACGAAGTTAGCTTAAGTTCTTGGCATTGGCTCGACGAAACCCGACCCTAGGGTCGAGTTCGCGCCTTGACCCTGGCCCAACCCTACGGGGTCCAAGAAGGTGGGTCGGGTTGAGAAAAAAGTGTTCGACTCGACCCAACGATCACACTAATTATTATTAACAAAAACTTAATTAATTCTTCTATTTCTATTTTACAAAAGTAATTATATATTAATCTATTCTTAGATTCTTTAATCGATAATATTATATCGAAAACTAGATTTACTAAAATAGATTAATTATTAAAACAAACAAGAAGTAACGTAGATATTGCAAAGAATATAAATATTATTAATTGTTAACTTATTGTTTACTAACAATATTATAACAAACATTGCATTAATTAGAACAACTATTGGTTTATTAATTATATTAACAAATACTATAATATAGAGACTTTAAAATAAGCGCAATAGTTTGAAGTTATTATTAATAAGAAAGCAAATATATTTATATACAAACTATTGCAAGATTTATATTTGTTATAAATAAATTAGAGAAATAAGATAACTTTTACAACTTATATTTTTAAAGCAAAGCAAATATATAATAATAATTGTAAGAAAAAGAACAACTTTAGTAGTAATTTAAAGACTTATATGTAATTCTAATAACAAATAACAAAAATGCAAATTTAGAAAAATATTAACAAAAGTATAATAGATTTAATATCTAAAAAGAATACTTTAATAATATAGCAACAATTTATATATTAGCAACAATCTATATATTAGTAGCAATCTCTATATAATTTTAATTGTCAATATATTATTTGTCTAGTTATATACTTGTATTGTTAAGCTTTGCAAATTAAATATAAAATTAATTTTAATAATTTTAATAATTATATTAGTTTTCGCTAGTATAGTTTCTATTATAGCAAATATTATCTATTGTAGATTCTATATAATTGACAACAATTAAACGAAAAATTAAATTAATTGCTTCTACTTTTTTTTCTTTTTTTCTTCTATTATTTGCAAATTAAGTTTTATTAATATAGATATCAATAACAATATTCTTATTAAAAAGTTCTTTAAATAAATTCTTAAGAAACTATTGTTAAATTGTTATATTAGATTAAGAAGAATATATAGTATTGTCGAGAATCAAGAATAAACAATAGATAATCTAAAGTTAATAGCAAATCTTTTCTCTATATTGTATTGTATTGTTATCGAAAAAAGTATATTTAATAAAGCAATATATAAATTTAAAGCAAAGTTAATTTTGTTTATATTTAGACTAATCGCGTCAATTTAAAAAATCAAATTCGATTCAAGAAATTGAATCGAATCTTGACGATTCAATTTCTAAAGTTGAAATCGACAATTCGATTCGATTTCAAAAGTTAAATCGAAAATCGAATCGAAAAATCGAATCAAATTGTCAAAACTATTATTTTTAGTAAATTTAATTATTTTTAGTAACAATTAATTAATAATTTAATAAAAATAGTTAATCTATTTAAATTAATTAATAAATATATTAGAAATTTCTTTTTATAAATGCATTACTACTAAGCATTATCTAGTAATTAATAAAAAATCTAAATTTAAACTTAATTTATACTATTTTTAGTATTCTTGACATTCTTGACGATTCGATTCGATTTCTAATGTTAATCGAAAATTAACTCGACTCGATTTAATTCGATTTCAAAATTGTTGAAATCGAATCAATTTTCGATTTGATTTCTAAAGTTGAATCGTTGATTCAATTTAATTTTAAAGTTGAAATCGAATATCGAATTAACGATCAATCTATTTATATTTGTATTTGATAAACTCTAACTTTAGTTCTAGATATACATAGATTTGTTATAACAAAAGTCGCAATTTTGTGTTACTAATATCTTGACTTTGTGCGAGATTAAGATTTAATTATTAGAGTTATAAGAGTTATAAGTGTGTAGAAAGCTAAGTTGTATTAAAGCTATGTTACAATAACTATATAATCACTAACGCAATGACGTGCTAGAAAGAAACGTCTACGAAAGGCTTTCGCAAGCAAGAATCTTATTTATACTAAAAATATTATAACATTTTGTCTTAAACAAAAGAAAAAAACGTTATTCACAATGATTATATTTATATTTGGTGAAACAAGATCGATAGCAAGTCAATTAAGACGACAACAATAATAGTTGAGATGCTACGATAAAAATAGAAACTAAGACGACGAAGCGTAAGAAACGACGAAAAAATAAAATCTTTTAAAACACTTGTTCAAATAAGAATTTTCGCGTCAATATAGACAATATTATTTACGACAATATTGCGACGAAAGTCTTTTGTTTTAATACAACAATAACATTGTTTATAAAAGTCTTTCGTAACATTATTTGTTTAAATAAGAATACAAACTTTAATAAAACAACTATTTTATACTTTTAATCGCAAAATATTAAAACTCGAAATTCTACTTTAATAGAAAAAACGACAAATTTTTTTTTAGCAAATGATAAATATTTGCTTAATACTATCTTTGTTATAATATTTTCGTAGTCTTTAATTAAATTCATTGCGTCACTTATTTTTAAAAGATTTCTTCATATGTTGTATTTAACGTCGTAATCTTTTTATTAAACTAAATATTTCGTATTTTAATTAACGATTTTGCGACAATTAATTACTTTTTCTAATTTGTAACTCTTTATCTTTAAAGTGTTGTCTTCGACATAGACAAAATTTAAATGTAAGAATCGCAAACGTTTGTATAAATTAGTGTAATCATTAAGTTAAATTTTAATTCGATCGAGTTAATTTGCTCAATCTTGATTTTAAGATTAGACAAATTTCCTAGCTTAATAGGATGAAGCGAACGAAGAATGCACGTTAAGTGTTTAACTTAATTTATTCAATTTCGTAACGTTACGTGACGCGCTAACTCGATCGAACTAGCGCATAAATAAGATAAAATAAAATAAAATAAAATAAAATAAGCGAATGCTAATGCGACGAAGTTAGCTTAAGTTCTTGACATTAATTCGACGAAATTCGACTCTAAAGTCGAGTTCGCGCTTTGATTTTAATTCAATTCTACAAGATTCAAAAAAATGAGTCGAATTAAAAAAAAAGTGTTCGACTCAATTTAACGAGCACACTAGTATAAATTGTTCAACAATTTATAATAATAATTTTAATTGAGCTATAATAAAGACGAGATAAATTTTTTAATAAGAAGAATTTTCGAAACAATACGCAAGACGTTTAATTTTCTCACTAATTCAAAAAAAATCAACATATTATTAATTTAGCTTTTTGTTTTTTGCGAAAAAAAGATTGTATTTACGATGCAAACGTAGCATTGCTTAATTATTAACGTCAAGAAATATTAATTGATGCTTTTTTTCGTAGTGAAATTTACTTTACATTTGAGCGGAAATTATGAAATTTATTACGTCTTTTCAAATATATCGTTTAAGAATAATCTTTGTACTTGAAATAAAAAAATTGTAATATTAACATAAAAAGCATAATTTGCGAAAGATTTTAACAAATTAATAGTTTACAACAAAATAAATTCGTAGACAACTTCGTTAAAGAATTTTTTTATAATAGTAAACGTAACGTTATTGAAATATTGTTGCAATTAATTAAGCATTTCTAATTAGTTAATAAACTTTTTTAAGACACTCATATAGTATTAAAGTGCTATCTTAACGAATTAATTTGTTCTTTTCGATTGTTTGTCGATTTGCGAATAATAAATAATAAAATAAAGAAATTTTACGCTTAAACGTTTAAACAAAGTAGATTATAACTCGAAAAAAAAATTATTACAATTGAAAATAATAATTTTCAACAAATTTTAATTAATAATATTAAGACAAAAAAGCAAAGCTTTGACTTAATCTTCTATAAATTATTTAATGTTTTCAAGAATTAAAGTGATGCGTTTAAAAAACTTACAAGTTACTAACATAAAAAAGTTAAAATCTACAACAAAAAGCGATAAAGAAAAAACGAAATTCATAGTAATTGTGTAAAATGACATAATAATGTGACTTTAATTGGCAAGCAACAAGATTGCGCGTTTCGTCAATATCGTCAAGATAAAAAACATTAAAATATTTTATTTTAAAAAGCTTGTTTAAACGATAATTGCGAGAAATATAAATTAGCATATTTGTATCATTCTTTAGTATAATTGTTTTTGTAATAACGTTAATCAAGTAAACATAATTAATAAAATATGAAATCTTATTTAGTTTAAACAAAAAATTGCGATTTTTTAATATTGCGAAGTAATGTATTTTAACTAAAAGGTTTGATTGCGAAGAAATAATAATCGACTTTTTAAAATATATTAATTTTAAAATAATATTGTTAGAAATGCGAATTTCTATTAGAATAATAATTTTGCAACTTTTTATTCTTGCTATACAAGTAATGAAGTCTACGACAATTTTCTTAAAATTTATAATGTTTATTTCGATAAAAATGTTCGTCTTTAAATTGTTTATTAAGTGAGTTTCGCAACAAAACATTGTGCGAATCTTATTTTTTTTATCGTTTTTTTCAATTATGTAAAAGAACACTATGATGTATTTGTCAATTTTGTGTTTGTTAATGTTCAAGTCGCAAATCGTAACAAGAATAATTTAAATTTAAATTTTTGCGTTAAAAGTTTAAACTTTAAAAAATAATTAATCATTAACAATTAATTTTGCTTTAATATTTAAATATCTCTTTTCTAAAGTAATTGTTTCGAATAAAAATATTATTGTTTTAACATTATTTTAATCGCGAAATTCATATTTAATATTAATTTTTATGCTAAAATTAATTGATAACTAAACGATAAATAAGAAAATCTTGTAAGTAAACAATGCTTTTATAGTTTTTTTTGATGCTTTAATAAAGACAAGAAGCGATTTTGTAATTATAAAATGTATTTTAATAATGTTCTTAATAATGTTGATGCTAAATACTTTGTCAATTACGAAAGACTTTTTAGGCAATATTTTGTCGACTCGTAATATTAGAAAATCTTAAAAAGATTTTTTTAAATTCTTCTCTTCAATTCGTGTAACAATAAGAGCATCGAAATCAAAATTCGAAATTTTTCGCAAATCTTATTTTTTTCGTTTAATTCGATGTACGATTTTAAGATAATTATAAAGCAAATTGTTAAAATTAAAACTATTTTTATAAATACTACAACGTATTTTGTCTTTAAAAGTAATTAAAAGATTAAAAGATTTTTTTTTGATTTTGTTGTATTTAAAATTTTAATATTAATTGATTTCGTTCGCGTAGTAGTTGCTCTAATCTTTTTAAAAGCTTTTCGTAAAAACAATATTGTATTTAAGAGAATTTTTCTTGTTTCTCTTGATTACGTAGACGCATTCTTTGCTTTTAATGAATTTTTTAACGTTTAATTGTGCTAGTTTAAATTGTATTAAATTTTTCGCGAATTGAACGCATTTTCGAACGTAAGACGAAGCGATTCTTTTTTTGACAACAAAATAATTAGAGCAAGATTTTTTTATCGTTGTGACTACTATTAATTTTGTTAAAATTAAAAGATTAAAATAGCTAGAAATTCTAATAAGCAAAATTTTTAAATTAATAAAACGTATAATCTTGCGATTACGAGACAAAGAGTAAAAAATTATTAACGACGAACTATTAAGAAAAGCAATTTTATTGTCTTTAATTTTGCTTACTAGATAGACAATCGCAATTGAGCGCGAAATTAAATATATTAAAATTGCGTTTAACAATCATTTTCTATCAAATAATAACCTTGAAATCTAGAGCGTCGAAGAAAAAATTCATGATTGTTGTGAACGTCGATTTTAATATTTGCATTTTGAAGTTTAAATTAAGATTATTTTATGTTATTAACAATTAATTGTATGTAAAGATAAATTTTGTTATTTTAAACTTTTTTATAATATTCTAAATGTATGTTTGCGATGTTTTATCAAAGCGTGCGTTCGTCATAATGTAACGCTTTAATTGTAGAGATTACAAAGCGACGACGTTACGTTTCTTAAAACGTTTAATAAGCATCAAAAATTATTGCTTCATTGTAAGATTACAAAACAAATTCTTTTTTATTTTAAACAACTTAATGAAGTATTAGATAAAACTATTTTCTCAAAAACAATTAAAAATAAACTCTTTAATTTTTTGCTTTTCGAAAACACTTTTGATCAAATCTTTTAAACGATTTACGAAAACGTATATATCGCAATAAAATACGTAACGATCGATGTTAATTATCGAGAAATTGTTGACGTCTTCGTAGAAGAAATTGAAGAAGTCTACGTCTTTTAATAATTTAATCGATATTATTAATCTTTGATTATTATTAATAACGAAAGATGTTTTATTAAAGAACGTGAAATCTTGATCGCTCTAATGAAAGAAACTTTAATCAATTTAATTGCGAAAGACTTTTGTAATCATTTAGACTAATTCTTGTCTCTATGTTTTGTTAAATTTCGATAATAAAAGATTTTTCGAAGATATGTTTGATTTTTTTATCTTTTTTGTAATACTAGACGATGTTGATTAATTAAAATTGACGTCAATAAGAACAAAAGTTTCCTAATTGACGTCAATAAAAGAAGAAATCGTCTATTCGAATTAACGAATTGCGAGACAAAAGACGACTCTATTAGTTAATTACTTAGCTAGCTAGATTCTAAAGATTTTTATTGACTAACTTCGATTGCAATTTTTATCTATAAATTTTGTCAAAATGAGTTAATTAATTCGAAAGCGAGAATTTGCTATAAAAGTAACAATGTTTTTGACATAATTTAAGACGATGTCGTCGTAACGATAACTAGTAAGCAAGAATTCGTTAATTTAATACGCAAGAACGACAATATTTTTGTTAACTAAAGTTAGTTTAACAATATGCGAGAGACTTGCAAATGAACGTCTACGATAAACATTAAAAAAAAAATTATTATAGAAACAAATTTCTACTTATAAAAACAAATCTTCAATAGATTGCATAATGCTATAATAAAAAAAACAATAAGCGAAGCAAAAAACTTTCGCAACAAAAGACTTTTGCAACAAAAAAATTTCGCAATAAATTCTATAAAATACGAAGAATTTAAACAAGATCTAATGATAAAATTAGACTTTTTAATGATTGTTACAACAAGTAACAATTTAATAATATGTTGAAGCTATTAATTTGTAAGAGTTATAAGTGTGTAAAAAACTAAGTTGTATTAAAGCTATGCTACGATAACTATATAATTACTAGCGTAATGACGTGCTAGGAAGAAACGCTTGCGAAAGGCTTTCGCAAATAGGAATTTCATTCATATTAAAAATATTATAACAAGAATCTTGCATTATTTGCGAAGATCTAGAAATTTGAGTCAAGCTTTGCGAGAAATAGTTTTTAACATTGCGCTTCTAGATGCGTTTGTTCTATATAGCAATTATAATTTGTTCACGTAAAATGCGCACACATTCTTTTGATTTATTAGAATTGTCTCAAAAATAAAGTTTGTTCGAATTGATAAAATCTAATGTTTAAATCGAAAAACGTAATAGTTTGATATAATTGTACAACTAGCAAGCAATTGCAAACGTTTGTGCATATTGCAAACATCAGAATTTTACGTGTTAAAATATAGTTTAACTTGATAAAGATTTTGCAACTTTGTTGAACTTTAAGAAAACAAAACGAGCTCTTCGAGCAAATTTTGTCTCGACAATGCTAATTTAAGTACGTAGAATAAATAAATCTATAAGATTTGCAAAATTTAATAAATATCTTAGTTTCTATTAGCTCGATCTATCTCTTAAAATGTAAATATAACTCTTATTATAAAGTTGTAAAGAGATTGTTAATAGTTGTTTAAAGCAATAAATCTATTAATAGAAATAATAATAATATAGATAATAACAATAAAATAGAAGACAAAAAGAATACAAAGAAGAAAAAGAATAACAAAAATAAAATAATTTAATATTAGAAAAAGTAAATCTGTTTTGTATCGAAAACAAAATATTTTCTATATATATAATATTGTTTTAAAAGATCTTAATTAAACTAATTTGCAGACTTCGATAACTATTTAATTTACAAATTTTATCTAATTGTTTTTCTAAATATACAATTGATACAAAGATATATAAAAATATACATTTATTTAATTCTATATTTAATACAATTTAATATAGCTTTTATAAATATTTTTAATTTATTACTTAAAGTAAAATCAATCTATTTATATCTTAAATTTAATCTCTCTTGAATTATTTTTTTAAGATATATGTATTTTTATCTCTATATCTAAATTTTTTTCTCTTTTTTTTTTATATTTTTCTCGATTAGTGTGATCGTTGAATCGAGTTTTAACTTAATTGAGTTAACTCGCTTAATCTTGATCCTAAGATCAAGCAAATTTCCTAGCTTAACAAGGTGAAACGAACGAAGAATGCGCGTCGAGTGTTTAACTTAACTCATTCGATCACGTGACGTCACGTGACGCGCTAATCGTATGTGATTAGCGTGGACCCTACACTAGCCTAATTGGGCTAGCATGAATTCTGCGCTAGCTTAATCGAGTTAGCGCATAGATAAAATAAAATAAAATAAAATAAAATAAAATAAGCGAATGCTAACGCGACGAAGTTAGCTTGAGTTCTTGACATTGACTCGACAAAATTCGACCTTAAGGTCGAATTCGCGCCTTGACCCTAACCCAACCCTACGAGGCCCAAGAGAATGGGTTGGGTTGAGAAAAAAGTGTTCAACCCAATTCAACGATTATACTAATCTCGATTTTGTACTTTGCACATCTTCTATTTAACTCTTATATATTTGTCTCGAATATGTATTGTCTATTAACGCTATATTTAAAATACTTATACGCAAAACAATTATATTAATTCTTTCTAATTGCGTATTGCAAATATATATTAAAGTTGTTAGAAAATACAAGTTAAATAATATTTTAATATTGTCTAATTTATACTTTTAATATATTAAAACTTAGTTTAATTAAATTGAAATTTAACAAATATAAAGATAAATATCAAATCTTGTAATTATAGATCTTAATAATCTCTTTAATACGCGAGTTAATATATATATTAATATTGTCTATAACAATAATACTTTGCAAAGCTAAAAAGATATTGTAATAAAATAATAGATTATTTAGTATTTATTTTAAAATAGTCTTTGTATTAAAATAGTCTTTGTATTAAAATAGTCTTTGTATTAAAATAGTCTTTGTATTAAAATAGTCTTTGTATTAAAATAGTCTTTGTATTAAAATAGTCTTTGTATTAAAATAGTCTTTGTATTAAAATAGTCTTTGCAAATTGCTATACAAAATAAATATTTATTTATAATATAAATTAAAAGTATATTTTAATAACAATCTTTAATTAAATCTATATTATATCTATTGTCTTTATTGATAAAAATATATATTATATATCTTTATTTTGTTGTTTTGTTAAATATAGTTTTGTTAATAAACACAAATTGCTTTGTAATAATATAAAGAAAGTCTATTGATCAAATTTTGCAAAACTATTTATTTTAATAATATTCTATTTATTATATTTGCTTTTTATTTAATTGCAACTTCTTTATAATTCTATTTATTATTAATATTAATATATATTATTATATATACTCTATTTTTTTTAAAGAATTAAATTATTTTTTCTGTATTGTTTACAATTGTTTCTCTAGATATATAGTTAATAACTTTTCGATAACGCAATAGATTTTGCGTAAATTATTTATAACTTTTCTATAAGACTTAAACATTAATCTATATATAAATAGATTTTTCTATGTTTTATAGATTGTTCAAATCTTACAATAAATTTTGTCGACAATAAATTGTAATTGTTAATGCAATAAAAGATAGCAAACAATATAAGATTGTAAGACAAGAAGAGAGTTGCAAGCATATCAACAACAATAAGAGAAGAATGCTAATTACTCGAAATGCGATAAACGAGATATATAGAAGCTTTAGTTTGCTAATTAGATCAATAGATGCAATGGCGATAGTTGGGGAGATACTTGTGGTATATATGTGTTAGTGATGGGAGATTAAGTCTTTCTCTAATGCCAAGCTTTGCAGACACACATGAAAGCGCTAATACTTTTATCAACAGCGCTGCCTCGTCGGCTCGAATACAGAGTATCCAGTGAACTCTTTGAGATCCCCTCATTCTTGGAATTACACTCACTATGCTTGGCCAATCCATTCATCCTAGGACCCACTGTGTTCCTTGAGGTCTCATAGACATGCGCGGGTCACTGCTATCAGGGCGTCTTGCGCGCCTTTCCCCAACTCCGGTCCTTGGATTTCGGCGACAGTTACATAAGCCTACAGCGAATGTTGGAGGACTGCTACGAGCTCAGGCGCCCTTAGGTGCTCGCGGTTCTCGAAGGAGGACGTGGCCATTTGGCACGAATGCCCTTCACAATGTCCCAACCGTGCGAGCAATATCTTTCGCTAGGGTTTTACCCAACTTAGCTGTCAAGCTCCTCCGAATACCGGCCATGTTCGGCGCTGCGACCATTGGAGGACTGGCATATCTGCAGTATCAAGCTACACGTAAGCGGTCGTGATTGACCGCTGCAAATGACTGACAAGTGACAGAGGCTGGAAATTATGCCATGGATAACCTTCGGAAAGCGGGAAACTTGGTCGGCGGAGCAGCAGAAAGCCTCTATGGCGGAGCTAAAGGCATAGTGGAACAGACAAAGAGTGGCTGGGATCAGACAACAGAGAATCTGGGTCTGCCGGAGTGGATGCAAGGGCTCTTCAATGGGAGTGGCGGTACGTCTAACGGTGGTTCGTCCGGAGCTGGAGGAGAGCCGCCGAAGCAGAGCCGAACAGCAGCAGGAGTAGCTGCTGGTTCTGCTGCCGCTTTTGGATATACACAATCACCAGAAGAAGACAATAGATCTGGCCAGGAAGCCGCAAGGGATGATCAGATGATGATGCTGACGAAAAAGATGATCGAGATCCGGAGCATGCTACAGGTTGTCGGCCAGTCGAACGCACTGATATTGCCATCAATAGTTGTGATCGGCTCACAATCATCTGGGAAAAGTTCTGTCCTAGAAGCTATAGTTGGGCATGAGTTCCTTCCAAAAGGGTCTAATATGATAACACGACGGCCGATCGAGCTCACTTTGGTGAACACTCCAATTGCCCAGGCAGAGTATGGCGAGTTTCCAGCTTTGGGGCTGGGGAAGATTACGGACTTCTCGCACATACAGAAAACCTTGACAGATTTGAACCTGGCTGTGCCCGCAGCAGACTGTGTCTCCGATGATCCAATTCAGCTCTCTATTTACTCACCCAACGTGCCCGACCTCTCGCTCATCGACTTGCCCGGGTATATTCAGGTCTCAGGTATGGATCAACCGACAGAATTGAAACAGAAGATCTCGGATCTCTGCGACAAGTACATTCAGCCTCCGAATGTCATCCTCGCCATATCTGCGGCAGACGTGGACTTGGCCAACTCAACAGCCTTGCGAGCTAGCAGGAGGGTAGATCCTCGAGGCGAGCGAACCATCGGTGTTGTGACCAAATTGGATCTCGTCGAACCGGCGAGAGGCGCCAGTATACTCAGCGATCGAAAGTACCCGCTTCGTCTTGGCTATGTCGGCGTGATCAGTCGCGTGCCACAGACCTCAGGTGGACTATTCTCCAGAGGAAGCGGCAGTATCAGCACTGCGATCTCGAAGAACGAAAACACTTTTTTCTCCGCTCATCCCCTGGAATACGGTCCTCAATCAGAGCTTGCTGTAGGCACGACTACACTGCGTAAGAAGCTCATGCATGTGCTAGAGCAGACGATGGCTTCGAGTCTACAAGGAACTAGCGATGCAATCCATCAAGAGCTAGAAGAGGCCACATACGAGTTTAAGGTTCAGTACAACGACCGGCCTCTGAGTGCGGAGTCGTACCTCGCAGAAAGCTTAGATGCCTTCAAGCACTCGTTCAAGGCATTCGCAGAGTCGTTTGGCCGACCGCAGGTACGAGAACTGCTCAAGGAAGAATTGAACCAGCAGGTTCTGGATGTCCTTGCCCAACGATACTGGAACAAACCGATAGAGAATCTTTCATCTCCGCTGCCAGAATCAGACCCTCTGAGCGAACTGCCCAAAGCCGACCCGGAGTCAGTCTACTGGCATCGGAAGTTAGACGCTTCCACATCGTCTCTTACCAAGCTAGGAATTGGCAGACTTGCGACCACTGTTGTCGCTAATGCTCTTCAATCTGAGGTTGACCGACTTCTGACCTCTTCCAGCTTCTCCGCACATCCGTTTGCTCGCAGCGCCATCACAGATGCTGCTTCTGGAATCCTCAACGATCGATTCTATAGCACTAGCGACCAAGTTGAAAATTGCATAAAGCCGTACAAATTCGAGATCGAGGTTGACGGCACAGAATGGACGAGATCACGGCAGAACGTGTCTGAGGTGCTCAAGCGTGAACTCAAGGCCTGCGAGGCCGCTGTCAAAGGGGTCGAGGATTCCGTGGGCGGCAAGCGAAAGATGAACGACGTGATGGGTTTTGTCGACCGAGTACGCAAGGGTGAAGTCGTCTTGGAAGGTGACGGTATTGGTGGTGCGGGCGGTTATAGCGCCGCTCTTCTAGCAAAAGGTAATGCCTTTCGAACCGTCGCAATTGTCGACTAACATCATTCAGGCCGTGAGGCTGTCTTCCTCCGCGATCGCGCTGCCATTCTCCAGATGCGCCTAACGGCCGTGAAATCCAAGCAATGCGCCACCAAATCCAACAAGTACTACTGCCCCGAGATCTTCCTCGACGTCGTCGCCGACAAGCTCACCTCGACCGCCGTCCTCTTTCTGAACGTGGAACTACTATCAGAATTCTATTATAATTTTCCCCGTGAGCTGGACGCCCGCTTAGGGCGACACCTGTCGGAAAGCGAGATTGAGCGCTTTGCGAGAGAAGATCCTAAGATCCGAAGACATCTGGACGTCATCAAGAGGAAAGAAATGCTGGAGCTTGTGTTGGAGAAGATGGAGAGCCTTAGGATGCTTGAAGGGAAAGAGAAGCGGAGAGAAGCTAGCTTGCAGGCCAAAGCTGGAGCCGCTAAAGAGAGGGGAAAGAGGGGCTGGCTCTTGTAGGTTCGAGCAGACGTTTGACGAGAATGAGACAGCATGTGAGCATGGAGTTACGTTTTGCACTCTTGAAGTCTCGGGTTTCTCACTTTTGGGAACAGCACACCTCCTAGCTGTCAGATACCCCTTGTGCCGCTCAATCGCTATACGTATTTACAAATTGTTAGACGTTTTTCGCATATCCAGATCACACCTCAGGCTCGCCTCCATCTATTCGACTCCAACGCTTCGACGCTTTGACAATGGGCGGCCCTACAATCCGATGACTATTGCCCGCCCGATTCGTATAACCGTAGTTTTCAATGAATGATGCCACGTCTCAAGGTTGCCTCCCACCAGTATAGAAGTATTGTCACGCTCAAACAATTCCAGCCCGGAACAACAGATTCCCCCTTCCCGACCCGTCCACTCTCCTCCCACCCGCCCTGCACAAAAGTGTTGAAACTCCCCTCATCCCCTTCTCACCCCCTCCTCGCCACCCCCCCCCCCCCTCCCCCAACCCTACTCCTCAACCATCTTCCTATACTCCTCCCCCCCCATCAACCCCTCCACCTCCCCCCTCCCCCCCTCCCCAACCTCAATCCTCGCAATCCACCCCTCGCCCTCAGGTCCCTTATTGATCATCCCCGGCTTCTCCTCCAGCACGCCATTCGCCTCGATGATCTTCCCCGACACGGGCGTCATGATGTCGGACGCCGACTTCACAGACTCGACGGCGCCGATGCTGTCGCCTTTGCTGATTTCAAGACCTAGGGCCGGGAGCTCGACGTAGACGACGTCGCCCAGGGCGGCGGAGGCGTAGTTTGAGATGCCGATTGTTCCTGAGGGGGAAGGAGGGGTTAGCGGGGTGGGAGAGTGTGGGGGGGGAGGAGGGGGAGGGGGAGGGAAGTACCGGTTTTGCCGTCGGGGGAGAGCTCGATCCATTCGTGGTCGGAGGTGTATTTCTTTTCGAGCACTGCAGCAGGTAGTCAAATACTGCTCGTCCCCCGTTGCTTCATAGGGTCAATTGGGCGTCATACAATTTCTTGAGCTCATGAATGTCCTTCTACCACACTTTGGAGGGGTGTGCGTTCTTGATAGGGACGGCCATCGTGGTAATGCGTCTCGGATGTGTGGTCTACATATCGTTGCGGTAGTAGCCCTTGATATTGAGGCCTTCAATGGCACGCTCGTCCGGAGGGTTGCTGCCATGTTTGTATTGATACGGTGGGCGTTGAAGCAGGGCCTGACGTTAGGCCTGCAGCGGCGCTAGCCGCTTGGTAGGGCTGAGTACTAACACCTCGGTTTCTTTGTTCTGGACTTCGAAATCCCAGGTTCAGAAATTCCGCCGTGATCTTTACTTAGATTCAAGCGTGAGTGAAGGAGGAAATCGGGCGTATGGCAGATCTTATTCCTTACCGGTGACGATGTTATACGAGATGATAGCCGTGGTACGCCCTCCCCTCCCCATCCCCACAACACGATCCCTAACCACCTCCAGGTCCGGCCGGGCAACCTCGCCGAAGTCAAAGAGTGCCTCCTCCCTCCCCCACCCATTCCCAATCCCTCTCACTCTCCCCCTCCCCCTCCCCCGTCCTCTCCCGCCCCTCTCCTTCTACCCCCCATCTAACGCCCATCCCCAACAGAATCGCCCGCACAGCCGGCACTCTAATCCTCTCCCGCGGGGGCGTCGTCCGCGGCCTGACCAACTGGGGCCCCTTCCTGCTCACCAAGCCAGTAAAGCAGCATCAAATGCGACACGACTCCGGGCACCACTTCATCATGCGCTTCGACGCCTCGCCCGCGACGCAGCGCTTGGTGTACAAGACCGTGGCGATTGATCCAAGGATGATACGGTGTGGGATGGTGAGGTTGGGGGAGACGCTGGGGGAGATTAAGGATGTGAGGGGGAGGGTGGAGTGGACGGGGGATGCGACGGAGATGTTGGCGGGGGAGATGGGGGGGATGCGGTAGGGGGTGTTGCATGATGTTGGGGGGGTGGTGGGGGGGTTTGGCGAGGTTTTGTGCGCGGTGGGAAGGTGGGGGAGCTTGCGGCATAAGTGGATGTGGTCGAAGCAATCGCATCACCTACTCTCCTGGTCTTCTCGGTCATGCTCGATTACTGCTAATCTGTCTCTTCTGAGGAGAAGGTGGGCGAGGAGTCTGAGGTGTGGGTGCTGTTCAACGATATCCGGCATTGGGCACACAGATCGAATCTCCTTTATTCCCTGGCCTCTCCTACGTTCTCTACCTCCTCGGCCCTGCTGCCGCAAGTCTTTCTCATATCTCATGACTACCCAAAATTTCAGGAAAAGGCACCCCCGCCTCAATGTATCCTCTCCCCACCTGTCCCCTCGTCCAACCCTTCCAAGTCCAAGCCTACATCTCGCTGTTCATCCCTCTTCCCCCACCATCAACCTCCTTCCCCACAAACAGTCCAAGCCACCCCGACCCGCTTGCCCTCAGCAAAAACCACCGTCCCCTTCCATCAAACCACCACCGTACCAAGAAGCGACCCTACACAACCCATCACGATCTATCCCTGCCCATCGCACCGCGAAACGCACATCTTCCTGCAGCGGTGGTAGCTCACCAGGACGACTATCTTCACCAGCGGCCTCAGGAGCCAAATCTTTCCCCTGGGTGAGCTAGTCTCGAGGTTCCGGCTCAGGACCTGCTGGTAATGGGCTCTGGTGGCGTTGTTTTAGTTATTGCAATAAAGGGGTATTCGCTGGATGGGCGGCGGTGGGGGGATTGGGAGTACTGCCTCTACACCTGAGAAATCTACGGTCCTGCAACAGACTTTTTGCTAGAAGGCGTAAATCCATTTGCAAGTCTATTCCCGGCAGCCTGAGTTGTAGGCGCTGCGGCGACAGCGGTGGATGTTGCGCTCGCGCCTGTCGGACTACTTGGCTGGCCGGCAACACCAGTGACAGAGCTCAGAATTCCAGCAGCCTTGCTAGCCGCAACCAGCTCAGATGTGGAGCCTACAATAGGCACGATGTTCTTGCGAGTCTCGTTGTTGAAGTGGGGGGTCTGTCCCAGTCGATGGGATTAAAGGAATTGCGGCCAGTAGTACTCTGCTAGACGTCTGGGTATTCGCTTTGGCGATGGCTTGCGGTTGGGATCCGCTGAAAGAAGTGCAGGTGGAGCGGAAGTGTCGTGGAAGAGTGCCACTGCCGGGCAGAGAACTGATATGAGAGTTTACTGCTATTGGCAGCGTGAAATAAGATGGCAATGATGTGCTTTCGGTAGATCGACCGGGAATGGGGTATGGCAATGGTTTGCAACCGTGCATGAACTCGGTATGCGAAAGGGGAACAATCGTGCAAGGTAGAAGGGATAGTAGCCGGCTCTCCGTGTTCTTCGTGGAGTAGAGCTTGATTGCGAGTAATTAATCTGAAGATGGAGAAAGACATCTAGATACTAGGAATCAATGGTAGTCACAATCGCTAATATATATATACATATATATTCGAATGCTGCCATAGTTTATCGCCATTACTCGGAGTCGGTGGTCTGTTAATCGATCCTCATGCAAGTCTCAGCATAGAAGCGAGAGTGAATCCCCAGTGACTTGTCTCCAAGTGTTGGCCGCAAGGAAGTTGAATCCGACCAACGCATTGGATAGCGGTAACGGAGCAGCTTGGAACGATCTATGCTATGGACTCCGCTGAGTCATGATCTGTACACCGTTGGCATTTATTATCTTTATCCGCAGCGAATGGGACAGAATCGACCAAGATTGAGAATCACACAAATGCAATTTAGGATAGCAAAGATCGAATAGAAGTCCGATACCCGTCGAAGATACAACGATAGAATTGACTGCGATGCAAGCAGTTAAGAACCATTTAATAAAAGCAATACATCGAACGGCCTTTAGTGTACAGTGAAAGCGAAAGACATTATAAGGTTGTAGTATCCTACAATTGGTGCTAAGAGAGAGAAATAAACATGTTTGCTCATAGCGTATTGTCTTCTGCGAGATTGTTTTGTTAAGCACTTCAGGCAAGTAGCGTCTTCTCTTTCTGCTATGCGTCATCCGTGGTCAGTCAACCCATCACCGCTCCCACTATTTCTTATAACCACTCATGCAAGAGCCAATGCAACCGACGAAGAATCCATCGAGCACCTTCGTAGTAAGAATCATACAAAAGTACAATGTTCTGAGGAAAGTCTGAGCCTTGTCAACAAGGCCTAGAGTGGCTTTTCGATCAATCAAGGAAGAGGAGCAATTCCTGTCATGCCTATTGAATACGTATGCATATTTTCCAGAGGATGACGCCTTCTTCGATACAGAGATAGTCACATTCACGCGCGATGGGTAATGCCAAATCAGTATGAGAGCGAAGTTACGCCCGGGGTACCTTGCCTCAGTACTCAGACCCTATGGAATGATTATTGTAAGCGTGCGCTGCCTGCGTGGCAACGTAAATGTGATGCGATAACGTATCGAGGCACTCCTAAACAACAACGCACTAAAAACTAGCGTACGCTTACAATATTTATTCCATAGGATCTGAGGGCAAAACTCCCAAATTTGATCAAAACTTGTTCGGGCGCGATGTTTAACAACAACGCAATGCAATACTAAAGATTGGTTTGAGTCTCTTATTTGTTAATGCTTTTCAATGCGTTTGCTCTCTTAATGTATGCATTATGTGTAGTGTGTAGTGTGTGATGTGTGGTGTGTGATGTGTAGTGCGGGCAATGTGTGTCGAAAAATACTCGAAAAAGCATGTTTGAAGCAACAACAACACAACGCTACAATTATATTGCGCACAATTAACACAAAGTCTTTTTCTATACTATAACTAGCTTCGAGCAAAGCGAACAACTTATCAAATACGTGATTGTTGCGTAAATGTATGTCAAAGTTGCAATAAAATTTAAACTTTTTTGCTTTAATGCTGGCACAACTACATAGCATACTATCTTATTATATATTAATTGTTAATCAACAAAGCATATTAAAATCTAGCGATGAACGTAGCTCAATTAATATAAAATATTGTGGTTGAATTACTGTTGCACGACAAACATAGAACTGTTGATGTTAAAAACGTAGTGTAAGTGTTTTTGATGTGTTACCATCAAAGTTAGTGTCAGAATGCCGAAAATCGGGAGTTTCGCCCTCAGACCTAATGCAAAAAAAAAAATCCCACTAAAAGTGGCACCTTACCGTATTTAGCACTAGTAAGTGGTATAGTGGCATTGCAGATTAAGCATTAGGTCTGAGTACTGAGGCAACGGGGTACCACGGGTTGTCGCTTTCACAACCCCTGTCATCCTTCTAAGCCTTTAGCCTCGGCTCATCGATCTAGCGCCAACTTGGACAACAAACACGCCCAGCTCCTCTTTCCTTGCATCCCTCAAAACATACGCCCTGAGCTCCATTTGCCCCTTGATTCCTACACTCGCGATCGTCGCATGAAGAAGAGAGCAATTGAGAAGAAATCGGAGAACGGATCGATCCCACGGCCTTCCGCATGAGCACGTCCCCGCCCCGTCAACATGTCGGTCAAGTTCGAGAAGGAAACCATTAGGAACACTCCTATACCAGGACAGAAGAAGGTCGACTTCGCTCATGAAGTCGGCGAGAGGTTGACCGGCGGCGAGAGCCTGACCGGCTATCTGGCTGTGCGTGCGATGCTACCACTTCGCCGATAGAACACTGACCGCGACTTTAAGGCCTACCTCAAGCAGCTCCAGACAAACCCTCTACGCACGAAGATGCTTACCTCGGGCTCCTTAGCCGCGTTGCAAGAGGTGCTCGCTTCATGGATCGCCCATGACCGAACCAAACACGGGCACTACGTCAGCGCCCGAGTGCCTAAGATGGCAGTGTATGGAGCATTCATCAGCGCTCCTTTGGGACACGTCCTTATCAGCATCCTCCAGAAGCTCTTCGCGGGCAGAACAAGCTTAAAAGCGAAAATACTGCAGATACTCGTCAGCAACTTGATTGTACGTAGGCATTTAAGAGCGCGGCCGTGATTGCACACGCTAACAGCATTGTTTGCAGATATCACCCATCCAAAATACCGTCTACCTCGCCTCAATGGCCATCATTGCGGGCGCTCGGGCTTACCACCAGGTCAGCGCCACAGTGAGGGCTGGCTTCTTGCCTGTCATGAAAGTCAGTTGGGTCACCTCACCACTCTGCTTGGCTTTCGCACAGAAGTTTTTGCCCGAGCAGACCTGGGTGCCCTTCTTCAATATCATCGCTTTTTTCATTGGGACGTACATCAACGCTCGTACAAAGAAATTGAGGATGGCGGCTTTGCGGAGAAAGGTACGTCTACCCGACCAATGGCTGCTATATATGCTTGGCACCCACCATTCTTCTTTTGTTTCATATGGGTCCTCGGTTATGTCATTGGGACTCTCCAGCGTTCCGCTGTTTTGGCAATGGGCCACTGCTGATCAATCGATCCGTTGCCGGTTCGTCAGTGTGCTTTCAGTGTCGAGGAATGAGTGCTTGCTTGCATAGCTGGCCCATGGAACGAGCACCTTGCTAGCGCATGGGGTAGTCCTTCACATGAGGAATGATACTGACAATCATTCCAGCATTACCCCGACGGCCGAAGCGCATCTGGAAGGCAGGATGACTTCGAAAGGCGTGACTAAATGCGGAGATGGCTCCGTATGATGGGAGGTTCGGAGCGGCTCGAATGGATCCCATGTGATGTACCTATTTGCAAGCGACAAATCTGCATCTCCTTGTTCTATTATCAGTTCTGGATCCTATCGAGTATTCCCACTGCTTTGGTTCCGAACGAGTTATGTGCGATATCTTCCAGGTTTGGCTTTCCCATTGGCGTTTTGCGCGATCGCTTCTCCTGCTTTAACCTCCAATCACAAGCGCAAAGCCACGAAACAGCTATATCCACGCGCGTAGTCTATATATGCGGCCGTCAAATGGCGAGGCCGTGCTCTTGCACGTCATCACAATCCAGCATCCAGCTTGAGTTTACCTGTACTTAAGCCCCAGCCTCAAATTACAAAACAAGGAGTAGAAGAAGTTGCCGGCACTATACTAACCCAACAATTATACCTACAGCAGGCTTCACTTCTTTCAGGGAGTATCACCTGCCCATGTTCTCAGCATACAAACCGTAACCTCCAAGACGCTTCTTTCAGGAAGCCATGCACCTCTCCACCCTCCCCCTCCTCCTCCTCTCCCTCTCTCACCTCCCCCCAACCCTCGCCCAGAACCCCACCTGTGCCGACCACCCCGCCGAATCCCTCCCCAAGCTCTCCGACTGCCACCACGTCATCAGCTGGATCGAGCGCCGGATCGCCGAGACCGGCAACCCGCTCTACACGGCCGCCCGGCGCAAACACGCCAACTTCCACCTCCCCAACATCTTCTGGGACTACCTCTCGGAAAGCACCTGCGGCGTGCGGCTGGACATGGTGGAGGGGAAAGGGGAGTCGAGCGATGAGGTCCGGCTGAGCGATATTGCGTTTGCGACGCAGAAGGTGGTGACGAAGTGCTTGGAGAGGGAGAGGGGCACGGAGGGGTGGATGAGGGCGGGGAGGTGGGGGTTTGTGAATGTTACGGTGGAGAGGCTGCATTGGGATGGGAGGGGGAGGGGGATGTTGAGGTTAGGGGGTGGGAATGGGAATGGGACGGGGTCGAGGGCGAGGGCGAAGGGTGTTCTGTGAGGGGGGGGGAGGGAGGTGCCGTAAGGACTGCGTTGGGTGGACATAGTGAGTGTTTCTGCCTGTGGGCAGAGCCTGTCTTACACCTTAGACTCATGACATTGAAGCCTACTTCTCTCACACACGAAAATGTATGTGAGTTCTGGACCACGTCCAATGACTGTATCGTATGCACTGGTCTAGTGTGCTCTCAGAATTTTCTCAGCACACACTTTCATTCATCTATTCTACCTCATAACGGAGTCCAATGCTCTGCCCTCTCCAGCAACGACCGCATCGCCAAATAAATCACTCGCCTGCCACCACCTCCACTCATCTCACCTCAAAACACCCACCAACACAACATGCGCCACTTCATGCCTTATGCATTGATCCGCTATTCGCTCCCATATCCTATCATCCTACAGTTGCCTATCCCACATTTCTTACATCGATCCCTAGTCCCTCTATCAGAATCTCGCCGCTGATCTCTCCATAACCGGTCAAGCCGACAGGACTGCTCCACATGTCGACCGGGACGGCCACCTCCGGCTTGAACAAAACCCACGAGTCTAGGCAAGCTCTCTTGAACAACAAGAGGAGCACCATCTTCTTCAATCGATCATTATGTTGTTTGATGTATTGTCACGGACTAGATCTACTATAGCGTATGACCCTCTGAAATAGGTACGCCAGTCGTGGTGTGACTAAAGAAGGCAGTATTTGCGCCTACGAAGTAAAAGTCCATTAAGAGAACCCCCGTTAAAAGGGGTGCTCCTAAGGTAGAGCATTCCTTGTATCCAAGGTACTTGTTGACTGATTGGTGTCTTGGCATGGACAGCTTCAGGGTTGTCCAAGGGTTTTTCTCGTCTCATCTTACCCTCCTGTCGCCTCCGATTACCCAGCTCTGCTGAGTTACGACGCTCCTCCCCAGGCACTTTCAACCACCAGAGCAGCCGCCATCGTTACGGCAAGCTCTAGGTCTCTTCACCTAGCTGATCAAGGAAAGAAGCTGATCGGTGTCACTCAATACCATCTTCCCTTTCACCATTCAGCCCTCTTCCTATTTCCGGCCCAGCATCCACCTTCTTTAGAGGCTATACAAGCTTTCCACAACAGCGTACACTCCGTGGGCACCTCGTCAAAGTTCCCAGAGGTTCTATCAGGCTTTCGCTTCGACGCAGGGCAAAAGTCAAATTCGACATCGGACCGAAGAACCTGTGCAAAGTCCTCTATGAAACCAAGATCCCGCATGCGGTTCGACCAAGCACATCAGCAACAGAGCTCAAGTTCTGCTGGGCCTGGGTAGCAACGAATATGGCATTTACGACTGCCTATGCCGACTCGGACGCTGACGACGAGTACGAGAGGAGTGTCATGACCTCGCCCATACTCCACACCGACGACGATACCTCCCCTACAGAGTCCGACCCCCCATCGACAGAACCTACTCCCACATTCGGACGGCCGGATACAGAGAGGCTTTCGCCAGGTAGCTTGTTATTGGCCTGGACTAGTGCACAATGTGCGGACTTCGTCTCGAGCTTGGGACCTGGTCTGCCGCAGTATCGGGAGAAATTCACTGGTAAGACGGTGATCGTATCAGTACCTGGAGAGGGTAAGCAGCTAACAGTCCGTCGTCGCAGAGAACGAAATCGTTGGCGAAGCCTTAATCGCACTTAGGAATGACGAGCTGAAAGAGATGGGTATTGTGAGCGTTGGCCATCAAATAACCATACTCAAAGCTGTCTACGATATCAAGGTTAAGCAAGGGGTCCCTATAGAGATCGATGACTACATACCGCCCTGTACGTTGCATGCTACAGAATGCTGGACACGAACACTAATCCTTTTTAGCTGCCGATGCTAGTCTTCGGGATCAGTATGCTTCAAGGGAAGATGTGTCCCGTATCATACAGTCCATTAAGCTTCGAGATGATCGTTTTGCACACATGGAGCAAGAGCTGCAGCGTGTTACGGAGGAATATCGAAAGCTTCGAGACGAGCTTCTGCCCATATTCCGTATGGCTAAAGACCGATCACAACCCCTCCCCTTTCTCGCTGCCGCCAGCCCCGACCTCCAGCACCATGAAGACATGATGTCTCCTCTAGTGTCACAACCACCTCCAGACAAGATCGGTAGCAGTCTCTCTCGCAAATTCTCCACGAAACGCATCCTCCTCGGATCGACCTCAAAGAGCAGTTCGCCGACGCACGTCACACAGGCTATTCCCGAAAACAAATCAGTGAACGGCAATTCCACTCTCGACCCCTCTGCGGCTGCTCTTGCTGCTTCTTCCCACCTCACTGCCTCCATGAACGGCGACAATATGCAGCCCGCCACCTCTCCCTCCCGCGCCAATCTTCCCTCTCCTACTTCCCCCAACACCTATATTTCCGCACCTTCTCAGACCACCCAACGACCTTACCGTGATGTTACTACTCCCGCGACCGCGCGCTTGAACGGCTACAGTAACAACGAAGAGTCTCTGCCCCACAGCGTCTACTCCACGACATCTACCCTCGTTCCCTCGGAGCGCGATCGTTCTGGCCCAACCCCGACTCCGAGCAGCATGCCGCGTAGCAATCGAAACCCACCTCGCGAAATATCAACCGCCAAAACCGGTCCCGACCCCCCTTCCGCCCCATCCTCCGCCCGCAACGACGGCGAGATCTTCAAATCGTTCCGTGTCAGCATGGACGACCCCTGCGAGAAAGTTCTACCCGCCGCCCTCAAGAAATACAACATTGACGCAGACCCCAAGCAATATGCCCTCTATATTGTGTTTGGCGATCAAGAGAAAAAGCTGGAAAACCACCATATACCATTGGTAGAATTCAAGGATTATCACCGACAGGGCCTGAAACCCATGTTTATGCTGCGGAAAGTCCAACAGCCGGGACCGGAAGCCAATGCGCCAAAGGGCAGGGAAGGAAACGTGGTGGGCGGAGCCAGCGACGGTGGCAGTATCAGTGGAGGCAGGATAGGCGGCAGCCAAATCCAATTCCCGCCCGGGGGAGTGCTGTGAGTATGTCCTTCATTCTGAGCTATCGTTTGGGTGATATTATTGGCGTCTCACGAGTTTGGAAACTTCAAAAACGGTTGAAAGGTGAGGGGAGTTCATGAGCAAGGATTTCGAGGGCGGATTTACCGGGGAAAGCATCGTTACGCGCTCTTTCGGCCATCTTTGAAGCATATAGAAGCCGGTGATGTGGAGCCGTAACGCTATTCATGATTTAGGTGAAAATGGATTGGAGACTTATCTGGGAGGGAATAGCATTTGACTTGATACAAGAGTTATATCTCGCCTGCTGCTTGGTCTTACTTATATCCTTGTGCCTCCATTGCCACAGCGTAGTTGCGCACTGGGACAGTAATAACCAATCAGCGACGACCTATGTCCACCGGGGGAACCCATTGCTAAATCGAAGTACTGCTGTAACCGATCAGGAGCGCGTGAAGACGCTCGCGAGCCATATCTTTCCTGCCCGACAAGCCTCTGAAACGCGCAGACAGACCAGAAAGCAGCCCAGTAGAAGACCAGGAATCCGGATCCCATGTTCAAGGCGAATTGCCTGCCAGAGGGAATCACATCTTCCTCTCTACCAACCATCAAAATTCCCAAACCCACCACCACCGCCCCTGACCTTCTTCCTCGCCGGCTGCTCCTCTGCTTCCCATTCCTCCCTCACTTCTCCCACTGCCTTACCGCCTCCCTCCCCCTCCTTCGCACGCAAATACTTCCCCACCCCCAAACTCGGCGCATCGCCCTTCCCATCCTCCCCAGCACCACCTCGACCCCCACCCTCCCCTCCCGCCCCAGCCCCCACCACCCTAACCCTCTTCCCCGTCCACGTCGTCCGATCATCCTCCCTCCCCCCCCTCCTCTCCACCTCTTTCCGCACCTCCTCCTCCTCCTCCCTCTCCTTTTTGCTCTTCATAAACGCCTCAAACGGATCACTCAGCACGGTCACCTCCTCGATGCGGATCTCCGCCCCCGTCCCCACCCCTACTCCTTTCCCCACCGCCGTCGCCTCCCCCGCCCCCACCGCCACCTCCTCCATCCTATCCAACGTCTCCATCCCCCCCACCACCTTCCCAAAAATCGTATGCTTCCGATCCAAATGCTTCGCCGCGCGATACACCACAAAAAACTGACTCCCATTCGTCCCCCTTCCCTTATTCGCCATCGCCAGCACGCCCCTCCCCTCCGCAAAGCTCCTCGGCCCCTCAAGCTCATCTTTAAACCCCCTCCCCCAGCAGCTCTCCCCGCCTTTCCCAGTACCAGTGGGATCCCCGCCTTGGATCATGAAGGACCGGATGTTGCGGTGGAAGGGCACGGCGGTGTAGTAGCCGTGCTTGGCGAGCGTGAGGAAGTTCCAGACCGCGAGGGGGGCGAACTCGGGGTAGAGGGCGAGGGTGAGGGCGCCCAGTGAGGTGCGCAGGGAGCAGTAGGCGGGGAGGGTGACGCGCCGGGGGTGGAGGAGGTAGGCTTCGTCGGTGAGGAGGGCGAGGTCGGAGGTGGTGCTTGTGTGGGGGGTTAGGCCCGTGGAGGTGAAGGAGGCGGCGGCGCGGCCGGTGGTGTGCGCGGCGGTGGGTGCGGATGAGGGTGGGGGTGCGGTGGTGGTGGAGGATGGGGGTTGAGGCTTCTTGGAGATGGTGGAAGGGGGTTTGGTGGTGGTGAGGGGGGTGGCTTTCCTGGGTTGAGGGAGGACCTCGGCGCCGTTGCCGAGCGCGGATCTGTTGACGTTGCGGCTGGGATCGTTGCGTTCGCGCTGCTGCGCGGGGGTGAGCGTGCTGGTGCCTTCTTTGAGATACTTGAATGCGCTGAGGTTGCGGCCGGAGAGGTTCTGCGGGTCCTGCAGGGTGATGATGTCTTTCCTGCTGAACTCTTCGTCGCTGACGAGGTCGCGCCACATCTTCGCTTTGATGTTTAGCCGCTCGACAGTTTCCCAGGCGAAGACGTTGCCGGTGTTTGCTAGGGCTACGATGTGCGTGTTGTTGGTGAAGACCTTGTAGGTGACTGGGTCCACCATCTCGCCGTCATCGTTTCTTGCGAAATTGAGTTTCACCAGTTCTGTAGATTTAAGAGTTTCGCCATTGATGGGATTGGTGCCGTGCTTGAGGAGCCAGGGCAGGATATGGTCGATATCGAAGATGGTGCCATCGGGCGCGCAGGCGGGGGTGTGGAAGGGTTGCAGCGACACGGCGCAGAAGTTGAATGGCAGGCGTTTGAAGGGTGTTCCATCTGTGGATGGTTTGGAAAGGCCGGAGCCCGTGCTGGCGGAGAACGCATCGGAGGAGCCCCATTCGCTGTGGGTGATCTGATACTTGTTAGACGGGTACGGAAAAGGTAAGGAAAGGTGGAGGGAGGGGCATTCACGTAGAGCTTGTCGGTACCTGGTAAGGAATACTGTGTTAGCTAAGAGCCAAGCGAAGAAATGATGTCGTGGCTAACCTTTACCCATCTTCAAACGTTGGGGCTACGGCTGGGTTGTTGGAAACCCCAGAGACACTATTCCCGATGGGGCACTTTATCACCAGTGCAAGGTTGGAAGACGGTGACTTTAGATTTTAGTTTTTCTCATCTGTCCCTCAGCAAAACGTACAACAATATGCAGTATTATTCGACGACTTGTGCATGTAGCATCGGTGATCACTGGTGAATCAGTCTAACGTCATTCCATCAAAAACGTTTTTCACAGCGCCGAGCCCTATGTTCTTGTCTGGCAAACATATGGAAGATGCTCGAGATCCGCTGTGTAGCTTGACCCAGCTAATTCTGCTACTTAGATTTGTACTCTGCTATGAACTAAGATCCCTCTATGTCAAAATCCTGTCTTCCAGCACTCAAATCCCCTCCAACCTTTTCATGCTCCAAAGGGATTGAAGCGTTAGTCCGTGTATGCAGAGAGACCCTTCAATGCCACTCTTAGTGCCGCTAATTCACATTTCATCATGATTCATTATTCGCCAGCAGCATACTCGATGCCAGCCACCCATTCGCTCCCAAATTGAACGCCGTCCTTGAACCTCGTCCCAAGTTTTTGCCATACCTTATTGCAAATGCCTATATCAGCCACAATGTGTTTCATTTTATCGGTCTCTGGGTTCTTCATTGCCGTCAGAAGGCCTGTCTTGGGCGCACCGAGCGAGAGAACGAAGTCTGCGTGAATGACGAGGTCTGCGCTGTCGGCCATGGCTGCAATTCCTATTGACCCGTTAACACTGCATTGAGTTACAGAAGGTGGGGAGGTATACCGCTCGAAGCATCCAACGCCGAAGGTACATCAATCGCCATCACTGGGGCAGTCATATTAGCCCAGTGTGCGAGACTGATATAGGTCGCTTGGTCATCCGTCCTGAGATCTTCAAAAGCCATATGCACGCCCAGCAGCGCATCGATGATGAGATCAGGCCTTGCTTTCCCCAAGGCCCTGATAAGCCGGTTTGGCTTGACCACTTGGCCGCCGCAATTATGGTAGATAGAGAGCTGTCGACGGACAGCGTCTAGAAGGTCATCATCGCGCTCGAGGCCGAGGACAGTGAGGAAGATATGTGAATGGTGGTTTAGAGCTTGTCGAGCGGCTACGATGGCGCGGGCTCCGCTTCTGTTGTTGCCTGCTAGGATTACAATGGTCGCAGAAGCATTGTGCCCGCTATTTTTTGGATGGTCGTCTGTTTGGTCTAGAATAGAGTCGATTGCCTCAGTCATGGCTCGTGCAGCGTTCTCCGTGAGCATGTCTTCCGTCATGCCAAGCTCGGTAATAGCCAGCTGCTCAAGCTCGAGCATTTGTAAAGGCGTAAGGCATGGGCAGACATGGTTATTGTGAGTAAGACGAAATGAGGGTTTCGACCGTGCCGAACTGGGTATACGGGAGGTCGGCTTCTCGAATTTGAGTGTGGTACGTCTGATAGTATCACGGGATGTTGAATCATCGTCTTGAACTTTGCCGCTATGGATCGAGCCACGAGGAGTCTGGCGAGTTCTTGTCCTGGATCCTGGTAATGACCCTGATCCTGTCATGTGCTGCTCGCTGGTCATCACACTGCCTTTTCTTGAGGGAGGCTGTCGAATGGACGCTCGAGACGTGTCTCTACGCGAGCTTCTACCACTCTTGTCACAGGCTTCAATGTTATCGTTGTCGCTATCGCCGCTATTCCACCCAACATCACTGTTGACTTTTGGAGAATTCAGTACATTCTCTGAATAGTGTAGATTCTTTCCTCCACCAGTTCCAGGACGTGGAGGAAGTCTGTTATGGGTGACCAATCGTTCCTCGTCAGCAGTAGTATCCTCCCGCTTAAACTGACTGAAGGTTCCAAGCTTGTCGAATTTTGACAGGTTCCCCGAGAAATCGAAGTCGACCATGTCTTGGATATCGGTAGCGTCCTCTGTAGCCCAGCCATTCTGTTCGTTCTGAAAAGCCTTCTGTCGATGCTGACGTTGAGATTGGCCTTTAGGTGTTGGACCATGTAAAGCGTGTGAGTTCCTTTTCGACTGGGGGGCCTCTTCCAAAAAGGGAGTTTCCCGCCAGCCAGACTTCTTTGGCTGCCGGTTTGCAAGTCTTCGAGATGCTGGAGAACCTTTTATGCCCTGCTGCGAGACTTCGACGCGCTCGGCAGCGCCTTCTTCGGCAAGCTCTTTCCGGAGTCCCCTCTTCGGCCGCCTCCTTTTAGATTTGCGTGCCACTGCCATGTCTGCTTCTGCTTCTTTGCCGTTGCACGTCGCGTCCTCCTGGTCTTTGTCTCCTTCCTTGTAGCCATCGTTAAGCCCGAGCTCTTCGAAGGGTCCATTTAAGGTGGCAGACGTTTCGCCGTGGTCAGCGAAGTACGCACGCTGAGTGGAGTTTCGAGATGCTGACTGAGGCGTTTTAGGAGAAAATTGCGGACCCTGTTGGCCTGCCTCTGGCGGGGAGTCTTGGTTCACCAATTGTGGATCGAGGGGCAATTGCTGGCTTTGTGGGCCCGAAGCAGATACGACAGTGCGCAGACCCGCCTGCGCACTGACTGTGGTCGTGATATTGGCCAGAGGTCCTCTGCCCATGTCCGTAGAGCTTGCGGTAGCATCTTGCTCATGAGGTGGCCTGCCATAGCTCAGAATAGCGGGGTCATCTGCTTCGTGGGAAATCTCCTTGGGTCTTGGAATTTGTGGAGGCGTTGTAGGCTTGACGTGTGTTTCCAGAATTTCAATGTCAAGCAGATCCTTAGGTCCGTTAACGATCAAAAAGTCTGCTCGATGATGGGATTGAAGCCAGATAACTGACTCACAGTCAGTGCACTGGGCAGCATTGACAGAAATTGAAATCATGCGGCATATGTGCCGGCTTACCATCCTTGAGTTTCAATTGCTGATTGACAATGTCCGTGACCAATCCACGCACCTGTGTATTTTCTGGCTGTTTGAGGGTGACCAGGACTGTCTCTCCTATGAAATCGGCCATGTCTTTGTTGGCATTGAGCAGCCCTTAAAGTCTGGAAGAGCAAGGTGTATTCCTCAAGGTTGACGAAGCTGGTCGACGCAATCGAAAGAATTCAGGAGTGACCGAGTAGAGGGTGAATCGCGGCTGCGGCATTCAAGACATTGCCGTCTCACTTTACGGCGGGACCGGACATCTAGTGAAGGCATCACTGAGAAGTTGATGTCCGTTTGCGAAGGACAATTGGGACCCAATTCGAAAGCTCATATATAAGGAATCCAATCAGAGTGTAGTAAGGGATTGGCAGAATCTACTTTACATATCACGTGATTCGGAAGTCCAGTGTCACGAGTTTCGTGCACATTCAAGAGATCAAACGACCTCCCTCTTCTTTTCAACATGGGGAATCAATCATCATGCGACTACCACAATTTCCGCAGTATGCCGATAAATGATTGGCAACCCATCAGTCTTACGATCTTATTATCAGGGGCCAGAAAGACCGGCAAGAGTCCAAATCTAGTGGTGTGAGACGCTTGACAAATGGGCGCTCAAGTCTCACGAGCACAGATGAGCAAGCTTCGGTTGCTTTATAAGAAAGTATGCCTTTCAAGATAGTGTTTAGAATTCCGCCAATACCTGTCCATGATATATTACTGCAATGAACAGCCGATGCATTGCCTGCTCAGAAAACGACAAATTGCTGCCTTTACAATGTGGGGATTCTCTTCTAATCTAGGACCGTTTCCTTCAGAGTAACGTCGAGTAACTGGATTGCATAGATCCAGTGGTATTCCACAATGATTTTCCATATGATCTGAGTTGGTCGCATCCTGTGCCCAGAGGCGCTTCGCGGCATATCCGTACGCAGACGAACTTGGCACAGTCGCTGAAAGGGTGGTTGAAGCCATGTGTGCTATAATGTAAGAAATCGTGTCCTTGGAAGCTGTATCGAAGATCTTAGGCACCTCAGTAGAGACGTGATCATCCGTTAGATCCACAATTGGACCAGAAATGACCCCACGGCGCTATACGACCTTCATTGTCGGCATAAGCCATCCACAGAATCTGCAGACAACGGAAGACTTGGCAGATTTCGCCGGAGAAGGCCACGAAGAATTGTATGTCTCGAAATTGGAATCTATCTGGAACGAGTCTGTCTTGTTCAAGTCGGTCCAACTAAGATCAATGGCTGGGCGATGTTGGATAGCTAACGCGAGCTCGGCGTGGCTGTGAGCAGGGATATCTTGAGCATGACTTGGCGCATACAATCTGTCGTTTGGGGCCTCTTGGATGCTGTTAGGTGTGCTGGCTTTGCTAGGTCAACTTCCAACAAGGGTGGTAGAAAATCGCAGCCTCTCGTGGTCGTGAAAGAGATGTAATGATAATCAAGTCCCCCTTGATCTTAGAGAATGACTCCGATTGATCTTTCTCTTATGTTAGGTTGACTGCCGTTGTAAGTGTTCGCAAGTACTCAGCTTAGGTCGTAGACAGTTGGTCACACTCTAATTATTTACTAAAGCGTTTTGGCGGTTGGATCGTCATCTCAAAATCCCAACAACAGACTCCTGAAACACTCTATAGCTCCGTAGGCGCTGATATTCCCGTGATATAGCTACCTCCATGAACGACATTTGGAGATGTCGCTAGATTACTGAATGCGTTTGCAAAGATCCACCATAAAGGGCAGAGGCCTCTGCCAAACATTAGCAGACATCAATATAGAAGACCCACGTGTGGGAGAGTTAAGCGGCTCTCGACAGACTTGGTGATCATCTTTGAGCATTAGTCGATTGAAGTGGCATTCATGCCTTGGGTCAACAGGCAGACTTGCTTGCAGTTTGATGCTGCCCGCTTTGCGAGTATCACTACCCTGGAGAAGCAATCTGGCGATAGGAAAGCAAACACTAGTGTAACTCAGCCAAGAACGGCGCGGAGTGAATAAAGAAGTTGCTCAAACAATAGAGAATTTTTCTCAATTGGTCAGATATATATTAGTCGCTTTTCCGTGTCCCAATAGCATCCATTAGATACCATCTAAATCCCTTTCGCCACTCGGAGATGCTCTAAGGCGGGCTCGACAGGCTGTTAGAAATAATCAATTCACCTTCGAGGTGCCTCAAGGGTTTGTTGATACAACCTTGGCTGAAACAATTAGCCCCCAACGACAGTCTCAATGCCATCCAACAGGTGCCATAGCTATCGATATTAAACTTGGAAGCGTGTGGTGTTCCTGTTCCATGGTCTCCGCTTCAGAGTATATATCCACTCATCTAGGAATATCCATAGCCAAAGGAATAAAAAACAGAGACCGGCAAATGCTGTCCCGATCATGCTGATTCTGCTGACCCACGACGAGAGATATCCTAGAGATACTGATTGTGTGTCCAGAGTCTGCTCAGCCGCCAATTCAACCTGCATCGCATTCAATATCGTTGAAGCTATCGCAACAGTGAACAAAATCGGTCCGTACAGGCGTGCGAAGTAATCGCCATACTGTCCGTGAACTTGTTGATAATAAAACTTGCGAAGAAAGAACTTGGCATAAAAATTCAGCCTCGTAAGTCTCAACTCCCCATACTGGTACCGGCCGGAGACATCAACGTCGTTGACTTTGGAGATGTCCGAGAGAAAATGACAGAATTGTGCCCAATCGATATTCTGAGGCACGAGGCGAAGGCTGTCTTGCTGAGCAATCAGGAAGTCCGATTGATGTCGAATGAGATAGGTATATGTTCTCAAGTAGCCAAGTGCAGCCATTCTGATCGACTGCCCGTGCACCTTGAAAGTAGAGGATCCATCCAATAAGAAAGCGTCCCAGAAAGCATGAGACATGAGGTACGTAGGGATCGGCTTTATGAATATACGGTCATGGATCCAGACCAGATGCAAGCGGGGGTCCTCGGAGACCACAATCTCACGGCCTTTGACCTTTTGCCGGTGTAGGGAATTGATGTTTGCACTGGACGGCGTAGTCATGACCCATAAACGATGGGCTATTATCTCGAGATCCTGGGCCCAGAACTCACTTGTTAAGAAATGGTTCACTCGGACCTGGTCGGTAATTCTGATGCAAGGCTGACCCGGCAGAAAGGCAGGTATTTGAGACACTTTGCTCGAACGGTTGTCGTGAAAAGCGTCCAGCTCGTCACACAGCTGATTCGCCTTTGAGAATGGAGGCGAGATCACCGTATGTGGCCCATGCATCTTTCCGAGACAATTGACGAGACGTAGATCTATTCCAATAGGTGACTTAACGACTGATCTTGTAAGTGCTACCTTATGGCTGAGAGAGCTATCCTTACTTCAACTGAGTCCACCAGCGTCGTCAACCACTGGATCCTGGAAGTCTTTATATTCTGTCACATATCTTCGGGTCACATCCACGCGGAAGGCTGTGCATTGGTGCCCAAGGCTATTCAGCCGGAAATTTCCTATGCATGGGTGGGGCGTAAGGCGTCGTCCAGCCTCACTTCTTGCCAAGCTGTCATTCTCGTCAGCAACATCTTGAGTATGGATAGCGTCCTACTTCTTCATCTTGACCGCAACATTACGCTGTCTACATAAGGTATGATAGACAAGGTGTCGTGTCATCATGGTTAGCACATCGAGCTCGTTCTGAGCGAGTCAAACTCTAATCCAAAGCGAAGCCCAGACAAGTCAAAGATGACGACGTGGGGCTCAAAGTTCTCTACGAACCCGGCGAAGGAGACATTAGTGCTACCATTGAGTATGCCACTTGCCGAATCCCAACGTTGATGCATGAGACTGACAACATCTACAGCGTGGTTGCGGTTCATGGCATTGGCGCTCATCCAGACGATACCTGGTGCAAGGACGTGAAAGAGGATGCAAGCAGTACAACGCGGTCTGTCAACTGGTTGAAAGACCCAGAGCTGCTACCATCAGTCATGAAAGATGCGAGGATCATGCGATACGGATATCACTCACAATGGTTTGGTCGTGATGCTCTTCAACAGAATGCTTCTCGGGTAGCACCCGATCTTCTGGATGCTCTACAGCGAAAACGGAAAGTAATCAAGCTCCAGTCTACTGCAACTTGGCCGAGGGTGGTTGAACTCATTTGGCATAGGGGATCTTTGATCGTCCTCTGATATTCATCGCTCATTCTTTCGGTGGGCTAGTACTCCTCAGGGTTTGTTCAATCTCTCTTATCTCACAACAAAATCTAAGAATCGCAGACGCTCATAATAGGCCATCTTGATGATAAACAATGGCCCGGTGTTTTCGTCTCCACTGTCGGGATCGTGTTTTTTGGTACACCTTTCAGAGGATCGAAAGCCTTACATCCTGCATCAATGATCGCAGCCGCATTAACCCAACACAAGTCCTACGAGGTCCAACCAGATATGCTACATGGTCTTGAACCCGGCACGGAATGGCTCAAAGGACTAGTAGACGATTATTGGCGGGTCTGGCGGTCGCAGGCTAAAAGAACCAAGATACTCTGCCTTTACGAACAAAGGGCCAGTCCACTTAGCAGTATCGTTGGAGATGTACCAAAGAGGATTGTGCGTGGAAATCCTCCAGAAGTCGCTCGAAGTTGACTTTTAATCTTGGAAATCGCTGTGACCGAGGAAGAAGGATGTCTTGGCTCCTCCTCAGAAGAGATAAAAAACCGTGCACTTCCACGGTCCCACTTCAATATGAACAAATTTGCCAAGCCTACTGAGCATGATTTTGAGACATTATGCGATCATCTCTTAGAGATGAAAGACGAAGCCAAAAGCATACTGGAAGCGAGGGGTCATGGTAAATAGTATCTCTATAATACATTGCATCACTGAAGTTAATCTAGGCTCCAAGGTGTTGGCAAAAACTTCTGAAATGACAAAGGCACAAAAGGATATAAGAGGCTCTGACACAGCACAAAAATGCCTACGATCCTTATATTTTCCAGAGATGAGCTCGCGTAGAAATGACATAGCCGACCCAGCAGCGAAAACATGCGCATGGTTTTCTCAGCACAAGGTCTATCTAGAATGGCTTGAACAGAGGCATGGTTTGCTTTGGATAAAGGGGAAACCAGGAGCCGGGAAATCGACACTAATGAGACACGCAGTTGTAATGATCGAAAAAGAAGAACGTCAAACGAATTTGATTGTTGCCTCCTTCTTCTTTCACGGCCGAGGTTCTTCGATTCAAAAGAGCCCTCTCGGATTGTTTAGATCCCTCCTACATCAACTCTTACCGCAGATCCCGGAGCTACTTTTATTATTCAGCTCGCTCTTCAAGAGAAGGTGTGAGACAGAGGGGAAGTTTGGCACCGCATGGGACTGGAAAGAAAGAGAATTGCAAGACTTCTTCAAACACAATGTTACAGAATCGGCACGGATCCGCCCGATAGTTCTTTACATCGATGCCCTAAGATGAGTGCGGTGAAGAAAACGCAATAAAGCTTGTTGATTATTTCGACGCTATTACCTTAGGATCCGATGTCGTAGATGCTTCTCTCAGTATCTGCTTTTCTTGTCGGCATTATCCTTTGGTATCTTTAGACGACGGTCTTGAAATTTGCGTTGAGGACGAAGTCAATCAGGACATTGAGGGTTACATCCAAAACTTTATGTGGAGACAGATTCGCGACAAAAGCCGAGCTGACGAAGCCAGGGACGAGATTGTAAGCAAATCTCATGGCAATTTCCAGTGGGTGGTGCTTGTTGTTCCTCGAGTCCTCCAAATGTGTAGAAGAGGGAGATACAGAGAAATTAAAAAGATCATACAAGCTATACCATCTGACTTAGGCGAGCTGTACAAATCCCTTTTAGAGGAAGTTACCGACGACGATTTGCCTCGTACATTAAAGTTGATCCAGTGGATATGCTTTGCGCAAGAACCGTTATCACTGGGAGAGCTGCGAATTGCAACTGTGGTCGACATGAATACACCCTACCGATCAATCAGAGAATGTCAAGAAGATGAGCGTTATGCGGACACGGATGAGGAAATGGCGAGAAGAGTTGTAGATCTCTCCAAGGGCCTTGCCGAAGTCAGGGAACATAACGGGAAACGAGTTGCGCAATTCAACCATCAATCCGTCAAGGACTATATTATCGAAGGAGGATTACAAATTCTGACAAAGCTTTCATCCGGTAGCGCGGCTGGTCGCGCACATTTTCAGCTCTCAAGGTCCTGCATCAAATACATCAACATGGACGAAATCATGACCTGCCGGGTCAAACCCACGGGCGCATTTAACGGGGGAGTACGTTTGAGACAAATGTGGGCCCTTGAAGGACAATTTCCATTTCTAAGATACGCTGTCAAAAGTTGGGTTCCGCACGCGCAAGGAGTAGAGAGAGCGAGCCTAAGTCAGGAAGACCTTCTGTCATATTTTCATGAGCCATCAAGAAAATTATTGCAACACTGGATTGATATTGAGGAAAGTCTTAGTGGAGATTCAGAACATACAGGCGCGACGCTCTTACATGTTGCCTCCTATTTTAATCTTCACAGTGTTGTAGAAGCTCTTCTGAATCTGGACAACATCGATGCAAACCCCAAGAATCCACATGGTACGTCACCTCTTCATTATGCGGCTGAAAAGGGGCATGAAGCGATTGTGAGATTGCTGCTGAAGCGAAAAGACATTAAGGTCAACCTCAGAGATGTCAACCGTCGAACGCCGCTTTCCTATGCGTCCTGGAATGGGCATGAGACGGTGGTGAGGTTGCTGCTGGAGCGAGCTGAGATTGAGGCGGATTCCAAGGATGACCGCGACCAGACGCCGCTTCACATTGCAGCTGCAAATGGCCATGAGACGACGGTGAGGCTGCTGCTGGAGCGAAGTAACGTTGATGCGAATTCCAAAGATTATTACGGCTTTACACCGCTTGACAATGCGGCCCGAGGCCGACATAAGACGGTGGTAAGAATGTTGTTGGAACAGAAGGATGTTGAGGCAGACTTCAAGGATGATCAAGATCGCACGCCACTTTCCCATGCAGCTGGAGAGGGTGATCTGGCAGACACGGTAGTGGAGCTGTTGCTGAAGCGAAATAACGTTGATGTGAACTTCAAAGATGCAAAGGGCCGGACACCACTTTCCTATGCAGCATCGAAAGGAGATAAGGCGGAAACGGTGGTGGGTTGCAGCACAATAACGTTGAGGCGGACTCCAAGGACATAAAGAATCGAACGCCACTTTCCCATGCAGCGCAGTGTGGAGATAGAGCGAAGACGGTAGTGAGATTACTGCTGGAGCGGAACGACGTTGATGCGGATTCCAAGGACATAAGGAATCGAACGCCGCTTTCCTATGCAGTAGCGCGATGGGGAGATAGAGCGGAGACAGTAGTAAGATTGTTGCTGGAGCGGAACGACGTTGATGCGAATACCATTGACAACCGGGGCTATACGCCGTTATACTATGCAACGATGTGCCAACGTACAGCGGAAAATGTGCTGAGGTTGCTGCAATCTGCTAGATATATCCCGCTGAAAAAGAAATGGTTGATCGATAAATAACTGGACCAGCAATAGAAAAACACTATCTTTCAGGGCGTCAGCGAAATATAAGAAAACCTAAGCCCCCGCTCGTTCTTCGAAGAGCAATACTCCAATTGATCTTTCTCGAATCGTAGGTTGACTGCGATTGAGAGTGTTCGCAAACATATCATCCAGCTGAGACTGTAAACATTTGACTATACGCTAAGTGGCTATCAACTTGTTGGGCGAGTCGATTTCTATCCTAGATTCCAACAAGAAAGGAGACGTTACCCAGCAAAACGTCATCAGACGTGAATACAGATTACCGCCAAGTAAGAAATTGCGCTTGAACAGCTCTCGATGGAACCGGTAAGTCTTTTAAAATGACTTGGGGCGGCATATTGGACATTGAAACAATCGTCGGACTCGCTTGTTGTTCAATTCAGCTCACTCTACGAGTATTACTGTCCTGGAGAAGTGTCAGATCGATAACATCTAGGATCATCAAAGATCGTACGATCCCAGAGCAACACTCACCCCAAGCTCTCATAAAAGCAATATCAGCATCTCCTCTCTCCCCCTAGCATCCAACATAACCAGGAACGCATTCCAGACCACCCCCCCCCCCCTCAATAACATTCCCCCCCCCTCCTCAGAAACCCTACCTCCTTGCCCTCATACATTTATTCCCGCACAAAACATAGCGTTACCCCAGACCTAAAACCTTGACATCCAGAGCTCCATTCGAGATCGAATCAGAGCTCCAATGAGAGCCTCGAATGTAAACCCAATCTGTACGGGAATACCGCTTGAGAAACCTCCCTAGGTGCATGCATTCTCCCTGTTCTGGTTACCTAATTCGATAATTCGACAGACATGTGACCTCTAATTCGAATTCTGAACAACATGAGGAACCATTCAAGAAAGAACCGAATACTGGCCCAAATGCAGCCCAAACCTAGAGGGGTTATCCTTGCCTTTCTGTCGTCGCCGCAGTTTGTCGTCGACGCCTCCTATTATGTGTTCATCTCAAAGTCGCACTCGCTGCCGACGGAGTCCTCGTAGTCACGGTCCTTCCTCCGCCATGGCCGCCAATTTGGGAAAGGAGGCACAATTACTGAAAAGGAGGGTAATGTTACCAAAAAAGGGGCGCCTAGAATGGGTTCCTGTTGTCTCAGCACTACTCTGACAGCTGCTGCAACATACCCAGCAATAGATCCAGCTTAATTTCATGGAAGAAAACACTGCGATGAGCAAGCGAGTTTATACTAGTATGAATCTGTGATGCTACGAAGATGCCCACTCACAATCATCAAGCAATGAGGATTTTGAAGCCAATAAGACATGCCTATTTCCTTCACTCGGTTCAAAGCCTGCCTTGCTGCCACAAGTCTAGCCGTACATCTCTGCCAATGCATCATCGTCGTCCTCTGCATCGTTCGCAGCCGTCAGGAATTCCTCTTCGTAGTCCTTGGCCCCAACCTGCTTCCGACCCATCACAGCCGAATCCTTTGCCTTCGGCGCGGCTTCTTCGACACTGTACAGGCTATCATAGAAACTGCGCACCCGTTCGTGAGCCATAACCTTCTTCGGATCAAACCTGATAACCTGCAAGCCCTCTTGGCATGTAGCTCGTGAGAGAGCTACGTATGCCTGACCCTTTTCAAAGATCTTTCCTAGATCGACCTTGACGCGCTCTAGAGTCTGACCTTGAGCTTTGTGGATAGATAACGCCCACGCTAGAATAAGCGGCACTTGTTGACGAGAGGCTTGCACTTCGCCGTTTGGCAATTCGATCTTCCACAACTCTCTCACGCAAAGCAAGTCCCTTGTCGTCCCGTCCGCAATAGAAAACCGCACCAACGGCCACATGCGACTAGTGTTCCCAGCAAGGTCTTTGCTGATCATTGCTCTGAGCTTCTTGCGAGACTCCGTCATATCCTCTTCGTTGAGATCCATGGTTTCCACCGCCTGAAATCCGTCTTCGTCCTCATGGTAGATGTCATACATCTTCTCATCCATAAAAGCGACCACTTTGCCGATAGAGCCATTGACGAGGGATTCGTCGATGTTCTTAATCAGCATCACCTGTGCACCTTTCTTGAGAGTCATGCTTTGCGGCGCCATGCAATTTGATAGCAACTTGTCACGTTGTGCCTTATCCAGGATGGAACCACCGTCTTCAGCCACGAAATCATAGGATTTGCCTCCCAGATTGGCCATGCGACCGTTGTTAGCTGCCTCGACTTCGTTTCGAGTAGGAAACCTGTCACACCATTAGCTCAAACCTCTGGCATGTTTTATGGGAGGTTAAATACAGCTCGGTTGCTTGGAAGTCGTCTTGGAAATTCAGTGGTCGATTAAGCGTTCTGAAGGTGTCGATTGATTTGCCGGAGAGTCTTCCCAACCTCATCTCATTGAGCATGTTGGCGAAAACTTGGAAGCAACCAGAATTAGCCTCTGACTTCTTCGCATAGACCGGACAACAAACTTACCCGGGTCTTTTTGTCGGAAGACTTCTGTAAGGCCAATTGTATTCTCGATGGAAGTATTCCACGTAGCAGCATCAAATGCGAATTTTGAAATTCGTCCGTAGTCTGGGACAGGCGGTAATTGGAAGAAGTCGCCCGTGATAACAAGCTGTATGCCTCCAAATGGCCTTCCGTTGTTCCGGATAATACGCGCTATACCCTCGAGCTTATCAAAAAGGTCCCCATCCACCATAGATATCTCGTCGATAACGAGGATCTTCGTACGCATCCATCGTAGCTTTGCTTTGCTGTTCCTCTTGATTTTGCGTACGAGCTCTGGAACAGCCTCCTTGCCAAGGCCTATACCAGCAAAGCTATGGAGAGTAACCCCGCCTACGTTACAAGCAGCAAGACCAGTGGAAGCCGTAACAGCCACTCGGTCCGTTTCACGCTTGTGCCTATCGCGCAGCACTCTGATAATTTCACGCAATAGCACCGACTTTCCAGTTCCTGCAGAGCCCGTGAAGAACACGCTCTTCTTTCCGTCGACGACGAGATCTAGAACCTTTCTCTGCTCGCTGCTCAGCATTACCCGCGGCACCCTTTTTGCCCTGGTGGTCGTGCTCTTCTCTTGCTGGTCTGTAACCTTTACGAGTCTTTTGTGACCTTCACGGAGAGCTTTCTGTTCGTTCTTCACCGCACTATTGGTCTTATTCCAGGGAAATGGCAAGTTCTGTTTGTCTTTAGGTAATGGAGTGAATGACTCGGTTGATGCGTCGACTGCAGCACCTTTAGCGGATGCTTTTCTATTGCGACTTCTCTCTATTAATGCCTGAACATGAGCTGGTATACCACCACTTCGATTGTGCGGCTCATCGCCAGTCTCCTCCAGCCAGGGGAGCGTCCGACGTTTGCTGACCTCGGGTGCTGCTGAAGTCTCATACTCGGGCAATGTAGGATACAATGGAGGAGCGGGAGGAGGAAGCTTGTGGCGTAGGGGCGACGAGGACCATGGTATAGGTGCACTGCTAGGAACAGGACCAGGCATCGCAGAGGCATTTGGCAGCGGTAATGTAGGGTATGACACGTCTGTCGAGTTCACGAGGGTTTTCGAAGATGCCGAGTCGGAGTCCAAGTCAATATTTGCATCGTCGTCGAAGTCGTTTTCGTCGAAGAAGACAGTATCGTGCAATTTTCCTACTCGGCCACCACCTATCGATGACTGGCTCATCTCGGTCATGCTGCCTTTGCTCGCGGGCCTAGACAAAGACGACTCCCGATCGTGGTCACGAGATTGACAGCTTCCCATGGCCTCTGAGGCAGTTCGTTTCAACGGGTTCTTTGTCGAAGGCCAGCTAGGACGCGAAGCGTTGAGGACTGTTGAAGGACTAGGCTGCAGCGTGTTCGATCGAGGTTGGGAAGAAATGCCTTTGGGAGCCTGTGAGGGGACGTGCTTCTGCACGGCTTTTGCTAGCATGGTTGCAGCCTGAAGATCGACATGGGATAACGAGAAGCGGCGCCCTGATTGCCTAGAGGAGAAGAGTACGGAAGGGCGGAGGACTGAAGGCAGGCGGAGAACTGCCCAGAGACTAGAATGGCCAGCCAGAATGCGTCAAGTCCGACAGACAGCACACAACAATTGATGTGGAGTAATGGGTTCTTCTGATATCCACATTGGCGCGTCGCGGCGGCATCGGTCTGTTTGACAGGCGCGTTAGTGCGTACCATTTACACGCTAGACTATTAGCGCTTTCACAACGGTTGTCGCCCCTTGGCCTTATTTTTAGATCCCCGACCCCAACATCTGGCAACATAATTTTGGTCAACTTTCGCATTTCGCTATTAAAACATATAAAATTAATCAATTATTACTCTAGACACTATGCGCTTTTTAAAATTGCTCTAATTATAAGTTTTAATTACAAACTGCTAGAGCTATAGAAACTGCAAAGTTTATTGACATATACTAGTACTTTAAGAAGTTCAAGTCGATCTTTGATTTTAAGACACGCTTCGAAACACAAAAACTTTGCAATCAAATAACTTTCTTAATGTTGATTTAGACTCTATCAAAGATGTGCTGTTAAAAGCGCAAAGTCCACTCTATCAAACGTGAGATTTTGATAGTGATAAATCAAGAAATGCGAAAGTTGATCAAAAGCATCTTGCCAGAAGATGGGGTCGGGGATCTAAAAATAAGGCCAAGGGGCGACAACCGTTGTGAAAGCGCTAATAGCTCCCGTAACAAAACATCTTAAAACTGCACTTCATCCGGATCGTTGGACCTGATTCCATTCGGGCACTACACTTTACTCATATCTCTACTCTTGCCATCATCAGCACCTGGGCATAAGGGCCCCCAAGTTGTATTTCATAAGAGTAAATATGCGTCCTCGGTGTATCTTGGCTACGCTCGAGCCCGGGGAAACTTCTACTGAAGGGGATGTTTCCGTATGTCTATCAAAGCCTAGAGGAGAGAGAGCAGATGGATTATGAGTGCCGGTGTAAGCACGCGTAAAAGTCTTCGTGGCCGGCTTGCAGCAGAACGCCCCCTTGTTGAAAGCATATTGTCAAGGTACGAAGGTTGGTAAAGCAGCTATCTCACAATGCTCATCACAAAGTAAGGCTTGATGCCTCGCTACTCATCACTCTCATTGCATGTAATCAGTGTGATTGAGCTACCCTAGACGACCAGAGATTCATTTGAACATTGGGAACCGCCGATCAACCGTTGTAGGCATCGACTTCTTGCCGCAAACACTAATTATTGCCACGAGAAAGAGATTCATGATAGATTGTAACTGAGTGACGGATTTGTGGCTCCAGTGAGCGTGAGCGTGATGTGTAATGAATTCTGTTTTCGTCACGGGATTGTTGAACGGATTCACCCTCGTCACTAGCCGAAGACAGCCCATCAATGCCTCTCCCTCAACCGTTTTTCGCTCTCGTTCGATGCCGATGGCCATAGATCTTTATGAACTATTGACTGCATACGCTGTTCAACGTGTCCAAGAGGTCTACATCTCGGTTCAGACAGCCGTCGAGCCTTACGCCCACATCGTACTCAACACAATGACAGACAGAACGTCAGCCCTGTCATCAGCCGCCGCAATGAAGGTCTCCCAAACACGCCGGATGGCATGTACACACCTGACCATGGGGCGATATTACGGAGAGCAGAGGTGCCCTATCTGTCGTCGAGATCCAGATCTCGGGTACACTTACCTTTGCACTCAAGATGAATCAGAATGCCTATCCTTCGAGTGTCTATCGAATAAGATGGAAGTTGAGCACGCGGAGGCCACCGCAGTGGATGACGGTTTGCAGACCTTTCAAGGCACGATGGGACCTTATACGAGATTGTCACCATGGATTGAGAAAGCCATAGCGAATGGGGACTACACATCAGAGCAGATCGCGACTTTGACGGCGCAGAAGCAGAAAGTCAATGCGACCATCGCAGAAGCGCTGAGCGAATCAAAGGAACGTGGTTCCGGCTATACGAAGACAGCTACACGATCGTCTGTGGACGCTATCTCCTACCAACCCTTCCCTGTCATCAACGAGGTCGATGATGCTTCCACTGCATCACCACCAAATCCGAAAGGCATGGCAGAGGCCAGGATTCTCCCCTACTGCGAGTTTCGTGCTTGTCAAACCTGCCGCCCTACCTTTCGTGACCGTGCGTGGCAGCAGTTCGAGGACATCCTTAACGGTCCCGATGCTCCGGCAATCGATTTCGCGAACGACAACCGTCCCCTCTCCAACCCTTACATCATCGCGGGCATAGGTTCACGTGAGCCTATAACACGACCTCAGTTGCGTACGTTTAGCAGCTTCAGCCTTTACCAGCCCAATATTCCTGCAAAGCGCAATCTCACAAAGACAACCACACGCTATGGTGACATTGCTGATCAGAGACCGGAGCCCGAGAGTACGGGATTCCGTGATAGCGTCAAACGTGCCTTCCGTGGCATGCGCCTTAGCCGACGAGACTCTATATCCAGCAAGAGGAGCAATCGGTCCGGTCGCCTGACGAGTCGCAAAATGAGAGTCCAGGAGGAGGAGTCATCTGGAGATCGTGTGGACTTTAACATGCCCAACGACGAAATACTACACACTGCTTCGAACGTCAAACTTCCTGGGCACGATGGGATGGACGGGCTGGAAGATCAGACCAAGGAAGTTGAGGTTGGCGATGGGGTGGCTGTGACGGAAGAAGCTGTGGATACGGGCACTGCAGATGTCATTATGGATGTTTGACGGAGATGGCTGCGATTGAAACAGGCAGGATGCGGAGGTAAGGTAATGCGCCTAGCTGATGAGCTCAGACTATTTGCACCATAACCCTGGCACTGATAGACATAATCATCTTGAAGCTTCTTCAACCCATGCGCGGATAGTGTGCACTCCTCAGAGGCCTATCGGTATGGCTGATTCTGACACTAACGCTTAGGACTGCTTGCCATCATCTTCTTTGGAATTGTTCAGTCAAGTGACTGGAACACGTGGTATGCCAAATTCCACACAAACAGGCAAACAGTCATTTCTTTATCTAAATTGTTTGTACCTGTTTGTACCTGTTTTCTATGGAGTATATAGATACAGGATTCCTAGAGGGATCATCAACGGTCCAGAGTTCTATCAACGGTCTTGCTACAGGGCTTGAACTTGATGAATATCGATTTTCCGCTTTTCCTATGGGTCACCTCTGGCAAAATTGTCCATCGTTATCCTGTCACAACGTCTGTGACGAAAGTGCTAAAACAAAGCGCATCGGATACCATGGCTGAACAGTTAGCTTGCAAGGCATCTTGCTCGAGGAGCAACAGAGCTACCACAGATCTTGTATGCCTCCCTTATGGCTGCTCATTCTAAAGGCTGCCCACTTTGACGAGATGATAATCATTTTCTGTTGGTAGCGGTGGCTTTTCTCCCTGATCTTTCTCCTCGCTGCAGTCACCGTCCTACACCAAATATGCCAAGCCGCCAAGACTTTCGGCTTCGAGAAGGCGTCATATAGCCGAGTGAATTTCGAGCATCACCGACAACGTCCCCGTGAAGTGTCTGTTGTGATACCTCCGCGAAACAAGGAAGATCACGGCGTGGACTGAGTCGAGCCTGTCTCACGAATGCCACAATTTCTCGAGGCTCAATTGCCCGCCTTGATCGGATATTAATGGCAGAGGGCCAATTCAACGAACAGACATTGAGGATATTAAATTGTCCAACCACAAATCTATGGCGAGAAGACGAGACAGAGCAGGATGCGATGATGCAATAACGGGATCGAAGATGTGGTGCATTACGAGATAGAGCAGTGAAGTCAATTGGCATCTGCACCGAACCACATCCGACAACCTTCACTATCACTGCCATCAAGGTGCTCAACAATTGAATCTTGTCATACTACCTTTCATACTTAAAGTACCCAGACATTCCAGGTCAGATAGCACAGACGCTAGTTCCTCGATGTGATTCTTATTTCCACAGCGGGCACCTCCTCTCCCCTGATTATCGGGTGTACGAGATCTACAGTATCTCCTTTATCTTCAAGTGCCCTTCGTCTAGAGCCTGCGGCATACCTCTTGGCCGAGCTTCAGAAGATGGACTATTTTGCTCGGCATGGGGCAATCGGCCCAAAGACAGGCCCGTCGAAAGGTGAGCCCCAATTATCTAAGGAACTAACCAAGCTGACAATCCAGCAGCGTCTGCTTGTAGCCCATCGCAGGGTACATCTTCGACCGCTACACCGAGTGCTCAACAGTCCCTCTGTCCAGATCCTCGTCGATGTTCCGCCATAGAGGATCTGGCTTGCCAGACTGATATTTGCACGGACCCCACTTGTTCTGAGCTCGATTGTGATGAGTGCTTCGACTATGACAAATATTGCGCAGACTGTACCAGGGACACCCAAGAAGACTGCGAGCAGTGTTCTGAGCATGACGCACACTGCCAGGATTGTTTCGATGATTGCACATCAGAGTGTGGTCTGCCATTGACCGATTGCGGCGAAGCCTGTTGTCTTGACCACGATTATGCTCCGGCTGGGTCTTATACCGAGTTTTTCGGGAGTCAAACAGCGGACATGTTTGGGCCGAGTGTCGCTTCTCCACGATTTCCGTCCGGGCTTCACCCAGATGTAAATAGGGCTATCCTTTACCCCGATGAGCGATTGGAATCAGCAGTCTCGGTTCCAGAGCGGGTCCCGCAAATTTCTGTCGGTGGGTTTGCTGGAACTTCGGTCTCCTCTGCTCTTCAACAACCACTTAGTGGACTTGACCTCTTGCAGGCCGTAGGCTCCGCCTATGTCAACGAGTCTCAATTCCAAGGCGCCTCTTCTACGGGCTTGCACGATTTCATAAAGCCGTCAATAGGAACTAAGGCAGCTGTCGCTGTTGTGGAAGATATCCCGAAAACCTCCTTGGTCCACTCTTCTTCCCATAATGGCCATCTCGATGCATCTGGGCCGTTGACATCCGCGTCTCCCAGACCTTGCAATCCGGCTTTCCAAAAGCCTGCTTCCCCGCTTTGCAAGGGGCCGGCTACAGAAGTTCTTTCCTGTCGATGGGCTGACGCTACCGGTCAAGCTTGTGAGCAAGTCTTTTACCTGGCGGAGGACCTGCATAATCATTTGAGGGAGGCTCACAATACTAAGAGTGACGTCTTCTGTCGCTGGATCGGCTGTCCTGTCAGTGCCTTTTCCAATAGCCCACATCGATACGCTAACAGCGTCCAACGTCACACCTGGGGTCATAGTGGATATCGGCCTTATAAGTGCTCAGCTTGTGGGGAAGGGTTTGCGGCGGCCAATGTCAGAGACGAACATTACACAAATATCCATCTCAGGAAGAAATTGTTCTGTTGCGACGTGTGTGACCATCAGTGTACGAGCGCCACAAACCTAAAGAGACACAATGACGAGAGGCATCGAGCTGAGAGATTTCAATGCGAGTTCTGTAACCGCAATGGCAAAATCAGACTCTTTCCACGCGGGCCGAACCTTGCTCGCCACTTTAGGAAATGCAAATACGTGCTCTTATCGTTCTCGGAAGCCAGTGGAGCGCTTGAGGGAAAGATAGAGGATGCTTGGTATCCTCCAGGGTACAAGAAGGGTCATCATGGGATGGACAAGGCGAAGATTACACCTCCGAATTATCTGCTCTCTTAAAAAAGGTTATCTTATATCACAAACATTCTACTATATACTTTGGTGATTTTTCGGGCTCTGTTGACCGCTAAAGGTCCATCCACCTTCGTAGCGTATCTTGGACGCCGGAAGGTTTCTTATGTGGAAGCATAGACTGAGCGATCCATGGCATAAATCACCAACCTGTTGATAGCCTGCAGAGGTCCCAGAGTTGCTGACCAACACGCTCACCATACCCAACGATCTAGATGTCTAGGCAGCAATTTCTTCGTTTCAAGGTTGTGGCTCCTAATCCCAAGACAGATCTGGGCTTTCATGTGTCTATGCCATGGATCAATATCTTGCTAATTTGGCCGAAGAGATGACGTATTTGTCTGGTACGCGTGAACAAATATGTTGAGCCTGTGTTGATCATTAAAGACGTCCTGCACATATTTGAGGGCACTACTTGTCCCGAACACTGCATTGCTCATCTATGCTCAAGACATGGACTCTGGGGCACAGCCCACAGGAAGGACGGTTAGACTGCCATCAAATTTGCATACTGTGTACGTCAAGTACAAGAAGGATACCCGGTCAATTATTCAATGGCTCGTTCAGTATGGCACCTCAAACGACAAAGAGGCAACAGCTCTGACACTGAGAGACATCAAACGGCTCGTGGATGTCGTGTGCAAAGAAGGCTTTCCCAAATCAGGAGCTATCAAATCCCACTTCGAAGCTGCCATAACTGCTAGACAAAAGATAACCAGATTTTTCAAGGCCAGAGATCCTGCTGACAGCTTAGCGACCAGTACCCATGAATTTTTTACTCGCAGGTAAGCTGACCATCTATGGCTCCCTTAAGAACATTTACTCAAAGGTTACTGCGTACAGCTTGGTCGAGATGTACAACAGCCTCTTCCCCAACCTACAATTTGATGATCGTGATGTCGTAGAATCGAGTCAATCGTCCAGTGGCAGAACCCGTGACCTGGTCAATCGATTCCAAAGCATTGAGCTCGACGCTTCTACAGAAGAAGGATCCTCATCGAGCGAAACGCTGTCAAGTCAACTCGCCCCACCAAGCACCGTGACAACCATTGCTGGCCAGATTAGGGAAGAGCACTGCCCCCGCATTGTAGGAGACTCGCTCGGCGAAGCATCGGAGTTCTATGAGGGCATTCAAGTAGGTATGCCCACCGTTATATGGTACTCATCTAACGACACCATCCACAGGACATAGAAGATCTATGTAGAGCAAGTTTTGAAGCCTGGGAACAAGTCGCGGAGGGCACAATTTCTCCTGTGGTGGGTGCCTTCGTCACCAACGCAGCGTTGGCGGCAGGGAAGCCTGTCCAACAAGGACTACTGGATATATGTGACGATCCGAATCCAGAGATCCTCAAAGAGAGATTTCTGCAGATACGACAAAGTGAAAGCCTCTTCCAGACCGACAGAGACGCATCAGCGCTGCCAACCTCACACCTGATTGAGGGCCTTTCGACATGTTGGACCGTGCTGAAGCAAGCCAAGATGGAAGGTAAAGCATCCGCTAAACAAAGGTTGGTTGTCGAGAAACCGACAGATTTCTTCGGTCAGCAGCTCCAAGAAAACTACCACACCGACCCAGAGAGTCTTTCAAGACTGTTACAAAACATCAAAGATAGATCACGGGACGACACAGACATATCCTACTCTTCGGGTCTGACATTGCCGATTGTTTTGGAGATTACCAGCTTCCTCTCAGAGGATGAATACATCGATCAAGGACTTCAACATTCTGTTGGACTTCTTCTTATGAACCAGACTTATAATGCTTTTCTATCTACCTCGACTGAAGCAGGAAAGAGGCCCAATTGTCGTCTGGAAGCACTAAGGTTTGCCCAAGAAATCATACTATATATAACAGCAGTCTTGGACGACAACAGTATGCCTGACAGAGGCTCCGACAGTGTTGCCGCCCATCTTGAGGCTTACAGGAACAAGCTACAAAGCTTCACTCACGAGAGGGTCTTCAATCTCTACTCGCAGTCACCGTGGATTTGTGGTGCGCAGATGCTGGAGATGCTTCGGATGGCCTCCTACTACGGCCTCCGGCTCCTTAGTTATCAGCATCGTGTCGGAGCAATACTACATTGCTATAATATTATATCCCAATTTACAAGCTTCGAGCCTATCGACGTTCTTGAGCGTCTCATAGCTGCCTTGGGGACCAACTTTTTCCCAGGTGGCCGCCCCATGAGCAGCTTCAGAAACTGCGCCATGACATTTTGCGGAGGCCGGCTTGAGTTCGAACGCAATTCCACTCATAGGACTGGTCGCCATCAGGTCGTCATTCCGGATAGACGCATGGCAACCGATGGTTCGGGAATGCGCGTTGAAGCTAATGACGATCGATTTAGCCTGTCGAAAGTTTCATGGATGTTCGATATTATGACGAACTTGAACTACCATCTCAACCAAGCGGAATGGGAAACGGTTGACGAGAAGGTCAGAGAGCTTCTTACAACTTGTCGGCTCTTACCGACAGACTCTGCTATGGTCAAGACCGTAATGCGATACGAGGACTACATCAACGCGCCCAGCCATCAACTTCAGCGCCTCATGCAGATGGCTCTTTTCACAGACTTCTCGGACCACGTCCCCATGGCGAAGATCAACTACTTCAACCTGTCTATGGCATGTACCAAGATCATCGGCATCGTGAGCGATCGGAGTCACCCGAACGAACAAGGGTTGATGTGTCAATGCTTCATGGAAAAACTGGTTGTGGCAGCGGATACCTATCAGCGCAACAACGGCAAGCAGCCATTCGGACATCGGGCTCTGGTAAAAAATATCTCGGAAACGCTCACGGAGGTACTGAGGGATAGCAAGCTGGAGGATTTCTTGTGGCAGAGTGTATGAGAAGCAAGCGTTATTTATATTATTAGCAGCATAGACAGAAATGTTAAGACGGAATTAGAGGGTTCAAGATTTCTGCACTAGGCCGGAAGTGGAAGCATACATCATCGACACCTATTTATTTGTCCATTCTGACATGCAATACCGTAGCATCTCCTCAATATGCAAGCAAACGTATGACAACAAAACTGGTCGCTCGAACATCAGCGATCTTGTCTTCCTGAACCATGCCAATGTGTGATAGAGCCTCCTTCAGTCCTGCTGCATGTCGTAACAGCTCCACAACTCATAATCTCTGGGGTACAATATCGCGGATCTCTTACAACTTGTCACCCCCATTCTTCCTCTCTCAGTCATTTTAAAATCATGACCAGTACTCCATCAAGTCAACAAGGGCGACAAGAGGCCGAGGCAAGGGTGGTCTCTAAACACTTACCATCAGGCTACTCCGCCGAGCCTGCTGTTCTCTCTGATGATCCTTCAAACCCTGATCCTGGCTCAGAGGATGCATCAAGTCACAGTAACGAAGCAGGCCCGCAAGACTCCCTCAGACTTCAAGGCGGCGATGTCCATCGCGAGATTTTCAAGATCAGTGCACGAGCCAAGCTAGGGCAGAGAGCAGCTACATTTGCGCAACCCATCCAGCGGAACTCCAGCAAGATTGGGAACTTCGGAAGGAATATCACGCCTCAAGAGCAACGTGCGCCTGGAGGCTTCCGACGAGAATTCGTTCGACGGCAGCAAAAACGACTCAATTACGTGACCACTCCCGTGACGAGCAGCTTTGTCAGTTTCCTCGATCTGTACGGGAATTTTGCGGGAGAAGATCTTGGAGAATCTGAAGATGAGTCTATACTCGACGGCCCCGATGGACAGTCAGAGGAGCAGTCCAGCGAGACCAGACCCTTGCTCGGCCGGCGCAAGTCCTCTAGGAGACCACCTAGAACAGGAGATGCAACTACTAAAAGCACTTTCTTCACATTACTTAAAGCGTTCATTGGCACTGGGATCATGTTCCTCCCAAAAGCATTCAAAAACGGCGGAATACTATTCTCATCTATAATTCTAATCAGTGTCTCCATACTATCCTGCATCTGCTTCCGTCTTCTCCTCCAATGCAGAGAACGCTACGGCGGTGGCTACGGCGAGCTGGGTGCAGCAGTCGGAGGCCCAAAGCTCAGAATAATGATTCTCAGCTCCATAGCACTCTCACAGATCGGCTTCGTCTGCGCCGGCATGATCTTCATCGCCGAGAATCTCTTCACCTTCCTCGACGCCGTCACCCCCAACCATACCCACCCCCTCAGCATCATCGCGCTCATAAGCCTGCAAATCATTGTCCTCGTGCCCCTGGCCTTAATCCGCAACATCACCCGCCTTGGCCCCTCCGCCATGCTCGCCGACATGTTCATCTTCACCGGCCTGATCTACATCTGGTACTACGACATCGCGACCCTCTCCCACTCGGGGGTGCACCCCACCGTCCAGCTCTTCAATCCCTCGGCCTGGACCCTCACCATCGGCTCTTCGATCTTCACCTTCGAAGGCATCGGCCTCCTCCTCCCCATCCAATCCTCCATGATGCACCCACAGCACTTCTCCAAGCTCCTCTACCTCGTCATGGTCATCATCACCCTCATCTTCACCTCCATCGGCGCCCTCTGCTACGCCACCTTCGGCTCCAGCACCTCCGTCGAGATCATCAGCAACTACCCGCAGACCAGCCCCCTCGTCAACGCCGTGCAATTCCTCTACTCCATGGCCGTCCTCGCCGGCACCCCCGTGCAGCTCTTCCCCGCCGCCCGTATCCTCGAGACCACCCTCTTCGGCGAGCAGGCCCCGGGCAAGAGATCCCGCGCCACGAAGTGGTACAAGAACGCGCTCCGCATCGGCACCACCCTGATGTGCGGCATCATTGCCATAGCGGGCGCCAGCGATCTCGACAAATTCGTTGCGCTGATTGGCAGTTTTGCGTGTGTGCCGCTTGTGTACATTTACCCGGCGTTGCTGCATTACAGGGCGATTGCCGAAACGAGAGGGGAGAAGGCCGGGGACGTGGCTGTGATGGCGGTGGGGTTCGGGGCGATGGTTTATACGACAGCGATCACGATTAGTAGCTGGGCGAGGCAGTGAACCGAGAGATTTTTGACAGTGAGCAGGCTGAACGGGTTACGGGTTGCCAAAGGGGCATAAAGCCAAAGGAAGGAGCAGCGGATCGTAGAACGGCCTTCGTAAATCTACATACTGTATGGAAGTCGTCTTAAATCTGAAGAAAGAAGAGATAGTAATAGTATGAACAGTGTCTTCAACCCCCTTCCTGCCTCAACCGTCACACATCTTCCTATCCCCATCCTCCACCTCCACCTCCACCTCCACCTCCCCGCCTCCATCCTCCTCATCCCTATCTACCTTCCCCATCCCCATCCCTATCCCCATCCCCATCTCCATCCTCATCCTCATCCTCATTCCCCTCCGACATCCCCATTCTTATCCCCATCTTCATTCTTAACTCCATCCTCATTCTCCATCTCCCCCTTCACATCTCTCTATCCCCCCCCCCCAAACCCAACCCCAACCCCAACCCCCACCCCAACCCCCACCCCCCCCCCAACCCCCCCCCCAAAAAAACCCCACCCCAAACCCCCCCCCCCCCAAAAAAACCCCCC